>ERZ824598.1662-NODE-1662-length-26517-cov-4.819666_pt1 | contig 26517 bp, 22 predicted proteins | sample MGYA00519934_ERZ824598 | MGnify/ENA primary metagenome ERZ824598 (study PRJEB31778, sample SAMEA3449177) | human gut metagenome | biome: human gut; feature: human-associated habitat; material: faeces | place: United Kingdom | collected 2010/2012 ...
GCCGCTGGCGGCACTTCGCCGGTTTCCACTTCGCGCAAAGAGTTTTCTGCCAGAAGGTGAATTGCCCCGCAGCGGGCAAGAGAAGCCCCTCTGGAGGGCGCACATGTCGCGGCAGAAAACAGATTTTACAGCTTTCACGTCTGCGGACGTGAAACTCTGCGAGGCTTTTTCAGCGCAGCATATTTGTCGCCGCGCACGGCGGCAAATATACTGCTGTTTCGTTCTCACTCAAAAAGCGGCCTCGCCGCTGTTTCGATTATTTTCTCAGTCCCGCGAAATGCTCCTTCGTCACCTTGATGACCACGGGGCTCAGCAGCAGCAGCGCGATGAGGTTCGGAATGGACATCAGGCCGTTGAGCGTATCGGAGATCGTCCATACAAGCGAGAGATCCGCGACCGCGCCGCCGATGACCACAAGGCAGAAGACGATCTGATAGGGGCGGATGATCTTGCTGCCAAAGAGGAACTCCGCGCAGCGCGTGCCATAGAGCGCCCAGCCGAGGATGGTGGACGTGGCAAACAGCAGCAGGCCGACCGCCAGAATGACCGAGCCCGCCTTCGCGCCGAAGACGCTCGAGAAGCCCGCGACCGTGGTCGAAACGCCCGCAGCCGCGTTGTTGCCGTAGTTGCCGTCCGCCGCGCCGGAGCAGAGGACGACGAGAGCCGTCAGCGTGCAGATGACGATGGTATCCATAAAGACCTCAAAGATGCCGTAAAGGCCCTGCTTGACGGGGTTTCTTTCCGACGTGGCGGCGTGCGCGATCGGCGCGGAGCCGAGGCCCGCCTCGTTGGAGAAGACGCCGCGTCCGACGCCCTTGGTCATCGCGAGCTTGATGGACATGCCCGCCGCGCCGCCGGTGACGGCAGCGGGGTTAAAAGCGCCCTTGAAGATGGAAGCGAACACGCCGGGAACGGCGCTGATATTCGCAAACACGACAACGAGCGCGCAGACGATGTAAATGACGGCCATGCCGGGCACGAGCTTTTCCGTGACCTGACCGATGCGCTTGACGCCGCCGAGCAGCACCAGCGCCACGAAGATGGCGACACAGATGCCGGTGATCAGGCAGATGAGCATCTCCTTATTCGCCGCATCCTCGTTGAACGCGATGGCGACGGACTTGACGGAGTCCGCGATGGAGTTGACCTGTGCGATGTTGCCGATACCGAACGCCGCGATGGCACCGAGCACGGCGAACACACCGCCGAGCCACTTCCACTTGGGGCCAAGGCCGTTTTTGATGTAGTACATGGGTCCGCCGCACCAGTCGCCCTTTTCGTTGCGCTCGCGGTATTTGACGGCGAGCGTGACCTCAGAGAACTTGGTCACCATGCCAAAAAGCGCCGACACCCACATCCAGAACACGGCGCCGGGGCCGCCTAAGATGATCGCGCCCGTGACGCCCGCGATGTTGCCTGTGCCGACGGTGGAGGCAAGGGCCGTGGACACGGCCTGCAGCGGCGTGATCTCGCCGTCGCCGGCCTCGCCCTTCTTAAAGATCTTTCCGATGGTGTTTTTCCACCAGTAGCCGATCTTGGTGAACTGGATAAAGCCCACAGCGATGCTCAGGTAGATGCCCGTGCCGACCAGCAGCGCCAGCATCACCGGTCCCCAGACGAAGCCGTTGACCGCAGTGTTGATCTTCATAAACTGTTCCATACACTTCTCCTTCCTAAAAATCACATTCCGTAAAACGTTTGATGAATTTCTTTCATATCTCAGAGAATACCAAATCGGCCGCCCGCTGTCAACGGGGCAAGTGTCGTTTTTTGTCGTGCGCGCATGGCAAATCATACATTCTGCATAAGTTTTAATACATTCTTTACGTGCATTTAGTGATTTGCACAGCAAAACGGTGGAAAATTTTTGCATTCCCCGCTTGACAGCCGGTGTCTGCCATGCTATCCTAACCGTACTAACACACTTAATACAGCAGGAGGCGCCTATGTTCCACTTGATATTTCTGATCCCGGTTCTTGTTGTACTGCTGCTCGGCATTTTGCTGCTCGCCGTGCTGTGCAGCCGATGAATGCAGGAGGAATGCCATGATCACCTTAAATTACCGCGACGCGCGCCCGATCTACGAGCAGGTGTGCGACGGGCTGCGGCGGCTGATCGTCTCGGGCGCGATCGCCGACGGGGACAAGCTCCCCTCGGTGCGCGCGCTGGCGACGCAGCTTGCCATCAACCCCAATACCATCCAGCGCGCCTACAACGAGTTGGAAACGAGCGGCTACTGCTGCTCCGTGCCCGGCAAGGGCTGCTTTGCCGTGCACACCTACCGCGCGCAGGACGACGCGCGCCGCTTATCGCTCGAGCAGCAGCTCCGAGAGCTTTTGCAGGAGCTGCGCGCCATGGGCGTGAGCGAGGAAGACATTCAAGCATTGTGCAGGGAGGGAGAAGCGAAATGATTGAAGTACGCGGTCTTAAAAAGACCTTTGACGGCTTTGCCGCGCTCGACGGCGCGGATCTGAGCGTGCCGCGCGGCGCGGTCTACGGTCTTGTCGGGCCAAACGGCGCGGGCAAGACAACGCTGCTGCGCCACTTGACGGGCGTTTATCATCAGGACAGCGGCAGCGTGACCTTTGACGGCCAGCCCGTCTGGGAAAACGCGGACGTGAAGGCGCGCATCGCCTCCATTCCCGACGACTGGTTCTACTTTATGCAGGCGGGGCTGCGCGATATGATGCGCTTTTACCGCGGGCTGTACCCGAAGTTCGATCAGGAGCGCTTTGAAAAGCTCCGTGAGGTCTTCGCGCTCGATGAAAAGCGGCCGCTGCGCCGCATGAGCAAGGGCCAGCAGAAGCAGGCGGCCTTCTGGCTCGCGCTGTGCACGATGCCCGACTATCTCATCCTCGACGAGCCGGTGGACGGTCTCGACCCTGTGATGCGCCGTCAGGTGTGGAGCCTCATTTTGCAGGACGTTGCCGAGCGCGGCACAACAGTGCTTGTCTCGTCGCACAACCTGCGCGAATTGGAGGACGTGTGCGACCATGTGGGCGTGATGAGCCGCGGCAAGCTCCTGCTTGAGCATTCGCTGAGTGAATTGCAGGACTATACCGTGAAGCTCCAGCTCGCCTTCGAAACGCCGGAGCTGCCCGCCCTGCCGCAGGAGATCAAGGTGCTGCACCACGCGCAGACCGGGCGCGTCCACACGCTCATCTGCCGCGGCAGCGCAGAGGAACTGGAACAGCAGCTCGCCGCGCTGCACCCGATCTTTATCGACGCGGTGCCGCTGTCACTTGAAGAAATTTTCATCTATGAACTGGGAGGTGAGGACTATGCGATCCGCGACATCGTTCTTTGATAAGACTTTATTCCGCAGCCAGCTCAAGCACACCTGGCCGCTCTGGCTCGGCTACACCGCCTTGTGGCTTTTCCTCGTGCCGGTCATGCTCTTTTCAGAGCTTTCCGCCTATCAGCTCGGTTACAGCGCAGCGGATGCGTCCCGCCTGCTGCTCAACACCGGCGTGCGCGGCGGCATCTTCATTTCCTTCTTCTTCGGCCTTTTCTTTGCGATGCTTTCCTTCTCGCACCTGACGCAGAGCCGCGCGACGAACGGCTTCCACGCGCTCCCCGTGCGGCGCGAGACCATCTTTCTGACCGCCTACCTCACGGGACTGTTCTGCCAGCTTTCCACCATTCTCGTCACGTTTCTGCTCGGCGCGGCGGTCTCAGCCCCGCTGCACCTCAGTTTCTGGAGCGTCACTGCCGCGGCCATGGGCAGCGCCATGCTCGAAGCCGTCTTTTTCTACTCCTTCGCCGCGCTGTGCATGGTGATGACGGGGCAGATCCTCGCCGCGCCCGTCTTCTATTTCGTCGGCAATATCCTCGTCCCGGGAATGGAATATCTGCTGCGCAACTTTGCGGGCAATTTCCTCTACGGCTACAGCGGGCACACCGACGTTACGCTCGACTTCCTCTCCCCGCCCCTCTATATGTACCCCAGGGTGGACATCGCCTCGATCGAAACCTGCGAGAGCGACTCGTACTACGTGACTGCCTACGCACTTGGGCACCGCTCTTTCATGATCCTTGCCGCCTACGCGCTCGCGGGGCTTGCATCGCCCTCATCGCGCTGCTCCTCTACCGCACGCGCAAGAGCGAGATGACCGGCTCGACGGTCGCCTTCCCGTGGGCGGTGCCGGTCTTCAAGTACGGCGTGGCGTTCTGTACCGCCGTTGCCCTCGGGCAGTTCCTCTACTATTTCCTCTTCGGCCAGTACCGCTCGGGCGGCAGCGATTCCCTGCCCGGCACGATCCTCTGCATGGTGGCGGCGGGGCTTGTGGGCTACTTTGTCGCCGAGATGCTCATCAGAAAGAGCTTCCGCGTCTTCCGCGCGGGCGCAAAGGGCGCGGTCATCGTTTCGCTCGCTCTCGTGCTGCTCGGCGTTGCGATGAGCTTCGACCTCACGGGCTATGAAAAGCGCGTGCCGGACGAGAGCGAGATCGAATCCGCCTTCTACACCTTCTCCGGCATGACGAACGTCACGACCGACGACGCCGATACCATCCGCCGCCTCACCGCAGCACACCGGGCCATCGTCAAAAACCGGAACGAGCAGGCGCGCATCGCAGACGCATGGGACGCGGATACGCTCTCCCAGAGCGATCATGACGACATTGAACCCTTCTCCCTGCGCCTGACCTACTACCTCAAGGACGGCTCGCAGCTCTCGCGCTCCTATTCGCTCTACCTGCGGAGAAGCGAGCTCACCGTGCCCTCGTCCGTCACAGCGCGCGTGAACGCGCTCTATATGTGCAGAGAGTCCGTGCTTTGCCGCGTCCTCGGCTACGGCTACGAGCACCTCGGCGACACGCCGCGTTTCCTCGACAGCTATTGCTACTATTACGATGAGAACTCCAACACAAAGGACTATGCCCTCACCGCCGCGCAGGCCGGGCAGGTCTACGCCGCGCTGATGCAGGACGTTCAGGATTCCGATAACGGCAGCAGCGACATCTTCGCCGTGCAGGAGCACCTGTACGATTCCTCCATCTTCTTCTGGCTCGAGCTGTACTTTGAGTCCACCAATGAAAAAGGCCGCCCGGTGGTATATTCGCTCGGCCCCAATGTGAATAACTCAACGCCCAACACCCTGCAAGTACTCAGTGAGCTGCTGCCCGAGCTGAAATCCAACACCGTAACGCCTCCCAGCGACGACGGCATTCACACTCTCCCCGCCACAGAGGACGCTTCCACCGAGGAAAGTGTGAACTGACATGGCAGAAAGAACAAAGCGGCGGCGCAGGCGCCGCCGCACCGGGAGTAAGAAAGCCTTCCTCGTCCTGCTCGCGCTCGTTTTGCTTGTTCTCGGCGGCGTGAAGCTGCGCTATGCGCTCTCGCACCGGAATCTCCCCGGTTCGAATGTCAGCGTGCCAGACTTTGTCACGGTCGACTACATTCCGACAAACGAATACTCCCGCCCCGGCACGCCGCTCAAGGAAATTTCCGGCGTGGTGGTGCACTATGTCGGCAATCCCGGCACGACCGCCGCGGCAAACCGCAGCTTTTTCGCCAATCTCGCGCTGACGCACGAAACCTACGCGAGCGCGCATTTTGTCGTGGGACTGGAGGGGGAGATTTTACAGTGCGTGCCGCTGACGGAGATCGCCTACTGCTCGAACACCGCGAACGACTACACCGTGTCCATCGAGGTCTGCCACGCCGATGAGACGGGCGAGTTTAACGACGCGACGATGGAGAGCCTTGAAGCGCTCGTCGCGTGGCTGTGCGAGACGTTCGATCTTGACCCCGCCAAAGACGTCATCCGCCACTACGACGTGACGGGCAAGATCTGCCCCAAATACTATGTGGAAAACGAGGATGCGTGGCTCGCCTTCCGCGAGGACGTGAGTGCGCGCATCGAAGAGGACAAAACCGCGAACGGTGAAACCAACTGAGAAATCAAATCGGGAGGGAGCTCATGCACGACTTTGTTTCCTATCTTTTTTATCTTTTGCAGCGCGGCATGCGCTTTGCCGTGCCCGCTGCGCTCGTCTGCGGTCTTATTCTGGCCGTTTGCTACGCCGTCTGCCGCAGGCAGGGCCGCCGCTTTCCGTGGGGAAAGGCGGTCTGCGTGCTGCTGCTCGTCGGCTGGGCGGCGGTCACATTCTTCGTCACGCTGCTGCGCAGCGAGCCGAATGAATTTGCCGCGCGGCAGTGGAATTTGCAGCTTTTCCTTGCCTGGCGCGAGGCGTACCAGCGCTTCACGCTGCAAATTTGGCTCAATGTGCTGCTCAACATTGCGCTCTTCGTCCCGCTCGGCGTGCTGCTGCCGCTCTTGTGGAAACCGTTTCGCAAATGGTACGCAGCGCTCGGCGCGGGCTTCGGCGTCTCGCTCCTCATTGAGCTGACGCAGCTTTTCACCGGGCGCGGCATGTGCGACGTGGACGACCTCTTCACCAACACGCTCGGCGCGATGCTCGGCTGGTGTGCAGCGATGTTTGTGCTCGCACTGCGCCAAAAGAGCAGAGCGTGGCCGCGCTACTGCGCGCTGCCCGCCGCGTTCACGCTCGCGCTATCCGCTATTTTTATCTCCTACGCCGCGCAGCCCTACGGCAACCTGCGCGACGCCTCCGTCACGACGGCGGACCTGAGCGGCGTCCGCTGGTCGGTCGACTTTGCGCTCGACCAGGACAGCAAGACCGCCTGGGTCTATCGCTCGCAGGCGCTCGACAACGCGGGTGCCGATCGCTTCGCCGCGGAATTCGCCGCCGCGCACGGCGTCGAATTTCCGGATGCGTACTACTACGATGACCTTGTGATCTACGCCAACCACTCTTCCGGCGACTTCCTCGACGTTACCCTGCACGACGGCACGTGGGAATACAGCTTTGGGCGCGATCACACGCCCGTTTTCGATGCGCCCGCGTCTGGTGTCACAGAGGACATGATGCGCGAAACGCTCGACAACTTTGGCTTTTCCGTCCCTGCCGACGCTGCATTCACGCTCTCGCCGTATGGCGAGACCTCTTACCGTGCGGTGTTCTCCGCCGATCTTCTCCCCACGGAGGGAGGCTTCCTCCACGGCACGCTCACTTGTGATCTGAGAACACAAGGCGACGGTCAATCGACGCTCTCGCAGCTCGAAAACCGCATCACCACGCTCGCGCCCGTGCGCGAAGAGCCTATTCTCTCCCCCGCGCAGGCGCTCGCCGCGCTGCAATCGGGCAAGAGCTTCGAGGGTGCGTGGTTCGCGCAAAGCGTCCAGCAAATTGAGGTGCGCTCCTGCACGCTCGACTACCTCTCCGATTCCAAGGGCTTCTACCAGCCGGTCTACCGCTTCGAGCTGTCGCTCGCCGGTCAGGCGGGCGGCATCACCGACGCGGTCGACTATGTCCCCGCGCTCTTCTGAGCGCCGGTCTGCAAGGAGGTTCCGATGAAACGCTTTTTCGCCGCACTGCTCAGCTTCGCACTGTGTCTCGCGCTGCTTTTCTTCGTCCGAAATAAGTCTGACGAGCCGATCCTGCACGTCGCGCTCAAATTAGCCGGCGAGCAGGACGCCACTTACGTCTACGAAACGGTCTATGCAAGCGGCAAAAGCCGCGCCTGCGACGCCTTCACGCCCGACGCCTGCGTCTTTTACACCGCCGACTACGCAGACTTTGACACCTCCGCGCTTCGCTCGCGCAGGGTCAACACACTTGTCGCCACCACGCTCTACGATTCTGTCGGCAATGTCGTTGAACCCAACGAAACGATGATCGCCATGATGCACGCTGCCGCCGACCAGATCGACCATGCGATCTTCGATTTTCAGATCATCGTCGTGAACGGTCAGCGCTACTTTGCTTTTGTCAAGCTCAACGTCAACTGGCAGGACCCGTGCACGCTGTACGAGTACGAGGGCGGAGAGCTCCGCGAGCTTTGTCAGTGGGACAATATGCGCCTGCTGTCGATCGGTTTCATATGAAAAAAGCGGCTGTCTCGACAGAGACAGCCGCTTTTCCTTTTTCACTTGTTTTTCTCCAAGCTGTACGGGTCCCGTCCCGCGGCGAATTCGGAGATCATCTCCGAGGTGAGGGCGATGCCGTTGCCCGTATAGTTCTCCCGCAGCTCCTCGCGGCTGACCCACGCACCCTCCGCCAGCTCGAAGTTGTCGAGATGGATGGTATCGTCGTCGCCGTCGAGCCTGCACCAGAAGCCCATCATGATGTTGCCGCTGATGCCCCAGGGCTGACAGCGATAGTAGCGCAGGTCCTTGACCTTGAGCCCGACCTCCTCCATCACCTCGCGGCGCACGGTCTGCTCAAAGCTCTCGGCAAACTCGGTGAAGCCCGCGACAAGCGCCGTGCGCTGCGCGCCGGGACGGTTGGCGTACTTGGTCAAAAGCAGGTAGTCCCCGTGCGTCACGGCCACGATGACCGACGGGTTGATGCGCGGGAAGATCATGTTGCCGCACTTGGGACAGCGCATCATGCGCTCGTTCACGTCGTGGACGAGCTTTTCTCCGCAGCGGCCGCAGTAGCGCGCGTCGCGGTACCACGAGCAAAGGTGCCACGCGCTGACCGCCGCATAGGCGAGCTCCTTGGGCTTTTCCGTGCGGAAAAGGCCGATGTTGCGGTAGGAGTAGCCGTCGAGCGCACGCTCGTTTTCGTCAAAGAGCAGGTAGTATTCCCGCCCGTCGAGCTCAAAAAGATAGGTGAACGCCTCGTCGGACTCTGTGAACTGCGCGCGCGACGGAAACTTGAGGCCGTTGTCGTCGATACGGCACAAAAGGTCCTGCCCGCGGAACTGCACCACGGCGCTGCTCTTTTTCGGCACGGCGTTCTTTTTCCACTCGTTGTAAAGATGCTTCGGCTCGATATCCTGGATCATGTCGGCTTTCCTCCCGCTTGTTTGTTTGATAGCAGGGCTATTCTACAACGCGCGGCGGCATTTTGCAAGATGCGCGTCACTCCTGAATGACGCGCTCGGCTTCGAGCGCCGCGATCTTCTGTTTCGCGCGGCGCAGGCCGACCGGACAGTCGATGAGTCCCACGATGCACACGAGCAGAAGCAGTGAGGCCGCCGTAAGGAGAACTATCTGCGCCGAACTGAAGCGGATGGCGGCCACACCCGCGTACCGGCCGATCACGTTTGCATTCATCAGCGTTGTCAACACATTCATCAGCATCATACTTCCCCAGAAGAAGCTCATAATCAGGCCTTTGCGCAGATAACGCACGGCTTTTTTCTGCTGGGCAATGCGGGAGTCCAGATCGGAGTACAGCTCGAACGGCGTGCCGTCCGAGCTTTTGCGCAGGATGAGCAGGTCTCCCACGCTGCCGACCTCTTCAATGCCAAACTCCGCAAGCTCCGCCGTGTAGACAAGGCGGTCCATGCCTGCCTCCTTCACCTGCACGCGATATTCGTACTCGCCCGCCTTTCCGCGTCGATAGGTGGAAAACAGCGAGCCGAACTTTTCAAGAATCCAGCCCTCTTTTGCCATTTGGTTTGCCTGCTCCTCGATCCGCTCGGGATCGTTGGCATAGCTTGACAAATGCGGCAGCACCTTCTTGTCCTTGACCATGGCGTTTCTCCTTTCACTCTTCGATCAGGCGTTTCCGCTTCAATTCTCCATACGTTTTCCCCACACGGACGGCCTGTATTGCGGTCCTTACCGCCGCGGCGGTGCCCAGCACACCCAGCACCGCATACCAGGCGATATGCTTTCCCCACAGCCGCAGCGATAAAAAGCTCGGCTGGTGGTAGGTCTCTCTCAGCTCGGCATACATCGCGTCAAAGCTGACAGCCAGATCGTACCAGACCCACGTGTTATAAAACCAGTCCGCCGCCAGCAGCACAAACACGACCGCCAGAATGATCTTTATCCGCATCAGCCGCCGCGCGTCCATAATCCGTACGTCAAGGTCGGAATAAAGTATGAATGGCGTGCCGTCCGCCTTCTTGCGCAATACAAGAAATGAACCCATATCGCCGACCTTCTCGACGCCCATGTCCGCGAGCGTTTTTACATAGTCGGCACGCTGGCCGTCGCGTGATTCGTAGATGTACTGCACACGGTATTCGTACTCGTTCGGCGCACCGCGGCGGTAGGTGTAAGTGCCGTAGGTACATTTTTCCAGCAGCCATCCCTGCGCCGCCAGACGTGCAAATTTGCGCTCCAGTTCCCCCGGTTCCAAAAAACAATAAGGAAGGTGCCAGACCCGCTTTGTGTCCTTTTCCATCGTTATCCTCCTCTCAGTTCCATTCGTTTGTCAGCGCGTCGCCGTTTTGCGTCAGCTCATGCAGTCTTCGCAGCTCTGCGCGCACGGCCTCGCGGCCCGCGGGCGTGATCTGATACTCTTTCTTGCGCCCCTCGCTCTCGTCACCGAGCGACACGATCCAGCCGCGCTCAGTCAGCGTCGCGAGCGCGCCGTAGAGCGTGCCTGCGGCGAGCCGCACACGTCCGCCGCTCAGGTTTTCCACATTCTGCATGATGCCGTAGCCGTGCAGCGGCGCGTCGAGCGAGAGCAGGATATAAAAGACCGCTTCGGTCAGTGCCGTCGTTCCCATGTGCATCCCTCTTTCTTCGGCCGCCGTTATAACGGTGTCCGATATATCGTCTACCGATAAAGTATCACACCGCGCACAGCCTGTCAATAGAAAAAGGGGCAGGAAATGCAAAATTTGCATTTCCCGCCCCTTCCAACGCGTCGCAGACTTTCGCGTCCGCAGACGCGCAAGCAATTTGAATCGTAAATTCTGACGTCACCGTCGTGGCATTACGACTCCCGCGCCCTTTCGGGCGCGCCAATCGTGCCACTTCCTCGAAACCGGCTCGCTTCATCCGCCACTGGCGGCGCTTCGCCGATTTCCATGCGCGTCAGAAAAAACACTTCTCGCTCCGCGCGTGTCGCAGCCGCCCTGCGGGCGGCGAGGCACGAAGCGGAGTGCATTTTCAAAATTAAATGGAAGGCGTGGCAAAAGCCACGCCTTCCATTTAAAGTCTCGTGATAACCGGTAAAACCATCGGGCTTCTCTTCGTAGCCTTAAAAAGATAGTTGCTCACCGCACTGCGGATCGCACCCTTGAGTTCGTTCAGGTCGCGCCCGCGCTTGCCGCGGTAGGCCTCCGCCGTGGACATCGTGAGGTTTCTGAGATCCTGCAGCAGCTCCTCGGAATCCTTGACGTAGATAAAGCCGCGCGTGATGATCTCCGGCTCGGCCAGAAGGTCGCCGTTCTGCGCGGAGATGGGCAGCACGACGACGACCATGCCGTCCTCTGCCAGATGCTTGCGGTCGCGCAGCACGACCGCGCCGACGTCGCCGACGCCGTAGCCGTCGACAAACACCTCGCCCGCGGGCGCATAACCGGGCACACACTTCATCGAGCGCGCACCGATCTCGACGGCGTCGCCGTTGTCGCAAATCACAATATTCTTGCGGTCCATGCCCATCTGGAGAGCGAGATCCTTGTGCAGCTGGAGCATGCGCTGCTCGCCGTGCACGGGGATGAAATACTTGGGCTTTGTGAGCGCGTGGATGATCTTGAGCTCCTCCTGGCACGCATGGCCCGAAACGTGCAGCATGTCCGCGCGGTCGTAGATGACCTCAACGCCCTTGCGGAAGAGCTCGTTGATGACGCGCGAGACGGTGTTCTCGTTGCCGGGGATGGCGCTCGCCGAGATGATGACGCGGTCGCCGGGGCCGACCTCGATCTGCTTGTGCTGGGAGAACGCCATGCGGTACAGGGCGGACATCTCCTCGCCCTGCGAGCCGGTGGTGACGATGACCTGCTTTTCAAGCGGCATCGACTTGATCTTGTTGATGTCGACCACGGTGTTTTTCGGCGGCTTCATGTAGCCTAAATCCATGGCGACCTTTGTGACATTTTCCATGCTGCGGCCCGTGACGGCGACCTTGCGCCCGCACTCCGCCGCGGCGTCCATGATCTGCTGAATGCGGTGGACGTTGGAGGCGAACGTCGTGACGATGATGCGCTGTTTGCAGCCCTGGAACAGGCGGTTGAAGGTCCGGCCCACCGTGCGCTCACTCATTGTGTAGCCTGGGCGCTCGACGTTCGTCGAATCCGCGAGCAGCGCCAAAACGCCCTGCTTGCCAAGCTCGCCGAAGCGGGCAAGGTCGATGACCTCGCCGTCGATGGGCGTCGAGTCGATCTTGAAGTCGCCCGTGTGGACAACGGTGCCAAGTCCTGTGTGGATGGCGAACGCAACAGAGTCCGCGATGGAGTGGTTCACGTGGATAAACTCCACGCTGAACTTGCCGGCCTTGACGGTCATGCCGCTTTCCACCGTGACGATCTTCGTCGATTTGAGAAGGCCGTGCTCTTCGAGCTTTAAGCGGATGAGGCCCGCGGTCAGGCGCGTGCAGTAGATGGGAATATTCACCTTTTTGAGGATGTAGGGCACGGCGCCGATGTGGTCCTCGTGCCCGTGGGTGATGAACATGCCGCGGATGCGGTTCTTGTGCTTGACAAGATAGCTCACGTCGGGGATGACGCAGTCGATGCCGTACATGTCGTCGCCGGGGAAGGCCATGCCGCAGTCGACCACGATGATCTCGCCGCCGTATTCGTAAACGGTCATATTCTTGCCGATCTCATTGAGACCGCCGAGGGGGATGATTTTTAACTGTTCAGCCAATGCTGGTTCAACTCCTTTTGATTCGTTCGTTGCAAAAACGATAGATTTGTTTTGATTTTGTCATGTGCGTCCGGACCAAAAAGCGCAAAGCATTGGAGACGTCCGTGCTCTCACTTCGCCCTGCTTCACGAAGCGATCGCACCTGCGGCGCCTTTTGGATCCCTATGGACTTTCTATGAGAACCGCGAAAATGCGGTCAAAACCCGTTGCCGCGGAGGCTCTTGCGCGTATTTTTCCAGCGCGGCCATCCGCTATTACGGGATAGTATAGCACGGTTTCCACCAAAAGTATACCACATTTTTTGTCGACGCCGAAAAATAAAATATTGATATTGTATCCGCCCGCCCCGCCGTGTTATAATGAAATGGATTATTCCCGCGGTTTGCCGCAGTAATGTCGATCATAACGGGAGGGCAGCTTCTTTATGCGGAACAAAAAGATCAGCAAACTGGTAGACCCCAGCTTCCGGCTCTACTTTCTCGTCGGCTTTCTCTTCGCCGCCGTCACAGTGCGCGTGAGCATCCCCCTCGCGATCTGCGAGGCTGCGGCGATGGCGTTTCTCTGGTGGTATTTCCGCCACACGGCGCAGAAGCGCCGCGAGGGCATCCGCCAGTATATCGACGATGTGACCGATGACATGACCACCGCCGACAAGGCCTCGATGCTCTCGGCCCCGTTCGCGATGATGGTCTTCCGCCCCGACACGCAGGAGATCCTATGGAGCAACGACAGCTTCATGCAGCTCACCGGCGTGCGCGAGGATATCTTCGACAACCGCATCGACGACATTCTCCCCGATTTTCCGACGCACTGGCTGCTCGAGGGCAAGAGCGAATGCCCGGACACGGTGATGATGGGCGGGCGTCACTTCCGCGTGTTCGGCAATCTGAGCCATCCCTCCTCCCGCCGCGGCGGACAGAGCCTTCTTGCCACAACGTACTGGACGGACGTGACCGAGCAGGACTCGCTGCGCGAGGAGAACGAGAGCCGCCGCCCCATCGTCTCGATCATCGTGATCGACAACTACGAAGAGCTGATGAAGGCCGGCAGCGAGGCGTCGCGCAGCGCGGTGCTCGCCGCCATCGACGAAAAGATCAGCACATGGCTCAAGGATTCGCACAGCCTGCTGCGCAAATTCGATCGTAACCGCTACGTGCTCGTCACGACCGAGCAGGAGTATCAAAAGCTGCTTGAGGGTAAATTCTCCGTGCTCGACGCGGTGCGAAGCGTCGTCACTGAGGACGGCGTCGCCGCAACGCTCTCGATCGGCGTGGGCAAGGATGTGGATGACTACGAAACGCTCTATCAGAACGCCATGCTCTCGATCGAAATGGCGCTCTCGCGCGGCGGCGACCAGGTCGTCGTGCGCAACCGCCTTGACTTTGAATTCTACGGCGGCAAGGCCAAGTCCCCCGAAAAGCGCACGAAGGTCAAATCCCGCGTGATGGCCAACGCCCTCGGCGAGCTCATTTCCGACGCAGGCCAGATCTTCGTCATGGGCCACGCGCACGCGGACATGGATGTGGTCGGCGCGGCGGCGGGCATCTGCTGCATCGCGCGCAAGCGCGGCAAAAAGGCGCAGATCGTCATCGACATGGAGGACAACGTCGCAAAGCCGCTGCTCAGTAAGCTTGCGGCTCTTCCGGAATACAAGGACGCCTTTATCTCCGGCAACGACGCGTTCATCTCCGCCCAGCCGGGCGCACTGCTCGTCGTGGTGGACACCAACCGTCCCGACCTTGTCGAATCCGAGCAGCTGCTCGACGCGTGCAACCGCGTGGCGGTCATCGACCACCACAGAAGAGCCGCGAATTATATCGAATCCGCCGCGCTCAACTTCCACGAGCCCTACGCCTCGAGCGCGTCCGAGCTCGTGACGGAGCTGCTGCAATACCTCGCCGACCCGACCGATCTTCTTCGCGCAGAGTCCGAGGCGCTGCTTGCGGGCATCGTGCTCGACACGAAGAACTTCACGATGCGCACCGGCGGGCGCACGTTTGAGGCCGCCGCGTTCCTGCGCCGCGCGGGCGCGGACACGTCGGACGTACAGCGACTCTTCCAGAGCGACCTTGCCGGCATGATCGAGCGCTATGACATCATCCGTCACGCCGAGCTCGTGCACGGCGACATTGCCGTGGCGGCAGTTGAAAAGGAGATCGACCGCGTGACCGCCGCCAAGGCGGCCGACGAGCTTCTGACGCTCTCGGGCATTCACGCCTCGTTCGTGCTGTTCAAGAACGGCACGGGCGTGAACCTGTCCGCGCGCTCGCTTGGCGAGATCAACGTGCAGTTCATCATGGAAAAACTCGGCGGCGGCGGCAACTCTACTACCGCCGGCGGCCAGGTGGCCGATGCCAGCGTCGACGAGGTGCGGGCGCGTCTGCTCAACGCCATCGACGAATATATGGAAGAGTGACGCTCTTCCCCACAACGTAAATCACCCCACAAGGAGGAAACAGATATGAAAGTCATTTTAACGCAGGACGTGAGAGGTCAGGGCAAAAAGGGCCAGCTCATCGACGCAGCCGAGGGCTATGCAAGAAACTTCCTGCTGCCCCGCAAGCTCGCCGTGCTCGCCACGGCTGACGCCATCAACACCATGAACCTGAAGGAAAAGGCCCGCCGCGCCGAGGAGGCCGCGAACCGTCAAGCCGCCGTCGAAATGGGCGGCAAGCTCAAGAACGTGACCGTCAAGCTCACGGCCAAGGGCGGCAAGGAGGGCAAGCTCTTCGGTGCTATCACGAGCAAGGAGATCTCCGAGGGCCTTGCGAGCCAGTACCAGCTCGACGTGCCCAAGCAGAAGATCGTGCTCGACGAGCCCATCAAGGCCTTCGGCACCTACGAAGTCAAGGCCAAGCTCGGCTACGAAGTGAGCGCCAGGTTCTCCGTCAGCGTGAGCGAGGAGTAAGGCGCAAGATTACGCAATTAAGGAGGTCTTCTCGTGGAAGATATCTTCTACCGGCAGATGCCTCATTCGCTCGAGGCCGAGCAGTCGGTGCTCGGCTCGATGCTCATCGACGCAAACTGCGTCAAGGACGTGATGGAGCAGCTCCGTCCCGATGATTTTTACTTAAAGCAGAACCGCGAGATCTTCGAGGCGATCTACTCCATGTTCGTCTACTCCAAGCCCATCGACGGCGTGACCGTCGCGGGCGAGATGGAGAAAAACGGCACCTATGAGGAAAGCACGACGCGCCCGTACCTCGCCCAACTGATGGACGTGACGCCCACGAGCGCAAACGTGATGGAATACGTCGGCATCGTACGCGACAAGGCGCTGCTGCGCGCGCTCTATACCGTGGCGGGGGAAATTTCCACCATGGTGCAGGACGGCACAGGCGGCGCGTCCAGCGTGCTCGACGCGGCGGAGCAGAAAATTTACGCCGTGCGCCGCGGGCGCAGCGCGCAGAGCATGGCGAGCATCGGGGTTGTTTTGCAGGGCGTTCTCGATCACTTAAGCGAGCTGAGCGCCAACGGCGGCAAGACGCTGCCGGGTCTTCCTACGGGCTTTGGCGTACTGGACGACAAAATGAATGGCCTCAACAAATCGGACCTTGTGCTGCTGGCCGCACGTCCCGGTATGGGTAAGACGAGTATGGCGCTCAACCTTGCGCTGAACGTCGCGCGCTCGAGCGGGCAGGCCGTGGCCGTGTTTTCGCTCGAAATGTCGCGCGAGCAGCTCGTGACGCGTATCTTATCGAATCAGGCGACGGTAGAGAACCAGCGCCTCGTGACAGGCAACCTGCGTGAGCAGGACTGGGTCAACATCGCAAACGCCGCATCTGTCCTCTCGGGGCTTGACATTCTCATTGACGACAATCCGCTGCTCACCGTCGCCGACATGAACGCCAAGTGCCGCCGCATCGACAATTTAGGGCTCGTCGTCATCGACTACTTGCAGCTGATGGCGTCCTCCGGCACGAAGGGCTACAGCGGTGAGAGCCGCCAGCAGGTGGTCAGCGATATTTCCCGTATGCTCAAGATCATGGCAAAGGAGCTGCAAGTCCCCGTACTGTGTCTCTCCCAGCTCTCGCGTGCGAACGAAAAGCGCGAGGATAAGCGCCCCATGCTCTCCGACCTTCGTGAATCGGGCGCCATCGAGCAGGACGCGGATATCGTCATGTTCCTGTACCGCGACGATTATTACAACGAGGACTCGGAAAAGCGCAACATCGCCGAGTGCATCATCGCCAAGAACCGCCACGGCGAAACCGGCAAGGTCGAGCTCGCCTGGTCGCCGCAGTATACGACGTTCTCGTCCCTCGACTACCGGCATGAAGAGGACTGAGCTGCCGCGCGCGGAAGCACTCTGCGCGCGCTATCTCGACAAGAACCGGCCCGTGCTCGCCGCCGTGTCCGGTGGTTTGGACTCGATGTGTTTACTGCATTTTCTGCGCGGGGAGGGGTATGACGTCTCCTGTGCGCACTTCAACCACCAGCTTCGTGGCGAAGAGGCTGCGCGTGACGAAGACTTCGTCCGCGCGTGGTGTGAAAAAGAGGGCATTCCTTTCTATCCGGGCACCGGTGACGTGCGTGCCCACGCGCGCGCAACCGGCAAAACCGAGGAGGAGGCTGGGCGCGACCTGCGCTACGCCTTTCTCCGTGAAACAGCGCAAATGCTCGGCGCCCAGATCGCGCTGGCACACCATGCGGACGACAACGCGGAAACGGTGCTCTTGAACCTCGTCCGCGGGACGGATCTGCGCGGCCTGTGCGGCATGCGGCCCAGGCAGGGCGACATTGTCCGCCCGTTTTTAGAGCAGACGCGAGAAGAGCTCGTCACCTATGCGCGCGCTCACAACATCCCGCATGTCGAGGATCGCACGAACGCCGACCCGAACGCCGCCGCACGGAACTACCTGCGGCTTGAAATTCTGCCGCGGCTCAGGGAGCTCAATCCCCGCGCGCCCCAGCACATCGCCGCGATGGCGCGTTCATTGACTGCGCTCGACGATGCGCTTGAGCAGGCGGCGGAAGCCGCACTTTCCCATGCAAAAGCGCAGGACGGCGGTATTTCGCTGTCGCTGGACTGCTTTCTTGCCGCCGATGAAGTCGTGCAGCCACGTATCCTGCTGCACTTGGCCGACGCGCTCGGCCTCGGGCGCAAGGACATCGGGCGCAAGCAGCTCGACCCGATCTGCGCCCTTGCGCAGAGAGGCGGCAGCGCCGAGCGGCGCTATACGCTGCCGCAGGGCGCGCTTGTCCACATTGCGGACGGTTCGCTGACGATGGCGTTCTCCCCCGCCGCGCTGCCAAAGGCGGTGCTTGTGGAAAACGTTCCCCTCCCATGGGGCAATTTCGAGCTGACGCTGCTGCATAAGCCCGACGGCGAGGGCATTTCGCTCCGCGCGCCAGAAGACGGTGAGATCATCACCGTCGCCCCGTGCGACCTGAACGCGCGCTTAATGCTTCAAGGCGCGAACGGCGCGCGCAGCGTGAAACGGCTGTGCGTCGACCGAAAGCTCTCCCTCACCGAGCGCGACGCGCTCCCCGCCCTTTATGTGGGCGGCCGGCTTGCCGCAGTGTGGCGGCTGGGGACGGACGTTACTTTCCTGCCGAAAGGCGGAGACGCAGCGTGCTTCGTGCGCATCATTCCCAGATAACGTCAATTTGTGCGACCTGCGGCGGAATGCCGCATCAGATACAACAAATACGAATAAAAAGAAAGTGGAGAAAAAAGCTATGGCTAAGAGCAATATGGATCAGGATATCCTGAAGGTACTGTATTCCGAGGAGCAGCTCAAAACGCGCGTACAGGAGATGGGCGACGAGCTCTACGAGCGCCTCAAGGACAAAAATCCCCTGTTTCTCGGCGTGCTGAAGGGTTCTTTTATCTTCATGGCCGACATCGTGCGCGCCTGCCAGCTCAAGAGCGACATTGAATTCATCGCCGTCTCGTCCTATCAGAACGCGACGACCTCGTCCGGCGTCGTGCAGATCACGCGCGATCTCCAGCAGGACATCACGGGCCGCGATATCGTCGTCATCGAGGACATTCTCGACTCCGGCAACACGCTCTACTTCCTCAAGAATTACTTTATGACCAAGGGCGCTTCCAGCGTGACCGTCGTGACGCTGCTCGACAAGCCCGCCCGCCGCACCAAGCCCATCGCCGCCGACCTCGCAGGCTTTGAAGTGCCCGACGAATTCGTCGTCGGCTACGGCCTCGACTACGCGCAGAAGTACCGCAATATGCCGTACATCGGCGTGCTCAAGCCCGAGGTTTACGCCAACTGATTCAAAAAACAGCAAACGCTGTTTTTGAGAAGGCTGCACTCCGCTGCAGCGCACTCGCTATCGCTCGCACGTTTGCGGAGCGAGCGGTGTTATTTCCGACGCACTTGTCGTTGGAAATAACGATCTCACATTTTTTCACGCCTGCGGGCGTCTGGACAGCCGTTAGCAGCTCTGCTGCTCTACGGATGTCGCGTGCCCCTTGCGGGCAGAAACTCTGCGAGGCTTTTATCTTTGCAGTGCAAGGAGGATATCCCATTGACTCAACAGACCAAGCGTCCCAATCTTTTGCCGTATCTGCTGGTGCTTCTGGTGCTCGTCGGCGTCTACGGCTTTATGAACAAGCCGGTGGAGGCCGAACCGTCGTATGCCAAGGTACGCGAGCTGTTCGAATCCGAGCAGGTCTCTGCCTTCACGGTGACGGACACCACGCTGCGCATGAAGCTGCGCGAGCCCATCGACGGCAAAACGGAGCTCAAAAAGGACCTTTTCAGCGTGACGCTCTTCTATGACGACTTAGGCGAGCTCATCGAGCAGCAGAAGGCCGACGGCATCATCGAGGACTACGACTTCACCGCCGACCACTCGATCAACTATGTCGCGATGTTCGCGCCCTATATTCTGGCGGTGCTCGGCATCTTCGCCATCTGGTACTTCCTCTCCCTCCGCTCCGCGGGCGGAGGCGGCGGCGACCGCATGGCAAAATTCGGCACGGCGTCGTTCAAGACCGGCGGAGACAACAAGCGCCCCACGACGTTCTCTGACGTCGCCGGTGCGGACGAGGAAAAAGAGGAATTGCAGGAGATCGTCGACTTTTTGAAGGCGCCGGGCAAGTTCATCGACCTCGGCGCGCGCATCCCCAAGGGCGTGCTGCTCGTCGGCCCTCCGGGCACGGGTAAAACGCTGCTGGCCCGTGCGGTCGCGGGCGAGGCGGGCGTGCAGTTTTTGTCGATCTCCGGCTCTGACTTTGTCGAGATGTATGTCGGCGTCGGCGCGAGCCGCGTGCGCGACCTCTTCGAACAGGCGAAGAAAGTTGCCCCCGCGATCATCTTCATCGACGAGATCGACGCCGTGGGCCGTCAGCGCGGCACGGGCCTCGGCGGCGGCCACGACGAGCGCGAGCAGACGCTCAACCAGCTGCTCGTCGAAATGGACGGCTTCGGTACGAATCAGGGCGTCGTCGTCATGGCGGCGACGAACCGCGCCGACATCCTCGACCCCGCGCTGCTGCGCCCGGGCCGCTTCGACCGTCAGGTCTACGTGGGGCTTCCCGACATCCGCGGCCGCGAGGAAATTTTGAAGATCCATGTCAAGAATAAGCCCCTTGCCGAGGATGTGGACCTCTCCACCGTCGCCAAGGGAACGCCCGGCTTCACGGGCGCGGACCTCGAGAACCTCTCGAACGAGGCGGCGCTGCTCGCCGCGCGCCGCGGCAGCAAGCTCATCACGATGGCTGATTTCTCCGAGGCGGAGATCAAGGTCATCGCAGGTCCCGAGAAGAAGAGCCGCGTCGTCAGCGAGCACGAGCGCAAGCTGACCGCCTATCACGAGGCCGGTCACGCCATCGTGATGCACGCGCTGCCGACGCACGACCCTGTGCACCAGATCACGATCGTCCCGCGCGGCGGCGCGGGCGGCATGACGATCTCGCTGCCCACGGAGGACCGCTCGTACCAGTCCAAGCGCTATATGGAAGAGCAGATCGTCTCGCTGCTTGGCGGGCGCGTGGCGGAAAAGCTGATGCTCGGCGACATTTCGACCGGCGCGTCGAACGACATCCAGCGCGCCTCGCAGATCGCGCGCAAGATGGTCACGGTGTACGGCATGAGCGACAGGCTCGGCTCGATCTCGTTCGAATCCGGCCACGATGAAATTTTCATCGGCCGCTCGATGGCGCAGGCCAAGCCGTATTCCGAGCAGGTCGCCGCACAGATCGACGAGGAGGTCAAGTCCATCATCGACGCGGCCTACGAGCGCTGCGAGGACATCCTCTCGCGCGATCAGAAGCACCTTATCGCTGTGGCGGAATTCCTGCTTGCGCATGAGACGATGAGCGCTGAGGAATTCGAGGCCGTCTTCACCGACGAAGCCGCCGGCCATGACAAAATCTAATCCTGTTATGAATAAAATATCTCACCAGCAAGCCGCTGGTGAGATATTTTTTCACATTTTCGCAAGAATTCCTGCATTTTCAGCGTCTCTCCCCTTGCCAATTCGGTTTCTTCTGCTATAATGGGGCATTAGTCATTCCATTTACATGAAAGAAAAGAGAGAATCGAACATGAAAAAAAGCTGTAGTTTCAGCGGTTCGCTCGGCTTTGTGCTGGCCGCGGCGGGCAGCGCGGTGGGCGTCGGCAATATCTGGCGCTTCCCCTATCTCTGCGCCAAGGACGGCGGTGGACTGTTTCTGCTCGTCTACCTCGTGCTGGTACTGACATTCGGCTTCACCCTGCTGACGACCGACGTAGCCATCGGCCGCCGCACAAAGCAGAATGCGCTCAACGCCTTTGCAACGCTCAACAAAAAGTGGAAGTTCTTGGGTTACCTCACCTTCCTCGTCCCCACGCTCATCATGACGTATTACTCCGTCATCGGCGGCTGGATCACGAAGTATTTTACCCTCTACCTCGTCTCAAGCGGCGATGCCGCCGCGCAGGACGGGTTCTTCACCTCGTTCATCACCTCCCCCGTCTCGCCCATCGTCTTCATGCTGATCTTTTTGGCGCTGACGGCGTGGGTCGTGTACTGCGGCGTTGAAAAGGGCATTGAAAAATACTCCCGCTACATCATGCCGGGTCTGCTCCTTCTCATCATCGGCATCGCCATCTTCTCGCTCACGCTCTCTTACACCGACGAGAGCGGCATGACGCGCACGGGTATCGAAGGATTGCTCGTCTACATTAAGCCCGACTTCACGGGCCTGACCGTCCAGCGCTTTTTGAACATCGCGCTCGACGCGATGAGCCAGCTCTTCTTCTCGCTCAGTGTCAGCATGGGCATCATGATCACCTACGGCAGCTACGTCAAGGACGACGTCGACCTCAACAAGGCCAACAACCAGATCGAAATTTTCGACACGGGCGTCGCGTTCCTCGCGGGCCTCATGATCATCCCCGCCGTCTATGTCTTCCTCGGCACCGACGGCATGGCCAGCGGCCCGAGCCTAACGTTCATCAGCCTGCCGAAGGTCTTCGCCGCGATGGGCGGCGTGGGACGCGTCGTGGGCGCGGTGTTCTTCCTCGCGCTCGGCTTCGCCGCGCTGACGAGCTGCGTGTCCGTCATGGAGACGCTTGTCGCCAACTGCATGGAGATCTTCCACAAGTCACGCAAGGAGATGTGCGCCGCCGTGGGCGTCTACTCGCTCGTCACCGCCGTGCTCATCTGCCTTGGCTACAACGCGCTCTACTTCGAGCTCCCGCTGCCCAACGGCTCGACCGCGCAGCTGCTCGACGTGATGGACTACATCAGCAACAGCTTCCTCATGCCGTTTATCAGCCTGCTCACGAGCATTTTGGTCGGCTGGGTCGTGGGTCCGAAGTGGATCATCGGCGAGGTCGAGAAAAACGGCGAACACTTTGGCCGCGCCAAGCTCTACAGCGTGATGATGAAGTACATCGTTCCCATCGTCATGCTCATTCTGTTTTTGACCTCCACGGGGCTCGGCAGCCTGATCTTTGGTGGCTGAGGCAACAAGCTATCAAAAAAGGGAATGCTCGCGCGTTCCCTTTTTCTCTTGCTTTTTTGCCTTTTTCTCCGTTCAAAGTGCGCAAAATATGTTTTCCGCCGCGCGGTTTTTTGTCAAAAGCGCAAATTTCTTTTTCCCCGCTTGACAAAGCGGGGGCGGGCGATTATAGTAGCATCATTAAATCTCATAGTTCACAAATACCATGACGGGGAAAAATTCGTCCTACAGACGCTTCAGAGAGTTGCCGGTCGCTGCGAGGCAATGCAGAGCGGGATGATGTCACTGGCCCCTGAGTAGCTTCGCTGAGACATTCGTTTAGGCGGAGCCGGATCTCCTCACCGTTACCAACGAGGCGCATTCGTTTGATTTTCAAGCCGATGCAGAAAGCGGGCATATTTTATGCCAACAAGAGTGGTACCGCGGAAGTTTTGAGCTTTCGTCTCTTCAAGGGAAGAGACGGAGGCTTTTTTTGTTGCTATGCGAGAGGAAAAAGCAGGAGGACCCCCCCATGAAGCGCATTAAAATTTTTGACACGACCTTACGAGACGGCGAGCAGTCCCCCGGCTGCAGCATGGATCTGACGGAAAAGATCGAAATGGCCCGCCAGCTTGAAAAGCTGGGCGTCGACGTGATTGAGGCGGGCTTCGCCATCGCGTCTCCGATGGACCACAAGAGCGTGCAGGCCATCTCCGCCGCAGTGACGAACTGCACGGTCGCCTCGCTCGCGCGCTGCGCCAAGGGCGATATCGACGCGGCGTGGGACGCCGTGAAGGAGGCCAACCACCCCCGCATCCACGTCTTCCTTGCGACGAGCGACATCCACATGGAGTACAAGCTCAAGATGACGCGCGAGCAGGTCATCGACCGCATCCGCAAGATGGTCGCCTACGCCAAGAGCTATTGCGATGACATCGAGTTTTCCGCCGAGGACGCCTCCCGCTCCGACTGGGCATTTCTGGCCCATTGCTACTCCACTGCCGTCGCCGCGGGCGCAACGACGCTGAATGTGCCCGACACCGTCGGCTACTCCACGCCGCAGGAGATGTATGACCTCATCACCTACCTGCGTGAAAACATCGAGGGCGTCGAGCATGTCGACATCTCCGTCCACTGCCACAACGACCTCGGCATGGCGGTCGCGAATTCGCTCGAATGCGTCCGCGCGGGCGCGACGCAGGTCGAATGCACGGTCAACGGCATCGGCGAGCGCGCGGGCAACGCGAGCCTTGAAGAGATCGTCATGGCGCTGCGCACGAGAAAGGACTTCTACGACGCCGAGACCGGCGTGAACACCAAGCAGATCTACCGCTCGAGCAAGCTGCTGAGCAACATCACGGGCGTGCCCATCCCGCCGAGCAAGGCCATCGTCGGCGTGAACGCCTTCGCGCACGAATCAGGCATCCATCAGCACGGCGTCATCGCCAACGCGAGAACGTACGAGATCATGAACTCCACCGACGTCGGCATCCCGCAGAACACGATGGTGCTCGGCAAGCACTCCGGCAAGCACGCGCTGCGTGAAAAGCTCGAATCCATGGGCTACGAATTGAGCGACGAGGAGCTTGAAAGCGTGTTCACCCGCTTCAAGGATCTCGCCGACAAGAAAAAGAACATCACGAGCAGCGACATTGAGGCGCTCGTGCTCCACCGCCAGGCCGCGGTGCAGGGCAGCTGCCGGCTCGTGAGCCATGTGGTCAACACGGGCCACGGCGTGCCGAACATCTCGTGCATCAAGCTCCAGCGCGGCGACGAGCAGATCGAAGATGTCGCCATCGGCACGGGCCCGCTGGACGCCTCGTTCAAGGCCATCAACCGCATGCTCCAAATGGACGTGAAGCTCGAGAGCTTCAGCCTGAACGCCGTCACGGACGGCGAGGACGCCATCGGCGAGGCCGTGGTCAAGGTCTCCGGCCCCGACGGGCGGTCGTACACCGGCTCGGGCCTCTCGACCGATATCATCGAATCGTCGATCCGCGCCTACGTCAACGGCATCAACAAGATCATGGAATCCGGCAACTGAAAGGAGAAACGCGACATGGGCATGACAATGACGCAGAAAATTCTCGCCAAGCACGCAGGACTTGAGAGCGTGCGCGCGGGCCAGCTCATCCAGGCAAAGCTCGACCTCGTCCTCGGCAACGACATCACGACCCCCGTGGCTATCAACGAATTTGAATCCGCGGGCTTTGAAAAAGTCTTCGACAAGAGCCGCATTGCGATGGTGATGGATCACTTCGCACCGAACAAGGACATCAAGTCCGCCACGCAGTGCAAGCAGTGCCGCACCTTTGCCCGCCGCTTCGACATCGACCATTTTTACGATGTCGGCACGATGGGCATCGAGCACGCGCTGCTGCCCGAGCAGGGGCTTGTCGCCCCGGGCGAGGCCGTCATCGGCGCGGACTCGCACACCTGCACCTACGGCGCGCTCGGCGCATTCTCCACCGGCGTCGGCTCGACCGACATGGGCGCGGCCATGGCCGCGGGCGAGACGTGGTTCAAGGTCCCGTCCGCCATCAAGGTGAATCTCACCGGCAAGCTCCGCCCGTTTGTCTCCGGCAAGGACGTCATCCTGACGCTCATCGGCATGATCGGCGTGGACGGCGCACGCTACCAGTCCATCGAATTTTCCGGCGAGGGCGTCAAGAACCTCACGATCTACGACCGCCTGACGATCTGCAACATGGCCATCGAGGCGGGCGGCAAAAACGGCATTTTCCCCGTCGACGACGTGACGCGCGCCTATGTTGAGGGCCGCGTGGACCGCCCCTGGACAGCGTTCGAGGCCGACCCCGACGCAGAATATGAGCGCGTTATCGACATTGACCTCGGCAAGGTCGACTGCACGGTCGCCTGGCCGCACCTGCCCGAAAATGCGCACAGCGCGCACGAGGGCAGCGACATCGCCATCGACCAGATCGTCATCGGCTCGTGCACGAACGGCCAGCTCCCTGACATGGCCGCCGCCGCCGCGATCTTAAAGGGGCATCATCTGTCCCCGAACGTCCGCGGCATCATCATCCCCGCCACGCAGGAAGTTTACCGTGCCTGCATGCACGAGGGCTACACCGATATTTTCCTCGACGCGGGCTGCATCGTCTCCACGCCCACATGCGGGCCGTGCCTCGGCGGCTATATGGGCATCCTCGCCGCCGGCGAGCGCTGCGTTTCCACCACCAACCGCAACTTTGTCGGCCGCATGGGCCACGTCGACAGCGAGGTCTACCTCGCCTCTCCGGCGGTCGCCGCGGCGTCTGGTATTACCGGCCACATTTCTCATCCGGAGGAGGTCATGAACAAATGAATGCACACGGCATTGTCCATAAGTATGGGGATCACGTCGATACGGACGTCATCATCCCCGCGCGCTATCTGAACACCCAGAGCCACAAGGAGCTCGCCTCCCACTGCATGGAGGACATCGACAAGGACTTCATCCACCGCGTCAAGGACGGCGACATCATGGTCGCGGGCGTAAACTTCGGCTGCGGCTCGTCGCGCGAGCACGCTCCCGTCGCCATCAAGGCAAGCGGCATCTCCTGCGTCATCGCGGTGAATTTCGCCCGCATCTTCTACCGCAACGCTATCAACATCGGCCTCGCCATTTTGGAGTGCCCCGCCGCGAGCGCGGAGATCGAAAACGGCGACGAGGTGACGGTCGACTTCGACACCGGCGTCATCACAGACGTGACAAAGGGCACGACGTATCAGGCCGAGCCCTTTCCGCCGTTTATCAAGGACATGATCGCGCGCGGCGGCCTGATGGCCTCGCTCAAGGCAAAGGAGGCGGCGAAATGAACAAGACCATTGCCATCATCAAGGGCGACGGCATCGGCCCCGAGATCGTCACCGAGGCCATGGGCATTTTAGACGCCGTGGCCGCGAAATTCGGCCATACCTTCACCTATGTCGACGCGCCGATGGGCGGCAACGCCATTGACAAATTCGGCGTGCCGCTGCCGGATTCGAGTTTAGCGACCTGCCGCAACGCGGACAGCGTGCTGCTCG
>ERZ824598.1675-NODE-1675-length-26401-cov-4.293289_pt1 | contig 26401 bp, 23 predicted proteins | sample MGYA00519934_ERZ824598 | MGnify/ENA primary metagenome ERZ824598 (study PRJEB31778, sample SAMEA3449177) | human gut metagenome | biome: human gut; feature: human-associated habitat; material: faeces | place: United Kingdom | collected 2010/2012 ...
TGGATGCGCTCAACGCCTTCCTCGCGCGGCGCGCGCCGGGGCGCGGGGCGTTTGCCACCGCGCGGCGCGAGAGCGATGCGCCGCTCTTTCTCAGCGGCGTGAAAAACGGCGCCACCTGCGGCGGCGCGGTCACGGCGGTCATCCGCAACGGCGACGCCCACCCCGGCGACTATGACGCTCTGCGCAATACGCCGCGCCCCGGCCACGCGGACTTTGCCGCCCGCATGAAAGACGGCGATGCCGTCGATCTCTCCGGCGGCGGGCGCTTTTCCGGACGGCTCACCGCGCCGCTCTGCGTTGCGGGCGGCATCGCCATGCAGCTTCTGGAAGAGGAAAACATCCGCATCGTTTCGCATATCGCCTCCATTGCCGGTATCGCGGACGAGGGCATCTTCCCGGCATCCACACTGGGAAAACCGTTTCCGACGCTCAGCGAAGCGCGCGGCGAGGAGATGCTTGCTGCCATTGCAAAGGCACGCGCCGACGGCGACAGCGTCGGCGGCGTGGTGGAGTGCGCGGTGCTCGGCCTGCCCGCAGGTCTCGGCGACGCGCTTTTTGACGGCGTGGAGAGCCGTCTCTCCGCGGCGCTCTTCGGTATTCCCGCTGTGAAGGGCGTGGAGTTCGGCGCGGGGTTCGCCGCCGCCGCGCTGCGCGGCAGCGAGAATAACGACGCCTTTGTGCTGCGCGGCGGGAGGGCTATGACGGAGACGAACCGCTGCGGCGGTATCCTCGGCGGCATCACGACGGGCGCGCCGCTCGTGTTCCGCGCGGCGTTCAAGCCGACGCCGTCCATCGCGCGGCGGCAGCGCACCGTTGATCTCGCCGCCATGCGCGAAACGACGATCGAGATCGCCGGCCGGCATGACCCCTGCATCGTGCCGCGCGCCGTTCCCTGCGTGGAAGCGGCGGCAGCGGTCGTGCTATATGATATTCTTTGTTCGGAAAGAGGGAGAAAGCCATGAACATGGACGAACTGCGAGGCAGGATCGACGCGGTGGATGACGAGCTGCTGCGATGCTTTGCCGAGCGCATGGACATCGCCGGGAACATTGCCCGGTATAAAGCCGAACACGGCCTTCCAGTGCTCGATGAGCGGCGGGAGCGGGAAAAGCTCTACGCCGTGAGCGAAAAAGCGCCGGAGGAGGAAAGCGGCGAGGTCCAGTCCGGCCGTGTCAACTGGGTCAGCGAGGTGGCCGATAAATACCTCGACATGGAAAAGACGTTTGACGACCTGTTCCAGCGCTTTACGGATGAGAGCCACTATTCCCTCGGCAGCGGCGTCGCCTCGCGCGAGGTGTACACGTCCGAGCGTGTCGCGGGCGACATTGCGACACTGCTCACGGGCAGCGGCCCGTGCCAGTATTTTTTCAGCCCCTATAAAGGCGATAAATTCTTGCGGCAGAAGCTCGTGGCCTTTCTCGGCACGAAGGGCGTGAAGGCGTCCTCGGGCGAAATTCAGATCCTATCGGAGACGAATCAGGCACTCGACTTTATCGTGACGCTGCTCGTCAAGCCCGGCGACAGCGTCGTGATGGAGGAGCCCGTCCACCCGGACATGTACCGCGTGATGGAGCTTGCGGGCGCGAAGATACTGACCGTTCCCGTCGACGAGAACGGCATGAACTGCGAGCTGCTCGAAAGCTTACTCACGCAGACGCGCCCGCGGCTCATCTTCGTCAATTCGAGCTACCACGACCCGACGGGAAACATTTTGTCGCTCGAGCGGCGCAAGAAGATCGTTGAGCTCTCGAACCGCTACCGCGTGCCGATCGTGGAGGAGGACGCGGCGAGCGAACTCGTCTACGACGGCGATAAGCTCCCGCCGATCAAGGCGTTCGACATGATGGGCAACGTCATTTACATCTATTCGTTTTCACTCACGTTCATCCCGGGACTGAGCCTTGCTTTCATCACGGGTAACCGCGATTTTATCCGCGCGCTGAGCTACCTCGTCTCCGTGCGGCTGATGGCCTCGGACTGGATGACGCAAAAGCTCCTCGGCATGTACCTGGACGACGGCATTTACTACACGTCGCTTTTAAAATTTCGCGACGTCTACCGCACGAATCGAGATTTGGTATGCCAAAAGCTCGACGAGCTTGCGCCGCTCGGCGTGAGTTATACAAAGCCGAGAGGCGGCGTATATGTCTGGTGCAGGCTGCCGGACGGGGTGGACAGCAAGCAGTTTATCCGCAGGGCCTACAACATGGGCGTCACGCTGATCCCCGGATACGTTTTTTACCCCTGCAAGAACGGCGGGCGCGACTATATCCGCATCAACTACTCCTACGAGCCGCGCGAGCGGCTGGAGCGCGGCATGGAGGTATTGCGCAAAGCGCTGGAAGAAGAACTGGAGGAGTAACTGGCACACAAAATGGCAAAACCACTGATACATCACAAGCGCTTTTAGAACGTGTATACTTTACTGCGTAATAACGGTAAAACGATCCGTAAAGAAGCCGCGCATTGCGGCGAGACGATCGAAAACACAGCGGGATGTACGGGCGGTCGATGAGAGAGCCGCCGGCATCCCGGGAAAGGGAGCACGACTATGTATCCTGGCATTCATAACTTTTCCGAGATCGGAAAGCTCAACAAGGTGCTGCTGCACCGCCCCGGCGAGGAGCTGGAATCGCTGACGCCCGCGACGCTCGAGCGCCTGCTGTTTGACGATATCCCGTACTTAAAGGTCGCCCAGGAGGAGCACGACCGCTTTGCCGAGGTCCTGCGCGAAAACGGCGTCGAGGTCATCTACTATGTCGACGAGGTCGCCAAGGCCATCGCCAACCCCGCGCGCCAGATCCAGCTCGTCAACGACTTTTTGAACATCAGCAAAATTCACGCCAAGGGCCTGCGCGCGAGCATGACGAGCTTACTTCTCGACATGCCGCCCAAGCAGATGGTGACGAAGATGATCGCGGGCATCAAGCGCTGCGAGGTCGCCACCAAGCAGCCGACGTCGCTGATGGACTTAGTCGACGACGACTATCCGTTCGTCTCCGACCCGATGCCGAACCTGTACTTCACCCGCGACCCCGGCGCCTGCGTGGGCGAGGGCATCAACATCCACCGCATGCATACCCCTGCGCGCAAACGCGAGAGTCTGCTCTTAAAGTACATGTTCCTCTACAACCGCGACTTTGCGGCGCAGGACAACAAGATGTGGTACGACCTGTCCGACAGCTATTCCATCGAGGGCGGCGACGTGCTCGTGCTGTCCAAGGACATCGTGGCCATCGGCCTGTCCGAGCGCACGACGGTCTCCGGCGCGGAGACGTTCGCGCGCAACCTTCTGCAAAACTCCGGTTTTAAGAAGGTGCTCGCCTTCGACATTCCCGAGACGCGCGCGTTCATGCACCTCGACACCGTGTTCACGATGGTCGACTATGACAAGTTCACCATCCATCCCGAGATCGAGGGCCCGCTGAGCGTTTATGAGATGACGCTCGACGAGCACGGCGAGCTCCGCTTCGGCGCGATCAAGGAAGAGCTCAAGGACATTCTGGCCCTCGAGCTCAAGCTGCCCGCGGTCGACCTGATCCGCTGCGGCGGCGGCGACCTGATGGCCGCGCAGCGCGAGCAGTGGAACGACGGCTCGAACACGCTGTGTATCGCGCCGGGCCGCGTCATCACCTATGAGCGCAACTATGTGACGAACGACTTGCTCGCAAAGCACGGCCTCGACGTGCTGACCGTGCCGTCTGCCGAGCTGTCGCGCGGCCGCGGCGGCCCGCGCTGCATGTCCTGCCCCGTCAACCGCGACGACCTGTAAAAAATTCCACCGCAGAACGAGAGAAGAGAGAAGAGCTCATCCGCGCCGGCAGCTGGCCGGGCGGAGGAAAATGGGAGAGAGCCATGAAGAGCAAGCGACAAGAGAAGATCCTGGAGCTGATCGAAAAGTACAATATCGAGACGCAGGAGGAGCTCATTGCGCGTCTCGCCGAGTGCGGCATCGAGAGCAAGCAGACGACCGTCTCGCGCGATATCAAGGAGCTGTACCTTTATAAGGAGCCGATCGGCGGCGGCCGCAGCCGCTACGCCGTATCCGGCAAGGCCGACCACATCGACAACACGAAGCGCCTGAAGCTCATTTTGAACGAGTGCAGCGTGGGCGTGGACTACGCGGGGATCGTCGTGCTGCTCAAGACGCTGCCGGGGCTCGCCGATGCGGCGGGCGCGGCCATCGACGCGATGAAGCTGCCCGATATGCTCGGCTGCATCTCCGGCAACGACTCCGTGGCGATCGTTGCCCGCGGCGAGCAGGAGGCCGAGCGCCTGTGCTATGATCTGCGCCAGTACTGCAAGTGAACGAGAGAGACGAGATTGAGAGAGGACAGGGGGCGGAGCGATCCGCCCCTCCTGTTCTGTCATAAAACCGATTAAACTGCAAGGTATTTCTGAAACGCGACAAAGCTCAACAGGCATTAAAAGTTTTACTGCCGACAAAATTCGACGGGATTCCGCTTGAAGATTATTTTTTGAGTGTTATAATAACGACGAACAGCCACTACTACGAGTTCAAGACGAACTCCCAGTATGAGAAGTGGACGGCGCTGCGCGAGACCCGCGACTGGTCCCAGCTTGAAAAGTAAAAAATGAAAAAGAATGGGAACGCTCGGCGCTCCCATTCTTTTTATCGTTTTTGCAGCAATTACACGTTGCCGATCGTCGCGACCATGACGGCCTTGATGGTATGCATGCGGTTTTCGGCTTCGTCGAAGACCTTGGAGTTGGGGGAGAGGAAGACCTCGTCCGTGACCTCGCGGATATCATAGCCGAGCTCCTTCTGCGAAGCGGCCATCGTGGTGTCGAAGTCGTGGAAGGACGGCAGGCAGTGCAGGAAGATGCAGTCGGGGTTTTCGGTGGCCTTCATCACCTCGCCCGTGACCTTGTAAGGCGTGAGCAGCTTGACGCGCTCAGGGATCTTCTCCTCTTCGCCCATGGAAGCCCAAATATCGGTGTAGAGGGCGTCCGCGCCCTTGATGAGTTCTCTGTCCTCACCGTACTCGACGACGGCACCGGTCTCCTTGCCGACCTCACGGCAATACTCGACGACGTCAGCGGCGGGCGCAAGCTCCTTCGGGCCCCAGCCGACATAGTGGATGCCGAGCTTGGCGCAGATGTACATGAGGCAGTAGGCGACGTTGTTGCGCGTGTCGCCGCAGAAGACGAGCTTGCACTTGCTGAGCGGCTTCTTGGTGTTCTCCATCAGCGTCAGGATATCGGCGAGCGCCTGGGTGGGGTGGTCAACGTCGGTCAGGCCGTTCCAAACGGGAACGCCCGCGTTGGCGGCGAGACCCTCGACGACCTTCTGGTCGTAGCCGCGGTACTCGATGCCGTCGTAGAAGCGGCCCAGGACCTTGGCGGTGTCGACCATCGTTTCCTTCTTGCCCATCTGGGAGGACTTGGAATCGAGGAAGGTGACGTTCGCGCCCTCGTCGTAAGCGGCGACCTCAAACGCGCAGCGGGTGCGGGTAGAGGTCTTTTCAAACAGCAGCACGATGTTCTTGCCGGCGAGCAGGTTACCGCGGATGCCGGCGCGCTTTTTCGCCTTGAGGTCGGCGGCGAGATTGAGCATATAGCGGATCTCGTCGGGGGTGAAGTCCTTCAGCGTCAGGAAAGAACGGCCTTTCAGATTAACGGGCATGGGATAGTCCTCCTTTTATCGTTTTACTCTCAAAATCTCTCAAAAGCATCTAAATAATGCTATCGTTATTATATTATTTTTGGTTAAAAAAGCAAGAGAGGCGCGATTTTGCGGCGCTCACTGGCACGCGGAGAGAAATGCATACTGGTCTGCGATAAAACGCTGACAGACGGCACGGTGGCCGTGCAAGACGGGCACGCCGCGCCGTCAAAACGCCTCTGCCGCGCCCAACTGGACACGAAAATATTCTCTTTCTGGACCAGCGATTTTTATCGCGGGAAGGGCCTTGCCGCGCCTGCGCTTGACGGCAAGCGCGCCGCGGCAGATTTCTTACCGGATTCCCTTGTTTTCTGCGGATAAATATAGTATAATTTCGAAAAAGTATCCCCATGGGGCGATTTCGGGCGATCACGCCGCGCCGACTGGGTAAAACCGCAAAGGATAGAGGAGAAATTGCTATGAATATGATCCGCAGCGCAAAGAACCAGATCGCCGAGCTGACGGCGGCGGCTTATCGCGCGGCTGTGCAGGAGGGACTGCTGCCCGAGGGCGTGCAGACCGTCCCCGCCGTGGAGATCCCCAAGGATACCGCCAACGGCGACTATACGACCACGTTCTGCCTGGCCGCGTCCAAGGCCATGCGCAAGAATCCCCGCGAGGTCGCCAAGATCCTGACCGAGCACATGGACCTGAGCGACACGTACTTTACGAGCGTTGAGATCGCGGGTCCCGGTTTTCTGAACTTCCGTCTCGGCGACAAGTGGTATGCCGACGTCCTGACCGCCGTTGAGGAGGAGAAGGGCGACTACGGCCGCGACAACTGGCTGGGCGGCAAGAAGTACATGGTCGAGTTCGTCTCCGCGAACCCCACGGGCCCCATGCACATGGGCAACGCCCGCGGCGGCGTGCTGGGCGATACGCTCGCCGAGGTGCTCGACTGGTCGGGCGCAGACGTGTGGCGCGAGTTCTACGTCAACGACTTTGGCAACCAGATCGAAAAGTTCGCCAAGAGCATCGAAGCACGCTACATCCAGCTCATCAAGGGCGAGGATGCGATCGAGTTCCCCGAGGACGGCTACCACGGCGACGACATCCGCGAGCTCGCCAAGGCCTTCTACGATGTCCATGGCGACAGCTATCTGGAAAAGTCCGTCGAGGAGCGCCACGCCGATATGGCGCGCTTTGGCCTGGAGCGCAACATCCCGAAGATGAAGAGCGACCTCGAGCGCTACGGCATCAAGTTCGACGAGTGGTTCTTCGAGTCCTCGCTGCACAACAGCGGCTATGTCAAAGACACCGTCGAGGAGCTGCACAAGCTCGGCTGGACGTATGAAAAGGAAGGCGCGCTCTGGCTCAAGACCGCCGACATCATGCGCGAGCAGTACCGCAAGCAGGGCAAGAAGGATGAGGACATCGACAAGCTCGACTTAAAGGACGACGTTCTGCGCCGCGCCAACGGCTTCTACACCTACTTTGCCGGCGACATTGCCTATCACCGCAACAAGTTCGCCGTGCGTCATTTCGACAAGGTCATCAACATCTGGGGCGCGGACCATCACGGCCACGTGGCCCGTATGAAGGGCGCGATGGACGCGCTGGGCCTCGACGGCACGAACCGTCTCGACATCGTGCTGATGCAGCTCGTCAAGCTCGTGCGCGACGGCGAGGTCGTGCGTATGTCCAAGCGCACGGGCAAGACCATTTCGCTCTCTGACCTGCTCGATGAAATTCCCGTCGACGCCTGCCGCTACTTCTTCAATGCCAAGCCCGACACGCAGATGGAATTCGACCTCGGCCTCGCCGTGCGCGAGGACAGCGAGAACCCCATCTACTACATCCAGTACGCGCACGCGCGAATTTGCAGCCTGCTCAAAGCGCTGGAGGAAGAGGGCTACAGCGTCAAGCCCGGCGCGGTCGACCTGTCCATCCTTTCGAGCGATGCTGAGCACGCGCTCATCAAGGAACTCTCCTCTTTTGCCGAGGAAATTCGCATGGCAGCGCGCGACTACGACCCGAGCTACATCAACCGCTACCTCATGCGTCTTGCCGCGGCGTTCCACAAGTTCTACAACGCCTGCCGCATCAAGGGCGAGGACGAGGCCGTCATCGACGCGCGCCTCAAGCTCGCGAGCGCGACCCGTCAGGTGCTCGCCAACGGCCTCAAGGTCATCGGCTGCTCCGCACCGGAGAAGATGTAAAACAGTATACCGACAACAAACAGGCGTCCGGCCATTGGCCGGACGCCTGTTTTGCTATGCGGTTTACAGGACCTTTGCGAGGAACGATTGCAGTCTTTCGCTCTGCGGGTGGTCGAAGAGATCGGCGGGGGAGCCCTCTTCGATGATCGCGCCCTCGGACATGAAGACGACGCGGTCGGCGACCTCGCGCGCGAAGCCCATCTCATGCGTGACGACGACCATTGTCATGCCGTCCTTGGCAAGGTCGCGCATGAGGTCGAGCACCTCGCCGACCATCTCGGGGTCAAGCGCGGAGGTCGGCTCGTCGAAGAGCATGACCTCGGGCGCCATGGCGAGCGCGCGCACGATGGCGATACGCTGCTTCTGGCCGCCGGAGAGCATCGCGGGATACTCGTTCGCCTTGTCGGCAAGGCCGATGCGCTCAAGCAGCGCCATGGCCTGTGCGTCGGCCTCCGCCTGGGACTTGAGCCCCAGCTTGACGGGTGCGAGGGTGATGTTCTTCTTGACCGTCATATGCGGGAAGAGGTTGAAGTGCTGGAACACCATGCCCATCTCGCGGCGGTGGAGGTCCAAGTTGACCTTCTTGCCGTTGAGGGCGACATTCTTGAAGTAAATGGTGCCGGAGGTCGGCTGCTCGAGAAGGTTCAGGCAGCGCAGCAGAGTCGATTTGCCACTGCCGGAGGGGCCGATGATGGCCACGACCTCGCCCTTTTTCACGCTTAAATTGCAGTGGGAGAGCGCGTGGACGCTGCCGCCGTTGTACTCCTTGCAGACGTCCGTCACGCGGATGAGAGAATTAGTGCTTGTCGCCACGACGCATCCTCCTTTCGAGCGCTTCGATCGCCTTGCCGGCGGGGTAGGTGATGCAGAAATACATCAGCGCCGCCAGCACGTAAGGCGCGAGGGAAATGTAGGTAGAGGTCGCCACGGTCTTCGCGGCGAACATCAGCTCGACCATGCCGAGCGTGGAGCAGATGGACGATTCCTTGACCATGGTGACGACCTCGTTGCCGAGCGCGGGCAGGACATTCTTGATGGCCTGCGGCAGCACGACGAGCTTCATCGCCTGCACGGAGGATAGGCCCAGCGAGCGCGCGGCCTCGGTCTGGCCTGCGTCGACGGCGAGGATGCCCGCGCGGAAGATCTCGGCAACGTAGGCCGAGCTGTTGAGCGCGAGAGCGACGACGCCGGGGATGAAGCGGGAAATGTCGATAAAGCCGAAGAGGTACAGGCGCGGGATGGAGATCGCGCCAAATAAGCCAAAGTAAATGATCGAGAGCTGCACGAGCAGCGGCGTAGAGCGGAAGATCGCGATGTACGCGCCGGAAATGCCGCGCACAAACTTATTCTTGCTCAGGCGCATGAACGCGAGCAGCAGCGCCGGAATGACCGCCAGCAGGACCGAGATGACGGCCAGCAGCAGCGTGTAGCCGAGCGCCTGCAAAAAGTAGACGCCGTATTTCGGCAAAAAGGAAAAGTTAAAGAACGACGCCGGCGACATGCCGACAAAGAGGTTGCTCCACCGCGTGGCAAGATCCATGGGAGAGATCTCCTTTCAGATGTGTGATTTAGCTGGGATAAGCCTCGCAGAGTTTCGCGCTGCCAGCGCGAAAAAATCTTGCTCGTTTTTTGACGCGACATGCGCGTGGCAAAAAACACTTTGCGCGGAGCGAGTGTCGAAGCACCCGCTTGCGGGGGCGAGGCACAGAGTGGAGTGAGGATTTAATGAAAAGAGGCTCGCCTCTTTTCATTAAGAGACGCCAATGAGCAAAGCCATTTGGGGCTTTGCTCATTGGCTATGAGAGATAGTGAGAAGAGAGCGTAGTTAAAGGGGAGAACTTAGGCCGCAGGAGCGTCCGCGGTGACCTCGACGGCCTTGCCGCTCAGCTCATCGGCAGCGGCGATGAACTCTTCCATCTTGTTCTCGGAAGTCATCTTGGCGATGGCCTCGTTGATGCCGGGCAGCAGGCCCTTGGGGTCGCCCTTGGCAACAGCGATGCAGTAGGGCTGAGCTTCACCGAGCTCGGAGGAAGCGGCAGCGACGACCAGATCGGGGTTGGACTCTGCATACTGCTCAGCGACAGCGCCATCGACGACGATCGCATCGACCTTGCCGTAGACAAGCTCGTTGACAAGGTCAGTCACGAGGGACAGGGAGACGAGGTTCGCACCCTCCATCTGGTCGGTGACGATGGCTTCCTTGGTGGTGGCGGTCTGCGCGCCGACGCTCTTGCCGGCGAAGTCGGCGAGGGTGTTGTACTGATCGGCGGCGTCAGCCTTGACAAGGATCATGGCCGGCAGGTCGGTGTAGTAGGGATCGGAGAAGTCAGCGGACTGGAGACGCTCGGGCGTGACCTCGATGGCTGCCATGACGATATCAAAATCGCCCTTGGCAAGGGAGGTGAGCAGGTAGTCAAAGCTCATGTTTTCGACCTGAAGCTCCATGCCCAGCTCATCGGCGATGTACTGGCCGGCGGAAATGTCGATACCGGCGTACTGCATGTTGCCGTTGTCATCGGCATACATGAACTCGTACGGGGCGTAGTCGGCGGAGGTGCCGAGCACCAGCGTGCCGCCGGTCTGCTCGGTGTTGTTGTCGGTGTTGGCATCATCGGCGTTGTTGCTGTCGTCGGTCTTATTGCCGCAGGCGACCAGCGAAAGGCTCATCATCAGAGCCAGCATCAGTGCAGTAAACTTTTTCATGGTTGATAGCTCCTTTTTCAATTTCTTTCCATCTTGTATAATGTTTGATCGTTGAACGAATTTTCATACGCTTCAGAAACGATAGCGTTAGTATAAATGTTTACTTATTCATTGTCAACGATTAAAAACTCAAAAAATGCCAGAACTTTCGACGCCTTTCTATGCAAGATGAACAAATATGCATGCGAAAAGCTGAAAATTCACAAAAGTATGCAATTATGCGCGAATATATGCAAAATAAAACGGCGGGAGAGCCGTATAAAAGAAGCATCCGCAAAAGCGATCAGCGCTTCTGCGGATGCATTTTCTTATCTTGTGATGTCCGGCACGGCGGCGCGGGACTTTTTCGACGTTCTGACGTAGGCGAAATAATACCCGATCGCGCACAGCGGGATGGCTGCGGCGACATCCAGAATGGAGTGCTGCTTCATAAAGACGGTGGAAATGCTGATAAAAAATGCCGCAACGGTCGATGCAATGCGCCAGCCGCGCTTGGAGAAGATGGGCGCATACCAGAAAGCGAAAAATGCCGCCATCGAGCCGATGACATGCAGCGACGGGCAGACGTTCGTGTTCGTGTCGAACACGTAAAAGCCCGCGATAAAGCGTGTGAGCACGTTGTCGCGCGGGAAGACCTCAGGCCGGAGCATCTGACAGGTGGGAAAGAGGAAATAGATAATGAGCGTCACCGAGTAGGTGATCATCACGAAGCGCATCATGCGGCGAAAGCCCGGCACGTCGAAAAAGAACGTGTAGGCCACCGCGCCGATGAGGTACACAAACCAGAACAGGTAGGGGATCAGAAACCATTCATTAAAAGGAATCAGATCGTCGAGCGCGCAGTGCATGTTGATGTAGTGCGCCACGGGGTAGAAGCGCTCGACATACGAAAAGCCGAGGCCGAAAAGCGGCCAGTAGAGCAGCAGCCACACGTGGGAGAACTCCGGCGTGTTCAGCTTACTGAAGCGGAACTGGCGGTAGTCAACGCTGGGTTTGATCATGCGAGGTCTTCCTCCTTCTCCTCCTCGGCTTCACTCATCTCGGAGAGGATGTTGGCCGCGGCGTTGTGCGGCACGGCGGCGTCGAGCGCGTCGCCCATCTTTTCGAGCGTATGCTCGTCGCTGAGCAGGCGCAGGCTCGTGCGCGCAATCTCCTTGGGCGTCTGCCCTGTGACCGCGCCGCCCGTGCGCAGGAAGAAATCCTTGTTGTACTCCTCGCAGCCCGCGACCGCGTCGATGAACACCATCGGCAGGCGCATCGAGGCCGCCTCGGTCACGCTGATGCCGCCGGGCTTTGTGAGGTAGAGGTCAGCGGAGTCCATCAAAAGCGCCATGTCCTTCACATACGAACGGACGTGGACGTTTTTCGCATCATAGAAGCGGCGCTGGAGCCGGCGGTAGAGCTGCTTGTTCGTGCCGCAGACGATGGTAAGGTCCTGATCGTCCGGCAAATTGCGCCCAATGCGGCGCGCGATGCTCATAATGGGGCCGCAGCCCATGCTGCCGCACATCATTACGAGGTGCTTGTGGTCAGCGGGGATGCCGAACGCGCGCTTGGCGTCCTCCTTGCGCACGCTGGAGCGGAACATCTGGCGCACGGGGATACCGCAGGCACGCAGGCGTTCGCTCGTCACGCCGCCGCCGAGAAAATCGCCCGAGAGCGATGAGGCAGGGATAAAGTAGCGGTCGAGCGAGCTGTCCTTCACGCTGGGCGAACAGGTGTAGTCCGTGGCGATGAAGCAGGTCTTGAGGTTTGGCAGATGCGTCTTCACGACCTCGCTGACCATCAGCGCCGCGAACGTGTGGGTGCAGATGACCGTGTCGTACCCGCTGCCGGCGATGAAGCCGCAGAGCTTTTCCGCGCCCTGCGTCAGATAGCGGTAGAGCGCGGAACCCTCGTGAAACTGGGCGGGGTGATCCTCTGCCGCGCGGTAGCCCACGCGGAAAAGACCCGGCGCGTGGCGGTAGATGCGCACGTGCCAGTTCGAGATAAAGCGCGAGACCTCGGGCGAGATGAAGCGCAGGGCGTCTTCGGTGTCGCAGGGGATGTTCTGGTTGCGGCACTCCTCCTCGAGCGCCGCGGCGCAGGAGTTGTGCCCCTCGCCGGTGTTGCAGCTTAAAATCAAAACTTTCATGAAAAGATCCGATCCTTTACTGTTGTTCTTCTTGGTTGCGTCTGCTCCGGCGCTGCTGCGCGGCGAGAAGCTTTTGCAGCCGCGGCCGGTTGTAGCGCTGAATGATGAGAAACGGCAGGTTGCCGAATAGAATATAGATGGCGGTGACGACCGCGCCGCCCGTTCCGGGCCAGAGGCGCAGTGCGTAAAAGCCGAGCAGGATGAGCACAAAGTGCGTGAACTCAGCGACGCAGGTCTCTTCGATCATGCGCGGAAGCTGCGCGCGAAAGTCCGTGTCCAGCTTTTTGGCGGGGATGAGCTTGGGGACGATCTTGCTCATGTCGGGCACCTTGTCCTGCCACTCGTGCACGCGCAGAGAGCGGAAGAGCTTTGCTTCCCAGCTCGCGCAGCGGTAGGGGAATTTGTCGCCGTGAAACCAGGATTTTGGCAGCAGCCGCCCGATGAAAAACGACACGACGGCTAAAATACCGTAATAAACGCAGCAGCGCAGAAAGCCCATCGTCACCTCTCCTTATCCCGTGATAAAAGCCCGACGCAGGGACACTGCGCCGGGGAAAAGCCGCCTCTGCGGCTGTTAAGATTTAATATAGCATAGAGTTTCGAACAAATGATGAAGAGAATCTCAATTTTTGTTGAAAAATGGCGGTCATTTCTCCACCGGCAGGCGCACGGCGAAGCGGCAGCCGCCGTTCACCGGGTCTTCGACCCAGACCTCGCCGCCGTGGATGGCGACGATCTTGCGCACAAGCGCAAGGCCGAGGCCGTTGCCCTCGGATTCGTGCGAGCTGTCCCCCTGATAGAATTTGTTAAAAATGCGGGACTTATCCTCGTCGGGGATGCTTTTGCCCTCGTTGTCGATGGTGAAGAGCACACTGCCGTCTTCCTCGATGAGTCGCATGCGGATCAGGCCGCCGCGCGGGCCGAACTTGACGGCGTTGTCGATGAGGTTCATCCACACATGCTGGAGTAGTCCTTCGTAGCCTGTGAAATCGACGGAGTCGAGGTCGACGTCGAAGTCGACGTCCTTTTCCGTCCACTTGCGCTCAAGCGCCAGAATGCACTGCCTCACCTGCTCGTCGAGGCGGAAGCGCGAGCGCTGGGGGTGAATGGACTGGCTGTCGAGCTTAGAGAGCAGCAGAATGTTGCCCGCGAGGGCGGAAAGCCTGCGCGTATTGAAGAGAATCTTGTCGATGTACTCCGCCTGCTCATCAGGGGATTGCTGGTGCTCCTGCAAAAGTGAGGCGTAGCCCTCGATCGCACTGATGGGCGTTTTGAACTCGTGCGAGACGTTCGAGATGAAGTCGGTCTGCAGGGTCTCGGTCGCGTTCAGCTCGCTGACCATGAGGTTGAAGCTGTCAAAGCTGTCGCGGATATCGCGAAAGACGCTCTTCGTCTCCACATGCACGCGGAAGTTGCCGCCCGCGACCTCCTTCATCGCGCGCGACAGGCGCGAGATGGGCGCGAAGAACGCGATGGAAAAGCCCGCCGCCGTCGCGCTGCCGAGCAGCAGCGTGAAGATGAGCAGCCACACGAACATCGGCACATTGACGCCGAGGTGCTCGAGCCCCCAGGCCGCGAGCGCGGCAAGCAGCGCCACGCCGATAAAGCCCGCCATGCAGATGAAGAAAAACTGCACGCGGATATCGAGAAACTTATTGCGCCGCTTTTTCATGTGCGCACCACCTTATACCCCACGCCGCGCATCGTGACGATCTTGAAGTCGGGATTGTCGCGGAAGCGCTCGCGCAGGCGCGCGATGTGGACATCGACGGTGTGGGTGTCGGTGCTGGAATCATAGCCCCAGATGTCGTCCATGAGCTGCTGGCGCGTGAAGATGCGGCCGGGGAACGACGCCATCTTGTAGAGCAGCATGAATTCCTTCTGCGGCAGCACCATGCTCTCGCCGTCGACGGTGACGCTGAGCGAGTCGCACTCCATCACCGTGCCGCCGATGACCTGACGGCGCTCGCTCGCCATCTGGGCGCGGCGCAGCAGCGCGCTCACGCGCAGTACCATTTCCCCGATGTTGATGGGCTTGACCATATAGTCGTCGCTGCCGGAGAGAAAGCCAAGACGCATATCGTCAAAGGCGTCCTTGGCGGTGATCATCATGATGGGAATGGACGAACCGCTCTCGCGGATCGAGCGCACGAGCTCGTAGCCGTCCATTTTCGGCATCATAATGTCGGAGATGATGAGATCGTAATAGCTCTGCTCGAGCGCGGCAAGCGCCTCCTCGCCGTTGGAGACGCCGAGGACAGTGTAACCGTTTTTGGTGAGCACGTGGGCGAAGAGCTGACGCAGCTCGCGGTCGTCCTCCGCAATGAGAATTTTGAACAATCCGATCCCTCCGATCCTGTGTCATGTTCTGTCAGTATACCATATCTTTGGCAAATGTGCAGTAGGTTGGGCGGAAATTTTGCACGGCGGCGAAACTGTACAAAAAAAGAGCCATCCTTTCGGATGACTCTTTGCATTTGCGGGGGATTTAACCGCCGAGGTAGGCCTTGCGGACGGCGTCGCTCGCCATGAGCTCCTTGCCGGTGCCGGAGAGCGTGATGCAGCCCGTTTCAAGCACGTACGCGCGGTCGGCGACGGAGAGCGCGGCCTGCGCGTTCTGCTCGACGAGCAGGATCGTCGTGCCCGCAGCGTGCAGCTCGCGGATGATGTCAAAGATCTGCTCAACGAGGATCGGAGCGAGGCCCATAGACGGCTCGTCGAGCATCAGAAGCTTCGGCTTCGACATGAGCGCTCTGCCCATGGCGAGCATCTGCTGCTCGCCGCCAGAGAGCGTACCGGCGATCTGCTTGCGGCGCTCTTTGAGGCGCGGGAAGCGCTCGTAGACGTCCGCAATGCCCGCTTCAATGGTGGAATTGGGCTGGGTGTAAGCGCCCATTTCGAGGTTATCCTCGACCGTCATCTGCAAAAAGACGTGGCGGCCTTCAGGGACCTGCGCAAGACCGTGCTCGACGATCTTGTGCGCGGGGACGCCCTTTAAGTCCTTGCCCTCGAAAACGACACTGCCGTGCTTGGGGTGCAAAAGGCCGGAGACCGTGTTCAGAACGGTCGACTTACCCGCGCCGTTCGCACCGATCAGCGTGACGACCTCACCCTCGTTGACCTCGAAGGAAACGCCCTTGACGGCGTGGATGCTGCCGTAGTAAACGTGAAGATCGTTCACCTGTAAGATCTGTCCCATCGTTAGGCCTCCTTCTGCTTGCCGAGGTAGGCTTCAATGACCTCGGGATTGTTCTGAATGTCTTCGGGTGTGCCCTTGGCGATGACATGGCCGAAGTTCAAAACGGCAATGCCCTCGCAGATGTTCATGACGAGGTTCATGTCGTGCTCGATGAGCAGCACCGCGATCTTGAACGTATCGCGGATGGAGCGGATGTTTTCCATCAGCTCAGCCGTCTCGCTCGGGTTCATGCCGGCGGCGGGTTCGTCAAGAAGCAGCAGACTCGGGTTCGTCGCCAGCGCGCGGAGAATTTCCAGGCGGCGCTGTGCGCCGTAGGGGAGCGAGCTTGCCTTGGCCTTGGCAAGATCCTCCATGTGGAAGATGGACAGAAGCTCCATCGCGCGCTCGTGAACGATGCGCTCTTCCTTCCAGAAGCGGGGCAGGCGGAAAATGCCCTCGGGCATCGTGTAGTGCATCTGCGTGTCCATCGCGACGGTGACGTTTTCTTCCACGCTCAGCTCGCCGAACAGGCGGATGTTCTGGAACGTACGCGCGATGCCAGCGCGGTTGACCTGCGCGGTGTTGAGGTCATGGATGTCTTTGCCGTTTAAGAGGATCGTGCCGTGGGTGGGCTGATAGACCTTGGTGAGCAGGTTGAAGACCGTCGTCTTACCGGCACCGTTCGGGCCGATGAGGCCGGTGATCTCGGTGCGACCGATGGTCACATTGAAGTTGTCGACCGCTTTTAGACCGCCGAACGTGATGCCGAGGTCGATGCACTCGAGCACGGGGGATTTGTCCGCGTCACGCTCGGTGAGCAGCGCCGGTTCACGGGAGACGGGAACGAGCTTGGCTTTTTCTTTCTGTGTCATGGTCAATCCTCCTTTTCAGCACTGGCGCGGTGATGGGGCAGAAGTCTCTGGAAGAACGCCTTGGCCTGCGGATTGTTGGTTGCGAGCATGACGAAGATCAGCACGATCGCATAGATGAGCATACGGTAGTCGTGGAGCGGGCGCAGTGCCTCGGGCAGGATCGTCAGCGCCGCGGCGGCAATAAGCGAGCCCCAGATGTTGCCGAGCCCGCCGAGCACCACGAACACCAGCACGAGAATGGAGAGGTTGAAGTTGAACTTCGTGGCCTGGAGAGAAGAGTAGTTCAGGCCGAAGAGCGCGCCTGCCGCGCCCGCGAGGGCGGCGGAGGTGACGAATGCCAGAAGCTTGTACTTCGTCAGGTTGAGGCCGATGGCCTGCGCGGCGATGCGGTTATCACGGATGGCCATGATCGCGCGGCCCGCGCGAGAGCGGGTCAGGTTCAGCACGACGAAGAGTGTGAGCATCACGAGAATGAAGCCTGCGGTGAAGCTTGCGATGGTGGCGGTGCCGGTCGCACCCTGCGCGCCCTTGATGATGGCCGTGCCGTTCGCACTCAGGCCGAGGTCATCGACCGTTTTGTTACCGGAGAGGTTGAAGACGAAGTGCAGGCCCTTTTCATCGCAGCCGATGATGAGGCAGTTGATAAGCTCCTTGATGATCTCGCCGAAGGCGAGCGTCACGATGGCGAGATAGTCGCCCTGCAAGCGGAGCACGGGCGTGCCGATGAGAAGGCCGACGAGCGCGGCGAGAAGCGCGCCGATGAACATCGAGAGCGCGAGGCGCACGGGGGCGTTCGGGATCGCGCCCATCAGGCTCTGCGAGGCGACGATGCCGGAAAATGCGCCGACACTCATAAAGCCCGCGTGGCCGAGGCTCAGCTCGCCGAGAATGCCGACCGTGAGGTTCAGCGAAACGGCCATGGACATATAGCAGCAGATCGGCACGAGAAGACCGATGACCGAGCGCTTGAGAGAGCCGTTGCTTTGCAGCACCGTCACGATGACGAAGGCGGCGATCACGCCGAAATAGGTCGCAAAATCGACCTTTGTGGTCTTCTTGAGAGAGTTGAATTTGTTCATTTTCTGTGTCATTCCGGCCACCTCACACTTTCTCCGTCACGGACTTGCCGAGAAGTCCTGCGGGCTTGACGAGCAGCACGACGATCAGCACGGCAAAGACGATGGAGTTTGCAAGGTTCGTCGAGATATACGCCTGGGCCATGGCCTCGATGATGCCGAGCAGGAGCCCGCCGAGGAACGCGCCGGGGATGGAGCCGATGCCGCCGAACACCGCCGCGGTAAAGGCCTTGATGCCGGGCATGGAGCCGGTGGTGGGCATGAGGGAGGTGTTGAACGAGCAGAGCAGCACGCCCGCGATGGCCGCGAGCGCCGAGCCGATGGCAAACGTCGCGGAAATGGTCGCGTTGACGTTGATGCCCATCAGCTGTGCCGCCGCCTTATCCTCCGAGCAGGCACGCATGGCCTTGCCCATCTTGCTCTTGCTGACGAAAAGCGTCAGCGCGATCATGATGATGACGCAGGCGGAGATCGTGAGAAGGGAGATGTAGGAAACGGTCAGCTTGCCGCCGAAGATCTTCACAGCGCCCGTGACCACGGGGGGATAGGAGCGCGCGGCGGCCTTCCAGATGAGCAGCGCGGAGTTCTGGAGGAAATAGCTCACGCCGATGGCGGTGATGAGCACCGCGAGGCTCGGCGCGGAGCGCAGGGGCTTGTAGGCAAGGCGCTCGATGACGATACCGAGGACGGTGCAGACGACAACGGCCATCAGCACCGCGACGATGTTGGGAAGACCCAGATAGAACATCGCGCAGAAGGAAACGTAGCCGCCGATCATGATGACGTCGCCGTGGGCGAAGTTCAGCATCTTGGCAATGCCGTAGACCATCGTATAGCCGAGGGCGATGATGGCGTACACGCTGCCGAGGCTGATGCCGCTGATGAGATAGGATAAGAATTCCATAGGATGGCACCTCTTTTTTTTCTCGTTGGAGTTGTGGGGAAACGTCTGTGGCAGAAACAAGGGCAGAGAGGAAGGGCGCTGCCTTCGTTTCCGCCATAGAAAGCAAGGACGGAGGCCGCCGGGGGGAGTTTCCCCCGGCAGCCCGCCTTAGAGAGAGGATTTCCTGAGAGAGAAGCAAATTTTCAATCAGCCTTCGACGTACTGGCCGTCCTTGACGACGTAGGCGGTCGGGGCCTTGGAGACCTGACCCTCGGCGTTCCAGGTCATGTCGGTACCGGTGAGGCCGGTGAACTTGAGGGAGGTGATGGCGGAAACGAGCGCGTCGCAGATCTCTTCATTGCTCATATCGGCGGTGCAGCCGGCCTGTTCGAGCGCGGCCTTGACGATGTACACACCGTCGTAGGCGTCGGCAGCGAACTGGTTGGGCTTGGTGCCGTAAGCGGCAACGTAAGCGTCGACGAAGCTCTTGCTGGATTCAACGGTGGCGCAGAACGGGGTCATCAGCACGAGGCCCTCGGCGAGAGTGGTGTCAAAGCCGGGCATATCGAGGATGCCGTCCATGCCGTCCACACCGAAGAAGGTGGGGGCATAGCCCATGGCCTTGGCCTGCGCGAAGATCACGGAAGCGGGCTGATAGTAGATGGGGAGGAAGACGAGGTCGGCGCCGGCAGTCTGCGCGGCGGCGAGCTGAACGGAGAAGTTGGAGGAGGTATCGAGGGTAAAGGTGCCCTGATAGACGATGGAGAGGCCCTTGTCGCCGGCTTCCTTCACGAAAGCATCGCGGATGCCCTGAGAGTAGGCATCGTCGTTGCGGTAGATGATGGCGATCTTGGCATCGGCAAAGTGCTCAGCCATGTAGTCGGCAGCGCCAACGCCCTGGTTGGGGTCGGTGAAGCAGACCTGGAAGACATTGTCCTTGCCCGCGGTCACGTCGGTGGAGGAGGCGGAGGGGGTCAGCATGAAGGTGCGGTCGGTGTAGCAGGCATCGGCAACGGCGATGGAAGCGCCGGTGGTCGTGGGGCCGACGAGCACCTGCATGCCGTTGTCCATCATGTTGTTGTAGGCGTTGACGGCCTTTTCACCGTCGGCCTCATCGTCCTGAGAGAGGAACTCAAACTTGATGGTGCTGTCGCTCGCGTTGATCTCGTTGATGGCGAGCTCCACGCCCTGCTTGACGGCCACGCCGTAGATCGCGTTGTCGCCGGTCAGCGGGCCGGAGGTGCCGACCGTGAAGGTCTGGACACCGTCGGACGAGCCGCCTGCATTGGCGTCGTTGTTCGCATCGTCGCCCTTGGAGCCGCAGGCGGCCATCGAGAGCGTCATGGCGGCTGCCATGAGCATGCACATGAACTTCTTTTTCATCGTTTTGTATCTCCTTTGATTCAAGAATTGACAGGTTTGTTTATACAAAAAAGCGGTTCCGCCAATCCCGGCAGAACCGCTTTGCTGTATCGCGTTTTTTATTCGCTCAGCAATCGCGTTTCATCCCGGGAACGCCCATCAGGACGACCAGAAGTACCAGTACCAGCAGGGAAATGCCGATAATGCTAATCAGGCGGGAAATAATAATGGACGCCATAATAATGGCGCCCAGAGCGATGCAGTTGAAGCGGGAGAACTGAGAGGTGCAGGAGGAAGCGGCCTCTGCGCACATAGCAGAAGCGGCGGCGTTATTCTGATTTGCATAAGCAAAACGGAACATAGCATTAAATCCTTTCATGTATCTCTCATGTTTGATGGGCTTATTTTAGCCTCTAAAACGCCAGAAGTCAATACCGCATATTATCCAAAGAAAGAAGAGGGGAAATGGGGATAAGTATCCCATATTGACAATTTGGACAACTTTCGCGCCCCAGGCGCGGGAGAAAAGCAGCCCGCGAGGGCTGTTTCTTTTTGCGCCCGTAGGGCGCAGGGGAGGTGCAGCGCGGCAGCGCTGCTTCTGGCCCCACACCGTGTGGGGACGCGGCAAAGGGGGATATTCTCTTTCTCGGAAAGAGAATATCCCCCTTACACCCCCAAGAGAAAGGACGAGGGGAGTCTCCCCTCGACCCCCGACATTGGCAGTTTGTAGCTCGAATAACTGCACACGCTGCGCAGTGTGGGTGCGGTGTACATGGCTTCGCCATGAATCTTCTGCAAATCGTTATGTCTTGCAACCGCGCCTTACTATCGTGAGGCGCGAGTGACGTTTGCTCGGCGGCAGACTGCCTGCCGAATGCGGCATTGCTGCGCTCGCCGCATTGATGGGTGCACCGGTAGACGGTGATTAGGCCGCACTGCCACAAGACTGGCAGAGCGGCAGCGGATAGTAGGAGCAAGTCAAATCGTGTAGCAGAACTAAACGCGGCAACGCCGCGCTATGGGCAGTGCAATCGGCAAGCATCGCACTTCTTCGAGCTGCTCGCTCGCAATGAGAATCCCTTTCTCTTGGGGGTCAAAGGGGGATATTCTCTTTCCGTGGAAAGAGAATATCCCCCTTAATCGCGTCCCTGCACGGTGCAGGGATCAATGTGCAGCGCCTACGGCGCTGCCTCCCCCGCGGCACAAGTGCCGCGAAGCGCTTCGCACCGGTGCGAAACCGATAGTACCTTTTATATATAAAAGGTAACCATCACGTTTTAGCACTTGATGTGGACGAGTGCTAAAAGTTAACGGAACGGTAACAAATATCAGGAATTTCCTGCTATACTTAGGCTCAAATACAATTCGGAGAGGGATGCTTTTATGGCTAAAAAACAGTTTAAAGCAGAATCGAAGCGTTTGCTCGATCTGATGATCAACTCGATTTACACGCACAAGGAGATCTTCCTGCGCGAGATTATTTCCAACGCCAGCGACGCTATCGACAAGCTCTGTTACGTCGCGCTGACGGACGACAAGGTCGGCATGAACCGCAGCGATTTTGCCATCACGGTGTCGGTCGACAAGGAGAACCGCACGCTGACGGTCTCGGATAACGGTATCGGCATGAGCCGCGAAGAGCTTGAAAACAACCTCGGCGTCATCGCGTCGTCTGGCTCCTACAAGTTCCGCCAAGAGACCGAGGAAAAGGACAAGAAGGACGCCGATATCGACATCATTGGCCAGTTCGGCGTGGGCTTCTACTCCGCGTTCATGGTCGCCGACAGCATCACCGTCCGCACGAAGAAGTACGGTTCGGAGCAGACCTATGAGTGGCAGTCCTCCGGCGCGGACGGCTACACGATCACTGAATGCGATAAGGAGGCCGTCGGCACCGACGTCATCATGCACATCAAGCCCGACACGGACGAGGAGAAGTACAGCGAGTACTTGGAATCCTACCGCCTGCACGCGCTCGTGAAGAAGTACTCCGACTACATCCGCTACCCCATCCGCATGCTGCTGCCCGAGCAGAAGGTCAAGGAGGGCAGCGACCCGGAGAAGCCCGAGTACGAGACCGTCGAGGAGATGAAGACCGTCAACTCCATGGTGCCGCTCTGGCAGCGCAAGAAGAGCGACGTCACGGACGAAGAGTACAACAAGTTCTACTCCGAGCTGACGCACGAATTCGACAAGCCCCAGCGCACGATCACCGTCTCGGCCGAGGGCAGCGTGACCTATAAGGCACTGCTGTTCGTGCCGTCTTCGCGCCCGTTCAACTTCTACACGGAAGGATATGAAAAGGGATTGCAGCTCTACAGCGCAGGCGTTCTCATCATGGACAAGTGCGACTCGCTGCTGCCCGACTATCTGCGCTTTGTGCGCGGCGTGGTCGATTCGCCGGATCTGAGCCTGAACATCTCCCGCGAGCTTTTACAGCACGACCGCCAGCTCAAGGTCATCGGCCAGAACCTCGAAAAGAAGGTCCGCGCCGACCTTGAAAAGTTCCTCAAGGATGACCGCGAGGGCTACGAGAAATTCTACGAAAACTTCGGCCGTCAGATTGGTTACGGCATCGTGAGCGACGGCGGCGAAAGCCGCAAGGATTCGCTCAAGGACCTGATGATGTTCTACTCCTCCACGCAGAAGAAGCTCACGACGCTTAAGGAGTACGTCGAGCGCATGAAGGAAGGCCAGAAGTGCATCTACTACGCCGCGGGCGAGAGCATCGCCGCCGTGGACAAGCTGCCGCAGACCGAGCTTTTGAAGGACAAGGACTACGAGGTTCTGTACCTGACCGGCGAGACGGACGAGTTCGTCTTGCAGGCGCTGATGAACTACGACGAAAAGCCCTTCCGCTCCATCGTGGACGGCGACCTTGAGCTTGGCGGCGAGGATGAGCAAAAGGACGACAGCGAAAGCGCGGAGCTCATGCAGTTCGTCAAGGAGACGCTCGGCGACAAGATCAAGGAGGCCAAGGTCTCGCACCGCTTGAAGACCCATCCCGTCTGCCTGACGGCGGGTGAGGGCTTCAGCTTCGAGATGGAGAAGTACTTCAAGAACTTCCAGATGCCCGAACCCATCAAGGCCGAGCGCATCCTCGAGCTGAACGTCGATCATCCGGCGGTCAAGGCGATGGCCGCCGCGATGGCAACGGACCGCGACAAGGCGGCGCTGTATGCCAAAATTCTCTACGATCAGGCAAACCTCATCGCGGGCCTGCCGCTCGAAGATCCCAGCGCGTACACCGACATGGTCGCGCAGCTGATGCAGTAAGTCAATATGAGCCTAAAGGGCGCGGAGGAATTCTCCGCGCCCTTTTTCACGTTTTTCATTCCTGCTGCCTATACTGGCATACAGGCGCTTTTCCGCCTGACAAACCGTAAAGGCGATGAACGGATATGCTTCGACCACTGATGCTGGCTTTGCTCGGCACGTCTTTCACGTTTCTGATGACGGCGCTGGGCGCCGCGACGGTGTTCTTTTTTGCCCGCAAGGTGTGCGAGCGCGCGCAGGGCGCGCTGCTGGGCTTTGCCGCGGGCGTGATGATGGCGGCGAGCGTGTGGAGCCTCATCCTGCCTGCCATCGAACAGACGGAGGCAGAGGGGCGTCTGCCTCCGTTTCTGCCCGCCGCGGCGGGCATCGTGCTCGGCGCGCTGACGCTCTTCCTGCTCGACGAGCTCGTGCGGCGGCGCAGCGGGGGAGAGGTGCACAGCGATTTCCTGCTCCTCTCGGCCATCACGCTGCACAACATCCCCGAGGGCATGGCCGTCGGCCTCGCGTTCGCGCTCGCGGCGGACGGGGAGAGCCTTGCCGGCGCGTTCGCGCTGGCGCTTGGCATCGGCGTGCAGAACTTTCCCGAGGGCGCGGCGGTGGCGCTGCCGGTGTACCAATCGGGCAAGTCGAAACGGCGCGCTTTCTGGACCGGCGTGCTCTCCGGCGCGGTGGAGCCGCTGTTCGGCGTGCTCGTCGTGCTCGCGGCGGCGGGAATCCACGCGCTGATGCCGTGGCTTCTGAGCTTTGCAGCGGGGGCGATGCTCTACGTCGTGGCGGAGGAGCTTCTTCCGCGCGCGGGCGGACGGCGGGGGACGTGCGGCTTCCTCGTGGGCTTCCTTCTGATGATGATACTGGACGTCGCGCTGGGGTAAGCGCGAAAAATCCGGCATAGAATGGTGCGAGGTGATCGACCATGCACATTCATGTTGTAAAGCGCGGCGACACGCTTTCTTCCATCGCCGCGATGCACGACGCCCTGCCCGCGTTCGTCGCGGCGGACAACGGACTTACGCTGAGTACGCCGCTTGTGATCGGCCAGGCGCTTGTCGTGCGGACGCCGAAAACACTGCACACCGTGCGCGCGGGGGAGACGCTTTCGTCTATCGCGCGGGACTATGATTTGAGCGTCAGGACGCTCCTGCGGCGGAACTTTTTCCTCCACGGGCGCGAGCTTCTGCGCGAGGGCGACGTGCTTGCCATCGACTACGCAGACGAAGCGCCGCTCGGTACGCTCGGCGTGAACGCCTACGCCTACCCCTACATCGGCGGCGAGCTGCTCGACTCGGTCCTGCCGTACCTGACGTATCTGACGCCGTTCACCTACGGCATCACGCCCACGGGAGTCCTTGCGCCGCTCGACGACGCGCGCCTGCTCGAACGTGCGGCGCGCTATGGCGCAAAATCGCTCATGCACCTCTCGACGCTGACGCCGGAGGGGAATTTTTCGAGCGAAAACGCCGCGTTGCTCCTGCAAAACGACCGCGCGCAGAGCGCGCTCCTTGCCGAGATTTTGCAGACGATGGCGAAAAAGGGATACTACGGCCTCGACGTCGACTTCGAGTACGTCCCGCCGGAGCTGCGCGAGGACTACGCCGCGTTCGTCTGCCGTCTGCGCGAGGCGCTGAACGCCGAGGGAAAGCCCGTTGTCGCCGCACTCGCGCCGAAGACGAGCGCGCAGCAGCGAGGCCTATTGTACGAGGCGCACGACTACGCGCTGCTATCAAAAGCCGCGAACGCCGTCTTCCTGATGACCTACGAATGGGGCTACACCTACGGCGAGCCGCAGGCCATCGCGCCGCTGCCGCAGGTGCGCGCGGTGCTCGATTACGCGCTCTCGGTCACGGCGGGGGAGAACATCTTCCTCGGCGCGCCGCTGTACGCCTACGACTGGCCGCTGCCGTATGAGAGCGGCCGCACGCGGGCAGAGACGCTCTCGTCGCAAGCCGCGATCATGCGGGCGCGGCTGGTGGGGGCGGAAATTGAGTTTGACGAAACCGCGCGCTCGCCCTGCTACCACTACTTCGACAAAATGCGGCGCGAACACGTCGTCTGGTTCGAGGACGCGCGCTCGCTGCGCGCGAAGATCGCCCTTGCGGCGGAAAAGGGCTTGCCGAGCGGCGGCTTATTCTTTGTGATTATGGCAGTGACGGTGCTGATTATGCGTATGACGGCAGGAAAGGTGACAGACCGCCATGGCGAGGGGATTTTTGCCTATAGCTGTAATATTGCGATGTTTGCGGCGTTTTTGCTTTTGGGGCTGTTTCCGAATACGGTGACCTATCTGTTGGCGGCAGTGCTTTCCGGCTTTGGCTTCGGCGGACTGGAGCCTGCATTGCAGTCCATGGCGGTGGCGATTGCACCACCCGAAAAGCGCGGCAGTGCAAATTCCACCTTCCTCTGCGCGTATGATATCGGCATCGGCATTGGCGGCGCGATTGCAGGGGGGCTGATTTCCTCGTTTGGGTATGAGACGATGTTTACGGGTATGTCTGTGTTTAATCTGCTGTCGATTATGATTTATGTGCTGATTGGGCGGAATCACCCGTCCTCTTTCTCTTACAGAAAGAGAATGGCAAGATAAGGCGAAAGCAGGCTTTCCAAACAAAAAAGAACCCTTTTGGGTTCTTTTTTAGTGCTGATTCAATTTTTTATTCTGCCGCAGTGCGCGCTTGGATGCTTTCAGAATTTCCGTTAGGATGCGAATTTCATATTCATCGCAGTCCGCCACGGCGCTTTGGATTTCCTGTGCGAAAATTTCCTTGGAATGGATAACAGAATCGCAAAGCAGAGTATCCGCAGATACGGAAAGCGCATTTGCAATGGAAATCAGCATCGGCAGGCTCAGCTTTGTATTGGCATTTTCGATATTGCTCATGTGAGTAGGGGAAAGGTCTGCCTTTTCGGCTAATGCTTCCTGAGAAAGCTCGGCTTGGATGCGTGCGATTTTGATTCTTTTTCCGATTGCTTTGTAATCAAGCTCCATCAAGCAACCCTCCTCTGCATATTTTTCTACATTGTATCTTTTGTTAAGGTTCGTTATAATAAACTGTATAGATATACTATTTATATAGT
>ERZ824598.1677-NODE-1677-length-26370-cov-4.879536_pt1 | contig 26370 bp, 19 predicted proteins | sample MGYA00519934_ERZ824598 | MGnify/ENA primary metagenome ERZ824598 (study PRJEB31778, sample SAMEA3449177) | human gut metagenome | biome: human gut; feature: human-associated habitat; material: faeces | place: United Kingdom | collected 2010/2012 ...
ATAAGATAGTCCGTCGAAAGACGTTTGATTATAAAATCCTCTTGTCGCACAACGATAAGGGGATTTTTTTTATACTTTATTCCTATACTTTCATTACTTTGTTATATCTTTGTGGAATAATGTATTGTATAAATAAATAGGATATGGGATTTTTTAGTTTTTTCTCGAAGGAAAAGAAAGAAACATTAGATAAAGGATTGTCTAAGACGAAGGAAAGTGTGTTCGGAAAGATTGCCCGAGCTGTGGCAGGAAAGTCGAAGGTGGACGATGAAGTGCTTGATAATCTGGAAGAAGTGTTGATTACTTCGGATGTGGGTGTGGAAACTACGTTAAATATAATTGAACGTATAGAGAAGCGTGCCGCCGCCGAAAAATATATGAATGCGCAAGAGTTGAATACCATCTTGCGCGATGAAATCGCTGCTTTATTGACAGAGAATAATTCGGATGATGTTGCTGATTTTGAAGCTCCGATTGGAAAGAAACCTTACGTCATTATGGTGGTGGGAGTGAACGGTGTAGGCAAAACAACTACTATCGGAAAACTTGCATATCAATTTAAGAAAGCGGGTAAGAGTGTTTATCTAGGCGCGGCGGATACTTTCCGTGCGGCAGCTGTTGAACAGTTGGATATTTGGGGTGGACGTGTAGGCGTGCCTGTTATCAAACAAAAGATGGGGGCTGATCCGGCTTCCGTGGCTTATGATACTTTGAACTCTGCCGTTGCCAATAATGCGGATGTGGTGATTATTGATACTGCCGGGCGTCTTCATAATAAAGTGGGCTTGATGAATGAGTTGACTAAGATTAAGAATGTGATGAAGAAAGTGGTTCCTGATGCTCCGGATGAAGTGTTGCTGGTTTTGGACGGTTCTACCGGACAAAATGCATTTGAGCAGGCTAAACAATTTACTTTGGCAACGGAAGTGACTGCAATGGCTATTACAAAATTGGACGGCACAGCCAAAGGGGGTGTTGTTATCGGAATTTCAGACCAGTTCAAAATTCCCGTGAAATATATCGGGCTTGGTGAAGGGATGGAAGATTTACAGGTGTTCCGCAAAAAAGAATTTGTTGATTCATTGTTTGGGGAGAATGCATGAAACGGAAAACCATTGATATCATTACCTTAGGATGTTCTAAGAATTTAGTGGATTCGGAGCATTTGATGCGCCAGCTTGAAGAAGCCGGATATCATGTGACTCATGATACGGAAAAGCCGAAAGGGGAGATTGCAGTTATCAATACTTGCGGTTTCATCGGTGATGCAAAGGAAGAATCAATTAATATGATTCTGGAATTTGCACAGGCAAAGGAAGAAGGAGAGCTGGAGAAGCTATATGTGATGGGCTGTCTTTCCGAACGTTATTTGAAAGAACTGGCAGTTGAGATACCGCAGGTGGACAAATTCTATGGTAAATTCAACTGGGCAGAGTTGTTGCAGGATCTTGGTAAAGCCTATCATAGAGAACTTCATATTGAGCGTACGCTTACCACTCCAAAACATTATGCATATTTGAAAATATCAGAAGGTTGCGACCGGAAATGTTCGTATTGTGCCATTCCTATTATTACGGGGAAGCATGTATCGCGCCCAATGGAAGAAATATTGGATGAGGTGCGTTATCTGGTTGCTAAAGGCGTGAAGGAGTTTCAGGTTATTGCTCAGGAGCTGACTTATTATGGTGTGGACTTGTATAAGAAACAAATGCTTCCCGAACTGATAGAGCGTATTTCTGAAGTTCCCGGTGTGGAGTGGATACGATTGCATTATGCTTATCCGGCGCATTTCCCGACGGATTTATTCCGAGTGATGCGTGAACGCCCTAACGTATGTAAATATATGGATATTGCTCTTCAGCACATCAGTGATCCGATGCTGGAGAAAATGCGCCGTCATGTGACTAAGGAGGAAACTTATCGTCTGCTGGAACAATTTCGTAAAGAAGTACCGGGGATTCATCTGCGTACAACTTTGATGGTGGGGCATCCTGGAGAAACGGAAGCTGATTTTGAAGATTTGAAGGAATTTATTCGTAGGGTGCGTTTCGATAGAATGGGAGCTTTTGCTTATTCGGAAGAGGAAGGTACTTATGCGGCTGCTCACTACGAAGATGAAATACCTCAAGAGGTAAAGCAGGCGCGTCTGGATGAATTGATGTCTATTCAACAGAGTATTTCATCAGAATTGAGCGCGGCAAAAGTGGGGCAGCGTATGAAAGTGATAATAGATCGTCTGGAAGGTGATTATTACATCGGTCGTACAGAATTTGACTCTCCTGAGGTGGATCCGGAAGTCTTGATAGAACGGGATGGACGAACCTTACTTATAGGTAACTTTTACCAGGTAGAGATAATAAATTCCGATGATTTCGACCTTTTTGGGCGGATAATTTAAAGATTTTTCCCGAAGAATTTGTGTATGTGCGGAAGTTTTGCTAATATAGCGCCGAACTTCATAAAAATATCTGGATTTTGAATAATAAAGAGTTTACTTCAGAATTGTCGCGGAGATTGGGATATACCATAAAGGATACATCCGAGCTGATTGCATCTTTGTTGTCGGACATGACGCAACAGTTGCAAGAGGGGAATACTATTTCAGTACAAGGTTTCGGAACTTTTGAGGTAAAGAAGAAAGCGGAGCGTATTACTATTAATCCAACAACGAAATTGCGTATGTTGGTTCCTCCCAAGTTAGTGTTGAATTATAAACCCAGTAGTGTTCTGAAGGATAAGTTTAAGTAATCTACCTGTCTCACTCAAAGTAATCTTCCATAATTATGAATGAAAAGCTGAATATACAGAATCTGATAGAACTGCTTGCCGAAAAGCATGGCATGGATAAAAAAGATGCCGAGAATTTCGTGAAAGAGTTTTTCCAGTTGGTTGAAGAATCGCTGGAGGCAGATAAGTATGTGAAGATTAAAGGCTTGGGTACATTTAAGCTGATAGATGTAGAAAGTCGTGAAAGCGTAAATATAAATACAGGAGAACGGTTTGAGATACAAGGGCATACTAAAGTCTCGTTTGCTCCGGAGCCATCTCTGAAGGATTTAATAAACAAGCCCTTCTCACACTTCGAGACGGTGGTGTTGAATGATGAAACGCTGTTGGAAGATACACCGGTAGAAAGTAATTCTGAGGAAGAGGAAGAAAAAGAAGAAGAATTTTCGGTGCAGCAAATTGCTGACGAAGCGGAAGAAATCTCTACTGTGGTAGAAGTAGAAGAGATTGTAGTTGAAGGAGAAAAAAATGTTGAGGAAGCGCCTGTTGAGATAGAAGAGGAATCTATAGAAGCTGTTGAAGAAACAACTCAAGTGGCGGAAGAACCAGAAGAATCTACCATAGAAGAACATACATTAGTTCAAGAAGAGTTTGTTGCTGATGCGGAACCTGTAATCTCCACTGTGGAACTATCTCTTGTAGAAACTGAACTTTCTTCTGTAGAAACTACTGTTCAGCCTGATGAATCTGTTGTAGAGGTTCCGGTAGAACCAAAAGAAGAAGACAGGGTGCCTACATATGAGATACCTGCTCCTAATACACCAACGCCCCCTGTGAGTGTGCCGGATAGTTCTACCATGAAATTCTTCATTGGCATTGTGGTGCTTGTGGTTGTGCTGTGTGTAGGTGCTGTGACTTTTATGTATTATCCGGATTTATTTGATAGATCTATGCCACCACCTACTGATAAAGTAGCTGATGAAAAGACGGAAAAACCGGCTGCTCCCGTTGCTTTGACGGATAGTATTTTGCAGAAAGATACTGCATTGGTTGCAAAAGTGGATACTGTGGCAGAAGTTGTTACACAAAAAACAATAGTACCCGAGCCGGTAATTGAGTCAAAGCCTGCTGTTGTTGCACCTAAGCCGGTTGCTGAAAGAGAAACCTCCACAACTTCCAAGAAAGAAAATAAAAAACCTGCGGCAGCTCCGTTTGAGCCGGATTCTGTGAATTATAAGATAGTGGGAACGAAGGCTACCTATACGATAAAAGAAGGGGAGACCTTGACGAGAGTCGCGCTTCGTTTCTACGGAACAAAGGCTCTTTGGCCATATATCGTGAAGTATAACCCTGATGTTATCAAGAATCCAGATCATGTACCTTACGGAACTGTAGTCAAGATACCTGAGCTTGTGAAGAAATAAATGAAAATATCTCACCCCTGCAAGTCGATGACACATCACTTGCAGGGGTGAATTATTATTTATCCTCACCTGTGAAATTGAAAATCTTTTTAGAAACTATTGCTAACTACTAAACTCTATGAAAGTAGTTTAATCTAATCGTTTTTTAATAAAAATTAGTTGGTATGGTTAATTTATTCCTGTACTTTTGGGAGCGAAAAAAATAATTACCAGTAGGATACTGGATAACCAACGAAATTTAAACAATAAAAATAAGAGTATTTATGGCTGAAACAATTGATATCCGCGAACTGAATGAGCGGATTGAAAGACAAAGTTCTTTCGTTACCAACCTTACTACTGGCATGGACCAGATTATCGTAGGACAGAAACATCTGGTAGAGTCATTGTTGATCGGTTTGCTATCCGACGGACACGTACTGTTGGAAGGTGTGCCGGGTTTGGCAAAGACATTGGCCATCAAAACGCTGGCTTCGTTGATTGATGCGCAATATAGCCGTATACAGTTTACACCCGATTTGTTGCCTGCCGATGTTATCGGTACAATGGTTTACAGTCAGAAAGATGAAACTTTCCAGGTAAAGAAGGGACCTGTTTTCGCTAACTTCGTTTTGGCAGATGAAATTAACCGTGCTCCGGCCAAAGTGCAGAGTGCTTTGCTGGAAGCCATGCAGGAACGCCAGGTTACTATTGGTAAGCAAACATTCCAGTTGCCTGAACCTTTCCTCGTACTTGCTACACAAAATCCTATCGAACAGGAAGGTACTTATCCGTTGCCTGAAGCACAGGTAGACCGTTTCATGCTAAAAGTAGTCATTGACTATCCGAAGATGGAAGAAGAAAAGCTGATTATCCGCCAGAATATCAATGGTGAGAAGTTCAATGTGAAACCTATCCTGAAAGCTGAAGAAATCATTGAAGCCCGTAAGGTCGTTCGTCAGGTATATCTGGACGAAAAGATTGAACGCTATATTGTGGATATCGTGTTTGCTACCCGTTATCCGGAAAAATATGACTTGAAAGAGTTGAAAGACATGATTGGTTTCGGTGGTTCACCCCGTGCTTCTATCAATCTGGCATTGGCAGCCCGCACTTATGCTTTCATCAAACGTCGTGGTTACGTTATTCCCGAGGATGTACGCGCTGTGGCTCATGACGTATTGCGCCATCGTATCGGTCTGACGTATGAGGCAGAGGCCAGTAATCTGACTTCTGATGAAATAATCAGTAAGATATTGAATAAGGTTGAAGTACCTTGATGTAAATATCAATGAAATAGCTTTTGGAAGCTATTAATAAACGTTGCCAACGTTTTTAAAGAATCTTGCCGACGTTTTTAAAGAACGTCGCAGGTATTTATTAACGGAATTATTCTACTATATAAATGGAAACAAGTGAACTGTTAAAAAAAGTCCGTCAAATTGAAATCAAGACGCGCGGATTGTCCAACAATATCTTTGCAGGCCAGTATCATTCGGCTTTTAAGGGTAGAGGTATGGCATTCTCCGAAGTGCGCGAATATCAGTTTGGCGACGATATACGCGACATTGACTGGAACGTGACCGCACGCTTCAACAAGCCTTACATCAAGGTATTCGAAGAAGAGCGTGAACTGACCGTTATGCTGCTGGTGGATGTTTCCGGTAGTTTGGAATTCGGTACGGTGAAGCAGATGAAAAAGGATATGGTGACGGAGATTGCAGCTACATTGGCATTTTCGGCTATACAGAACAATGATAAAATCGGCGTTATCTTTTTCTCCGACCGGATAGAAAAGTTTATCCCACCCAAAAAAGGGCGAAAGCATATCTTGTATATTATCCGTGAATTGATTGATTTCAAGGCTGAGAGTCGGCGGACAGACATCCGTCTCGGGTTGGAATACCTGACGAACGTGATGAAACGTCGTTGTACGGCATTTCTTTTATCCGATTTTATCGATCAGGGAAGCTTCAAGAATGCAATGACTATTGCCAACCGGAAACATGATGTGGTGGCTATCCAGGTGTATGACCGCAGGGTAGAGGAATTGCCGGCTATCGGCCTGATGAAAATTAAAGATGCTGAGACCGGACATGAACAGTGGATTGACACTTCATCACGTGCCGTTCGTCGCGCCCATCATGATTGGTGGGTGAACAAACAGGTGGAATTGCATGAAGTATTCACTAAGAGTAATGTCGATAATGTGTCGGTACGTACCGATCAGGACTACGTCAAGGCATTGATGAATTTGTTTGCGAAACGAAATTAATCGGAAAAATGAAAAGATATCTATTTCTGATAACCCTATTGGGCATATTGACTGGTAAAGCTGTGGCACAGTCGGTGACAGTGGATGCTACCATCGATTCTCTGCAAATATATATTGGTGACCAGGCAAAGATTAAACTCCAAGTGGCGTTGGATGCGGATAAACGGGCTATTTTACCTGTTTATACGGATACGCTGGTGCGTGGTGTGGAAATTATCGACGTTGCGAAAGCGGACACGCAGTATATAAATGATAATAAGCGAATGCTGATTACGCAGGAATATACTGTTACGTCATTTGATTCGGCATTGTACTATTTGCCACCGATGGAAGTGATGGTGGATAACAAGGCATACCGTTCGAAAGCATTGGCGCTGAAAGTCTACTCGATGAATGTGCCGTTGGACCCTGAAAATCCGGAGCAGTTTTTTGGACCTAAAACAGTGATGCAAGCTCCGTTTGTATGGGAAGATTGGTATGGAATTATCACTTGTGGTATACTGCTTATTCCGTTTGCATTGTTGCTTGTCTATCTGATTATGCGTATCTGCGATAATAAGCCGATTATACGTAAAGTGAAAGTAGAGCCGAAATTGCCACCGCATCAGCAGGCTATGAAAGAGATAGAACGCATCAAGAGCGAGAAAGTATGGCAAAAAGGTCAATCCAAAGAATACTATACGGAGTTAACGGACGCTTTGCGTACTTATATCAAGGGACGTTTTGGTTTCAATGCTTTGGAAATGACTTCTTCGGAAATCATAGAGAGATTGCTTGAAATGGAGGATAAAGAGGCCATTGCAGATCTACGTATTCTCTTCCAGACAGCTGACTTGGTGAAATTCGCTAAACATGCTCCGCTGATGAATGAGAATGATGCGAATCTGATTAATGCTATTGATTTTATCAATGAAACCAAAGAGGTGGAAGCTGAAAATGTGAAACCGCAGCCAACTGAAATCACTATCATTGAGAAACGTTCATTGCGTACTAAGATACTGTTAGGTATAGGTATTGCCATATTGGCGGCTGCTTTGATCGGTGCGCTCACTTATATTGGAATGCAGTTATACAGTTATTTTGCTTAATTGCAGAATCAGAGGTAACTTCAATCGTAAATTGTAAATTGTTAAATAGTAAATACAATGGTTTTTGCCAATATTGAATATTTGTTTTTGCTGCTGTTGCTTATACCTTATATAGTATGGTATATCATGAAGCGGAAGAATAATGAAGCTACACTTCAGATTTCGGATGCCCGTGTGTATGCGCATACGCCAAAGAGTTATAAGAACTATTTGTTGCATGTGCCTTTTATGCTGCGCATTGTTGCTTTAGCATTGATTATCGTGGTGCTGGCGCGTCCTCAGACCACGAATAGCTGGCAAAACAGTGAAATTGAAGGTATCGATATCATGCTGGCTATCGACGTATCTACCAGTATGCTGGCGGAGGACTTGAAACCAAACCGTCTGGAAGCAGCGAAAGATGTAGCGGCGGAATTTATCAATGGTCGTCCCAATGATAATATCGGTATTACGTTGTTTGCTGCGGAAAGTTTCACACAGTGTCCGCTGACGGTGGACCATGCGGTGCTGTTGAACTTGTTTCAGGGTATCAAATGTGGTATTATAGAGGACGGAACAGCGGTCGGCATGGGCGTTGCTAATGCCGTAACTCGCTTGAAAGACAGCAAAGCGAAATCTAAAGTAATCATTCTTCTGACGGATGGTACAAACAACAAAGGGGATATCTCTCCGCTGACAGCAGCAGAGATAGCTAAAAGCTTTGGCATCCGTGTTTATACTATTGGTGTAGGTACGAACGGTATGGCACCTTATCCTTATCCGGTGGGTAATACGGTACAGTACGTTAACTTGCCGGTAGAAATTGATGAAAAGACACTGACGCAGATTGCTGCCACTACGGAAGGAAACTATTTCCGCGCAACCAGCAATTCTAAATTGAAGGAAGTGTATGAGGAAATTGACAAGTTGGAGAAGACCAAGTTGAATGTGAAAGAGTACAGCAAGCGGCAAGAAGAATACCGCTGGTTCGCTTTGGCTGCATTCTTGTGTGTATTGCTCGAAGTGTTACTCCGCAACTCTATCTTGAAGAAGATACCTTAAAGACAGTGCATTAATTGTAAATTACTAAAATGTAATAGAAAGATGTTTAGATTTGAAGAACCTACATATTTATACCTGTTGCTCCTGTTGCCTCTCTTGGCGGCTTTCTATCTGTACTCTAATTATCGGAGACGGAAAGCAATCCGCAAGTTTGGTGACCCGGTGCTGATGGCACAACTGATGCCGGATGTATCTAAATATCGTCCGGATGTGAAGTTTTGGTTAGTGTTTGCTGCAATCGGACTGTTTGCAGTATTGTTGGCACGTCCGCAGTTTGGCTCCAAACTGGAAACTGTGAAGCGCCAGGGAGTGGAAGTGATGATTGCATTGGACATATCTAACTCTATGTTGGCGCAAGATGTGCAGCCCAGCCGTCTGGAAAAGGCTAAAAGATTGGTGGCACAATTGGTAGACAAGATGGAAAATGATAAGGTAGGTATGATTGTGTTTGCCGGTGATGCTTTTACTCAGTTGCCTATCACGAGCGATTATATCTCTGCTAAAATGTTTTTGGAATCCATCAATCCGTCATTGATATCAAAGCAGGGTACTGCAATCGGGGCGGCTATCAATCTGGCAACTCGTAGTTTTACGCCTCAGGAAGGGGTAGGGCGTGCCGTCATTGTAATTACTGATGGTGAGAACCATGAAGGCGGTGCGGCGGAAGCCGCTAAAGCTGCTGCAGAGAAAGGCATTCAAGTCAATGTTTTGGGCGTAGGTATGCCTGACGGTGCACCTATTCCTGTAGAGGGAACGAATGATTTCCGTCGTGACCGTGACGGGAATGTAGTTGTTACTCGTCTGAATGAGCAGATGTGCCAAGAAATAGCTCAGGCAGGAGATGGTATTTATGTGCGTGTGGATAACTCGAATGCTGCACAAAAGGCAATTACTCAGGAAATTAATAAAATGGCGAAAGCGGATGTGGAAACGCAGGTTTATACCGAATTCAACGAACAGTTTCAGGCCATTGCATGGATTATTCTATTGCTGTTATTGGTCGAAATGCTGATTCTGGAACGCAAAAACCCGCTATTCCGTAATATCCATTTGTTTAAAAAGGAAGAAAGGTATGATGATGAGAAATAAAACTATCGGAATTATCTTGCTGCTGTTGACGGCTGTTTCAGTTTCTGCGCAGAAAGCGGAACGTGATTATATTCGTAAAGGAAACCGTGCGTATAAAGATAGCACGTATGTGAATGCTGAAGTGAATTATCGTAAGGCCATTGATGTCAACCCCAAATCAACAGTATCAATGTATAATCTGGGTAATACACTTATGCAACAGAATAAGTTGCAGGAGGCTATGGAACAATATGTTGCTGCTACTAAAATGGAGAAGGATAAAAGCAAGCTTGCTCAAATCTATCATAATATGGGTGTAATATTTCATTCCGGTAAAGATTATGCGAAGGCTGTGGAAGCATACAAGGAGTCGTTGCGTAATAATCCGAAAGATAATGAAACACGCTATAATTTAGCTCTGGCTCAGAAGATGCTGAAAGAACAGGAACAAAATCAGCAGAATCAAGATCAGAACCAGGATCAGAACAAGCAAGATCAGGAGAAAGAACAAAACCAGGATCAGCAGGACCAGAATAAACAAGATCAGCAAAATCAGGATCAGCAGCAACAGCCATCTCAGCCGCAAGATAACCAAATGTCGAAGGAGAATGCTGAACAGCTTCTGAAATCGGTTATGCAGGATGAGAAGGAGGTACAGGATAAGGTGAAGAAACAGCAAGTTATCCAGGGCGGTCGCTTGGAAAAGGATTGGTAAATAATAAAAGGAACGATAATATATGAGAAAATTAATTTTCTTATGGATAGCACTGATAACAGTCAGTTTACAGGCTTTTGCTGACGAAAAAGTGTCATTTACCGCGTCAGCTCCTGATGCAGTAGCGGTAGGTGACCAGTTTCGGCTGTCATATACAGTGACTACACAGAAGGTGAGAGATTTCCGTGCTCCCTCTATCAAAGGTTTTGATGTACTGATGGGACCCAGTCGTTCACAGCAAAGTAGTATGCAAATCATTAATGGTGTATCAACCTCAACCAGTAGCATCACATTTACTTATATTTTGATGGCTACAGCGGAAGGTAGTTTTACCATTCCGGGTGCTACGATTACGGCTGATGGTAATCAGATGGTTTCTAATTCAGTGCATGTTAAAGTGCTTCCTGCGGATCAGGCAGCAGCGGCATCTTCAGGTGGAAGTAATAGTAGTGGTCAGCAAAGTAATACCAGCCGTGCTTCTTCGGGTACTTCTATTTCTAATCAGGATTTATTTATTACAGCTACTGCAAGTAAGACAAATGTATATGAGCAGGAAGCTTTCCTGCTGACATATAAAATCTATACTCTAGTTGATTTACAACGTTTTGACAATGTAAAACTTCCTGATTTCAAGGGATTTCATTCTCAAGAGGTGGAACTTCCGAATGATAGAAGATGGAGTTTGGAACATTATAAGGGCAGAAATTATCAGACTACTGTGTATCGCCAGTTTGTATTGTTTCCTCAACAGTCTGGTAATTTGACCATTGAACCGGCACGTTTTGATGCTTCTGTAGCCAAAGCTACTCAAGTATCAGACCCATTTGAAGCTTTCTTTAATGGAGGTAGCAATTATATTGAAGTTAAAAAGATATTGACTACTCCTAAATTAACAATTGATGTTAAGTCTTTGCCGGACGGTAAACCTGCTGATTTCTCCGGTGGAGTGGGAGAGTTTAGTATTTCCTCTTCTATCAATAGCACTAATGTGAAGACCAATGATGCTGTTACCATTAAGCTTGTGATTTCCGGCACAGGTAACTTAAAGTTGATTGGCGATCCCGAAGTTAAATTTCCGGATGACTTTGAGATGTATGATCCCAAAGTGGACAATAAGTTCCGTCTGACTAATGCTGGTCTTTCGGGTAGTAAAGTAATTGAGTATCTTGCTATTCCACGCAATGCGGGAACGTTTAAGATACCGGCTGTTAAATTTAGCTATTTCGATATCAAATCCCGATCCTATAAGACATTAACTACAGAGGAATATGAGCTTCATGTAGAGAAGGGTGAGGGGAACGCTGCGCAGACTATTGCAAACTTCACTAATAAGGAGGATTTGAGGATATTGAACGAGGATATTCGCTTCATCAAGCAAAATGATGTGACTCTTTCTCAAAAGGGAGCTTTTTTCTTTGATTCCATGGTGTATTGGTTGCTCTATTTAGTGCCAGGTATTGCGTTTATCATCTTCTTTATTATTTACCGTAAACAGATAGCTGCTAATGCAAATGTGGCTAGAATGCGTACTAAAAAGGCTAATAAGGTTGCTGTCAAGCGTATGAAATTAGCCGGTAAACTGTTATCTGAAAATAAGAAAGATATTTTCTACGATGAAGTATTAAAAGCCCTTTGGGGGTATATTAGTGATAAATTGAATATTCCTGTTTCACGACTTTCTAAAGATAATATTGAAGAGGAGCTTCGTAAATATGGAGTAGAGGATGCATTAATTAAAGAGTTTCTTGCAGCACTGAATGATTGTGAATTTGCCCGTTTTGCTCCTGGTGATGATAATCAGGCTATGGATAAGGTTTACTCAGCTTCATTGGCGGTAATTAGTAAAATGGAGAACTCGATTAAACATTAATTAGGAGGTTATATGATGAGAAAAATATTGTTTTTTACCCTTGGCCTGCTTATGGCGACGACCTCTTTCGGACAGGCTTCATCTGATACATTGCAGAATGCGAATGATTCGGTCATAATAGGCTCTCATTCAGAATTTTCAGCCACGAAGTTAGAGAATGGGGTGACAAAAGCAGAAGGAGATAGCGCATATATGAAAAATGACTATGCTTCTGCTATTCAGATATACGAAGCTTTGTTGAAAGATGGGGAAGCAGCTGAGGTATATTATAATTTAGGGAACAGTTATTACAAGGCTGGTGATGTAGCAAAGGCTATCTTAAATTATGAGCGTGCTTTACTAATACAGCCTGGAAATGCTGATATTCGTGCTAATTTGGAAATAGCTCGTGCAAAAACTATTGATAAAGTAGTTCCAGTAGCTGAGATATTTTTTGTATCTTGGACAAAATCGTTAATTAATTGTTTGAGTGTGGATGCATGGGCAAAAGTAGGTATAGTTAGTTTCTTTTTATTGCTGGCATCTCTTTATTTCTTTTTCTTTTCCAGGCAGATTGTATGGAAAAAAACTGGATTCATTGCAGGAATTGTATTTTTGATATTAGTCATTTTTGCAAATGTCTTTGCTTTTCAGCAGAAAGGTGAGTTATTGAACCGTAATAATGCCATTGTGTTAACTCCAAGTGTAACGGTACGTAGTACTCCAAGTGAAACGGGTACAAGTCTATTCATATTGCATGAGGGGAGAAAGGTGGAAATTAAAGATAACTCTATGCGTGAGTGGAAAGAAATCCGCTTGGAAGATGGTAAGGTAGGCTGGGTACCAGCATCATCCGTAGAAGTTATCTGATATATATAATTCTTTCATAGTAAGATAGTTAATAATAGGAAAGGAACCTGCCAAAAGGAAAAGTATGAATATTCTTTTGGCGGGTTTCTTTTATTTTGTAAAAAAGATATCGAAAATGTTTGATTTATCTTTTTTTTTCCTTAAGTTTATAGCGTGATAAATGAAACTCACAGTTATTAACCATTAAATTTATAAATATGAGAACAATAACATTTAATGAACTTCGCAAAATTAAAGACTCATTACCTACTGGTAGTATGCATAGAATAGCCGATGAGCTCGGATTAAACGTTGATACAGTTAGAAACTTTTTTGGCGGTCATAATTTCAAAGAAGGCAAGAGTGTTGGCATACACTTAGAACCTGGACCGGATGGTGGTTTAGTTATGCTGGACGATACTACTGTTCTTGATAGAGCTCTCAAAATATTAGATGAAATGAATACCGGTGCAGCTGAGCCTGTTCGAGCTTAAGAAAAGAAAGTATAGATGAATCCCAATTGATAAACAAACAATTGGGATTTCTTGTTTGTTTATAAAGTAAAAACAGTTGATTATGGAAGACAAGTTAGTAACCTTAGCCATTCTGACTTATGCTAAAGCTCAGATATTGAAAAACGTACTTGAGAATGAAGGCATCGAAACCTATATTCACAATGTAAATCAAATACAGCCTGTGGTATCTTCAGGTGTGCGCTTACGTATAAAAGAAAGCGATTTACCACGTGCTTTAAAGATTACGGAAAGTTCTGTCTGGCTATCAGAAGAGGTAGTAGGAGGGAAGCCAGCTAAAGTAGAGAAAGAAAGTAATAAGGTCTTAATCCCTGTTGACTTCTCTAATTATTCAATGAAAGCATGTGAATTTGGCTTTAATTTTGCCCAAAATATGGGTGCAGAGGTGGTATTGTTACATATTTATTTTACACCGATTTATACTACTTCATTGCCTTATGGAGATGTTTTCAATTATCAGATTGCAGATGAAGAAAATGTAAAAAATATACTACAAAAGGTTCACGCAGACTTAAATACCTTATCGAATAATATAAAGGAGAAGGTAGCTTCTGGAGAATTTCCAAATGTGAAATATAGTTGTGTATTACGTGAGGGTATTCCTGAAGAGGAGATTCTTCGTTATTCGAAAGAAAATAGGCCGCGTATCATCATTATGGGTACTCGTGGTAAAAATCAGAAAGATATAGACTTAATTGGTAGTGTAACAGCTGAAGTGATTGAGCGAAGTCGTGTGCCGGTTTTAGCCATACCAGAGAATACTCCATTTAAACAATTATCTGAAGCTAAGCGTATTGCATTTATTACCAATTTTGATCAACGAGACTTAATTGCGTTTGATACATTAATTGCTGCTTTGAAACTATTTCATTTTTCTGTATCTTTAATTCATTTGTCGGATGTTAAAGACACGTGGAATGAAATTAAATTAGGTGGTATTAAAGAATACTTTCAAAAGCAATATCCGGATTTAGAAATACATTATGATGTTGTGATGAATGATGATTTTCTGAATAGCTTAGATGACTATATAAAAAACAATCATATTGACATTATTACATTAACAACATACAAACGAAATATCTTTTCCCGTTTATTCAATCCTGGAATTGCCCGAAAGATGATTTTTCACTCTGATACACCATTGTTAGTTATTTATGGACGCCCAAGTTAAAGAAAATAACGCATGGATTTCGAGTCAATAATCTGTATTATGTTTAATATATAGAGCTGACATTTTTGGAATATAATTATTAACCTCCCCTATATTTAATTGGCTGACTCAATATAGAAAAGAGGATGTGTTCAAACACAGAGCACATCCTCTTTCTTGTTATTACATTTTTATACCAATGGATTAGTTTACCATCTTTTCAATTTCTTCAAATTCAGGTCCCATATCCAAATTATAGTATACTCGGTACAAACCGTTCATCCATAAATCTTTTTGGTCGGGTTTCAATGCTCTTGCTTTTTCATAACAAGGTTTTGCTTTTTCATAAAAAGCTTTCAAAGTAGCTTGATCTTCCTTATATTTTGGATCATTTACATCTGCACTTGCTTTCTCGGAAAAGTCTTGTGCTTGCAAACAGTAGATTAATCCTAAATTAGAATATGCTTCTGCATAGTTTGGATCTATTTCTGTTGTTTTAGTATAATATTCGATAGCTTTATTAAGGGCATCTGCAGCTTCTTGATCTTTCTTTTCATTTTTTAGGTTAGTATACATATTGTGATAAAGATATCCCTTTACATACAAATAAAATGTATTATTAGGATCCTTTTCCAACATGCCATCAGCAAATTGCATAGCTTCGTCATATTTGTTGTTGTTGCTATAGTAATCAATCAAATGACCAAAGAAGAATGAATGTTGCGGATATTTCTGCAAACCTTCTTTCAAAGAAGCAATCCATTTAACTGTATCACCTTGTGCTTTTAAAGCTGTAGAGATGAATTCCATAGCGTATTGCCCCACTTCTTTGTCATTTTGAGCATACGGAGCATATTTTAAGACGCTCGGATAATCTTCCATTTTAGCAGCAGCTAAGCTTGCATAATATGCAATCTGAGGTAAAACAGTATCTGTTTGCAAGAAGTTTTCCTTCTCAAACATTGGACTCTGAGCTGTTTCAATATAAGTTCCAAAGAAATCTAAAGCTTCTTTGTTTTTCTCCAGATTGTAGTATTGAATACCGCCATTGATTAAGTTAGGACGTTCTGCAATAATAGCGGCAGAGTTTGCTTTTCTGTATTTGTTCTTAATTTTTCCCTTTTCATTCGGAATTTGTGCAAGTTCATCGCACTTGAGGTAATATTTGCACATATTCAACGCACTATTATATACCTTAAGTGTATCGTAAGGTTTTCTTAAATAGGCATTTTCCATTTGCTTTTCATTACTTCTCTTTTGAATAAAACCTGCTACATCCCAAGTATCGGCATTATCCTTTGTTTCAGGATTAGTCAAGGCTTGATTGATGAGCTGTTCGGCCTTGTTAAAGTCCGGATTCACTTCATTCGCAATGCTTTTAGCTTCTTTCACAGTCTTTTCTTGAGCGAAAGTGAAGCCTGCAGCGAGCAATAAAATCACTGAAAATAATACTCTTTTCATGATAAATGTAAAATTAAAATTAATATTATGTCTATTCTTCATCTTCATTGTTTATTTCATTCTCAGAAGTATAGTTCTCTTCCTCCCCTTCTGTTGTTTCGTTTGTAGATACTGGGGATACGGGAGAGGCTTCATCTGTATCAACAGGTATTTCGTCTTCCATGCTCTCAGAAGTAACCTTACATACTGAACCGATCTCATCGTTTCTCTTTTCAAGATTAATCAAGCGAACACCTTGTGTGGCACGTCCCATGATACGAACATCAGCTACTTTCAGACGGATAGTAATACCGGATTTGTTGATAATCATCAAGTCATTATCATCTGTTACGGACTTGATTGTTACCAATTTACCTGTTTTATCAGTAATGTTCATTGTTTTTACACCCTTACCACCACGGTTAGTCTTACGATAGTCTTCAATATCAGAACGCTTACCATAGCCTTGTTCAGAAACCACCATAATAGTTTCCGCTTCAGGATCTTTAATGCAAATCATTCCTACTACTTCATCCTGTCCATCTTCATCAAGTGTCATACCACGTACACCTGTTGCAGTACGCCCCATAACACGCACAGCACTTTCATGGAAACGGATAGCGCGTCCATTGCGGTTAGCAATAATAATTTCATTATCGCCGTTGGTCATACGCACTTCAATAACGCGGTCATCTTCGCGAATAGTGATAGCGTTTACACCATTTTGACGGGGACGTGAATATTGCTCAAGCAATGTTTTCTTAATAACACCATTTTTAGTACAGAAGAAAACATAATGGCTATTAATGAATTCCTGATCAGAAAGGTTTTTCACACGCAGATATGCATTTACAGCATCGTCCGAATCTATATTCAGCAAATTCTGGATAGCACGTCCTTTTGAATTCTTGCTACCTTCAGGAATTTCATATACTTTGAGCCAGTAGCACTTACCTTTCTGTGTAAAGAACATCATGGTATTGTGCATAGTTGCTGGATATATGTGTTCAATGAAGTCTGCATCACGGGTATCTGTACCTTTAGAGCCTACCCCACCGCGATTTTGGGCACGGAATTCGCTCAATGGTGTACGTTTGATATATCCCATATGTGAAATAGTGATAATCATCTCATCATCTGCATAAAAATCTTCCGGGTTGAATTCTTCAGATGAATAAACGATCTCTGAACGACGTTTATCTCCATATTTGGCTTTTACTTCGACTAACTCATCTGTAATAACTTTACGGCAAAGTTCATCGTTTGAGAGTATTTCTTCGTAGTAAGCGATTTGCTTCATTACTTCTTCATATTCAGCATGAAGCTGATCTTGCATCAGTCCGGTTAATTGGCGTAAACGCATTTCTACAATGGCGCGAGACTGGATTTCGGTTAATTGAAAACGTTCAATCAGACCTGCAATAGCATCATTAGGAGTTTTAGCTGCGCGAATGATACGGATTACCTCATCAATATTATCTGATGCGATAATCAATCCTTCCAGAATGTGAGCACGTTCTTTAGCTTTACGTAAATCGTATTGAGTACGACGAATAACTACTTCGTGACGGTGTTCTACGAAGTACTTAATCATATCTTTCAGGTTCAACAGACGGGGACGTCCATGTACCAATGCTACGTTATTTACACTGAAAGATGTCTGCAATAGAGTCATTTTGTAGAGCTTATTCAGAACGACACTGGCATTGGCATCACGCTTAATATCAATAACGATACGCATACCCTCACGGTCAGATTCGTCATTGGCGTTAGAAATGCCTTCAATCTTCTTGTCGTTAGCCAAATCAGCGATATTCTTGATCAGTTCAGCCTTATTGACACCATAGGGTATTTCTGTGATGACAATTTTGTCATGCGTGGAACTGGTTTCAATTTCTGCTTTAGCGCGCATGATAACACGACCACGACCGGTAAGATAGGCTTCGCGTACACCACTCATACCATATATATATCCGCCTGTTGGAAAGTCGGGAGCTTTCACATAATTCATCAGCTCCTCTATTTCGATATCGTTGTTTTCGATATATGCAACGCAAGCATCAATAACTTCGGCTAAGTTGTGAGTCGGCATATTGGTTGCCATACCTACTGCGATACCAGATGCACCGTTTACCAAAAGATTCGGAATACGGGTTGGCATTACGGTAGGCTCCTGCAAAGAATCGTCGAAGTTGTTTTGCATATCAACGGTTTCTTTGTCAAGGTCTTGCATCATGTCTTCACCAATCTTTTGCAGGCGACACTCTGTGTAACGCATAGCTGCTGCACTATCACCATCCACTGAACCATAGTTACCCTGGCCGTCTACTATTAAGTAGCGCATTGCCCAAGGCTGTGCCATGCGGACCAGTGCACCGTAAACGGAAGAGTCACCATGCGGGTGATATTTACCTAATACTTCACCTACAACTCTGGCTGATTTTTTATAAGGTTTATCAGACGTATTTCCCAGTCCCATCATTCCGAAGAGAATTCTACGGTGGACAGGCTTAAAACCATCTCTAACATCCGGAAGGGCACGTGAAACTATGACCGACATGGAGTAGTCAATGTACGATGACTTCATTTCCTCCTCGATGTTAATCTTTATAATTCTGTCTTGTTCAAGCATTTAAAAAGATTATTAATTATACATACTTTGGTTCATAAAAAACCACGCTAAAGTACTGCTTTTTTACGACATACAAAAGTTTTCGCGCATAAACTTTGTTTCAGAACCATTCTCCCGTCTACTTTGTTCTTATAATATATAAATAAGGTATTAAAAGATACTGGTAAACGGATTATTAAACTGTGGCACGGGATTTGTATAACAAATAATAAATAGAAAATATATTTGCGTACTAGAAATTATTAATGCGTATCTTTGTATTATAGTAACACCTTAAGATAAGGAAGGAGAATATTAAGTATGAATAATCAGTTTTCACAAAGAGTTTCTGATATTATCACCTATAGCAAGGAAGAAGCCAACCGGTTGAAAAATAGATATATTGGTCCGGAACATCTTCTGCTTGGCATGTTGCGAGATGGTGGAGGAAAAGCTATAGAAATATTACAGAAACTGAATATAGACCTGAACAGGGTTAAAAAGCGCCTGGAAGGTTTTCTGAAAGAGATTGAAGATGATAACTTGTTGCCTGATGCAGACATCCCATTGTCTCCTATGGCAGCTAAGATATTAAAAATGTGTATATTAGAGGCTCGTCTGTTGAAGAGCGCCACTGCTGATACAGAACATGTCTTACTGGCTATCTTGAAAGATGGTAATAATTTGGCCGCTACGGTATTGGAAGAGAATAATGTGGATTATAAGTCGGTGTTTGAACAGCTTTCTATGAAGGCTAGTCCTAATGCAGGTATGGGATTCACGGAGGATGACGATGATGAGGAGGAAGAGATGAATATGTCTTCGCGTTCCTCCCAGAGTTCTGGTTCACAATCATCTACGCAAACTACATCCAAGAAACCGTCCAACGATACTCCGGTATTGGATAACTTTGGTATGGACATGACCCGGGCTGCGGAAGAAGGCAGATTGGATCCCGTGGTAGGTCGTGAACGGGAAATAGAAAGATTGGCTCAGATTTTGAGTCGACGTAAAAAGAATAATCCAGTATTGATTGGTGAACCTGGTGTCGGTAAATCTGCAATTGTAGAGGGGTTGGCGTTGCGTATTGTTCAGAAGAAAGTATCACGTATTTTGTTTGATAAACGTGTGGTAATGCTCGATATGGCTTCGGTAGTAGCGGGAACAAAATACCGTGGACAGTTTGAAGAACGTATTCGCTCTATAATCAATGAGTTGCAGAAGAATCCGAATGTAATTCTGTTCATTGATGAGATCCATACGATTGTGGGGGCTGGAGCTGCTGCCGGTTCTATGGATGCTGCCAATATGCTGAAGCCTGCATTGGCGCGTGGTGAGATACAATGTATTGGTGCTACTACTCTTGATGAATATCGGAAAAATATAGAGAAAGATGGTGCCTTGGAACGTCGTTTCCAAAAAGTAATAGTGGAACCGACTACGGCTGAAGAAACTTTTCAGATATTGAAAAATATTAAAGAGAAATATGAGGATCATCACAATGTGATTTATACGGATGATGCTTTAGAAGCATGTGTCAAGTTGACAGATCGCTACATTACCGACCGTAACTTCCCGGATAAAGCAATTGATGCTTTGGATGAAGCAGGTTCTCGTGTTCATCTGACAAATATTACTGTTCCGAAAGAGATTGAAGAACAAGAGAAACTCATAGAAGAAGCTCGTCAGCAAAAGGCAGATGCGGTGAAATCTCAAAATTTTGAACTTGCTGCCAGTTATCGTGATCGTGAGAAAGAGTTTACTGCGCGCTTGGAAGAGATGAAAGCAGAATGGGAAGCTCGTTTGAAGGATGATCGTCAGACAGTTGGCGAAGAAGAAATTGCGAATGTTGTGTCAATGATGTCGGGTGTGCCTGTACAGCGTATGGCACAGGCAGAAGGTATTAAGTTGGCAGGTATGAAAGAAGAATTGCAGGCCAAAGTAATAGCTCAGGATCCAGCCATTGAGAAAGTGACAAAAGCTATCTTACGTAGTCGTGTCGGCTTGAAAGATCCCAATCGTCCTATAGGAACATTTTTGTTCCTGGGACCTACCGGTGTGGGAAAAACACACTTAGCCAAGCAGTTGGCGAAGTATATGTTCGGTTCGACTGATGCGCTGATACGTGTAGACATGAGTGAGTACATGGAGAAATTTACTGTTTCCCGTTTGGTCGGTGCACCTCCGGGATACGTTGGATATGAAGAAGGTGGCCAGTTGACAGAGAAAGTACGTCGTAAACCTTATTCTATTGTACTATTAGACGAGATTGAGAAAGCACATCCTGATGTTTTTAATATCTTGTTGCAGTTGATGGATGAAGGCCGTTTGACTGACAGTTATGGCAGAACGGTAGATTTTAAGAATACGGTTGTTATTATGACTTCAAACATTGGTACACGCCAGTTAAAGGATTTTGGCCGTGGGGTTGGTTTTGCTGCGCAAAATCGCACAGATGACAAGGAATATTCTCGTGGAGTAATACAAAAAGCCTTGAACAAGTCTTTTGCTCCTGAGTTCCTGAACCGTATTGATGAGATTATAACTTTCGATCAGCTTTCATTGGAGGCTATTGAAAAGATTATCGATATTGAATTGAAAGGCTTGTTTGAACGTGTTGAAGCTCTTGGCTATGAGCTTATTATTGATGCTAAAGCTAAAACATTCATGGCCTCTAAGGGGTATGATGTGCAGTTTGGTGCCCGTCCTCTGAAGCGTGCCATTCAGACTTATCTGGAAGATGGACTTTCGGAATTGATTGTCTCTTCCGAATTGAAGTCGGGTGATGCGATTTCAGTCTCTTTGAACGAAGAGAAGGAAGAGTTGGATATCAAAGCTGTAGCTAAGTAGTCTACCCGTATTTGTGGAAAATGTCCTAATTCTATAAATTAGAATAAACAGTCAAAATGTCAGTCCGTATGGGCTGGCATTTTTTTTGCATTATGCTTGGCAAGTGATTAATAATATAAACCTAAAATATAAATAAGTAATATGCAAAAAGGAAATATTGGGGTAACCACTGAAAACATTTTCCCCGTTATTAAGAAGTTCTTGTATAGTGATCATGAAATTTTTCTTCGTGAATTAGTTTCTAATGCTGTAGATGCTACACAAAAGTTGAAAACCCTGGCTTCCATCGGTGAGTTTAAAGGTGAAGTTGGAAATTTGACTGTGCATGTATCATTAGGAAAAGATACAATAACAGTTTCTGACCGTGGTATCGGTTTGACGGCTGAAGAAATTGATAAGTATATCAATCAGATAGCTTTCTCTGGTGCCAACGATTTCCTGGAGAAGTATAAGAATGACGCTAATGCCATTATCGGCCATTTTGGATTAGGGTTCTATTCAGCTTTCATGGTAGCCAAGAAAGTGGAGATAATCACGAAGTCTCATAAAGAAGGTGCTCAAGCTGTGAAATGGAGCTGTGATGGTAGTCCGGAATTTACTATCGAAAATGTAGATAAAGCTGATCGCGGTACGGATATCGTGCTTTACATTGATGATGAAAGCAAGGAATTTCTGGAAGAAGCACGTATCTCTTCTTTGCTGAAAAAGTATTGCAGTTTCTTGCCTATCCCTATTGCTTTCGGTAAAAAGAAAGATTGGAAAGACGGAAAGCAAGTAGAGACGGATGAGGACAATATCATTAACGACAGCAATCCGTTGTGGACGCTGAAACCAAGCGACTTGAAGGATGAAGATTATAAAAAATTCTATCGTGACCTCTATCCTATGTCCGATGAGCCTTTATTCTGGATACACTTGAATGTAGATTATCCTTTCCATCTGACAGGTATTCTTTACTTCCCGAAAGTGAAGAGCAATATCGAATTGAATAAGAACAAAATACAGCTTTACAGCAATCAAGTATACGTTACAGACTCTGTAGAAGGTATCGTTCCTGACTTTTTGACTCTGTTGCATGGTGTGCTCGATTCTCCGGATATTCCGTTGAATGTATCTCGTTCTTATCTTCAGAGCGACTCTAACGTGAAGAAAATTTCTACGTATATTACAAAGAAAGTGTCTGATCGTCTGCAATCTATCTTCAAAAATGACAGAAAGCAGTTTGAAGAAAAGTGGAATGATTTGAAAATCTTCATCAATTATGGAATGCTCACCCAAGAAGATTTCTATGACAGAGCAAAAGATTTCTCCCTTTTCACCGATACGGATGGCAAATGCTATACATTTGAGGAGTATCAGAAACTTATCAAAGACAACCAAACGGATAAGGATGGAAATCTGATCTATTTATATGCAAATCATAAAGATGAGCAATTCAGCTATATTGAAGCAGCTAAGAATAAGGGATATAGCGTATTGCTAATGGATGGGCAACTTGATATTGCTTTAGTGAGTATGCTCGAACAGAAATTTGAAAAATCCCGTTTTACTCGTGTGGATAGCGATGTTATTGACAATTTGATTGTCAAAGAAGATAAAAAAAGTGAAACCTTAGAAGCCGGTAAACAAGAAGCTCTTTCTGCTGTGTTCAAGAGCCAGTTGCCGAAATTGGAGAAGGTTGAGTTTAACATTACTGCACAGGCTTTGGGGGAAAATTCTTCTCCGGTGATGATAACTCAAAGTGAATATATGCGTCGTATGAAAGAAATGGCTAATATTCAAGCTGGTATGAGTTTCTATGGCGAGATGCCTGATATGTTCAATTTGGTGCTGAACTCTGACCATAAATTAGTGAAAGAAGTTCTTGCTGACGAAGAAAAAGAATGCGATTCTGTTATAACTCCTATCCAGAAGGAAATGAATGATGTGAACAAACGTCGCAATGAGTTGAAAGACAAGCAAAAAGATAAAAAAGAAGAAGAAATTCCTACAGCTGAGAAGGATGAAGTAAATGATTTGGATAAGAAGTGGGAAGAATTGAAAACAAAGAAAGATGACGTTTTTGCCGGATATGCTGCTAAGAATAAAGTTGTTCGTCAGTTGATTGACTTGGCATTGCTGCAAAACGGCATGTTAAAAGGTGAAGCTTTGAACAATTTTGTGAAGAGAAGTATTGAGCTTATCTAATATACGCCCTTTAATCACAATTTATATGTTGGGAGCATTGCAACTTTAGGGAGTTGTAATGCTCCTTTTTTCGTATAATTTGTGTAGGATTACTTGTTTTTCGGCGTTGGATACGTTCAATTTCGAAACAATTGCATATATTTGAGCTTTAATAATATTTATTTTTCAGCTCGGGAGTTTAAAGTATGAAAAGGATTCTTTTGCTTTTATCGTTTTGTGTCTTGTTGCTGCCTGTGTTGCAAGCCCAGAAAGTGGGGCTTGTTTTGAGTGGCGGTGGTGCGAAAGGTATGACGCATATTGGTATCATTCGGGCTTTGGAAGAGAATAACATCCCCATTGACTATATTACCGGTACATCCATGGGAGCCATAATTGGCTCACTCTATGCTATGGGATATTCTCCTGACGACATGGAGGCTTTGCTACGTTCAGAAGACTTTAAGCGTTGGTATTCGGGAAAGGTAGAGCCGAAATATGCCTATTATTTCAAGAAGAACCTTCCTACCCCGGAGTTTTTTAATATCCGTTTTGATTTTAAAGATTCTTTGAACGTTAAGCCACAGTTGCCGACCAGTATGGTTAATCCCATTCAGATGAATCTGGTTTTTGTGGAACTGTTTGCCCGTGCTACAGCCGCATGTGATGGTGATTTTGATAAGCTTTTTGTGCCTTTCCGGTGCATAGCTTCTGATGTGTACAATAAGCGGCAGATTGTGTTGGGGAAAGGTGATTTGGGTGATGCGGTTCGCGCTTCAATGAGCTTTCCGTTTGTTTTCAAGCCTATTGAGATAGACAGCGTATTGGCCTATGATGGTGGAATTTATAATAATTTCCCTACTGATGTGATGCGGGATGATTTTCATCCGGATATCATTATCGGTAGTGTTGTTGCAGCCAACCCTTCCAAGCCCAAAGAGAATGACCTCATGAGCCAAATTGAAAACATGGTGATGCAGAAAACGGATTATTCTATTCCGGATTCTGTCGGTATTCTCATGACTTTCAAGTATGATGATGTGAATTTGCTCGATTTCGACCGGCTTCAGGAACTTCATGATATTGGCTACAATCGCACGGTTAGTATGATGGATTCTATTAAAAGCCGTATTCATCGTAGAGTGAATGCCGACAATGTGCGTTTACGACGTTTAGTTTATCGTAGCAATCTGCCGCAACTCTATTTTCAGAAGATTTATATTCAGGGAGCTAATCCGCAGCAACAGGCTTATATCCAAAAAGAATTTCATGATGAAGAAGATGAACCATTCACTTACGAGGATATGAAACGTGGATATTTCCGTTTGCTGGCCGATAACATGATTTCCGAAATTATCCCGAAAGCGGTATTCAATGAAGAAACGGACATGTACGACCTACACCTGAAAGTTAAGATGGAAGATAATTTTTCTGTTCGGCTGGGTGGCAGTGTGTCTACAACGAGTTCTAATCAGATTTATCTGGGATTAGGATATCAGAATCTTAATTATTATGCTAAAGAATTTACGTTTGACGGACAATTGGGTAAAGTTTATAATAATGCTCAATTAATGGCTCGTATAGATTTACCTACGCATATCCCTACATCATACCGGCTTATTGCATCTATCAGCACTTTCGATTATTATAAGAAAGATAAGCTGTTCTCTAAAAATGATAAACCCTCCTTTAACTCAAAGGATGAACGTTTTCTGAAGATGATAATAGCTCTACCATTTTTGTCGAATAAAAGGGCGGAATTTGGTTTTGGTATCGGAAAACTACAAGATAATTATTTTCAGTCCAGCGTGATTAATTTTGAGGAGGATCATTCAGACAGAAGTGTCTATAGGCTTATGGGTGGTTCTATCAGTTTTTATGGCAGTACGTTAAATGCGCGTCAATATGCAACAAAAGGATATAATGAAAAACTGATAGCCCAGATATTTACAGGAAAAGAAAGATATACACCGGGAAATCCTACGGAATTGGCTACTACCCAGGAGCGACAATCATGGTTGCAAATTTCATACATGAAAGAGGCTTACCATAGTATGGCACCCAAATTTGTGCTTGGGTGGATGGCAGAGGCATTGTATTCATCAAAGAACTTCTCGGAGAATTTTACGGCAACCATGATGCAGGCAGCAGAATTTTCACCAACTCCGCACAGTAAATTGATGTATAATGAAGCTTTTCGTGCTAATCAGTTTTTGGCTGCCGGTATTAAACCGATGTTTGTTTTCAATGATATGTTTCATATAAGAGGAGAGTTTTACGGTTTTATGCCTATTTTCCCGATTGAAAAGAATACGCAAAACAAGGCATTTTATGGAAAAGCTTTTTCGAAGATAGAATATATGGGAGAAGTTTCTGTTATTTGCCAATTGCCTTTCGGGGCGATCTCTGCTTATGTAAATCATTATAGCTCACCGAAAAGGGAGTGGAATGTGGGCTTGAGTATCGGTTGGCAACTGTTTAATTACCGTTTCATCGAATAAATTTCTTCAAAAAAAGTTTGTGTAAAACTTGCAGTTTCAAAAAAAAGTCCGTATCTTTGCACCCGTTAAACAAAAAGGCCGCGTAGCTCAACTGAATAGAGTAG
>ERZ824598.1690-NODE-1690-length-26191-cov-4.101431_pt1 | contig 26191 bp, 18 predicted proteins | sample MGYA00519934_ERZ824598 | MGnify/ENA primary metagenome ERZ824598 (study PRJEB31778, sample SAMEA3449177) | human gut metagenome | biome: human gut; feature: human-associated habitat; material: faeces | place: United Kingdom | collected 2010/2012 ...
GAGATGTTCTGGCAGCGTACTCTTTGATACGTCCACGCTCAACCTCTTTGATCTGCTGAACAACAGGAAGATCAATTCCGTCTGGATCGTAGATATATCCGTTAGAGTCAGAAAGAGCAACAACCTTTGCACCAAACTCAGTAGCCTTCTTTGTAGCGTAGATTGCTACGTTTCCGGAACCGGAAATATCAACGGTCTGATCCTTGAAGCTCTTGCCGTTTGCTTTCAGCATCTCTTCTGTGAAGTAGCAGAGACCAAAACCTGTAGCTTCTGTACGAGCCAGAGAACCACCATAGGTAAGACCCTTACCGGTAAGTACACCGGACCACTCATTGCGGATTCTCTTGTACTGACCAAACATATAACCAATCTCGCGGGCACCTGTTCCAATATCACCGGCAGGTACGTCACAGTCAGGACCGATATGTTTGCACAGCTCTGTCATAAAGCTCTGGCAGAAACGCATTACCTCTCCGTCGCTCTTGCCCTTCGGATCGAAGTCGGAACCACCTTTGCCGCCGCCCATAGGAAGAGTAGTAAGGCTGTTCTTAAAGATCTGTTCGAAGCCGAGGAACTTGATGATACCACTGTATACAGATGGGTGAAGTCTGAGACCTCCCTTGTATGGTCCGATAGCTGAGTTAAACTGGATACGGAATCCTCTGTTTACCTGAACTTTACCGTTGTCATCAACCCAAGGCACACGGAAGATGATCTGTCTCTCAGGCTCTACGATACGCTCGAAAACGCCTGCCTCAACGAGATCCGGTCTTTTCTCAACAACAGGCTCCAGACACATAAATACCTCTGTAACTGCTTGGATGAACTCAGGCTCTCCTGCATTTCTCTTCTTAACTGTTTCAAGTAAGTCGATCAGATACTGATTTTTTAACGCCATTGCTAAAAAACCTCCTTTTCTTTATTTTTGATTGTGTATGTTGTGTGTGATTAACGCAACACGTTAAAACAAGTATCGCATAAAATTAGTGAGATTTCAACAATTTTTTCTAAAAAAACCTTATTTTTTTTCGATTAAAGTTGTGAAAATAGACAAAAATATACTTGTATACAAAATGCGTGTATACAAGTATGGAAAATAAAATGAAATATGAACAAAATGTTTACAATATAAACATAGTTTGGACACAAATGATCCGTATAATCTACTACAGAAAGTGAAAACTTTCTACTCCCACCCTATTATACGCTGGATAACGAGAGTTATCCACAAAAGAGCCCTTCGGGGCTCTTTTTGATTTATAGGGATAAATGATTCTATTATTTATTAAGGGATTCTATTATTAAGGTAGATAATCAGATAAATCGGGTTCTGGTGCTTGCGGACAAGGACAAAATATTCTATATTATATGGTAATGAAATGTATTGTCAAAGGAGTGGCACACAGGGATATTGTGTGAGAAAGAGGAAGTATGAGCTGGAAATATCTATTATTTGATCTGGATGGTACATTAACGGATTCCAGTGAAGGAATATTAAATTGCGTGATTTATGCATTAGAGGCTGCCGGTATAGAAGTCCCGGACAGGGAAAAATTATTGCAGTTTGTGGGCCCGCCACTGATTGAGGGGTTTCAGGACATTATCGGGATGGATCATGCCGCAGCGGTTCAGGCTACTGTGAAATACCGGGAAAGATATGGTGTCATTGGCTTATTTGAAAATAAACCATATGATGGAATTGCTTTGGCGTTATCGCGTTTGAAAAGCCAGGGAAAGGTAATCGCACTGGCAACCTCAAAGCCGGAGTCGTATGCTGTGCGGATCCTGCAGCATTTTAATCTGATGAAATATTTTGATGTGGCTGTGGGAGCCAGTATGGATGAATCCAGAAATAATAAAACGGCAGTAATAAAAGAAGCGTTACGTCGCCTGGGGATATCAGAGGATGACAAAGAACAGGTTCTTATGATCGGCGACCGTCGTCATGATATCCGGGGGGCAAAGGACTGTGGCATTGCGTCACTGGGTGTTTATTATGGGTTTGCAGAGATTGGAGAGCTGGAAAAGGCAGGGGCAGATTATATTGCCTGGAGCGTCGATGACATGGTGACGATTGCCGGAGCGGCAGAGAGTCAGGCAGAATCTAAGGATTCCGACGGGGAATCTCTTTCAGAAATGAAATATCAGCGGGTAGACCTGGAACAGGCGGTGGAACATCTGAAAAAGTTGATACGGCAGCAGGAGCAGGCGCAGAGCGGGGCAGAGCAGCTAAAGATCCATCAGGAGTATTACCGGCTGAGTGATCTGGTATCAACGATGTATGCACTGGCAATGTTCCGTCATTCTATTGATACTACGGATCAGTATTATGATCAGGAAATGTCCTATTATGATGAGCAGCTTCCTGATTTTGAATTATGGGATATGAAATATCACGAGGCTCTATATCATTCGCCATATCGTGGAGAACTGGAAAAGGTGATCGGAAAGGTTGCATTCAAAAATATAGAGCTTCAAATGAAATCGACATCACCGGAGCTGGTGGAATTGCAGCAGGAAGAAAACAAGCTGGTGAATGAGTATGAGAAACTTCTGGCATCAGCGGAGTTTCTCTGGAATGGCGATACGATCAGTATGGCAGAACTCGGAAAATATCAGACGGATCCGGATCAGGCGATCCGGCAAAAGGCATGGACTTTGCTGCAGGATTTTCTCCAGACAAATGGGGAGACGTTAGACCGGATTTATGATGAGCTGGTTCACAACAGAACAGAGCAGGCGAGGAGGGCCGGATATGAAAATTTTGTGGAGCTGGGGTATTACCGGATGCAGAGAAATTGTTATGATCATTCTCAGATGGAACAGTTTCGTAAATGGATCAAGGAGTACTGGGTTCCGCTGGCATCAGAGGTGCAGGATCGGAGACGACGGAGGCTGGGGCTGGAAACGCTTCATATATATGATAACGGTCTGTATTATAAGGAAGGAAATCCGGCACCGGAGGGAACTCCACAGCAGATTTTACAAAACGGCCTGAAAATGTACCGGGAGCTTTCTGCAGAAACAGCAGAATTTATGGAGCAGATGGTTCGCAGGGAGATGTTTGATGTGCTGAGTCATCCCGGAAAGAAACAGGGCGGTTATATGGAGTTTCTGCCATTACCGAGAATGCCACTGATCTTTGCTAATTTTAACGGGACAAGCGGTGATGTGGATGTGATCACCCATGAATGCGGCCACGCTTTTCAGGGATATCTGGCAGGAAAGGATGATATCCGGGAGCATTGGGATATTACGATGGAGACGGCAGAGACACATTCCATGTCTATGGAGTTTTTCACAAATCCATGGATGGAACTGTTTTTTGGAGAGGCCGCTCCGGAGTTTCGTCAGATGCAGCTGGAGGATGCCATCTGTTTTATTCCTTATGGGTGTATGGTGGATGAATTTCAGCAGATTATTTACGAATATCCGGAGCTGACACCGGATCAGCGCCATGAGGTATGGCGCCGACTGGAAAAGCAGTATCGGCCACATCTGAACATGGAAGGAATGCCGTTTTTTGAAAAAGGCGGTTTCTGGCAGAGACAGCACCATATATATTCTACGCCGTTTTATTATATTGATTACTGTCTGGCTCAGATCTGTGCGTTGCAGTATAAGCTTATGATGGAGCAGGATTATGAGAGAGCCTGGAAAAGCTATCTTAAGCTTTGTCGGATGTCGGCAAGTGGATTTTTTACAGATATGATACGGGATGTGGGATTGTTGAATCCATTAGAGGAAGAATGTATTCAGCAGCTGATACAGCAGCTGAGTGGAGAATAGATAAAAGGAAGGCAGAGGTATTATTACGATGAGTAAGAACAAGAAAAAAGCAAAACTCCAGAAAAAACAGAGCAGATTATCCAACAAGAAAATCGGAATCATGGTGGCTGTCGCAGCCGTTGTAGTGATTGCCGCAGGAGCAATGGTTTACTGGCAGAAGAATCGTGCCGTAGATGAAAAGCTGGATTATGATCCGGCAAAATATGTTAAGATCGGAGAGTATAAGGGAGTACAGGTATCGCTGGAGGTGACGGATGAGGATATTCAGGATGAGATCGACAATGTACGGGAGGAAAACGCATCTTACGAGCAGTTGACAGGGACCACACAAACCGGTCAGACCATCCGGGCATCTTTTGAGGGGTATGTGGACGGTAAGAAAATGGATGATACATGTGGAGAGGATTATGTAGAGCTTGGTTCCGGAGACTGGCTGGATGGCTTTGAGGAGAATCTCACAGGAGTCAATACGGGGGATTCCGTAGTCTTTACCGTACCGGTACCGGAGGGAACTTATGGTGATCCGGCACTGGATGGAAAGAACGTAGAGTTCCATGCAACGGTTTTGTATATCTGTGGAGAAGAGATTCTTCCGGAGTATTCGGATGATCTCGTAAAAAAGGTGTCCAAAAATAAATACAAAACAACGGCAGAGTATAATGAATATCTAAAGAAAAAGCTGCACAAGGAAAATGAAGACCAGAAGGCGGAATATGCATGGTCAGATGTATTGGAAACCTGTGAAGCGGATCAATATCCGAAATCTCTGCTGGAGGATTGCAAGCAGGAGGTACTTCAGGGATATTATGATATGGCAGCAGTCTATAATTGCAGCAAAGAAGAAATCTTCCCGACATTTGGCTATGACAGCGAGGAGACTTTTGTAAATTCGGATCTGGAGCCGCTGGCAGAGGATACGGCAAAGGAGTATCTTGCGGCTCAGGCAATTGCCCAAAAGGAAAACATAAGCTATACCAGGGAAGAATTGCAGGAATATATCAAAGAGCAATATGAGGATATGACGGATGAGTATGATTCGCCGGAGGCATTTGAGAAAGACAGAAAGGGATATCTGGAGCGACAGATGCTTCTGGAACAGGTGAAAAACTGGATTGCAGATCATGCGAAATATTCCGGCTGATCGTCGCAGAATAGATGGAAAGGAAGGCTGTGAAATGGAGCGGTTAAAAATTCTGGTAGTGGATGATGAACAGAGAATGAGAAAGCTTGTGAGAGACTTTCTGGTAAAGAAAAATTTTGATGTGATGGAAGCGGGAGACGGAGAGGAAGCCGTAGATATCTTTTATGAAAATAAAGATATTGCGTTGATCATTTTGGATGTGATGATGCCTAAAATGGACGGATGGCAGGTTTGCCGTGAGATCAGAAAATATTCTCAGGTACCGATTATTATGCTGACAGCTAAAAGTGATGAGAAGGATGAGCTGCAGGGCTTCGAGCTTGGGGTGGATGAGTACATTTCAAAACCGTTTAGTCCCAAGATACTGGTAGCCCGTGTGGAGGCGATTTTACGGAGAACCAACGCATTAGAAGAAGGTGTGAAGGAGGTCGGAGGAATTTCCCTGAATCAGGCAGCACATGAAGTAAAAATAGACGGTAAAAATATCGAACTGAGTTACAAGGAGTTTGAGCTTTTGACATACTTTATAAACAATCAGGGCGTGGCATTATCCAGGGAACGTATTTTAAATAATGTCTGGAATTATGATTATTTTGGAGATGCAAGAACCATTGATACCCATGTCAAAAAGCTGAGAAGCAAGCTTGGGGACAAAGGAGAATATATTAAAACGATCTGGGGTATGGGTTACAAATTTGAGGTGTAAAAGATCATGAACAAGAAAAAGGCATCTTTTCTGAAAATGCAGTCAATTAAAACAAAATTAATCGTGGTATTATGCAGTATACTGGCGTTGACAATTCTGGGATGCTGGCTGGCCAATCAGCTATTTTTACCAATATACTATCAACATAGTAAAATAAGCACATTGTCAGATTCATTTCGAAAGATTGATAATATTGTAAAAAATGACAATGCTTTTCAGAAGGGAGCAGGGCAAAACGGTCTTTCTGAGAAGAGCATTAATACACTGGATTCCCTGACAGAAAACGGTTCTATGAACACATATCTGTTCCGGATCAGTGATTATTTTGGAATTTTACAGTACACGTTTTGCTATCCATCGGCAGACAGTCTCAGCAATATCCAAAAGGAAAATGTACGTGATAAGACAATGGATTATGTGGTGGGGCTGGTAAATGGTTATGTGGAGAGAGACGGAAGAGAGCTTATCAAGGGAAACACAAGTTATCAGGTATTTAAATCCTATGACGAGAGGATCGGATCATATTATCTGGAGTTGTTTGGCCGTATTGATTCCGGTGATTTTGTTTATATGAGCACGAACTATCAGAGCATGAAAGAAAGCGTGGCAGTTTCTAACCGTTTTCTGGCATATATCGGTGTGATCGCGGTGCTGATCTCAGGGATCCTGCTTTTTATGATCGGCAACAATTTTACAAAGCCGATCGTATACCTCACAGACATTGCAACGAGGATGTCCCAGCTTGATTTTGAGGCAAAATATCCGGTTAATACAGAGGACGAGATCGGAAAGCTGGGCAACAGTATCAATCTTCTTTCGGAACGGCTGGAGGAGACGATTTCCGAGCTGAAATCTGCCAATAATGAGCTGCAGAAGGATATTGAAAACAAAATACAGATTGATGAGATGCGAAAGGATTTCCTGTCGAATGTTTCTCATGAGCTCAAGACACCGATCGCCCTGATACAGGGATACGCAGAGGGACTTCATGATAATATTAATGATGACAGTGAGAGCAGGGAATTTTACTGTGATGTTATCATAGACGAAGCTAATAAAATGAATAAAATGGTGAAAAAGCTTCTCACCTTAAACCAGATCGAGTTCGGAAAGAATCAGATCACATTTGAACGGTTTGACATTGTACAGGTAGTACGGTCGGTTATCCAGTCTGCGACTCTTCTGGCAGAACAGAAGGGGGCTGAAATCTACATGGAAGAGACAGAGCCGGTCTATGTCTGGGCGGATGAGTATATGGTAGAAGAAATAGTAACCAACTATATCAGTAATGCAATCAATCATGTGGATGGGGAAAAAAGAATCCGTGTGACGCTGGAAATGAGAGAAAACGTAGTCCGCGTGAGAGTATTTAATACGGGAAATCAGATTCCGGAGGATGAGCTGGACAAAATATGGATCAAGTTTTATAAAGTGGACAAGGCAAGAACGAGAGCTTATGGCGGAAGTGGTATCGGTCTGTCTATTGTCAAGGCAATCGTAGATTCCATGAACCAGCAGTGCGGAGTCAGAAATTGTCAGAATGGTGTAGAATTCTGGTTTGATCTTGACCGGAAAAGTTAATGGTTCGTTCCTCTCACAACGATGGAAGTCATTGCGTAAAGTGGGAAAATATGATACCATATAATATGTGACAGGTATTTTTTTGTGTGCCTGTGTATATGAAATGTAGTATTTTGAGAAAGGCATGATTATTGATATGAAAAAGAGATTGATCGTAACAGCAGCAGTGATGGCACTTGCGCTGACAGGCTGCGGTTCCGGACCGAATCTGGATGATGTCAGCCGGAGCATGGAAGCAGAGTATATGGCGGGTACATTGTTGAAGTACGATAAAAACAACGATGATATGCTGGATTATGACAGGAGTGTTTTAAGGGCAACGCCGACGCCGGAGCCCACAAGGACGCCGGTACCTTCCGGTTCGCCGGCAGCATCGGCAGCATCACAGAATTCATCGGATCCGGGAGCAGCTTCTGATACTCCGGCTGTCAATTATGTGGCGGCGGAGCAGGTTTATGCCATGAATCAGGTTGATATTAAGCAGATGTCCAATGAGATCAAGAGTACATATGGTTCGGCAGATGCAGCGATCAGTGCACATAAAGGAAAGGAGCTTTTGATTGTTCATTTCCGCATTAAAAATAAATCATCGGTCAGCCAAAAGGTCAATCTGATGAAGAAAGAGCTGCAGTATACGCTGACAGCAGATGGAGAGACGGTAGGCAGTCCATTGATGACGATCCTGAGAAATGATCTTCAGTATTTTAAAGAAAAAATGGCACCGGGCAGAAGCTCAGAGGCAGTGCTTGTTTTTGAAACAGACAAGAAACAAACGCTTCAAAATATGTCCATTCAGGTGACAAACGGAAAAATGACAGGTGAAATAGCGATACATTAAGAGAGTGGAAAGGCAGGGTGATACTATGGAGACAGGGATATTATTAGAGAGTGGAACAAATGAACTGGAGATTCTGGAGTTTCGGGTTGGCAGCAATTATTACGGAATCAATGTGGCAAAGATCCGGGAGATTCTGCCATATCAGGTGCCGACACCGATCCCAAATGCAGATGCAAGGATAGAGGGAATCTTTATGCCGAGAGATGAGATCATTTCTATTGTAGATTTATCGAGAGTAATGAATCTGCCGGCAGCACAGTCCACGGTGGGAGATATGTACATTGTAACCAATTTTAATAATCTCAATACAGCATTTCATGTACAGGGAGTAGAGGGAATCCACCGGGTATCCTGGGGAGACATTATCGAACCGGATTCTACGATCAATGCTTCCGGTATGGGAATGGCTACCGGAATTGTGCGGATCGAAGGTCGGCTGATCATTATTCTGGATTTTGAGAAAATTGTTGCAGAAATCAATCCGGAGACCGGACTGAAGATCTCTGATGTAGAGCATATGACAGGCAGATCAAGAGTGGATTCTCCGATTTTGATCGCAGAGGATTCTCCATTGCTGGGCAAGATGCTTTTAGATTGCTTAAAGAGAGCAGGTTTTGCTAATATTGACCTTACGAACAACGGGAAGGAATGCTGGGATAAGCTTTCAGCATATCAGGAGCAGGGCGTGCTGGATCAGAAGGTGGCCTGTGTGATCACAGATATTGAGATGCCACAGATGGACGGCCATCATCTGACAAAACTGATCAAAAGTGATGAGCAGATGATGCATATTCCGGTAATCATCTTCTCCTCTCTGATCAATGACGAAATGAGGAAAAAGGGAGAGAGCCTTGGAGCCGATATGCAGTTATCTAAGCCGGAGATTGGACAGTTAGTGGGAGCGATTGATCAGGTCCTGCAGATTGAAAATGCAGATGGAACATCTGTCTGACATCATAGAACAGATAGTTAAGGAGATAGAAGCTTGAGTGAAGAGGATTTAAAGGATGTGGCAGGGGATGCTGCAGAACAGGATATAAGTGAATATGAAAATCTGGAAAATTTCGTAGATCTGGAGGATCTTAGCGGTCTGATGGATGATGATGACTTTACTGATTTAGAAGATCTGGGAGACATTTCCGATCTTGATCTGGATGGGGATGGTATTTTGGAGGATGAAGCTGCACAAGCACAGGCTGAGGCATCTTTGACAGAGGATGATGCTTCGGATAGTGTGCAGGCGGTATCTCTGGATGAGCCGGAGCAGGAAATGGATTACTCGGATATGGCATCTTTGGATGATCTGCCGGATCCGAGTGAGATCGAGGATCTGGGATTGTTTTCTGATTCCGGGGAGCAGCCGGATATTCCAACGCCGGAAATACCTGAGGCTACTTCCGGGGGGCAGCCGGATATTCCAACGCCGGAAATACCTGTGGCTACTTCCGGAGAGGCATCGCTGGATGATATGGTTGGAGATTTTCTGGATGATCTGGATGCTTCAGGAGGAGCAGCCGGGCAGGAAGTACAGCCGGAGGAGCCGGTGTTTGATCCTTTGGGTGCAGAAGAAAATGAATTATCAGATGTTGCTGATACCTCAGATATACAAAAAGATTCTGAAACAGAAACGGATGGAGCTGCGGCACCGGCTGGAAAAGCAGAACCGGATGAAGTGCCGGAGCCTGTTTTGGAAGAAGAGCCGGAAGAGGAAGCCTTTGGACTTGATGACATTCTTGCATTGGAGCCGGAGGAGGAAAATGGTCAGACGGATGATATGCAGGCATTACTGGAGGGGCTGTCTGAGGATGATATGCCGGAGCTTCCTCCGGAAGGCAGCCAGGAAGATATAGAGAAAAAGCCGGGATTACTGAAACGTCTTTTTGGAAATATCGTGACAGACGAGATTGCAGAGGCAGAGCTTGCCCAAAAGGAAAAGGATAAAGAGGACGAAGCGGCAAGGCAGGAGGCAGCGGAGGCTGCCAAAGAAGAGAAAAAGGCTGCCAAAGCAGCAAAGGCAGAAGAAAAGGCTGAAGCCCAAAAAGCAAAGGCTGAGGAAAAAGAACTCAAGAAGGCTGCCAAAGCCGAAGAAAAGGCACAGAAAAAGGCAGAAAAGGAAGCCAGAAAAGCAGAAGAAGCTGCTCAGGAGGAGCTGGAGGTAACAGGAAAGCTCAACAAGGTCGGAGTGTCCATTGTAGTGATTCTGGCGGCGATGTTTTTGGCAACAGAAATTTCCGGCACTGAAATATTTAGTTACAAATCCACGATGAAGCAGGCAGTCAGCTTCTTTGATGATGGCAGATATACTGACGCATACCGGGAGATTCTGGGAACTGATCTGAAAAAGAAGGATCAGGAGACATACGACAAGATCATTACGGTAATGAAGGTACAGCGATCCCTGAATTCCTATGAGAATTATGACAATATGAAGTATTATCCGGATGCGTTAAATGCTTTGCTGGTTGGTTTGAAGAAATATGATGAAAATATTGAAACGGCCAGAAATCTGGAGGTTGAAAAGGATGTTGACAGCTGTAAGGAAAAAATACTGACGCTTTTAGACGAGGAGTATGGTTTGTCGGAGGTACAGGCGAGAGAGCTTCTTTCTTTAAAAAAGGACGCTTATACAGACCAGGTTGTAAAGCTTGGAATACAAAAAAAGAATTCATAATAGAGCAGAAAATAACAGGGCATTGAGAAAAGGAAACGTCTCAATGCCCTGTATTATTTGCTGGTGTGGGAAGTTTGAGTACTGTAAATATATGGAAGTGACGGCATCTGCGGACTAATTATTTGCGGCACCTTCATAGACAGCTTCGTTGGTAAGCTCTATGCCAAGCTTTTTGAAGGTGTTAATATCAATCGCAGATAAAATTGCGGATACATGAAGCTGACAGCCGGATAATTTCGGAAGCTGTTCCAGAGCCAGCTTGGCGTTAGGATCGGATACGGCACACATGGAAAGTGCGATCAGTACCTCATCCGTGTGAAGCCGTGGATTTTTGCTTCCAAGATAACCGGTTTTTAAATGCTGGATCGGTTCGATAAAGGTACGGGAGATCAGATGTACCTTTTTATCAATATGCCCCAATACCTTGATGGCATTTAACAGAACGGCAGATGCCGGTCCCAGAAGGTCGGAGGTAGACCCGGTAACAATAGTTCCGTCAGGCAGCTCTAAGGCTGCTGCGGCAGAGCCGTTTTCAGCAGCCAGATCATTTGCAATGGAAACAACGCAGCGGTCATTTACAGTGATCTTTGCCTGTTTCATGATCAGCTCCTGCTTATAGATCTCGTCCCTGGAGGCTTCATCCTTAACAAAACGGTTCAGGGACTGGTAATATCTGCGGATGATTTCCTGACGGGAAGCTTCCTGACAGACTTCATCATCAATAATGCAGTTTCCGGCCATATTAACGCCCATATCTGTCGGTGATTTATACGGGCAGTGGCCATAAATCCCCTCGAACATTGCGGCAAGTACCGGATAGATTTCGATGTCACGGTTATAGTTGACGGTAGTTTCGCCATAGGCCTCCAGATGGAAAGGATCGATCATATTCACATCATTCAGGTCTGCCGTGGCAGCCTCATATGCCAGATTCACCGGATGCTTCAAAGGGATATTCCAGATTGGAAAGGTTTCAAACTTGGCATAACCGGCCTTGATGCCGTTTTTATTTTCATGGTAAAGCTGGGACAGACAGGTTGCCATTTTGCCGCTTCCCGGTCCCGGAGCTGTAACGATCACAAGGGGACGGCTGGTCTGGATATAATCATTTTTGCCATATCCCTCATCACTGACAATCCGCTCCACGTTGTTGGGATATCCTTCGATCGTATAATGATGATAGACGTGAATGCCAGTATCCTCCAGCTTCTTTTGGAAGAGGTCTGCTGACGGCTGACCTGCGTAACGGGTGATCACGACGCTGCTGACATAAAGTCCCTTTTTCTGATAGACGTCGATCAGACGGATCACATCCTGATCATAGGTGATGCCCAGATCATGACGGATTTTATTGCGTTCAATATCTGCAGCATTGATGGATATGATCATTTCTGCCTGATCGGCAAGCTGTAACAGCATCTGCAGCTTACTGTCCGGTGCAAAGCCGGGAAGAACACGGGAAGCATGATAATCATCAAAAAGCTTTCCGCCAAATTCCAGATAGAGTTTATCGCCAAACTGGGAAATACGTTCCCGGATATGTGCTGATTGCATAGACAGGTATTTATCGTTATCAAAGCCAATACGTTTCATGAAACTCTCCTTTGTAAATCAATCGAATATTGTCGAATATAATAATCTAATGTGCCACATATGAGGATAACATACCCGGAAGAAAAAATACAGTGAAAATATAAGAAATTATAATGTTTTCTCAAAATGGAATGCGGCTTTTCTTTCCCGGAAAGAAATGATATAGTTTTATATATCAGGGGGTGACAAAAATGACGCAGACACAGCAGGATAGGATCATAAACAGCCTGATTGACAGACAGATCACGATTTCTACAATGGAGAGCTGTACTTCAGGAATGATCGCATCTATGATCACTGATACATCAGGGGCATCGGCTGTTTTTCCGGGAGGCTTTGTGACATATCTGAATGAAACAAAGGTTTTCGCCGGTGTTGATGAAAAAATTATCAAAGAGTATGGTGTCTATTCCGGAGAATGTGCGAAAGCTATGGCGGAAACCGTTAGAGAAAAGTTAAATACGGATATTGGCATTGGCATTACCGGAACGACAGGAAATCTTGATCCCAATAATGCGGACAGTGTGCAGGGGCAGGCATTTTTCAGCATTGTGTGGAAGGAAAGCGTATTTGTTGATGAAATTCATGTCGATGTGACCGGGAAGAGCCGTCACGGGATCAAACAGCTTTATGCAGACCGTGTATTTGAGAAGCTGGCAGAAATTATTAATGTAAAGCAGGGATAAAGCGATGGAGATTCAGATCATAAAAACCAGAAGAAAAACGGTCAGTCTGGAAGTGAAAAGAGACGGCAGCGTGATCGTGCGGGTACCTCTCCGGATGCCTCAGAGGGAGATACAGGAGTTTATTGAAAGTCACAGAAGCTGGATCGAGCATAAATGCAGACTAATGGAAAAACGACGTGCACAGTCCGTTTCTACAGGGGCACCGCCGGTTGATGAAATCAGCGGAAAGGAATGGGAAAAGATCCGGGAAGCTTTTGCAGACCGGGTAGATTATTATTGCAAAAAGATGGATGTACAGGTGGGCAGGATTACCATAAGAAATCAGAAAACCCGCTGGGGAAGCTGCAGTGCAAAGGGGAATGTGAATTTTAACTATCAATTATATTATATGCCTTCGGAGCTGATGGACTATGTGATCGTCCACGAGTTAGCTCACAGGCGGCATATGGATCATTCTGCATTATTCTGGGAAGAGGTAGCGCGGTACTGTCCGGAATATGCGGTTTACCGAAATCAGTTAAAAAAGTACGAAACCGTTTAAAATACCGGAAGTTTCATATACAGCATAAAAAGTTAACGGGGAGGAGGGGAATATCAATGGAGTGGATTTATCCGATTCTTGGAAAACAAAAGTGCCTGCCATTTTATTTGTCGGGGATTGGGATCGCAGAGCCGGAGTATCATGTGAAGCGGGAGGACGGTCTGGTATCCCATCAGTTTTTATATACCCGGAGTGGCAGGGGAAATCTGCATGTAGCAGGAGGCAGCTATATATTGGAGAAAGGCAGCTTATGCTATCTGGGTCCGGGGGTTCCCCATGAATATTATCCGTTGGAGGAAAATCACTGGACAACCTGCTGGATTGTTTTTCGCGGCGAATATTTGACGGAAATGATGAAGGGACTGGGCTTTATAGATTTTGCCTACGAAAAAGATGCGGTTAATGAAAAGATAGAGAAGCTTTTTCATCAGCTGTTAGGGGCGGCGAAGGATCCGTTATATGGGGATGAGTACTGCTCGGTTCTGATATATGAATATATTATGAGTATCCGGCAGACAATGATGGAACACAAAAAATATAGCGGACTTGGAGACAAGGATATATTGCAGCATGCGGTGATATATATGAATGAAAATTATGCTTCGGATATTACCCTGGAAGAGCTGGCAGAGATCGGTGGTGTGACAAAACAGCATTTCTGTCGTGTATTTAAAGAACAAATGAAGATGCGTCCTATGGAATATCTGGCCAGACGCCGGATGGCATCTGCGAGAAATCTATTGCTGACAACCACAAAAAGCATTGCGGAGATCGGAGAAGCGGTGGGGTATGATAATCCAACATATTTTGGCATGGTGTTTAAAAAGTATGAAGGGATTACGCCGACGGATTGCAGAAAAAGACATGGTACAAGCCTGACATGGTAGATGTGCCGGTGGAATGTTCATATTACTGGGATGTATGAATTATTTGAGATTGCCATATTCTTATGAGAGTGCCTATAATACAGTTAGTAACAATATTTTAAACACTCTATGTAAGGAGGAAAATATGGTGAATAAATTCTTGAAACGGGCAGGGGCCTGTTTGCTCAGTGTTTCTATGGTTCTGACGAGTAATGTGGGGATCGCAGGGGTGAGCGCATCTTCCGGGAAAGGAGAAGCAGTGGAAACAAAAACAGGAAGCATTGTGATTGATGGTAATGACATCAAGGCGGATAATGTGAATGGACTTACTTACAAAGGGTTTGGTATGCTGAGTGGTAATTCTACCAGTGATCTGCTGATGGATTACAAGTCACAAAATCCGGAAAAGTATGCACAGCTGATGCAGTATTTGTTTGGTGGGGAATATCCGATTTTTACCCATGTCAAACTGGAAATGGGGAATGATCGTAATACTTCTACCGGACCGGAAAGTGCCACGATGAGAACGAAGGATGAGCAGGCAAATGTTCTTCGTAATCCGGGCTGGCAGCTGGCAGCGGATGCCAAAAGAATGAATCCAAATGTAAAAGTAAGTATTTTATCCTGGTGTATGCCGGCCTGGGTAAAGACGGATGCGGATAAATATTTGTGGTATAAACAGAGCATTCTGGCTGCTTATGAGCAGTATGGGTTTATGGTAGATTACATTAATCCGAATACAAATGAGGCATGGTCAAAACAAAATGATGTCGCACGCACGAAAAAATTTGCAAAATGGATTGCAGAGGAAAGCAGTGAGACCATTAAAGATGACAAGGAACTGGCGTTATTCCAAAAAATTAAACTTGTGGTATCCGATGAAGCCAATGTTGTGAGTGCTGAGGTAGCCCAGATACTGAAAAGTGATCAGGAATTTATGGATGCAGTGGATGTGGTTGGATATCACTATAAAACAGCCGACGATCGTAACGGTGGAATGGAATGGCTGGCAGAAGAAGTCGATAAAGAGGTGTGGAATAGTGAGGAGCAGGCAACCTTTTCCAACTCTGCATTTCGTCCGTCCACGAACGACAAGAGACCAACTGTAGAGGGAACCGGAATCGGTGGCTCCGGCAGTGCCTTAGAAATGGGAAATACCGTGATCAAGAGCTTCGTGGAGTCTCGTCGTGGACATGTAATTTATCAGCCGGCAATCGGTTCTTTCTATGAGGGAGCACAGTATTCGTTCAAAGAGCTTGTAAGTGCCAGAGATCCATGGTCCGGCTGGATACATTATGATGCGGGATTGCTTATTCTTTCCCATATCAGTAAATTTGCGGTTACCGGCTGGGAGAATGAGACGAATACAGCAGGTATCTGGAGAGGAGTACCTTCTGCAAGCAAGGCATCAGCAGTTCAGGGAACTAGCAGCAATGCCGTGGATGGACGTGGCGGAGGAGAAAATTATATGACACTGGCAGCGCCGACGAAGGATAATTTCTCTACGGTGATCGTAAATGACAGTGAATATCCAATGACATATACCCTTAAGACACAAAATATGAATCTCAAGGCAGACCAGAAACTGGATCTGTGGGAGACAAGAGCTGCAAATGACGGTGCATTTAATGAAAATTATATAAAATGCATTGATGAAATCAGTACGGATGCAGAGGGAGTATACCGCTTTGAAGTGAAACCGAACTCCGCGGTTACAGTAACCTCTCTGGATGTTTCTGCAAGTGAGGAGCATACAGCAGGAATTCCGGTGGAAGGAAAACGTACCGTTCTTGATACAGATGTAACCGGTGATGTGCAAAATGTCGAGGATGGTTACTTGTATGCCGATAATTTTGAGTACACCGGAAAAACAGTGCCTGTTTTGGACGGAAAGGGTGGATTTACCGGAGAAACGGAGGATTATATCGCATCCCGTGGCGGTGATACAGGAGCTATGGCGCGTTATACCCATACACTAAATGGTGCCTTTGAGGTGTATAAAACCGAGGATGGAAATCATGTACTGCGGCAGCAGCTTGATAAAGATACTTTGGGATTAGGCGGAGCCTGGAGTAAAGGAGATCCGGTTACATTGATCGGAGATTACCGCTGGACGAATTATGCAGTATCCATTGATGCGTTTTTTGAGAATCAGAGAGAAAACCAGTATGCACAGGTGGGTATCAGACAGACAGGAAGAACACAAAATCTTAGCAACAGTGCAGGGTATTCCTTCAAGGTAAATGAGGATGGAACCTGGGTACTGCAGCGTGCAAAATTAGAAAAGACATCTTCCAAAGGAACAGAGCTTGTGACAGGATCGGTAGACGGAGCGTTAGTAACACCGGGCACCTGGTTCAATTTAAAACTTCGGGGAGAGGGAAATGTTATTAAAGCATATATTAATAACACGCTTGTGGCATCTTATGAGGATGCAACCCCTATTACCTCCGGAAGAATAGCGATAGGAAGTAGCAGTACATATACCAGATTTGATAATCTGGAAGTGACAAAGATCAAGGGGTATGCACCATATTATAATGAGTATCTTGATAATATGGAGACATATGATCTGACACCTCAGAAAAATACAAAGCTTGTTTATAATGACAAGTGGACCCGTACCTGTGAAAACCAGGGAATGTATACTTATCAGAGAAGTATGTCCTACAGCACAGGAGCCGGAGCTTCTCTCACATATACCTTTAAAGGTACCGGGCTTGAACTTCTGGGCTACAACGATTCGGAAAAAACAACGGTAAATGTTACTGTGGATGGAACATCATACAAACAGGCAGATCCAATCTGGAAAGCAGATAATATGTGTACGGCATATCAGGTTGCGGGTCTGACAGATTCAGAGCATACAGTAACAATTGAACTGGCAAGTGGAAGTATTGCGGTTGATGCAGTGGCTGTACTGGGAGCTGCCTATGAGGGAGAAGAGATCAATAAAATTCCGGAAGAAGTTATTCCAAGTCCAATGCCGGAAGTCACTCCAAGTGCCTCTCCATTACCGGAGACTCTGGGAGCGGTAACACCGGCACCACAGTCACCGGATACTTCTTCTGTCAGCAAGGGATATTCTTTTAAAATAAAGGATATGACATATGTTGTCACTGATGTGGAGAAGAAAACCGTTGCCCTGAAGAAAACGGAGAACAAGAAGATCAAGGCAGCAGTCGTTCCGGCATCTGTGAAAGTGAATACAGCCGGAAGCTTCCGTGTAACAGAGATATCCGATAAGGCATTTGCAGAGTGCAGCAGTCTCACCAAAGTGACGATCGGTAAAAATGTTACTTCTATTGGCAAAGAAGCATTTGCAAAAGATAAAGCTTTGAAGAAGCTTGTGATCAAATCCTCCGGATTGAAAAAGGTTGGCAAAAATGCCATCAAGGGAATTTCCGGAAAGGCAAAGATCTCCTGCGGAAAGAAGAATGTGACAGCATACAAAAAGGTGTTTACTGCCAAAACAGGATACATAAAGTCAATGAAAATTACAAAATAAATTCGTAAGGAATTCTTAAAAAACACATGGAATGTTCCGTGATATAATAACGCTATACTAAATATATGGAATCATTATTCTATATAAAGGGGAGGGTAAATATGCGTTATATATTGCGGAACATTCGTCTTTTTATGACAAATCAGCGGGGGATATATCTTTTATCCATTGCTGCTGTGATGTCGTCTGTTTTTTTACTTCATTTTTCCTATTCATTATATCAGTCCTTTATGAAGGAAAAGGATGCCCAGAGTGTGGAGGCGGATTGGCTGGGCGTAGAGCTTCAGGATCTGTATACACAGAAGGGTGATCCTGAGGATAATAGTGATTACCGGATCATTCCACGGAAGGGGACAAAATATGTCACTATCAAAGATCTGAAACGACTGCTGAAAAATCTGTCCGAAGAATTTCAAAAGGAGGTACAGACTATTGGAGCAGATGTGGTTGTGGAGGGTGTTCCGTATATGTGCTGTTTTGGCGTGGAGAACGGAGAGATCGTGATGTCGAAGCAGTATCGGGACAATGTGACGGGGAATCTTTTGGAGGAAGGGAGATTTTTTACAGAGGAGGAGTACAAAGAGGGGCTGCGGGTTGCTCTGGATGAGGCAGCTTTGTCTCCAAAGCAGAAGTTACTGTCCCCATATCTCGAAAGCATCCGGTCGAAGGATCGTAAATACCTGACTATTGCGGGGAAAAAGTACCGGATCATAGGAAAACATTCTTTTTATCCGGATCTGCCGATTATCCCGATCACATCCCTGCCGGAAGACTATACTCTGGATGGATGTATAGAGTTTTATTTCGAGGGGGCCGTCAACAGTCTGCAGTACACGGAGTTAAAGGATGTGGTAGAGGAGACACTGGGGGATCATGCATCCATTCCGGATATGGATCTGCCGGATATGGATAAGATTTATCTCTACAATACGATGATCATTATTGCGGTTCTGATCGCAGTGGTTTCGGCGTTAAATTTTGTGATCCTGTATCAGTATTTTCTGGAAAAAAGGCAGGAGGAGATCCGGGCAATGAGGATCTGTGGAATGAAGCGGAGACGTGCCGTGGTGATGTTTCTGGCGGAATGTGTCTGCCTGACACTGCCGGTTTATGTGTTGTCGGTATTTCTGTATGACCGGTTTGCCCTGCGGATGATGAGTTCTTTTTACACTTATGTGGATGATCATTACAGCCTGAAATTATATCTGGAGCTTTTTGCAATTTATTACATATCCTCGCTGATCATTTTGCTGGTTTCTATCTGGAGACGGCTGCAGGGAGAAGGAAGGATGCGGATTGGAGGTGGAAGAGTATGAAATGGAGATATGCCTGGAGAGAATTATGGTATCATCCGTTAATGATGCTTTTGATCTTTGTGCAAAACGTGGTGGTTTTTGCGGTAACGGTGAGTATGATATCTACAATTGTTTCCCGCTATAATACCTACCGGGAGATATCAGATCTGGTGTCTGGAAATGGTGCCGTTTATACATTGGAGAGTTACCAGGATTATTACAAGAACAAGGAGGGAGAATGGCATTACAGCTGTGCATACACAAGAGAAGAAGTTGAAAGCGGCCTGACGGATGCAAAGGTGCAGGGGTGCTATAACTGGGGTGTGGGCATTGACGGGGATGTGCAGGATTGTAGTCTGACCGCATATGATGAGGCACTGTGGAAGTGTCATCGGCCGGCAATCGCAGCAGGAAGATGGTTTTCTGACCGGGATAAACAGACGGAGGAGCTGGAGGTTGTGATCGCACAAAAAGGAGGAAAGGATGGCAGGTATCAGGTGGGAGATACCCTGAGTGCCGAAAAGGAATTGAGAGATTGGGTCAATGAAGGTGATGATACCAAGATATCTTTTAAGGTTATTGGCATTATTGAAAACGGAGCTTCCATTCTGGGCTCCAAATTGGATGAAAGAAACAGTAAGGAGGACTACCGGACATTGTTCTGGAATTATTATGATTATTATAATGACGGCTTATATCTTTTCGGGATACAGTCCGATCTGCTGCGGTGTAAGCATCAGCATGCCGGTGCGTGGACGGAGAAGATGTTAGGAGAATGTTTCTTTTCCTGGGAAACCGAGGATCCGAAGGTGATTAGCAGCAATCAGGAAAAGGTAATGAAAAACGCTACGGCTACAGATACCAAAGACTATGCATTGATCCGAAGGGAGAGTAAAAAATATATCTGGGAACAGGTCCGGATGATCTTGCCGATCCTGATCACATTATGTATCATGACGGTTTTATCTACGGTCTGTAATATGGCGATCATGGTTCAGAAAAGTCTGCGGAATTATGCGGTGTATTACATTAACGGATTGTCGTGGAAGAAGTGTATTTCGATCCATATATTCAGCATGATACTTCTGGAAGGAGGAAGCTTTCTTTTGGTGATGGCGGGATTGTTTTTGCTGAAGCTTGGCGGTGTATTAAAGTATACGGTGATTTCACCGGGTCTTTGGCAGATGGCGGGGTGTCTGCTGTTATGTCTGTTGTTTACTCTGTTTGGGATCGGTGTGGTACGCCGGGAGACCCATGGAGTGAGTGCAAAACAAATTCTGACGAGAGGGGGAGAATGATGATCGAAATAAAAAATCTGAATAAAGCCTATAATCTCGGAGAGGAGAACGGCTGTGAGGTGTTAAAGGGAATCAATCTGACGATTCATGACGGGGAGATGACAGCCATCATGGGAGCAAGCGGCGCAGGCAAAAGTACTCTGTTACATATTTTGTCCTGTATTGACCGGTACGACAATGGAGAGTATCTGCTGGACGGAGAACTGATCGGGAGAATGGGGGATGCCCGGATGGCAGAGATACGAAATGAAAAAATGGGAATTGTTATGCAGGATTTTGCTCTGATCGAGGATTTTACTGCGTTGGAAAATGTGATGATGCCATTGGATTTCTCGGCAAAGAAACACAGAAAAAAGGAAAAAAGAAATATGGCACTGGAGGCATTGGAGGCGGTTTCCATGAAAGAGTATGCCGGAAAACCGGTGTGCAAGCTGTCCGGTGGCCAGAAACAAAGAGTAGCAATTGCAAGAGGTCTGGTGAATCGCCCGGAGATTCTATTTGCGGATGAACCAACGGGAGCGCTGGATTCTGTGACAAGTGGGGAGATCATGAAGCTGCTTAGGACCTTAAATGAAAAGGGAACCACGATGGTGATCGTGACCCATGACAGACTGGTGGCGGAAAGCTGTGATCGGATCATCAAAATAGTAGATGGAAGGGTGCAGGATATTGCGTGAGACATTAGTAGAATTAAAATTGGCGAGTAAATATTATAAAACAGATACCCATGTTGTAGAGGCACTGCGGCGTATCAGCCTGAAGTTTGAGCGGGGAGAATTTGTGGCAGTGACCGGGGAAAGTGGAAGCGGCAAATCCACACTGCTGCGTGCGATCTGTGGTCTGATTCCTCTGGATGACGGTGATCTGTTTTTACATGGAGAGTCGTGTTTTTCCTGCTCTCCGGAGGAATGGAATGAGATACGCCGCCGGGAGATCGGTATGATATGGCAGGATTATAAACTGATCGAGCATTATACAGTGATGGATAATGTGATCATGGCGCTTCGAATTGCCGGAATGGAAGAGAATGCACAGGAAAAAGCAGTAAATGCATTACGTCGGGCCGGTCTGAAGGACTATGAAAATCCAGCGGACAGAAGCAGAGGCTGGCGATTGCGAGAGCGGTTGCCGTATCGGCACCAATCATTTTGGCGGATGAACCCACCGGCAATCTGGATCACCAGAGCAGTCTGGAAATTCTCCGGCTGCTTCGTGATGTGGCAAAGGACAGTCTGGTGATCATGGTGACCCATGACTTTGCGGAGGCGCAGGAGTTTGTTTCCAGAAAGGTTACGCTCCGGAATGGGCAGGTGATGGATGATGTCAGGCTGCAGGAAACAAATGGATCAGATGCGCAGAACGGGGACAAAAAGCAGTGTCATAAAACGATGGATCCCGGTAAAAGCGGGTTACAACGGAAAACAGATCGTAAAGATATTTTGTATTTTGCATGGAAAAATATCCGGGGTCATAAGGTGAAAACAGGGCTGATCCTTCTGCTGATGATGCTGGTTGCCGTGATCTCTTATGGTTCGATTGGAGAAATCCAGATGTTTCGGGATGACCGGATCGCCAGAGTGACGGATGACTCGATCTTTGGAGAGCAGGACAGGACGAGACTTCTGGTGAAACGCTCCGATGGTTCTGCAATGGGAAAGACGGATATGGAGGAAATACGGAAGCTGCCTGAAGTGGTGGCGGCAGATCTGTACGGAGCGGTCAATGAAATAGAGTATACGATAAGTTCCAGAGATCAGAAGGGGTATATGAAATCTGCCTCTGTACTAAAAAAACGGGACATTAAAAAAGGAACCATGGCAGAGAAAACGGGGGAGATCGTTGTATCCCGCGGCGTAGGCATCCAAAAAGGAGGTACGGTCAACATTTCTTTTCAATGCAGGAATTACTGGGGCAGGGATGAAACCCTGAAATACACCTTCCGGGTGACGGGAATCTGTAAGACTCAGACACCGCAGGTTTATTTTTCAGATGATTTCTGTGAGATGCTGTATCTTCCGCTGGCATCGGAGGACGTTATTATGAATTATGGCCGGAAGGATGGAAAATATCTGGGCAGCCTCCGGGTGATCCCGTTTATCAGCGATGTGGCATCCGGAGCCGGAGTGGCGCTGGATGATGCCTTTCAGGTACCGGCATCAATATTGTATCAATTTGACAAAAAACTCAGGAAGGTTTTTGCCGGGGCAGAGCAGCTGGAGATGGGAGAAAAGAAGATATCCGTACAATATACAAAAAAGACTCACAGCAGTACTTCATTTTTTCTGGGGGTCAGTGAACCGGTATTTCGTGAGTGTTATGGCGATTACGGAAAGGAACAGTCGGGGGAGATTTCTGTCTATATCAAAAGCTATAACAGTACGGACCGTGTGATCCGAAGTCTCCGTGCCAAAGGGTATGACGGGGTCAGTACATATCGTGTCAGCAAGACAGAGTATGATCCGGACCGGCTGCAGCAGAGAATGAATATTTTTGAGATCATGGGAGCGATTCTGGGTGTGATGTTTCTGGTACAGATCCTGGTGCATATGATCTTTTACCGGATCCGGCGTCCAGAGGAGTTTCTGATGCAGACTTTGGGGATAACGGTGGACCGTTTGCTTTGGCTCGAGGCGGCAGAGCTTATTCTGGAGCTTATACCGGTACTTGTCCTGGGAGGCATCGTGGTGTGGTTTCTGCATTTTAATGAGGAGGCGCGGGTGATGTTAGATTATTATACGGTCACAGGAGCCGTGTGCGTGCTTTTGTATAATGTTGTCTGTGTGTGTGCGTCATGGCTTTTACATTGCAGATTTTATAAAAAGTGGTTAAAGCGTCAGATCATGTAAGGAGGGATGGCTATGATACGGGTAGAAAATCTGGAGAAATATTATGATCGTCATAAGAAAAACGAAAAACATGTATTACAGGAGATCAATCTGGAACTGCCGTCCCATGGTCTTATTGCTGTGGTGGGGGAGAGTGGCTGCGGAAAGACGACTCTTTTAAGGTGCATCAGCGGTCTGGACTGTTTTGACGATGGCCGGATGGTATATGAAGGAAAACATGTGATCATGCCCCGGAAGAATTCTATGGAAGAATACCGGAACCGGAATATCGCATTTGTCTTTCGAAATGAATATATGAGAGAAGAACTGACGGTTCTGGAAAATGTCCGGATGGCATTGGCTCCGTATGAGCTTTCCGGGGAGGAAGAACAGGAGCGGATCCGGCTGACTCTGGAGGCTGTGGGGATGGAGAAGTACAAAAACCGCCGTCTGGAATATCTTTCGGGAGGGCAGATGCAGCGGGTCGCTGTGGCAAGAGCCTTTGTAACATGCCCAAGGATTATTTTTGCAGATGAACCCACCGGAAATCTGGATGAGGAGAATACCATCCGGATCATGCAGCTTTTGCGGGCTTTTTCCGAAAAAGCACTGGTGGTTCTGGTGTCCCATGAACAGAATATGGTGAAGGGCTTTGCAGACAGGATCATTCATCTGGAGGAGGGACGGATCGTGTCTGATCGGGAAAACAATGCGGCGGAACAGATCCGCCGTATGGAATGGAAGGATATTTATCTGGGGGAATATCGCCGGACGCAGCAGAAGCTGGAGCATTTGCAGGTTCAGTTTTATGAGCAGGAAGAGGAAATGCAGGAGGAGACAGAACAGGAAAATACTGCACAGGAAAACACCATTCAGATCATTCACCGTAATCACAAGTTTTTTGTCAAAGGAACCGGCGAGGAAGAGATCATTCTGTTAAAGGACAGTGACTGCAAGGTGGTCGATGGTCTACGGCCGGAGTATATGGATACTCTGGAGGGGCAGGAGCTGGGACTGGAGAGTATTTCACAGGCTTTCCGACAGCATTACCGGCTGCCGGAGCTCTTAAAGGTTTCTGCCGGACTTTCGGAGGGACATGGCCGATGGCTTTTTATGCGGCTGACACTTTTATTATTTACGGTGGTCACATTTCTGATATTTACGGACTACCGCTCCAGAGATTCTCTGAATAAGCTTGCTCTGCAGACAACAGACAGTCATTTGGTGACCTTTGATTTTTCACAGGGTGGTTTTACACGGTCGGGGATTGAACTTTTTTACGATCAATATCTGACTGCAGGGGGCTACAGCGATATCATGCCGGCACTGAATGATACCATGAATGTGCAGTATGACGGTTATCTGCAATTATCCGGTCATCTGTGCAAGGTACAGGATTTTTCCATGATTTCCGTTAAGGAGATCTCGACGGTGGATATACAATATGGAAGGATGCCAAAGAACCGCAATGAGATCGTGGTGGACCGGTGGCTTTTAAAACGTGCAAGACAGGATAATAATATTCTGCGGGAATTATTTCTGGATGACAAACAGTTTCTGGGGCAGAAGGTGTCCTTCGTTACGGGAAATCCCGTAACGATCGTTGGGATCGGCAGCCGGGATGAGCCGTCCGTTTATGGCAGTGATACCCTGCGGCTAAGTATGGCATATGAGCTTCCCTCTTTGATAACAGCCGAAGAAATCAGCGCGTTGTATCCAAAGAAATATAAAGATCTGTATCTGAATGATAATGAGGTGCTCGTTTCGGAAAGAATCCTGGCACAGGCGGAGGGCGCCAGTGATAAAGAAAAGAAGGAAACGATTTTAAAGACCCTGAAGGATCTTACGGGTTGGGAATGTTACATTGCAGGAACTTTTTCCGAGGAGGGCTATGATTACATTATTCCGGAGGGATTTTGTTATGACATTTCCAGGGAAAAAGCGATTCAGGATCACAAATGTTATGCCTATGCGGAATCGCCGCAGAAAATGATCGCCCAGATCCGGAAGGATATGGAACGGGGAAAAGATAAGTTTCCGGTTGTGATGCAGCAGACGACACAGGAACAGTTTCAGAAAGCACTGGAAGAAAAGCATTCCATGCTCCGGATGGATTATGAATATCTGATTGCTTTTGTTGCAGTTGTGTTTGTTGTGATTCTTGTGTTGATCTGGTTTCAGATTCTGTCCCAGAGAAAAGAGATGATCGTCAGTCAGTTCGTGGGGATCAGACGAAGTGTGCTGTGGAGAATGAAAATGCTGTATGCCCTCCGGAATACAAGCTTTGTATGTTTGCCGGTTGTGATGATATGCTGGATCGTAGTGCAGATTATGTCTTCGATTCCGTCATTCAATTATTTTGTGGACATGACCTGGTGGATTGCGTTGATTTTCGGCGGTGTATTGACCGGACTTGTCACAGTGGCATATGGTGCCGTCTGGAAATGTAATCTGCCGGGATTTCCACTCAGATATACGGAATAATGCAAAACATCAAAAAAAGAAAAGAATTGACAGGACAAATGGATGCATTAAATGCTTCACTGGGTGTCTATCTATCACCGGATGATTAAAAAGGGTACTTGAAAGTACAAGTACCCTGATGTATAATCTACTTAGAAAGGTTATCGGATGTGTTATCCGATTGCCCTCAGTATTAAAATGTTTATAAGAATAGCATCCTAAACTTTGCGAGGGTTGGGGATGCTATTTCTTTTTTATTGTTAGGGCATATGCCCTGTTTTGCGAGCAAATTTCTTAACAGAGAAATGAGCGAAGCTGGTGTTAGAATATAAATAGTACAAGTCAAAGTGAGAGCTTTTCATTCCGTCGATTAGTGATACAATAAAAGTA
>ERZ824598.1706-NODE-1706-length-26038-cov-19.894585_pt1 | contig 26038 bp, 24 predicted proteins | sample MGYA00519934_ERZ824598 | MGnify/ENA primary metagenome ERZ824598 (study PRJEB31778, sample SAMEA3449177) | human gut metagenome | biome: human gut; feature: human-associated habitat; material: faeces | place: United Kingdom | collected 2010/2012 ...
ATTTTTGTAAACTCCAAGCAAAATCTATCATTTTTATTGCAGTAATTGCACATTCGTCTCCTTTATTACCCAGCTTGCCACCGGCGCGGTCTTCTGCTTGCTCCATAGTATTGGTAGTAATTAATCCGTAAATTACTGGTACATCGCCACTTGCGTTTAATTGGGTAATTCCTTGGGTAGCACCCATGCAAACATAGTCAAAATGTGGAGTATCTCCTCTGACTACACAACCAATTGCAATAACTGCATCGACTTCGCTGTATTCGATAAGTTGGTTGGCGCCGAAAGTCAGTTCAAAACTGCCGGGTACTGTTTTTACCAAAATATTTTCATCTTTGGCTCCATGTTTTTTTAAGGTGTCTATGGCACCTTTTAGGAGAGCGCCGGTAATATTATAATTCCACTCAGATACAACGATGCCGAATTTCATTTTTTCCGCGCTGGGTACAGAACTGAAATCGTAGTCTGAAAGATTGTGATAAGCTGTTGCCATAAATAAGGAATTAAGAATTAATAATTGAAAATTAAAGGGAGAGGAGAGATAAAAGAGGCACGGACTACACGGATTCACGGCTATTGTGTCTTTCCGTGTTTTCCGTGTAATCCGTGCCTGAGATATTTTTATAATAAGGTATATTACTTCTTCAATAGTTTGGCTTGTTCGATATACTTATCGATATCCATTGCCTGGTATGAACGGAAGTATTTATCCTTGATAGTGGTATACGCCTGGATTGCATCGTCATACTTACCTTGCTTTACCAGGATTTCTCCAGCTTGCAGCAGGTAGATGGGGCTGAGGGAGTTGTTGTCGGCTTCGTTGGCGGCTTTCAGCAGCATGGAAGCGGCTTTGTCCAGTTGGCCGAGCTGCGCATAGCAGTTACCCATAGCACCTTTCATGGCAGGAGCTACCATTTGGTCGTCTCCGTCAAAGCTGTCCAATGCTTTCACTGCTTCGTCATATTTACCGAGGTGTGCATAGCAGAGACCCATATAGGCTTTTGCAAGATTGGCTGCTTTTGTGCCGCTGTATTCGTCTGCCACTTTTACAAATCCGGCAAAACCGATGCTATCACCGTTCAGTGCTTGTGCATAAGCGTCTGCTTCGAAGTATTCTTGCCCTTTGAATAAGGCAGCTTGTGCTTTTTCTTCACGGGGGTCTGCATAAAGGTTCTTGTACATCACTACACCGGCAATGATGATGATTACTGCTACTACAGCGCCGATGATTGCTTTTTTGTTCTTAATGAAAAAGGCCTCCGATTGTGTCAGTGCATCCTCCACGTTTAAGGCTTCATTCGTCTTTTTTTGTTCTGCCATTTTTATATAATCTTTTTGTTATTATTCTTATTTATCTATTTCGACCCGCAAAAGTAAGTTTTTTATAGCTATCAACGAAATTTAGCGGCATCTTTTTTTGTTTTGTATCAGAAAACACCGAAATTATTTCTACTTTTCAATAAGCCGGGCTTCACCTCTGTATTAAAAATAAGCAGGCTTATTTTGTACTGCTTTCGGTTTTGCATTATCTTTGTAACCGAACTCATCGTTACTATAATGATACTGAAACGTATATCTATACTCAATTATAAGAACTTGGAGCAGGTGGAGCTTTCATTCTCGCCCAAGTTAAACTGCTTTTTCGGACAGAACGGCATGGGGAAAACGAACCTGCTGGATGCGGTGTATTTTTTGTCTTTCTGTAAAAGTGCCGGTAATCCCATTGATTCCCAGAATATCTGCCATGATGCCGACTTCTTTGTTATTCAAGGGTTTTATGAGGCTGCCGATGGGACTCCTGAGGAAATCTACTGTGGTATGAAGAGGCGCCAGAAGAAACAGTTCAAGCGAAACAAGAAGGAGTATACGCGTTTGTCGGACCATATCGGCTTCCTGCCTTTGGTCATGGTCTCGCCTGCCGATTCGGAGTTGATAGCAGGAGGCAGTGATGAACGCCGACGTTTTATGGATGTGGTTATCTCGCAGTACGACAAAGAGTATCTGGATGCTTTGATACGATACAATAAAGCTTTGGTGCAGCGGAATACCTTACTGAAGAGTGAACAGCCGGTGGAGGAAGAGCTCTTTCTGGTTTGGGAGGAGATGATGGCACAAGCCGGTGAAGTGGTGTTCCGTAAACGTGAGGCCTTTATCCGTGAGTTTATTCCTATTTTCCAGTCTTTCTATTCATTCATTTCGCAAGATAGGGAGAAGGTGGGATTAAGCTATGACTCTCATGCCCGCGATGCCTCTTTGCTGGAAGTGCTGAAGGAAAGCCGTGCTCGCGACCAGATTATGGGCTATTCGTTGCGCGGTGTGCACAAGGACGAGCTGAATATGCTTTTGGGAGATTTCCCCATCAAGCGTGAAGGGTCGCAGGGGCAGAACAAGACTTATCTGGTAGCGTTGAAGCTGGCACAGTTTGATTTCCTGAAACGTACCGGGACCACTGTTCCCTTGTTGTTGTTGGACGATATCTTTGACAAGCTGGATGCCTCGCGTGTGGAGCAAATCATCAAGTTGGTGGCAGGCGACAGTTTTGGGCAGATTTTTATAACCGATACCAACCGCGAACACCTGGACCGTATTCTGCATAAAGTGGGCAGTGATTATAAGATGTTCCGTGTGGAGCAGGGAACGGTTGCCGAAATGAAGGAGGAAGAGGCATGAAGCGCAATAATGCCGAACAGATAGGTGAACTTATCCGTCATTACCTCAGGCAGGAAAGTCTGGAGTCTCCGCTGAATGAACGGCGGCTTATCAGTGCGTGGCCCGAAGTGCTGGGGCCTACCATTGCCTCCTACACCCGTGAACTTTATATAAAGAACCAGGTGCTTTATGTGCACCTCACTTCTGCTGCTTTGCGCCAGGAACTGATGATGGGGCGCGAGTTGCTGGTGCGCAACTTGAACCGTCATGTGGGGGCCCAGGTCATAACGAATATCATATTCAGATGAGCATCCTCAGCTCATCTATTCTTTCAATCTTCAGTTCCTTCAATTCCCGGACTGCCCGGTCATAATACATCGGAGTTTCCAAATCCTTGTTGTCATGCGCATCCAGTCCGATGATAGCTGTACAGCCTTCATTGGCAGCGATTCGCCAGAACTCCGGGCACGGGTAGGTGGATAAGCCGTGCGCTTCATTGTAGGCTACATAGCCTATATTGTATTCCAACGGGACATTCAGGCGTGCAGCAGTACGGCAGATGTGCCGGCTGATGGTAGTGCAATGGTGGTCGAACTTCGGATAGGAGCGCATGAACAAGTCCGGATGGGCAAGGCAAGAGAATAATCCGCTTTCCATACCTTCGATGGCGCTCTCTTCGTAAAGGTCGAGCATGTCGCGGCTGTTCGTATGATGGCCGAAGTAGGGAAACTTTTCATCGGTGTGGTAATGATGGTTTCCGAAGATGATATAGTCCAGTTGGTACTTCTTGGTTTGCTCTTTCAGCCAATGGATATATTGGGGGAAGTATTCACATTCAAGTCCTATTCTGATGTCTATCCGGTCGTGGTATTTCTTACGGAGCGTCTTGAGACTCTCCACGTAGCCGGGAAGCTCTTCGGGGAGCATCCGCATGTCGGCTACGTAGTCGGTACGGTATTTCCAGGGAGTGTGGTCCGAAAACCCGAGTATCCGGTAACCGCCTTTGATGGCACTGAGCACATAGTCTTCGTCATCTCCGGTGGCATGCATGCAGCGTGTGGTGTGTGTATGATAATTAGTTTTCATTGCGTAATGATTTCATCCATGCGTATATCAAACGGTTCCGCAGGAACTTCTTCTACGAGTTGAAACGGGAAGCAGATGCCGGCTTTGTAGGCTGATGGGATGCGGGGCAGAAGCCGGTCATAGTAACCTTTACCGCGCCCCAGGCGGTTGCCGTTACGGTCGAATGCCACGCCGGGAACCACTATGAAGTCTATGTCTGCATAGTCGGTAAATAGCTCGCCGGTTGGTTCTTCGATGCCGTATGCGCCAGGTTTCAAGTCTTCGGGTCCGGTGTACAGCCGCAGTTCCAGGTCGTCACCTACAACTACCGGAAGCAGTATCCGCTTTTCGCGGCTCCACTTCCGGATAAATTCGTGTGTGTCCACTTCGTCTTTGAGAGAGTGGTAGAGCAGTACGGTTGTTGCCGCCCTGAAAGCGGGGTGTGCCTCGAGGGCGGCAAGTATTTCAGCAGACTGACGCGTAGCGGAAGAGCTGTGTCGGGTCTTCAACAAAGCTACCTGCCTGCGCAGTTCTTTTTTCCTTTCCATCATCTTTTTTATCCTCTATGATTGGTGTTGCTTCCGGAGCTTTGGGGAATGCCTCGCCACGTTCCAGAATATCCAATGCTTTCTTGACGGTAGCATCGCTCTGGTTGATGTAGCGGATGTATTGCTCCCTTCCCAGTATGTTATAGATAATGTTGCCGTAAAGGCTTCTTTCCAGTAGCTTGTAGGACTTGTGGATAAGCAGGTTGCGCCGCTTTACTCCCTTGGAGTCTGCAAAACGTACAAACTGCTCCACAATACTCTGGTGGCGAAGGTACTTCAACAAATCTTCTTCATTGTCGTATTCACTCAATTTCGCACGGTTGCGGTCGGTATACTGGAAGCTGAATTGCAGAATCAGTCCCTTGTTGCTTACTTCTATCAGGTAAGAAGATACTCCGGTGGTGTCTTGCGGAACGAATACGTCCGGCATAATGCCACCGCCGCCGTATACGGGTCTGCCCAAACCGGTAGAGTAACGCAGGTTTTCGTCCAGTTTGATGCTGTCTTTGGAGAAGAACTCGCCGTGTTCGTAACGGGTAATCCAGTCCATTTCGTATTTGCTGTCCTTGCCGTTCTCGTAGGGGCGCTGGATGCAACGGCCCGATGGGGTATAATAGCGGGCAATGGTCAGGCGGATGGCGGAACCGTCACTGAAGTCGATGGGTTGCTGTACGAGTCCCTTGCCGAAGGAACGGCGTCCTACAATGGTTCCGCGGTCATTGTCCTGAATGGCGCCCGCAAAGATTTCGCTGGCCGAAGCGGAACTCTCGTTTACCAATACCACTAGCGGCAGCTTCTGGCAACTGCCGGTACCGTTGGCATATTCCTCCATGCGGGGATATTTGCGGCCGTGGGTATATACAATCAACTTCCCTTCCGGCAGGAATTCGTTCACCATGCGTGTGGCGGCTTCCATGTATCCTCCGGTATTGTCGCGCAGGTCGATAATCAGGCCTTTGCACTTCTCGTGGCTCAGTTGGGCAATCGCATTCAGCAGCTCCACGTGTGTGGTACGTCCGAATTTGCTGATTTGTATATATCCGTAGTCATCGTCGAGCATATAGGCTGCGTCAATGGTGTTTTGCGGGATGTCACCGCGTGTGATGGTGAAGTCGAGCAACTCCTTTTCCGTGGCACGCTTGACGCCTAACTTCACTTGGCTTCCTTTCGGACCTTTCAGGTTGCGCATGGCCTTTTCGTTTGTCAGGCCTTTGCCTGCAAACAGACTGTCGTTGACCATTACAATGCGGTCGCCTGCCATCAGGCCCACTTTCTCGGACGGTCCGCCGGGAATCACGCTGTTTACGTGTATCGTGTCTTCTTGAATGGTGAACTGGATACCTATACCGCTGAAGCTGCCTTCAAGTTCGGAGTTTACCTCTTCCAGCTTCTGTGCGGGGATGTAGGTGGAGTGGGGGTCGAGTTCCGCCAATATCTGTGGCATGGCCTTCTCTACCAAATCGGTCATGTTGACGGTATCCACATACTGGTCATCAATAACACGCAGCAAGGCATTCAGCTTGTTGGACGAGCTATTGATGATTCCCAGTTTATTACCGGCAAAATGCCTGGCATAAAACGTTCCGATAAGGATTCCCGCGACTACGCTGATTGCGATGATGAGCGGCATAAAGCGGGAAGTATTTTTTGTACTCATGATGTTTATTTACTATTAGACTATTTACAATTTACTATTTGGCTGCGCATGCAACTTTCAACTTTCCATTTTCAACTTTTCATTATCCATTGAAATAAACACTACCTCGATGCCTGCCCGTTTCAAAAGTTCGATACCATCTTCCAGGCGGTATTTCTCGGAGTAGACTACCCGTTTGATGCCTGCCTGGATAATCAGTTTGGAGCATTCTATGCAGGGGGAGGCAGTGACGTACATGGTGGCACCGTTACTGCTGTTGTTTGAACGGGCTATTTTGGTAATGGCGTTTGCTTCGGCATGGAGCACGTATGGTTTGGTGACGTTATTCTCATCTTCGCATACATTCTCAAAACCGGAAGGGGTACCGTTGTAGCCGTCAGAGATAATCATCTTGTCTTTTACAATCAGTGCACCGACCTGGCGGCGTTGGCAATACGAATTTTCGGCCCAAATGCTTGCCATACGTATATAACGCCTATCCAATGCTTCTTGTTTGTCTTTTGTAGAATCGTCCATCATATTTATGCTTTATCGTTGCGGGGTGAATCCCATGACTCTGGTTGTCGGTCCGTCTTTAAAATAGAGGGTCAGTGAATTGGCATCCCCTTCATACTTGTACACGTTTTGCAATCCGGAGATGAATGCCTTGGCCAGTGCATCGCTTTCTGCAGCCCCCGTAACCTTCACACTGATGCTGAGCGAGCCTGAAGCTCCGTCGGCTTTCCAAGTGCCGTTGACGCTTGAGTTGATGCCTTGTCCGTTGACGGTGGTGCCCATCAGTTCTCCATCCAGTTCAGTACCTTCAAAATTGAGGGTGAAGGTGCTTTTCTGATTATATAGCTTGTCCAGACTCTTCTTCATCTCTTCCTCATTGTTGTTCCAAAGGTTTGGATAGAATTGGGCATTGCTGCCTTTATTGGTGAGTCGGCTGAGCTTCCATGTCTTCCCGGTGAATATTCCGATAACATCGTCCTCGTTGTCGCAACCGCTTAGCAGGGGGAGCAGCGAAAACATGAGCAACATGCAAAAGATGTTCCTTATAAGTCTCTTCATTTCTTTATTCCATTTCTGATTAATAATGCGTCGATTGTAGGCTCTTGTCCGCGGAAGCGTTTATAGAGCGTCATCGGATGTTCCGTTCCGCCTTTGGAAAGGATATTCTCTCGGAAGGAGGCGGCAGTCTCCGGGTTGAAGATGCCCGTCTGCTTGAATAGCGAGAAAGCATCTGCATCCAGCACCTCTGCCCATTTATAACTATAGTATCCGGCAGAATATCCTCCGGCAAAGATATGGGAGAATTGTGTGCTCATGCAGGTTTCTGCCACAGAAGGCAGAATCTGTGCTTTTTCCCAAGCCTTCTTTTCATAGGCTTTCACGTCACCTTCAAACGGGGTGTTACGTGTGTACCAAGCCATATCGAGCAGGCCGAAGCTAACCTGGCGGAGGCAGGCGTATGCCGCGTTAAAGTTGGAGGAATCCACAATGCGCTGTACCAGTTCGTCCGGTATCAGTTCTCCGGTTTGGTAATGGCGGGCAAACGTATGCAGGAATTCCTTTTCGATGGCAAAGTTCTCCATGAATTGGGAGGGGAGTTCCACAAAGTCCCAATACACATTGGTCCCGCTTAGGCTTCCGTAGGTGGAATTGGCAAACATACCATGCAGGCTGTGTCCGAATTCGTGCAGGAAGGTTTCTACCTCGCCGAAGGTCAACAAAGCAGGTTTGTCCTGTGTCGGTTTGGTGAAGTTCATCACAATGGATATGTGGGGACGGCTGTTCTCACCGGTCTTTTCGTCAATCCACTGTTCCTTGTAGCTGGTCATCCAGGCTCCCGAGCGCTTGCCTGCTCTGGGGTGGAAGTCGGTATAGAACACGGCAAGGAATTTCCCGTCTTTGTCGAAGACTTCGTAGGCATCCACATCCTTATGATAAACGGGAATATCCGGATTCTTCTTGAAGGTGATGCCATACAGCCTGGTTGCCAGGCCGAATACGCCTTGCTTCACGTTGTTCAGCTCAAAGTAAGGGCGGAGCAGCTCATCGTCGATATTGAACTTCCGGTCTTTCAGTTTATGGGAATAGTACGCCCAGTCCCACGGCATCAGGACGAAGTCTTCTCCTTCCGCTTGGCGTGCCAGGGCTTGCACTTCTGCATATTCTTGTTTGGCGGTAGGCGTGTAAGCCTCCAGCAGTTGGTCCAGCAGCTTATACACGGACTCACTGTTTTGTGCCATGCGCTCCTGGAGGTTGTATTCGGCGAAGTTGTCATAGCCTAGGAGTTGGGCAATCTCCATACGGACATTGGCCAGTTTCTTTACAATTTCCAGGTTATTGCTGGCGTTGTCATGCGTACACTTCGTATTGTAGGCCATATATAGCTCACGGCGCAGGTCACGGCTGTCTGCGTAGGTCAGAAAAGGGCCATAGCTGGGAGCCTGCAGGGTGAATACCCAGCCTTCGACGCCTTTTTCCCCGGCTGTCTCTGCAGCGGCTTCTACCGCGCTCTCGGGTAGCCCGGCCAGTTGTGACTTGTCGGTGATGACAAGCTTGTAGTCGTTCGTTTCTTTCAGGTTGTTTTCGCTGAACTGCAGCGTCAGCAGGCTGAGCTCTTTGCATAAAGCCCGGTATTTCTCCTTGGCTTCTCCCTGGAGGTTGGCGCCGTTGCGTACAAAACCATTGTAAATATCTTCCAGCAGCTTGTGCTGTTCCGGGTTCAGCGTCTCTTTGTCTTGCTGCTCGTAAACCGCTTTGATGCGTGCAAACAGCTCTTCGTTCAGGCTGATGTTGTTTTCATGCTCGCTCATCATCGGCATGATTTCTTTGGCCAGTTCCTGTAGGTCATCGTCCGTTTCGGCACTGAGCAGATTGCCGAATACAGTGCTGACACGGTGGAGCATCTCACCGGACTTCTCGTAGGCCAACACTGTGTTGGCAAATGTCGGGACTTCCGGATTGCGGATGATGGCCTCTATTTCCGCATTTTGGCGGCGGATGCCTTCGCGGATGGCGGGTACGTAATCTCCGGTCTTAATCTTGTCGAACGGGACAGTGCCGTGCAGCGTGGAGTATGTTTCAAAAAAAGGATTTTGAGACGATATAGTGTTCATAAAGCAAAGCAATATTAGAGTTAGTATAATCTTCATCATGTTTAAAGGGTCTGATAAAAAACGAACTAGCTGCAAAATTGCAAAAAAAATAGGCGACTTCTGCAGAAGTCACCTATTTTTTATTATTTTCTAACTGTATATTAGCAGTTAACTGATGCCATGTGAGCAATCAAGTCAAGAACCTTGTTAGAATAACCGATTTCGTTATCATACCAAGATACAACCTTAACGAAAGTATCAGTCAAAGCGATACCAGCCTTAGCATCGAAGATTGAAGTGTGAGTGTCACCCAAGAAGTCAGATGAAACAACTGAATCCTCAGTATAGCCGAGTACACCCTTCAATTCGCCTTCAGAAGCTTCCTTCATTGCAGCGCAGATTTCATCGTACTTAGCAGGCTTAGCCAAGTTAACTGTCAGGTCAACAACAGATACGTCAAGAGTAGGAACACGCATTGACATACCTGTGAGCTTGCCGTTGAGTTCAGGGATAACCTTACCTACAGCCTTAGCAGCACCAGTTGAAGAAGGGATGATGTTGCCTGAAGCGGCACGACCACCTCTCCAATCCTTCATTGAAGGACCGTCAACAGTCTTCTGAGTAGCTGTTGTAGAGTGAACTGTAGTCATAAGACCGTCAGTGATGCCCCATTTGTCATTGAGAACCTTAGCGATAGGAGCCAAGCAGTTAGTTGTGCAAGATGCGTTAGAAACGAACTGAGTTCCCTTTACATATTTGTCGAAGTTAACGCCGCAAACGAACATTGGAGTATCGTCCTTTGAAGGAGCTGACATTACGACATACTTAGCACCTGCTTCGATGTGAGCCTGAGCCTTCTCCTTAGTAAGGAAGAGACCTGTTGATTCAACAACATACTCAGCACCAACTTCGTTCCACTTCAGGTCAGCAGGGTTGCGCTCAGCTGTTACACGGATTTCCTTACCGTTAACGATGAGTTTGCTGTTCTCAACGTCAGCTTCGATAGTACCTTCGAACTTTCCGTGCATTGTGTCATACTTCAACATGTATGCCAGGTAGTCAACTGGGCACAAGTCGTTAATACCTACGATCTGAATGTCGTCTCTGTTCTGAGCTGCACGGAATACGAAACGTCCGATACGGCCGAAACCATTAATACCAACTTTAATCATTTTTTCTTAGAATTTAAAAGGTTGAAAAAATATTTATGTTCTCTGTATCTCAAATTACCGACAAGTACTGTCAACCGCAGTTGCAGTAATGCGCTGTCGAGCACGACGCCACAAGCATCACCAGCGATATAAGCACCAGCACTAAAGATATGTACCTCATTTGCATATAATCTTTAACACCACAAAGTTAACAATATTATTTTTATATTGATGCTCCAAAGCTTACTTATTTTACAGGCGCAACGTGAAAAAAAACAGAAAGTGCTCATATATACCATCTGCGCTTCTCAATCGATCTCGCCGCTGCCGTAACACAGATGGTGATCGCTGTCGTAAACCACGCAGAATTGCCCCGGTGCCACACCGTGCACCTTTTCGTCGGCATCAATGTGCCATGCACCGTCGCGCATGCTCATCTTGCCTGTCAGGAATTCAGGAGTATGCCTTATTTTGAATGTAATGTCATGCACATCACCCTCCTTGGCCGAATGCCACGGATTCTCAGTGATGAAATGAAAGTCATTCATCTTTATGTGCTTCTTGTACACCAGTTCCGGATCATACCCGTGCGACACGAAGAGGATATTTCTCTTTATGTTCTTCTTGACGACGAACCACGGTCCTCCGCCGAACCCCAATCCCTTACGCTGGCCGATGGTATAGAACCACAATCCCTTATGCGTACCGATTTTGTGTCCGGTTTCGATTTCCCGCACATCGCCTTCGTTTTCTCCAAGGTTGCGCTTAATATATTCACGGAAATCAATATCGCCGAGGAAACAAATTCCCTGACTGTCACGTCTCGACGCATTCAGCAGTCCCGCCTTCTCGGCAATCTCCCTCACCTCGTGCTTCCACATGTGACCGATAGGGAACATGAGCTTGCTCACCTGCAGATAATCTATCTGAGCCAGAAAATCAGTCTGGTCCTTCACAGGGTCCGGACTTGTCGAAAGCCACGTCTTGCCGTCGATAACGGTTGTAGTAGCGTAATGTCCTGTGGCGGTGAAATCATACTCATGTCCGACCTGCTCCTCAAAACAGCCGAACTTGATGAGTTTGTTGCACATCACGTCCGGATTTGGTGTAAGTCCCTGACGTGCCTTCGACATGGTGTATCCCACCACCTTGTCCCAATACTCCCTGTGCAGATCCACCACATCCAGCTTAAGACCGTATTTTCGTGCCAGCCAGCTGCATATTTCCAGATCCTCCTCAGAAGTACAGTTCCATTCAGTCTCGCGCTCCGGACCAATCTTGATGTAGAACAGATGCGGTTCAATGCCCTGCTCCTTCAGCAGATGCACCGACACAGCACTGTCAACTCCACCAGAAACCAACGCCGCAACCTTCATATCTATACTATTATTATTTCTATGCGATTATTAAATTTCATTTGTTCTTCCCCATACGAGAACGTCCCAACAGAGCATCAACGCTTCAGCGAAGCACTGATTTCCAGCATGCGCTCGATCGGACGTATAGCCTTCTCTGCAATCTCAGGATCAACTGTAATCTCCGGCCATTCGTACTTCAACGTGTTATACAATTTAGCCAATGTATTGAGGCGCATGTACGCACACTCGTTGCAGGAGCACCCCACTGTTTCCGATACTTCAGGCGGAGCAGGAATAAACACCTTGTCAGGACACTGCTTCTTCATCTCATGCAGAATACCGCTTTCCGTAGCTACGATAAATTCCTTAGCATCGCTTTCCACTGCATATTTAAGCAATCCGGCTGTAGAACCTACCACGTCGGCAATCTTCTGTATAGGAGCAGGACACTCAGGATGAACAAGAATCTTTGCATCCTTGTGTTCCTTCTTTATTTCCATAATCTTCTCAAACGAGAACTGTCCGTGCACGTGGCATCCGCCATCCCACAAGAGCATATTTCTTCCCGTCACAGCATTTATATATCCTCCCAGATTCTTGTCCGGTCCGAATATGATTTTTTCGTCAGCAGGGAAACTGTCTATAACGAGCTTGGCATTCGACGATGTCACCACGACGTCTGTCAGAGCCTTTACAGCTGCCGTCGTATTCACATAGCTTACGACCTTATATCCGGGATGCTCGTCAATGAAGCGCTTCAAGTCACCGGCATCACAGCTGTCGGCCAACGAACACCCGGCATTGAGATCACACACGAGCACCTTCTTGTCAGGACAGAGAATCTTGTTGGTCTCTCCCATAAAGTGTACGCCGCACATCACAATAATGTCGGCATCGGTCTTGGCGGCCCACTGCGCGAGCGCAAGCGAATCGCCTACAAAGTCTGCAATATCCTGCACCTCGCCGGCTGTATAGTAATGAGCAAGAATAACCGCATTCTTTTCCTTGCACATGCGGAGAATTTCACTCTTCAGATCCACATCCTTGTCTATCGGCTCATTGACGTAACCCAACGCCTTCCATTCGTCCTTAACCATATTATATATTTTTATAAAATGTTTATTCCTAAAAAGCACCGGCATCCTCGACAAAACGCTTGTACACGTAGGCACTCCATTGCATTCCGTCTGCACCGGTATAGGGCGCTAACCGTAAACAAACATACGGAAAAACGCGGTATTAACCAATAAAAAGTATAAAAAAGGCACTGCCGGCCCTTCCTTCACATGCCCTCACCGCTGCTTTATGCAGCCAATGCACATTATGTATGACTAATCATCCGCAGCGCGATCCAAGACATATACATACAAAAAAAGAGGAACAGTGCTTTCCTGTTCCTCTCTTGTGGGCGTTGACGGATTCGAACCGCCGACCCTCTGCTTGTAAGGCAGATGCTCTGAACCAGCTGAGCTAAACGCCCTCATTTTATCGCCTTGAGATGTTGTTTTTCTCAATTGCGGTGCAAAGGTAGCGCTTTTTTCTGAACTTGCAAACTTTACAGAGATTTTTTGCGCATAAATTTAAAAACGTGCTTACAAACAAAACACAGACCATCGTCAAACGCACATATTCGTCAGTCTCAACACATACCGTTCCACGAAAAAACAGCATAGTGCATAAACAAAAAAAAGAGGAGCAGATTTTCCTGTTCCTCTCTTGTGGGCGTTGACGGATTCGAACCGCCGACCCTCTGCTTGTAAGGCAGATGCTCTGAACCAGCTGAGCTAAACGCCCTTATTTTACTGCCTTGAGATATTGTTTTTCTCAATTGCGATGCAAAGGTAGCGCTTTTTTCCGAATCTGCAAGCATTATGCCATATTCTTTTACGAAAAACCTCATTTTTTTTTGCGCAGACAACCCGCAAAAGACATAAAAGCCCACCCTCAAACCAATTCGACACCGCAAAACAGACATAAAGAAAAAACCGATGCACCCAACGGCACATCGGCATTCTTTTCATATATATTCAGGAGCAAACGCTCCCAAACACAATTCAATCAGAAGTCTGCATTCTTCGGAGTACGAGGGAACGGAATCACATCACGGATATTCTGCATACCAGTGACAAAGAGTATCAGACGCTCGAAACCGAGTCCGAAACCTCCGTGAGGACAGCTTCCGAACTTTCTTGTATCAAGATACCACCACATATCCTTCATAGGAATATTCAGTTCCTCAATACGGCCCATAAGCTTACCGTAATCTTCCTCACGCACGCTTCCACCAATGATTTCGCCAATCTGAGGGAACAGCACGTCAGTACCCTGTACAGTCTTGCCGTCCTCATTCATCTTCATGTAGAACGCCTTGATTTCCTTAGGGTAATCAGTCATTATTACAGGCTTCTTGAAATATTCCTCAACGAGATATCTCTCATGCTCGCTGGCAAGATCTGCACCCCAATATACAGGGAACTCAAACTTTCTTCCGTCAGCCACAGCCTTCTCCAGAAGCTTGATACCCTCAGTATAAGGCAGACGCACGAAATCTGTCTCCACAACCGACTTCAGTCTTTCTATCAGACCGTTGTCTATCATCTTGTTGAGGAATTCCAAATCGTCCATGCAGTTGTCAAGTGCCCACTTCACGCAGTACTTAATAAACTCTTCCTCCAGATCCATGAGGTCGTTCATATCGATGAAGCACACCTCCGGTTCAATCATCCAGAACTCAGAAAGATGTCTTGGAGTGTTTGAGTTCTCAGCTCTGAAAGTAGGACCGAAAGTATATATCTGTCCGAGAGCTGTAGCACCGAGCTCACCTTCAAGTTGTCCGGATACAGTCAAGCTGGTCATCTTGCCGAAAAAGTCATCATCGTATGTGATGTTGCCGTTTTCGTCCTTCTTGAGGTCATAGAGATTTTTTGTTGTCACCTGGAACATCTGACCTGCACCTTCGCAGTCGCTGGCAGTAATCAGCGGAGTATGGAAATAGAAGAATCCCTTGTCATGGAAAAATTTGTGTATAGCATAAGCCATATTGTGGCGAATGCGGAACACCGCACCGAAAGTATTTGTTCTGAGTCTGAGGTGAGCATGCTGACGCATGTATTCGAAAGTCTGTCCCTTCTTCTGCATAGGATAGTCAGAAGGACAAGCACCGAGCAAATCGATATTTTCAGCCTGAATTTCCACATTCTGTCCAGAACCGATGCTCTCAACCATCTTTCCGTCAACACTGAGACATGCACCCGTAGTAATCTGCTTCATCAGCTCCGGAGCGAACTTTTCAGCATCAGCCACAATCTGAACGTTCTTTATAGTAGAACCGTCGTTAAGAGCAATGAAAGCCACCGATTTGCTGCCTCTTTTAGTTCTCACCCATCCCTTCACATTGACCCATGCACCATAGTCGGTACGCTGCAGCAGGTCAACGATCTTGGTTCTGCGTATCTTTTCCATAAATATGATATTTAAATTCTATTTTTTATTATTCCTTCATTATGCGAAAGTGTCCGCACATCCTCGAACGAATGCCGGACACATATCACTATTGCTTATAACTCTTCGCCGCTTCCTGCCTGCATGTGGAGCATAGCAACCTCCTGCTCTGTCAGGAATCTCCAGTCGCCGCGCTTGAGTCCCTTCTTTGTAAGACCGGCAAACATCACTCTGTCGAGCTTGACGACCTTATATCCGAGAGCCTCGAAAATTCTGCGGACAATTCTGTTCTTGCCAGAGTGGATTTCGATGCCCACCTGACTCTTGTCCGTATCCGAAGCATAGCTGATGGCATCTGCATGCACCTCTCCGTCCTCCAGAGTGATACCTTCTGCAATGCGCTGCAGGTCAGAAGCTGCCACATTCTTGTCGAGATAAACGTGGTAAATCTTCTTCTTCAGATATTTAGGGTGTGTAAGTTTCGATGCGAGGTCTCCGTCGTTTGTGAACAGGAGCACACCTGTTGTATTTCTGTCAAGACGTCCTACAGGATAGATTCTCTCGTTGCAGCAGTTTCTGACGAGGTCCATAACAGTCTTGCGTGACTGAGGATCGTCGGAAGTTGTGACGTAATCCTTCGGCTTGTTCAGGAGAACGTACACCTTCTTCTCTATGCTTACAGGCTGATCGTGGAAGTGAACAGTATCCGTACGCATAACCTTTGTTCCGAGTTCGGTAACAACCTCACCGTTCACCTTTACAACACCCGACTGGATGAACTGGTCAGCCTCGCGACGTGAGCAGATTCCTGCATTTGCAAGGAATTTGTTAAGACGTATAGGTGCATTTGGATCCTCGAGATACTCCTTGTACTCGATTCTCTTCTTCATGCTGTACTTTGCATTCGGATCATAGCCAGGTGTACGCTGACGCATACCGCCTCTCTGCATACCGCCGCGATTGTTGTAACCGCCCTGGTTGCCGTATCCGCCCTGATTGTTGTATCTAGGCTTGCGCTGGTATCCGCCCTGATTGCCGTAACCGCCCTGACGGTTATATCCGCCCTGGTTGTTGTAGCCGCCCTGACGGTTGTAGCCGCCCTGGTTGCCGTAACCGCCCTGACGGTTGTAGCCCTGATTGCCGTAACCGCCCTGGTTGTTGTTTCTGTTATATCCTTGTCCGTACGAAGAATTGTTTCTGTTGTTGTACGAAGGTCTGTCTCCGTTGTCATATCCGTATCCGTTAGACCTTCCGTTGTTCTGACGGTAGTTGCCTCCGTTGTAGTTTCTGTGTCCGTACTGCTGCTGTCTGTAGCCGTCGTTCATGCCCTGCGGACGGAATCCTCTCTCGTTGTTCACTCCGTCGCTGCTGTATGCACGCTCCGCACGGTTGAAACGCGGACGCTGCGGACGATCGCCTCTGCTGTACTGGCGCTCTCCTCCGTCACTGCTGTATACTGGTTTGTATGCAGGCTTGCTGCTTTCACGGTTGTTTACGCTGTAGCCCTCACGGCTGCTGTTCTCCGCACCATTATCTGCGGTGCTCCCTGCAGAATTTCCATTATTCTGCCAAGAATCAAATTCGCTCATTGTTTTTCTAAAATTGTTTTATGTAAGAATTATTTGTAAAAGGGGTCCCGTCACCTCACGGCATCGGGAATTACCCTTGAAAAATTTTCTATTGTTCTTCCTGCAAAAGCAGTCTTGCCCGTATACGGACATCACATGCCTGTGTAAGAATGTGGTGTAATCTTTCTAAGTTCTTCTTTGACACGCTCTTCCACGTCGAGTCCGTCAATGAAATTCTCAATCGACTCCTTTGTAATAGCCTGATTGGTTCTTGTCAGCGCCTTGAGTGCTTCATACGGATGCGGGAATGCTTCCCTGCGCAGAATAGTCTGGATACCTTCGGCACATACAGCCCAGCAGTTGTCCAGATCTCTGTTGATGGCTTCCACGTTGAGAAGAAGCTTGCGCAGTCCCTTGAGCGAACTTTCGATTGCAATGACCATGTGTCCCATAGGCACACCGACATTGCGGAGCACTGTTGAGTCTGTAAGGTCTCTCTGCAGACGCGAAACCGGCAGTTTTGTGCTCAGGTGCATCAGTATGGCATTTGCGATGCCGAGGTTGCCCTCAGAATTCTCAAAGTCTATAGGATTAACCTTATGAGGCATAGCGCTTGAGCCGACCTCTCCAGCCTTGATCTTCTGCTTGAAATATTCCATAGACACATACATCCAGAAATCTCTGTCCATGTCTATCATTATAGTATTGATGCGCTTCATTGCATCAAACACACCTCCAAGATTGTCGTAGTTGCTGATCTGCGTTGTCCACTGCTCGCGCTCCAGTCCAAGTTTCTCTGCAACGAATCTGTTGCCGAATTCCTTCCAGTCATATTCCGGATAAGCAACATGGTGAGCATTGAAATTACCTGTTGCACCGCCGAACTTGGCTGTGATACGGCAAGCCTTGAGCAGTGCAAGCTGTTCCTTCAATCTGTACACGAACACCATTACCTCCTTGCCGAGTCTTGTAGGCGAAGCAGGCTGACCGTGTGTCTTTGCAAGCATAGGAACGTTCTTCCACTCTTCTGCGTACTCCTCAAGCTGTCCGATAAGCTCTTCTATGAGCGGATAATAGACATCGTTGAGTGCATCCTTGATGCTGAGCGGAACACTTGTATTGTTGATGTCCTGACTGGTCAGACCGAAATGTATGAACTCCTTGTATTTCTCGAAGTCGCCGATTTTGTCCAGTTCCTCCTTTATGAAATACTCCACAGCCTTCACATCGTGGTTGGTCACCTTCTCGATGTCCTTCACTCTGCGTGCATTATCTTCTGAGAAATTTCTGTATATATCTCTGAGAACTTCGAATTTCGAGTGGTCGAAATCCTTGAGCTGCGGAAGCGGCAGTTCGCACAATGTGATGAAATATTCAATCTCAACTCTTACTCTGTACTTTATGAGTGCATACTCTGAAAAATACGAAGCCAAAGCGGCAGTCTTGCCTCTGTAGCGACCATCAATCGGTGTAATCGCCGTCAAAACATCAAGTTCCATTGCTTATTTTGTAAAAAATATAAATTTCTTAGTGTTTAAATTTCTGCTTGAATCATTGTTGTGTTATCCGCAAAAACGTATCATCCCATATTTCTGGCGTAACCTCTCGGTATAGGTTTAATATTTCTTATCTTTCCGGAATCTTAGCACATTGCAAAAATACACTATTTATTGAATCTGCAAGCATCTTTGATTCAAAAAAAGTCTAAAAAGAAAACATGTGTATACGCATGCCTTGGCCATCTCAGTCTTTGCGGCGGCTCTTCTCTTCCGCCGCCGGAATTCTGAATGCCGTGTACACCTCAAAAACGGCAAACACAAGAAACAGCACCAACCATGTTGTACGCGGGAAATAATAGCCCAGATAGAAACCTGGTTCCATGTTCATAACCAATGCGGAAAGCAGTGCTACCACCACTCCGAAAGTGCGCTGTCTGTAAAGACGCTTCACCACGGCATCCTTCACGTCATGCTTCTCGCCGAGGCGTCCCACGGCAAAAATTGTAGCTCCCGCAGCATAGATATAATTGGCGCCAATCCAACCGGTCACCCATATCATGGCTCCGGCAATTACCATCACCTCACCGGCGATGGCAGCTATCTGATAAATCTTGTCTGTCACGATATTATATAACGTTGTTGAAAATCCCGCCTCACATATTACCCTCGCAGGCCGGCAGGACACAGTTTACTCCTCGTCTTCAATCACATATATATCCTCATTCTCGGTCTTCATCATATAGCGTTCGCGCGCTATAGTCTTGATGGCCTCAGGATCGCTCTTTATTCTGCGCAGCATCTCGCGGTCTTTCTCAAACTGGGTCTGATATCTGTTTATCTCGCTTTTCAGTTCGCTTATAGTACGCCTCTGCTCATACCTGTTGACAAGACTGCTGTCGCCTACGAATCCTATGAGCACTCCGAACACGACAATCGTGATCAAGTACTTGTATTTCAATAGATAATTCTTGATATTCCGTCTCATGGTGGACTTCTTTTTTGTTTAATTTCAGTTTCTTCGTACGCGCTGCATGCGCAATGTCATGCAAAGATATGAAAAGTAGAATGCAAATAGACCATGTTCATCATATTTTTTCGATATGACCTTCCCGACAATTATTCTATTTCAACAGCTCTATAACTATTTCCGGCGTCATTGTATTCCCCACATCATCTTTCGGCACATTTTTAAGGAATAGCACCGGCACAATCGTGTAATTGGGGGCAAACGGCAACAAATTAGCTTTACGCAAAAGCCCAGCAATAAGCTGTTTACCATTCTCCAGAGTTGTCCATTTGCATTCGCCAACAAGCAGTTTTTTCTTGTCAAGCGACTCGGCTACCACATCAAATTCAACGTGTTCCGGCTTTTTATCTTCATTAAGAACAGCCCCCCACCAGCGTTTTGCCTTGCCGTAAACAACGCCGTTGACCAGATTGCCGGTTACAGCATCTCTGCACAGTTTTTTCCACTGCATGCTCACAAACTCTGAGAAATGGGCATTCAAAGCCTGTTCTATTGGCAATTGGCGTCCAAGTTCGATGAAAGAACGATTAGGGACAACATATTGGTAATAGAACGCCATAAACGGATCTGAAATTTTATAGAGGCTTTTTTTCGTATTCTTTTCATCAATACCAAAAGGGATATCTTTTTCCAGAAATCCAAGATCTATAAGTTTCTTCAATGGACGCGACAAATTGGTTGCCGGTTCGTTGCATCGTGCAGCTATCTCCGAAAGACGGTTTGCTCCAGTACCTATATATGACATTATTGTCGAGGTCTTGACAATATCTTTTACATCATCCTGAAACAGCTTCACTGGTTCTTCATATAGGGTTCCATTCACAGAAAAAATATTGTGCCACATGGCATCATCAAGTGAACTTCTGTTTTCCCTCAGTACCCAATAACGTGGTACACCGCCCCAGACAGCATATTCTTCAATGGCACTGACGGCATCAAGGTTCAGTGCCTCCATAATATATGGTAAACGTATAGGTGCAAGTTTCATTATCTCGTCAGCACGACCATAAAGAGGTGCCGAAGAATCAAGAAACAATCCATACATCATATTCTGCGACGAACCGCAGAGTACAAGATTATACTTCAACTGTTTCTCATCAACAAGTTTCTGTAAAACCGACGGTATCTCAGGAGACTGCTCTACAAGATATGGAAATTCATCCAAACATAAGGTAAAACGCTTGTCCGTACGGTAATTCACCGCACGAAACATAGATTCCCAATCCGGATATGTCAACTTTTCAAAATCCGGGAACACTTGCGCAAGCACTTTCGCAAGCAATACTCTCTGGTGCTGGCCCTCAGAACGGTCTGCAAGGAAATAAACATCCGTGTCCGACACCCCCCCTTTTTATCAGGGTTGACTTACCTAAACGCCTGCGACCGTATATAACCACCAACGATGATTTCTCTCTTGCAAGAGCATCCTTAAGACGCACAGTTTCATCTATCCTATCAACGAATTCCATACACCAAAATTATTATGCACGCCAAACATAATGTTTTTCGCGCATAATAAGAAATTTCAAACCACATTTTTATCTTAAAAGTTCTGATTGCATCCTGCTTGCTACCGTCCAATACACACTGCGTCTCGGCAACAAGCCGCTTTACGCAACCTGATGCCGAGACGCATTCTGTTATCTGTCAATGTTTGTAATGAGCCTACGCCAGTTCCAGTCCGAACTCTTCCTTAAGCTTCAGCAAAGCCGGATTCTGCCCGCACATCATAGTGAACTGCTCCACCTTGCTGTACGCGCGCTTCTTTTCCTCCGGTTCTCTTATTCGCACACTCATGCGTATCTTGCTGTTGCCCAATCGCCCGCGCATATATTCCTCTATACGGGGTGCATATTTGCGGAGCATATCTTCTACCGTAGGGTTGTCCGCCAGTACCTCAAACGTTTCGGCATTGAGCAGTGTAGGCTCAATGTTGTTCATTCGGTTGGCCATGGCTCGCTCTTCCTGCGGGAGGGTTGTCGCAAACTCCTTCCATGTAATCATCACTCCGCGCTGGTCCACAGGCACATCGTCGCGCATCTGTGCAGTCTTTGTCTGCATGCCCGATGCACTGCTTGCCGTCACAGTCGGTGCTTCCGAAGCCTTCATAGCCTCAGCCTCCATCTGACGAATGGAGAATCCGAGCTCTCTGCGCGTTGTGACTTTCTGCTGTACAGGTGCTATTGGTCGCGTATGCGGTGCGCCGGCTACAGGTACACCGTTTGGTGCAGCCGAACCGTCGGCCTGAGGCGTCTGGTTCACAGCCGGACGCTTGGCACTTTCCGCACCCGCCTCACCGGCCTGCTGCTTGAACAGGGGTTTTAATTTCTTCTCGGGGCTGCGCCCCGCCGAACTTCCGTCTCCCTCATCCTGCACGGCCTGTGCAACCTGTATGAGCGTTATCTCCACCAGCAGACGCTTGTTCGAACTCTGTCTGTAGTTGAGGTCGCAGTCGCTGCACAGCTTCATGGCGCGGTACAGGAATTTCGTCTTGCACTTCTGCGCCTGGCTCTGGTAACGTGTCTTCACATCGTCTCCGGCATCCATCAGCTCGGTTGTCTGAGGGTCGTGTGCCATCAGCAGGTTGCGGAAGTGGCCCGACAGTCCGTTTATGAAATGCTTGCCGTCAAATCCCTTGTTGAGAATCTCATTGAGCGTAAGCATTATCTCCGGTACCTTGCCTTCAAGGAAATAGTCCGTCAGCTTGAAATAGTAGTCATAATCCAGCACATTCAGGTTGTCGATGGTACGCTGGTATGTCACATTGCCTCCGCAGAAGCTGACCACCTGGTCGAAGATGGACAGCGCATCGCGCATACCTCCGTCGGCCTTTTGGGCAATCACGTTCAGAGCGGCAGGTTCGGCACTTATACCCTCCTTCTCTGCCACATTCTCGAGATGGTGAACGATGTCCGACACACTCATTCTGTTGAAGTCGTATATCTGACAGCGCGACAGGATTGTAGGCAGAATCTTGTGCTTCTCCGTAGTGGCAAGTATGAAGATGGCATGCTGAGGCGGCTCCTCCAGAGTCTTGAGGAAAGCATTGAAGGCCGCGGTCGAGAGCATGTGCACCTCGTCGATGATGAACACCTTGTATTTGCCGACCTGAGGCGGAATTCTCACCTGATCGATAAGCTGGCGTATGTCGTCAACCGAGTTGTTCGATGCCGCGTCCAGTTCGTGGATGTTGAACGAACGCTGCTCGTTGAACGCACGGCACGACTCGCACTCGTTGCATGCCTCGCCGTTGGGTTTCGGACTGAGACAGTTGATTGTCTTCGCGAATATTCGTGCACACGTGGTCTTTCCCACTCCACGCGGTCCGCAGAACAGGTAGGCATGAGCCAGATGGCCCGACGCTATCGCATTCTTCAGCGTAGTCGTCAGCGCCGACTGTCCCACCACCGTGTCGAATGTCGCCGGGCGGTACTTGCGTGCCGAAACTATATAGTTTTCCATATTCAGTATGTTTTCATCACAAAAGTCCGGCACGGCATCCAATTCGGCAAACCACTGTCGCCAATCTTTCGGCCGGCACTTTCACTTCACGCAAAGTTAACATATAATGCCGGAATAAAGAAACATCACCGGCAGAGATTTTTCCTCGTCTCTGCCGGTGATGTCATCATCAGTGCACATCTGGTGCACGTTATTTCAGATCGTGGTTCATCAGACGGTACTCCGCCATCTTCTCATACTTCGTTCCGGGACGTCCGTAGTTGGCGTATGGATAGATGGATATACCTCCTCTAGGAGTGAATATTCCCGTCACCTCGATATATTTAGGATCCATGAGTTTCACAAGGTCCTTCATGATTTTGTTGACGCAGTCCTCATGGAAATCGCCGTGGTTGCGGAAACTGAAGAGGTAGAGCTTCAGACTCTTCGATTCCACCATCTTCTCTCCAGGCAGATACTCGATTCTGATTTCTGCAAAATCCGGCTGTCCAGTGATAGGACACAGACTTGTGAACTCAGGACAGTTGAACCTCACCCAGTAATCGTTCTCCGGATGCTTGTTCATGAATGTTTCCAGCACCTCGGGTGCGTAGTCCTGTCTGTATTCGGTTTTCTTTCCGAGCGACTTGAGTCCCTCGTTGTCTCTTTCTCCCATAATATATTATATATAATGTGTATCGGTAATTTATTTGTCAAGCACATGATGAAGGTTCACCTTTCCTCCGGCAGCCTTAATGGCAAGATACTTCTCCAGACCTTCACGTCTGAGCTTGCATGCAGGACAGTGTCCGCATCCATCGCCCTGCACACCGTTGTAGCAGGTAAGTGTCTTTTCCCTGATCAGATCGAACACACCGAGCTCGTCGGCCAGCGCCCATGTCTCGCACTTGTCAATCCACATCAGCGGGGTGTGTATCACGAACTGTTCGTCCATTGCCAGATTGAGCGTCACATTGAGCGACTTGATGAAAGCATCCCTGCAGTCCGGATATCCGGAAAAATCTGTCTGGCTCACACCTGTAACGATGTGGCTGATGCCGTGTTCACGCGCATATACGGCAGCGATATTTAGGAAGAACATGTTGCGTCCTGGAACAAACGTATTTGGTACTCCTCCCTCAGGACGCTCCTGATCCATCGTTATGGAACTGTCGGTGAGCGAACATCCTGTGCTCAGACTGCTGATGAAACTGACGTCCATCACGTCCCACTTCACACCGGCCTCTTCAGCTATCGAACGTGCCAGCTCCACCTCATTGGCATGCTTCTGTCCGTAGATGAAACTCAAGGCATAGACCTCACTGAAATTTCTCTTTGCCCAGAACAGGCATGTCGTACTGTCCTGACCGCCGCTGAAGACAACCAGAACCTTGTTCTTGTCAATTGATTTCATAAATGCAGTCTCCTAGTTTTATCCGATATCGCTCACCCTGAAAATGCTGTAAGAAATATTGGTATCGTAGGCATCCTCATTCTCGTACATCTTGACAAAATTCACCACACGGATTGTCAAAGGAAGTACGATAATCTCATACAATGTCTTGAGCACAGCCTGCGACACAATCATAAGCAGCAGATTATCTACCGGAACCATACCGCCGAGAGCTATCGGGAAGAAAATGATTGAGTCGGCAAACTCACCGGCCACGGTCGACAGGATGGCACGAGCCGAGAAATGGCGTCCATTGCTGGCAATCTTCATCTTCGACATCACATACGCATTCAGGAACGAACCGGCCAGGAAAGCCATGAACGAAGCGAAAGCCACACGCGGAGCCAGTCCGAAGATGGCATGGAAACCGTCATCCAGCGTCCAGTACGAAGCACCCGGAATCCAATCGGCAAGAGCGCCGAAAGCCACGAACATGAAATTCATGACAAAACCGGTCCAGATAATCAGTCTGGCCTTGCGGAATCCCCAGACCTCAGCAATGCAGTCATTGATGATGTACGAAATCGGGAAAACCAGAATACCGCCTGTGATGTTTACAGGTCCGAACTCAATTTGTTTGATAGCTAAAAGGTTTGCACAGATAAGGCAAACACAGAACAGTATCCCCATCAGCATGAAGGATACTGAAACAGTTTTTTGTTTCATAAAATCTTGTTTTTTACGAGGTTTATCAAGCACTCGGGTTATTAAATCGCCGCAAAGGTAGTAAAATATTGCCAAACAGCCACAAAAACGACGGCACAAAAGCCCGAAGCGACAGCAACACGTGGCGGTACAGGTAAAATGCATCGCAAACGATGCAGGTAAATGGCAATGTAAGCATTGCAGGTAAGAGCTATTAGCTAGCAAAGCGTTTTAACTAGCACGAAGTGCGTTTTAACTAATGAAGCCAAGCTTCATGTTTTACCTAGCGAGCAAGCTCGCATTTTACCTAGCAGACAATGTCTGCGTTTTACCTAACAAAGCCCAGCTTTGTGTTTTACCTTGCAAAACTCAGTTTTGCACAAGTGCCCCCGACACCGTCATCCCTGGCTAGGACCAGGGACTCATCTCAATGACAGCACAAAGCCAACAAGATCACGAAGCAATAATAATAAAGACACAAGAACAAAAGAACTACAGCAACAAAGTTGCAGGTAAAAAACATCGCATACGATGCAGGTAACAGCTATTAGCTAGCGAACCCGTTCGCATTTATCTAGCACAAAGTGCATTTACCTAGCAGGCACAGCCTGCGTTTTACCTTGTGAAGCCCGCTTCACACATGTTCTTATGTCTAAAAAAAATAAACTAGCGAACTTGTTCGCATTTACCTAGCAGACAAAGTCTGCGTTTTACCTAACAAAGCAAGCTTTGTGTTTTACCTAACGAGCAAGCTCGCGTTTTAACTTGCAAAACAAGTTTTGCATGATTTCCCGCCACGACATAAGAATCGAGACGCCCCACGGCACCAAGGTGCCCGAGGCTGAACTCAGACGCCAGAGAGCCATACACCGTGCCTTCCACACAGACACACCATGCATCTCCCGTCATGGCGACAGAGACGTGTACCTATACAAGATGTACAGCGTCGACACCCCGGCAAGGCTCACTGCCCCCACCCTGCGCAAGCTCTACGCAGGCATACCCAGAGACATCACCTGCACAGCGCCAGAACAACTCACCACAATGCAGAAAAAGGACACAATAATATACACCTGCGGACAGACAGACACAAGTGAAGCAGACAAGTTCATTGCCACCAACGGCATGAACACTCCGCTCCACACCTTCACCGACTGTCCCGACGCCACCACCACGTTCGACTACCCAGAACTGCAGAAAGCCCTCTTCTTCTGCTCCCGCACACGCGCCACACTCATCATCGCCCATGCATCGCAGATACCGCAGGACATACGCGCCCTCAACATCCTCGAGGCAACCACTGTCCCGTTCCGATGCATCGACTTCCCATGGCTCTGCCGTGAGAACATCAGAATCATGAAGGCTATGGCGTTGTACGGGAAAACAAACAAATGAATACCCGTTGGCGGAATTAATTTAGTGCGTATTTAATTCTGCCAATAGGCTTGTT
>ERZ824598.1711-NODE-1711-length-26009-cov-4.387031_pt1 | contig 26009 bp, 20 predicted proteins | sample MGYA00519934_ERZ824598 | MGnify/ENA primary metagenome ERZ824598 (study PRJEB31778, sample SAMEA3449177) | human gut metagenome | biome: human gut; feature: human-associated habitat; material: faeces | place: United Kingdom | collected 2010/2012 ...
AGCTAAAGATTTTTTATTGATTTGTTCTACCTGTACTGCTACGTCAGCTTTTACACCATCCATATACTCGTTGCAATATTCTTTCTTCATTTAAAATCCGGCTTGCTTCCTTCTTTGATATTTTTACAATCCTTGCACTATTAATGCTCTTTGCTATACTGTTAGTGCTGCTTCTAAAAAATAAACCTAAAAATGTAAAGAATTGTAAATAAATATTTAAAGACTGAAATTCATCCTAAAAATATTACTTTATTAATATATAAAGTTGAAGATACGATGATATAAGAAAGGATGGCAATATATGGTTGCAGAAGCAAGCGGAGCTGGCAAAACGAATGGTGCAAATCCTGTATGGTTTGATTTTGCTCAAAAAGATGCAGCACCAAAAGAAACTGAACAGCAAAAATTACAAAAAACTAACGTATGGGACTATGCAAACGCAATGCAAGCCGGTGCCTATATGGGCTAAAGATTAAGAAAACCTGAAGTTAAACTTCAGGTTTTTTATTATATAATACACATATGAGAGAATATGAAAAAATGATTGCCGGGTTAGATTACTACCCGATGAATGACGAAGAATTAGTAGAATTAAGAAGAATCTCACTGGAAAAGACCAGAGAATTCAATGCTGAGCCTGATGCTGACAAGCGTGAAGCTATTTTGAAATCTTTTTTAGGAAAAATGGGAAAAGGGTGTTATATTACTCCAAGCTTGTTTTGTGATTATGGCTGCAACCTTGAACTTGATGACAATGTCTATTTTAATGCAAACTGTGTCGTTCTTGATTGTGCTAAGGTTAAAATTGGTGAAAACACATTTGTTGGGCCGAATACACAATTTTACACACCTATACACCCGCTGGATTACAAAACAAGAAATACTTTTATTGAATCTGCAAAGCCAATAACTGTAGGAAAAAACTGCTGGCTGGGGGGAAGTGTTGTTGTACTTCCTGGAGTTACCATAGGTGACGGATGCGTTATAGGAGCCGGAGCAGTTGTCACAAAGGATATTCCGGCAAATTCTCTTGCGGTAGGAAATCCTGCAAAGGTAATAAAAACTATTGAACAAAACTAAGACCGGTAAAATACCGGTCTCTTTTTCGCAATTTATTTAATGTTTGCTTAGTCATGGACTTTTTGTTTAAAAGCGTGCTCTTTTCTGTCATTTTCCAAATTTGGTGTGTCTATTTCGAAGACATAAGCATCTGCAGGTGCAAGATTTACTCTTAACTCGTTTTCGCTTACCTGGAATTCACTTGTTTCGCCATATTCAGGCACCATGTTTTCTAATTTCTGTGTTTCTTTTAAACCAGGTATTTCGATAATCCCTGTTACATTTCTATTTGGATTTTTATTTGCAACTACAAGTATAGTTCTGCCATTGTTATGTCTAGCATATGTAATAATCTGGTCATATTTATCTTCACGTTTATCAAGTTCTATAAAACTGCTGTTTCTATCTGCCAGTACGTCCAGATTTTCACTTCTCATCTTGAGAGCACCTTTCATGACTCTTTCTATATCAGGACAATCACCACCAGGCTTTCTAGAAAGATTAAACAGAGCTAAACGATATCTATGCTCGTTCATCAATGTTTTTTCAGTATAGGTTTCAATATTTTCTGTATCTCTATATTTATAATCATAATAGTCACCAGTCTGGAAACCATCAATAAAATACGGATTACACATTGGGATTGTTGACTGTAAAATTGTAGTTAGCTTACAGAAATTTTCTCCGCCGTGAATCATTGAAGAACTGTCATCGTGTGTCAAGAATGAACCAATTACACTCTTCCCTGCCGGTAGTCTATGAGATAAGTCTAAGTTTAATTTTACATAGTCATTAAAATCCGAACAATTTCTCCAGTCATGGAATATATGATACTGTCCATAATATTCATCAAAGCCAGCTCTTAATAAATCTTCCGGTCTATCATAAGGCATATTTACCATTGGAGAAGCACATTCATATGTATAGCTTTCAGCAAGCCACGCAAATTCTGGATCTCTTTTTCTTGAATAATTAATTAAAACATCCCAGAATTCAGGCGGTTTTGCTCTTGCAACGTCAGCTCGTATACCATCAATACCAAGGTCAATACAAGCATCTACATATTGCTTATGCATTTCCAATAATTTTGGATTTAAAGTTCTTTCTGCCTCATCTGCCCATGGCTCAAACATTCTAATATCAGCCCAGCCCTGAGGTGTTTTATCTTCACCGTTCCTTCCATATGCCATAAGTTCAGGTTCTGCTTCAAACATATCAACAGATGCGCAGCTTGGAAGATCTAACATAACTCTGATACCGCGTTTATGGCATTCATCAATTAAAGCCTTGAATTGTTCATCAGGGGTTCTAGGATCATTCTTATCAACAATCATTGGATCTATAGCAAGATGTCCGTCGTCAGTTACGTATTTTGCAGGAGAATAAAGCGAACCTGCAGTACCCATTGCATTCTTCTTTCCTGGCGGATGAATTGGAAGAATATGTATTGTATTAATGCCATCAGCTTTTAATTCATCCAATCTTGAAATTGCACTTAACAAAGTACCGCATTTTTCACCTGTACTCAACGTTACTTTATCATCGCCGTTTAAATCCTGAGCTGTAAATGTTCTTGGGACAATAGCAAGCATTACAGCCTGATTATTCTGAATCATTGTCCTCAAATTATTTTTATAAGGTGCTTTATTAGCAGCCGCTAAATCAATCTTTTTAACTGCAGGAGCATTTAAGCGCGCCAGATTTTCAAGATATTTTGCAGATACATTACTATCTGCATTCTTTTCTTCTGAAGGCTTACTAACCAACGGCTGCTGTGCTGCAGCAGCTCTGAAATTAACTGGCATAATTTTAGCTATTTGCATCATCATTCACCTGCTTCTGTATATTTTGAGGATTTCTTATTTTACCAAAACCAAACTGCGCCAGAATAGCTGTACCAAAGACTGCCCCGCCAATGCCTGATGCTATTCTTAGCCATTTTTGATTACCATATCTTTTTCCTGCAGCATTTTTAATCAAGTCTACCGGATTTTGTGCAACAAGATTAAATTTAGCCATTCTTGTACGGGATGATTTTGTATAGTTGTTAACTGCATCGCCGTTTAAAATATGCTGAGGTTTTGTAAAATCTATATTATTATTGCCTATAATATCCTGAAATCTTTGAATATAAGATTTTAAACGACCTTGGATATTTCCGGAAGCTAAATCTTTTGATGCGTCTAACCCTTTCTGAGTAGTATTATCCAAATTAGGAAGCCAAATTGTACGCATCAAATCTTTATAATACTCAGGATTATTAATCGTATTAAGCTTCAATGTATGATCTGAAGATGTTGCTGTCATTAAAGCTTCTTTACCTTTTGCAAGAATCTCTTTGTCATATCCGCCTTCCGGAATTGGACGTTTATAGACATCAAATAAATGTAAAATTCTATTGAATGAATTATTTGCACCTTGATATCTTTCAACGATTCTTGAAATTTCCATATTTTTAGAAGAACCTACACCTTTTGAATTATATTTTGCATATTCCAGACGTCCGGCATCATCTAAATTATCCCAATATTTAATACCTGCATACTTATCTTTTTTAACACCATCAAGAAATTCATACAAATCTTTTCTTGATTTAACTGAATTTGACAGAGTAGAAACATCTTCTTTTACAAGCCTGTCAATTGTATTCTTGAATTTTCCAATGTTATTAAGACGTTTTGCAGTATTGTTGTAATTGTTTTCAATTCCTGATATTAAATCTTTCATATGAGAAGCTGTATCATTTTTGCCATTGAGGTTAACTTCCATCTCTGACATAACTTTAGAAAGTTTTTCAATAGCTTTTTGATATTTTACTTCATCTTTTGTCAAAGCTTCAAGTTTCTTTTCAAAGATTTCTTGAGCATATTTATCAGACTCGCTGATTTGTTTTAAATCTTTATATTTAATATCAAGTACATCTAAGAGCGTACTTTCAAATTTACCGTAAGAACGAGCAATTACAGTTTCCGGAGCATACTCAATCTTGAACGATTTACATTTATCCAGAACTTTTTGATTTTCTTTAAATTCTCCCATAACTTTTGCAAAATCAACAACATCTTTGATATTGTTTTCACTTACATAATTTGAGGAATTACCTTTAATCTTTTTAGATATTGAGTCTAATACTTCATTTTCATAAGCTTTAAGAGCAGTTTTAGAAATTCCGGACTCATTTTCCATATTCTTTTCGAAAAGTTTTTTAAATTCACCTTTGATATTTTGCAGCTGATCTTCAGTTATTTCTTTTGAACCGGCTTTTCCTAAGATTTCATTTATTTCAGAAGTTGATGGAACAAAAACTTTTTCTAAAGTTGCCCTATTTCTTGAGGATAAATTTTCCTTAATAGAACCAGCTATATCATCAGCAAGATTGTCAGGAAGCAAATAAGATTTTACTCCATTTTTCTCATTCATAAAGATTTTTTCAAGGTCAGCTTTAATCCCCTCAGAAGCATTTGCATCCATATTTTTTGTAAACAGCTTCATCAGGTTATCAAACTCTGCCTTTGGCAATTCTTGATTTTTATAATTAACTAATATTTTTTCAACATCTTTGCTTAGTTTATTAGCAGGAATGCTATTTATTTGCTCGGACATTTTTTCAGTAACATTAAGAGCATGATTAATTTTAGAATTATAGCGGGAATTTCTTGCTTTTTCTAATGCCGGAGCAATTAATTTTTCCAACCCGCAGCATATTAAAGCTGAGAATACAGGTACAGAAGCCGCAGTCATCATCCAGAGGGTATTATTCTGAATACCAATTTTTCTCATTTGTTCTTTTGTTAAATCATCTCTGTTTTTAACACCTCTAGGGATACCAAGTCTATCACCTATGATATCTAAATCTTCCCCCGGATAATCCCCTTGATACATATCAAAAGGAATATAATTAGGGTCTTGGAGTACAGATTTTTTACGGCCTTGATCATCAATATATTCTTTTCCGATATCAAATCCCTGAACAATTCTTGAAGGAGCATTTATTGCGACTTGCGGATAAATAGACATTGCTGCTAAAAATGCACCCAGACCGGCATATTCCATGATTCTAACCATAGGATTTTTGGTTCTTGCTGCAAGCATAGTTGCAATTCCGATACCGCCCAGCTTAAGCCCTACATCATTGAGTCTGCCAAGCTGGTGGTCGTTGGCATTTCCCTGAAAACCATCTTTTACCGCCTTCATATCATACGCAATATCTTTAAGAAAATACTTAGGAAGCATTGTCCATGAATCATGAACCAGATGTCCTTCCGGCGGAAGCGGTTTCACATTTTTGTCAGTTTTAATAGTCCCCTTTGCTTCTCTGTAAGGGATATGAGACTTAGTATTTTCAATATTTGGTTGAACAGGATTAATTGCCATACTAAATCACCGTACTTTCTTTTGATTTGTCCATAATATCTTTATTTGCCAATTTGCCCATATGTCTTGCCTTGTAAATAACATTTGCTGTACTTCCCACAGTAAGTGCTGCTGTAAATAACAGCCATGCTTTTCCGGCATGCTTCATAAAGCCGCTTTTGCCTGCATCACCGGTCCATAGAGATTTGAAAGCCTGACCGAATGATTTTCCGAATGTCTTAGAAATATTTACAAAATTTTCTCCGGCATTTTTCATACGGCTAGCCATTTTGGTTCCAAAACCCTCTCCAGGTTTTGCAATATGACGTTTTCTATTTGAAATTGCATCAAAGAAATTAGTCCAGCTGTTCTGAACAGCAAGTCCAACGCCAACGCCAGCCCAAGCATATGATGATAGACTCTTCGCTGTCTTGGTTGTTGAGATAATGCTTTGAATAATAGGAGTTGTTTCTGTTACAGAATCATTCAAATCTTCACCTAATCCAATTTTCTTAGCAATTTTATCGTAATATTCGACCCCGATATCTTTTTGGATTAAATCTTTTCTAAAGAATTCCCTGCTGTCATAAACTTTTCTCTGCTGAATTTGCGGAACTATATTAGCAGCTTCTCCAGCTTCTTTTGGAAGAGGATAATATACATGCTCAATCGGAAGTTCTATATCAACACCGGTGCCCCAGTAAACAGGTCTGGTAACTAAATCGTTAGAGAGTGTTTTAAACAAACCATATAAAACAACCCCGAGAGCCATTTTATTTCCGTTAATATTTGCAAGTTTCTGGGATTTCGGGTTCAAATCTTTCAGCAGATTAAATAATCCCATAAACATAGCACTTCCAAGTAAATATGGCACAATCCCCATTGATAAAAATTCATAAAAATCGGAGTTTACATCACCCTTAAAGCCTTTTACAGGATACTGCAAAAATGCATTTGTTGTTTTCTGGTATTTTTGCTGCATTCTTGTACGTAAAGTATTAGGCAAAATTCTGGATTCTACTTCACCGTTTTCTTTCTTCTCCGGTTTAGCTCCAAACATAACATTATTATCTGCTAATTTTACTGCTTTAATCATACGAACCCCATCTGGTACCTATATATTAAAAGTCCCTAAAATTTTATTTTTTGCTATTTAAAAAGCATGAACTTTACATTTTTTTACAATGTTTTAGACATATAAAACACACACAATTAATTTAACAAAAACAAAAAAATAATACAAGAAAAAAGGACTATATTAGTCCTTTTTCAACTATTGCCTTTCTCCTAATTCTTTGTCCATAAGGTAAAGCGAAACCTTGTCTTCGCCAAAGAGTTCAAGGCGCTTAATTATATCGCGTACTGTCTGTTCTTCTTCGACCTGTTCATCTATAAACCAGTCTATAAAAGAAAGAGTAGTTCTGTCGCATTCTTCTTCTGCAAGTTTTGCAACTTTCATGACAGATTCAGTGATACATTTTTCATGTTCAAGTATTTTATTAAATATTGAGATAATTCCATTAAACTCAAATTCAGGAGTTTTTATCTGCTTCAAGGTTACAAAGCTGTTTCTTTCAATCAGATAGTCAAAAAGTTTAAGGCCGTGTTCTACTTCCTCCTTAGCCTGTTTCTTTAGCCATGAAGAAAAACCAAATAACCCGAGTTCTTTTAAATATGCAGACATTGAAAGATATAAATATCCTGAAAAGAATTCTTTGTTAATTTGTTCATTTATAATTTCATTAATTTTTTCACTAATCATTCTTATTTTCTCCCCATAAACCGTGTATATTACAGAATTCTATTGCATCAATTTCTTCCGGAAGGCAGGTTATATTAAATTCCGCAATATCACCAGGATTTAAGTACTTAAGATGCAGTTCAGATTTATCTTTTTTATAGATTTCTATAAACTGAATATAATGTTCAGGAAGCATTGGATGAGATTTCACCTGTACAAATCTGTCATTTTCCCTAAATTCTACAATTGGAGCATGCTTCTCACCTGTTTCACTTTTGTCATGCTGAATAGACTGAAGTTTCATAGGCTGGCCGCAGCAAACAAGCTCTCCGGCTCCAGATAGAATAACTTGAACCAGATTTCCGCATACTTCACATTTATATAACTGTAATTTTTCTGTTGCCATATCGATATCCTTTCTGTATTTTATATGTTACCTGCTTACTATTTATTTTCATTGCCGGAGATGGCAATTTATGTTACTATCTAATGTATGGATAATTTTTTCTCTACAAATACTTCACAGGAAAATAATTCTTTAAACTCGCAGTATGATAATTTGAAAGACAACTACGAAAAAATTTTTATTGAAGCTGCTGAAAGTATAAGAAGAGAAATTAATCAATTTAAACCTGATGACAGTGTTTGTAAAAAATGTACTGTAAAAGATTGCAAAATTGAAAAAAAAGATATATTCTCGCCATACCCGATGAACTGTGAATACAGGGACTGGCAGCTTAAGACTTTGACTTTTTTAGCAGGTGATTACAAACAAAAACTCAAAGCTGCATACAAATCTATAATGGATAAGAAAAACGAATACACCTGCAGCAGATGTGCAGCCTGCTGCAAATTAGCAGTAAGCGAATATTCTTACACTCAGCTTAAACAAAGGGCTATGAGAGGAGATAAATTTGCTTCTGACTTTGTTTCAGTTTTCGTACCTTATGAAAATGAAGAAGATGCAAAAAAAGTTAATCCTGAATATTTTGAAATGCTTAATGAGCTTGTTGAGGATAAAACTTACTACTATTACTGTCCTAAACTTGACGGCAACGTTTGTACTATATATGAAAATCGTCCGAATATATGCAGAGAATATCCTCATAATCCGCTTAAGCTGCTGCCAGCATCTTGTTCTTTTAATGCCTGGAAAAATGAAGTTGCTCATCAGGCAATGCTTCTTAAAGCAAAAGTGGATATTATAGAATTTTATAAGGAAAAGCTGCAATAATGATATTAGCCGGAATGAAACTTGAAGAAATAGAAGATTTAATGAACAAGCTGGGAGCTACAAAATTTAGAGCAAAACAGATTCATAACTGGCTTTATGCTAAATCCGTTTCCTCAATTGATGAAATGACAAACCTTTCTAAAGATTTTAGAGAACAGCTTAAACAAACAGCTTCTGTGACCGAAACAAAGATAAAAATTAAACAGGTAAGCAGTGACGGAACAATTAAATATCTTGTTGAATATCCTGATGGTGAGTGTGTAGAAACAGTTCTTATGCGCTTTGATAATCGTGCTAATCTGACTGCCTGCGTTAGCTCTCAGGTGGGATGTGCTGTAAATTGTTCTTTCTGCGCAACCGGAAAAGGCGGATTTAAAAGAAATCTTACTTATAAAGAAATTATTGAACAGGTTTTAACAATTCAAAGAGATACAGGGTTAAAGGTTACAAACATTGTTTTTATGGGGCAGGGAGAACCGCTCTTAAATCTGGATAACGTCCTTAAAGCATTAGAAATTTTTAATAATGATTTCCAGATAGGAGCAAGAAGGATAACCATTTCGACAAGCGGGATTATTCCTGGCATAAAAAAACTTGCAGAAATGGATTTGCAATCTACACTTGCAATTTCTCTTCATGCACCAAACCACAAACTGCGTGCAGAACTTATGCCTATTGAAAACAAATATCCGCTTGATGAGCTAAAAAAAGCTCTTCTTGAATACATTGAGAAAACAGGACGCAGGATTACAATTGAATACATTCTTATACATGGTTTCAATGACACTCCTGCTGCAGCTAAAGAACTTGCATACTTCCTTAAAGATATAAAATGTAACATTAATCTGATACCGTATAATTCTGTTATTGAAAATGATTACAAAAAACCATCCGGAAATGATATTATGAAATTCAAATATCTGCTTGAGCATTCAGGTAAAAAGGTTACTGTAAGACTTGAAAGAGGAGCAGATATTGATGCGGCTTGCGGCCAACTAAGAGGAAAACAAGGATAAAACTATGAGCAATGTTTATCAAAAAAATATATCAGCATTAATACAAAAGAATCCGGTACTTGCACGCAGAATTACAGATTATGTTATTAAAGATGTGCCTCAGCTTATAAACGAAAACGGGTTTTACAATCTGGTTTATAAAAATACCCGCCTGCACAATCCTGCGAATCCGTTAGGAGAAGCACAGGAAATATTTGCAAGAGCAGAAAACACACCTGTTGCAATCCATTTAATATATGGTTTAGGTCTTGGATATTTGTTTCAGGTAGCCTCAGCTAACTCTATCGGAACTGTTATACTTTATGAACCTGATTTAAATATTTTAAAAATTGCTTTTACACTTGTAGATTTCTCTAAAGACATTGAAAAAAACAATGTATTCATCGCAGACAACATTGACCTGCTTGGAGAGTATATTCATAAGAAATCAAATACAAAGAATACCCCGCTTATGCTGACAACCAGAGCATATCGGGAATTAAATAATGAAACTTTTGACGAAATGGTTGAAAATATTCAAAGAATGATTGGATCATTCAGTCTTGATTTGAAATACACACAGGAAAAGTTTTATCCACTGACAAGAAGCATTATTAGAAATATACCTCAGCTTGTAAATGAAATTCCGTTAACCGCTATCAAAGATGTATTCAAAGGCAAGACAGCAGTAGTAGTATCAGCAGGGCCTACTTTAGACAGAAACATTGAAACGCTAAAAAAATACAGAGATAATATTATTTTAATTGTTGTGGGAACTGCCATGAAAACTCTGGCAAAACATAATATTACTCCTGATTTTTTATGTATTATTGAGGCCTATGATTCATCTAAACAGATAGCCGGCCTTGATTTATCAGAGGTTAATTTTATAACAGAACCTTACTCAAATCCTAATCTGAGAAATTTCAAATTTAAACAGATTTATTCGCATATATCGCAAAATATGCCTGTTAACTCTATCTGGAGCAGTCTGACAGCTCAAAACATAAATGAATATTTATCAAAGGGAACTGTTTCATATACAGCACTCAATACAGCGCGTATTCTCGGATGCTCAAAAATTGTTATGGTTGGTCAAGATTTGGCATACATTGAAGGTCAATGTTACAGTAAAGATTCTGCTTACAAAGACTTGGAATGTAGATATAATAAGGACAATAACAGATGGGAAATTACAGCAAAGAATTTTGAAGAATTTGCAAACTCGCTGAGTAACTCTCCTGACGAAGAAAAGCGCAAAAAAGCTGCAGAAAATCGTTTGAGGAATTTGAACAACTCTCTTTATTATGTCAAAGGCATTAAGGGTGACAAAATTCCTACAGAATCTGTTTATGCAGCATTCATAAAACCGCTTACAGAATTTGCAGAAATGTTCAATGATAGAGAGTACATTAATACGTCTATGGAAGGTGCGCAAATTGACGGTTATAAAAACATGCCTCTTGAAGAAGCTCTAAAAGATACTCAGCCTATAGAAACTAGAGAAATAAAATCAGATTATAAGTTGGATTTAACCTCTCTTAAAACCAACATTACAACAGAAATTTCTAACCTTAAAAAAACAAAAGAAGATGTTCTTAACGGAGAAAAAGCTGTAAAAACGCTTAATAATGATTTAAAGAGATATAAAGCTCCGACAGTTGAAGTTTTAAAGGATTTAAAGAAAGTTTCTCAATTATTCTTAAACCTCAGTACCTCTAAGGCCGGCACATTATTTGATTTTATAACTGCATCAGAAAAAATTGATATAGATTATGAGATGAAAATGACCGGAAACTTTACAATAGAAACGTTAACTACACTTATAAGTTTTCAAACTATTTTAATAATGCCGAAAAGAAGATTGACAGAGTTATACAACTATTATCAAATACGCTGGAGAAACTATGAAAGTTTTAATACAAAGAGTAAAAAAAGCTTCTGTTACAATTGAAAACAAATTATATTCTGAAATTGAGTCCGGCATACTTGCTCTTGTAGGAATAGAAAAAGGCGACAGCACTGAACAGGTAGAAAAACTTGCAAAAAAAATAGTGAATCTACGAATTTTTCCGGATGAAAACGATAAAATGAATCTGTCACTCATTGACACATCAGGAGAAATGTTAATAGTATCACAATTTACTCTATGCGGTGATTGTAAAAAGGGAACAAGACCAAGTTTTGACAAATCAGCACCTCCGGAAGTTGCAAACGAGCTTTATGAATATTTTATCAAAGAGGTTCAATCATACGGAATAAAGACAGGAACAGGCGTTTTCGGCGCAATGATGGAGGTTGAATTAATAAACGACGGTCCTGTTACATTTATGCTGGAGGCACATAATGGATGATTTTAAACACTACACCGTAATGCTTAATGAAGCTGTTGATGCATTAGAGTGTGAGAAAGGTAAGATTTATGTTGACTGTACGCTCGGAGGGGGCGGCCATAGTGAATTAATCTTAAAAAGAATTTCGCCAAACGGCAGACTTATTTCGTTTGATATTGATGATGAAGCAATAAGGCATGCTAAAGAGCGCTTGAAAGATTACCCAAACCTTACAATAATCAAATCTTCTTATACAAATATCAAAGCAGAGCTTCAAAAATTAGGTATTGAAAAAATTACAGGCGGGGTAATCTTAGACCTCGGCGCATCTTATCATCAATTGACAAAAGCTGAACGCGGTTTCTCTTTTTCAAAAGAAGCTCCGCTTGATATGAGATTTGACATGGAAAGTAATTTTTCCGCCTATGATGTAGTAAATACATACTCGGAAGATGAATTGGTGAGGATTTTTAGTGAATATGGAGAAGAAAGATTTTCAAAGAGAATTGCAAAGAAGATTGTTGAAGTTAGAAGGTCTAAGCCGATTAGAACAACGAAAGAACTTGCTGATATTATTATCGCTGCGACTCCTAGGATTAAGTCTAATATACACCCTGCTACAAGAGTGTTTCAGGCTATTCGTATAGAAGTTAATAATGAGTTAAAAAATGTAAATTTTGTACTGTATGACATATTGGATTTATTAGATAAAGGTGGTATAATTTCTGTAATAAGTTTTCATTCTTTGGAAGATAGAATTGTAAAACAAATCTTCAAGTTTGAGAGCCAGAAGTGCAGATGCAATGAAATGATTTGCAATTGCCCGCCGCCAAGAATCGAATTAGTCAACAGGAAACCGATAATGGCGAGCGAAAAGGAGATTTTGGAGAATCCGCCGTCACGAAGCGCAAAATTAAGAGTCGTTAGGGCTATTTGATGTTGCGGATTTAAACCTTGGGAGCAGAGGAGTATATATATTGGTTTCGGCATTAAAAATCAACAATAAATCTGGGTTAGACTATTTCATAAAAAAACTTGCGGGGGAAAATAAAAAAGAATATCAGGTTCAGGAAAAGACGAAGAAGTCTTTTGTTGATAAGTCTGTTCAAAATCTCGCTGTTAATAGTATAATAGAAGGGTACTTTCCAAAGGAGAATTTAGTCAAAGATATGGCAATAAAACGAGTTAATAAAACATTATGCGTCATATTAAGCTTACTAATAGGTGTTGTTATTGTAAGCTATTACTTTGTTATCTCCTGCGAGATGAAATTAAATGACCTCAGCCGTCAGACTGTCATTCTAAATAATGAGAATGAAGAACTTCAAAACAGACTTGATACACTAAAATCATTCAACAATGTAGATAAAACTCTGCAAGAGAATAATATGCTCCAGAGAGCAGGACAGGTTATTGAAACACCGGAAGTCACAGTTGACACACAGGTTGCGGCAAAACATCGGGTAAAAAAGAAAATTTTTGATTACGCAATAGGTTTTTAAAAATGTTAAAAATAGTATGCGGAGCTGGAAATGAAGATTGCGAGAGTGTTAAAAGACTGGTTTATGTATATGCAAAAGCCGGCTGTAAATATTTTGATATATCGGCAAGAAAAGAAATTTTAGAAGCTGCTAAAGAAGCTGTTTCACTAGCCGGACTTGAAGATGCCCATTTTTGCGTAAGCGTAGGAATCAAAGGTGACAAGCATATTACAAAAGCTAAAATAAAGGAAAGTGTCTGTATAAAATGCGGTAACTGCCTGCGTCACTGCCCCAATGATGCGATATTTCCGTCAATTATGGTTAATGATAAACGCTGCATTGGATGCGGCACTTGCGCAAAAAAATGCCCTACAGGTGCAATGACAATGTATGAAAAGGATATTAATGTCAAAGAAATCCTTCCTTATATGGTAGAAAACGGGGTAGAAATTCTTGAACTGCATATTATGGGACATGACAAGAAGGATTTAGATTACAAGTGGGGAGTGATTAATGATTGTAATCCTAAGTATGCTTCAATCTGCATTGATAGAGAATTTTTCGGCAATAAAGAAGTTATTGACCGCGTAAGAAATATGATTGCTCATAGAAAACCATATACAACAATTGTACAAGCTGACGGAATTCCTATGAGCGGTTCAGATGACAGCTACAAAACTACCCTTCAAGCAGTTGCAATGGCTGAAATCATTCAGAATGCAAACCTGCCGGTGCATATAGTTCTATCCGGCGGAACAAACTCAAAAACAGCAGAGCTTGCAAAAATGTGCGGTATAAATTACTACGGTATAGCAATTGGCTCCTGGGCCAGAAGAGTTGTCAAACCTTATATTAACTCTCCTGATTTCTGGGATTGTTTGGAATGTCAGCATCAGAGCATAGAAAAAGCAAAAGAACTCGTTAAAGCTTCTGTTTAGCCAGTCTTTCCAAAGCTTTTTCAAAATCAGCTTTAGAAATTAAAATCTTTTTTAAATCTTCGAAACCAAAAGTTCTTGCATCCATTTTTTCATGAAGTCCTAGGCGTTCTATCGCATTAAAGAATGCATCCGTAATCATTTCAGCAACATCCGAACCGTTAAATTTATTCTGGAACATAGCAGTAACAAGCTTATCTACAGAAACATCTCCAGAAAGCGGCTGATTTTTAGAATGAATTTTAAAAATTTGTTTCAATCCTTCAAGATTTGGCATAGGAATTTCTATATGCAGTCCGAAACGTCCAGATGCAAGAAGAGCCGGATCTATTAAATTTTTCATATTTGTAGCTGCAACAATAAATGCAGGAGCTTTGCTCTTTTCTAAATCACTCATACAACCGAGAAACTGATTTACTATAGGGTCATCAAAACGAGCATTGGAAGACCCATCCCTTGTTTTAGCAATTGAATCAAATTCATCAATAAAAGTAATTGATGGTGCATCAGCCATTGCTTTTTGAAAAACATCTCTTATTGATGCTTCAGAAGCACCCACCTGCGCACTTTTAAACTCATTTGCGTTAAATTCTCTATACTTCGCACCGGTTTCAGATGCAAGCGCCTTCCCTAATAAAGTTTTTCCGCATCTTGGCGGTCCCCATAACAGAATACCTTTATTCAGCCTTATATTTTCGAAAACTTTCGGATAATTTATCGGACGGACAACATACTTTTTAAGCGCCGCTATAGCCTCATCTAAACCTCCGATGTCTGCAAATGTAAAAACTTTCTTATCATCAGACGTATTTGTTTCTGTACAAAGAGAAGTCACTGTTCTTTTATTAAACTCTTTAAGGTTTGTTATAGATTTCACCTTTAAATATTTTTCTGCATTTGAAGGATTATATTTGTAAGGCGGATTAAAAACAAATTTAGGTTTTTCTCCCCAGAGCAACTCACCAGTCCTTATTTCCTCGCCGGCACGAAGTTCTTTTACAAGCCCTGCTTTGAACTGGTGTTTATCACTATCAAAATCTTCTTTCGGCCGTTGCACAGTCAGAGGGAAAAGATTTCCCACCCCCATAATAAAAAACTTATCTTGTTTCTTGAATATTACAAAATCTGAATCTAAGGTAATTTTATTCTTCAAATCTTTTTTCTCAACATTCAATGTATACTTTTTTAATATTGGAGTATCTATCTTATCCGAGTTTTGTGACAAAATCATATCAGCAATTTCTTCATTTGAAGTCACAACAAGCAATGAATGTTCGTCCAAAGCTTCTAAACCATATCTAAATTTCTCTGAAACATCAGGAGATCCAAATATACCCCGAAAAACCATATTTGGTGCTGAAACTTTAGAGTGTAATTTGTACCGATTATTTAATAAATTAGTGCTATTTATTCCGACTATTCCAACTCTCATTTTAATCCCCGTGTTTATCCAATTATTTTGCTAAAATTGAAAGTTTTTCTCCTTGAATTGTCTGCTCTGGCTGTTTATACGGATATGATGCAAAATTATATTGTTTATTGTAATAAACTTTCTTCGGCGCACCTTTAAATATGATATTCTTAATATGTTTCAAAATCATTACGCCATTTTTAGCAGTCTTGCCATCCATTACAATTTTCCCGCCGTCTTTTTTAACAATGCCGAGTTTTCCGCCAATCTCTTTTACAACATACTGCGTTTTATCCTTGGCATTAGCGTTTGTAAATACCGTACCAACCGGAATTGCAATTCCTGCTCCAAGCATAATTGCATCTACTTCAGATTTTGGAAGTATTGGAATGTATTTATTATCTGGATTTATTGTTTCTATATTATTTTCTTCAAAGAATTTTTTACGTTTTTCCTCTGTATCCAAACCATATTTTTCAAAATAATTACATCTATTTGAAAAATCTACATCACCGGCATTAAACAGAGTTACTGTCATATCACCATTTGCACTCTGCATCATATAAGCAATCTTAGCAAAATCTTTTGATAGTAACCTTCTTTCTTCCTCTAATTTTTTCAGCTCTGCACTTAATGCTTTATCTGCAGTTTTACTCTTTAATTGCTCATTTATCTCATTTATTCTGTCACCAATATTCCCAAGTCTTGCCGTTGCTTCACTTCTTGTAAAGTTGTGAGCCTTAACCTCAAGAGCATAAGGAGTACCATTATTCAACGGAGCAAGTTCAGGATTACTTCTGTCTTTTAAAGCCCCGTTCATTGCACTCATAACAGTTCTTCTATATTTCGCAATATCAGATTCACCTTCGGTTTCTGTCCAAGGAAGAGCATTTCTGTTTTGAAGGTATACGTTTTTAGCTTTCTCTTCATAACCTGTCATACCAAGTTCATCACCTGAATACATAGTAGGTATACCAGGAAGCCCTTTTAAAAATTCCATAATCATTGAAGCTTTTACTACAGCTGCCTCTGTAGCAGATTTATAAGCAGAATCAATTATAGTTTCTTTATTTTCTATAGGCTTGCCTGATTTAAATTCTGCTTGCTTAACAGCCATTTTTAGAGCGACTTTAAGATCTCTTGCTGCATATCCATTCTTTTTCATTGCAGTTACAGGATCTTCAATACGCTTAAACCCTTCTGTATTAGCTAATACAGTATTTTTATCATATTTTTCTGCAAAAGCTTTGAAGCCTTCATCTAATGATTTCTTAGGGTTTGTTTGGGCATAAGCATCCTTGAGTAATTTTGCAAGCTGAACCGTATATAAACTATACTTGCCATAATCACTCTGACTGCCTAAAATATCTCTTGCATTTGCTTCATTACGTTCTTTTATTTTCGGATCTATATCCTTCCAATCCAAATCACCATGGACTAAGTAGTCAGAAATCTTTAACTCATTAGCTTTCTTTATTACTTCTGCAATTTCTGCATTTGTAAGGGCTACACCAGAGAGCTTCAAAATTTCTTCGAAAGCTGCTTGTAAAGAAGAAAGTTCTTTAATCTTAATTTTCTGCATACTATCAGTAACACCTTCACCGAGATAGTTACCATTAGTTAAGTCAATAAGCGCATCAATTAAGCGTTTTTTATCTTCTTCTGAAATTGATTTTTCTTCATTTATTACATCCATCAAAAGCTTGCTTGTTGCAACGGCTCTTGCTGATGTAGTTAAGAAGTAGTCATTATTATCAACATTTAATCTTAATTCTATTGGCACATCTGCTGCTGTTTTTGCACCAGATAATACTTGTATTGCAGCCTCGCGGGTTTTATGCCCTCTTTCATCTGAGCCAAGAATATTAGCATGGAACATTGACATATCAACTGCCAGACCATGAATCATACGCGGCTTATCATGGTTTCCCATAAAGGTATACAGGTTTCTCAGATAATCTACACTTCTTGTCTGCATTAGCAATTCAAAACGAGCTTTAAAACGGTCATGATTTTCGCTGTTATCAGTAGTACCAGTGTCAAATGAAGGAGCAAAATTCGTTAATAAATCCGTAAAGAAATAAGAATAGGCAGCTTCGGAGGTAATACCTGTTTCGTTAAAGAATTTTACAAAAGTATCAGGTTCTCCATTAAATTTCTGTCCTACATTTGTCATATTATTATAAGGATATGCATTTGAACCATATGTTTCCTGCAGTAATGGTTCTATATCTGTAATTTCAGCAACCAAGTAGGAATTTGGATTTTCTTGTTTTACTCCTTGTACAAATTTCTCCCAAAATTTTATTACAGCATCCCAGTTATCATCAAAAGCGTTATCTTCATTACGGATTGCATCCATATCAATAACATCTTTGCAGGCATCAAGCCTCCAGTCTAAACCAAGACCTGTTCTATCAACAAGAGCCTCTGCGATACGGAAACTGGAAGTATCTGTCTCGGATATTCTTTTAGATATTGCCTCTGATACATAAGAAATATCACTATCAGAAAGGTGCTTAATTCCCTTTTCTATTTTCTTTTCTAGTTTTTCAGCCTCATCTTCCGGGCTGCTTCCATTTATATCAAGAGCCTTTAAACTAGTTCCTTCTTTCAAAGCTTCATAATCATAAGTTATTTCACCATTTGGCAGAATTTTTGTCTTAAAATTATCACCGCCTAATGATTTGAGGAAAGCATATTTAGTAATATCCTGACCAACAAGCTCCATTACATATTCGCCGTATTCAGTATAGTCGCCATTACTATCTAAAAGTTTTTCATTAGATGTTTGATTAACCTGCTTAATAATTGCGTCAGCAAAGTCTTTAATTTCATTATTAAACAAACTATTTACTCGTTTGTAATTTTTTACATAAGGTTCAACAAGATGCGGATTGTTTTTCTTCATCAAATCAAATCTTGAAACACCAATTGTATCATCTGTCGTCGCTCTATTTGAGAAATAAGATGTTGAAAGAACGCCCACAGTATTTTCACCAAATTCCAGAGTATCAAGAGGAAGCTTCATTAATGATTTTACAGTCACATCATCCTTAACCATAACTCCTTTCGGAGCCAGCAGATACTGTCCGTTCAATATATTGCTGAGAGCTTCATTATTTAGTTTAGCTTCTTCCGGCAATTTTCCATCTTTGATTAATTTATTGATGTCTTCAACTGTTTTTGCTTTTCCCACGGTTTGAGCAGTATAAATGATCTGAATATCTTTAACTTTACCAGTCCAGTATTTTCCAGACTGAATAGTCAAGTCTTGTACTTCTCTAGCACCGCGCTCAATCATTTGTTTTTCATAATCACGTTCAGAACGGCTTACGATTGCCTGCAGTAATTTTTCATCGTAGCCGGAAATACCGTAATTCATTTTTACCATATCAGTGTTAGCATCCCAGGTAACAAATCCGCCCTCTGTTTTCTTATCAATTTTAAAGTTAGAGAACTGAGCTGCCATGATTGTACCATCAGCAGAGTCAAGGTTAATATTCTTACCAAATTTTTTATTTAGTTCATTAATAACATCAATTCTTCTATCATATTCTTTAGGGTCTATCTGGAATATAAAGTTAATTACAGTATCGTCATGGTTATTTATATCAAGCGCTTTGCCTTCTGTTAATTTTTCATAGTTAATTATAGCTTTATCTAATGCTTTTATCTGCTTCTCGCTTGCCTGAGAAGCATCATAAATCTGAAACATTGTTTCTTTTTTAGAATTATAATCAGGATTTACGATTTTTTTATACGTACTATTAGCTTGAAGCTGATAATTATAAGGCGCATTAACAACTCTAAATCTCAGGTTTTCCTTATTTTTAGGGATAGCCCCCAGCCCCAGATTTGAATTTTTCAAACCGCTCATTCTGAACCAGTAATATGATTGAGGAGTTTTTTCCGCCCATCTCAAAGCATACTGGAAGTGAATACCTTCAAGTCCTTCTGAAGTAAATGTACCATCATAAACGTATTTCATCCCATTTGTATACAAATCTCTGAAAAATGATGCAAAGTTTTCTGTATTCCCCATGTTCGGAGAAACCTGCATGTTGTTTTTATTCCAGTATCCGAGAGACCAGCCTTTGGAACCGTTTGCAATCGGAGTAGAGAACATATATTTGTATCCATTTTCCTTCAAGTAAGGAATTGCCTTCTGAGCACCTGCAATACTTCCGCCGTAAATATTAGAAAAGTTTTTTATAACACCTTCCATTTTATTTTGGAAATCTTTATCATAATAGATTTCACCGGTATTTTCTTCTGTAAAACCTCTATACATTGCACCTGGCATTAAAGAATCAGGAGTAATCAAATACCCCGCACCTTGAACTATTGGAGTAGTTCCCTTGCGTGAAACAAGTGTATGTGTATAATTGCTAATAGGATCTCCAACATAATCAAGAGTTTTTGTACCATCTTTTGATTCAACTAAACCAACATTATGCACTTGTAATCGATTTACATATTCGCCATTTTGCTCTTTAACTTTAACACCGGTATCAGCACCTTCCCAGACAACCTTCCCTGTAGATTTGTCTTTTCTAACCACTTTATATGCAAAAGGCGCATCTTTATCTAAGTTAGTAATATCCTGTAAATTAACATCTACACCTTCCGGTTTTAAAGGTATTGTAGCAATTGGAGCCGCAGAAAGCTTATAGTTATAGTTTTCTGTCGGCGCAGCGCTGAAAATCTGGATTTCGCAGTTTTCTTTTTCACTGTTAAATGGAAAATTAAAACGCATTACCGTTTCGCCCAAATCATTCTTTACGTGCTGGTAGCCTTTAAACCCGATATTCTGTACACTATTAATTTTATTTACAAACACCTTCTGAAACTCCTTCTAAATATATAAAGAATGTAAAAAAATATTTTTTGCCATTTATCCGGCATGTAAATTAAAAATTTTACAAAATTTAATATTGTATATAATACACATTACCACTAAATTTCACATTTAATTATATTACATAAATATCAAATTTCAATTTCTATTTTATATAATGTCTGCCTGAGTATACTACCTCTTTCCAGGAGTTCAATTCCTTGAATTTTTCAAGAATTTCTCTGGTTCTTCTTGCTGCTGAATTTATAAAACCGGCATTTACACTGAATAGTTCGCCCAGAGAAAGTTTTTTGATATCATGACTATATTTCTCGCCAAGTATTGAGAGCTTTGTCATAATATTTTTAATCTTATTTTTGTCCCCCCATATTACTTCATAAAAATCCTTCTCCCGCTCTGTCCATATTTTTCCCATAATTTTATCGATGCTGTCGAGAGTTTTATATGCAAGGTAGAAACATGCCAGTACAGATTTATTATTTTTTCCTTCTGACTCGTTAATAAAACTTTTTTCACTGTCATTATCAATTTCTTTTAGCAATTTTACCGCACTTTCCTCAGTCGGAGTATCACCCAGTTCGATATTTTTATACTTTATACCGTATTCTGCAGCAAGATTTTTTAATTGTTTATTCTCTTTATCAATCTGGATAATTTGTGAATAACCTTTATGCCTTAAGTACTCCAAATCTTCTCTTTGTTTCTCAAGATTTTCTGAGGTTATTTCACCTGTGCTAAACTTTGAATCAATATAGAACAAATCTTTAATGTTACTATAGTTTTTAGGATTAAATACTGTTTCCAAATATTTTTGTGCAGGCAAATCCCAGCTGCGTTTGTATCTAAGACCGTTAAGAAGCATTTTATCCCACGTTGCCGGTTCGTTTCTATAAATATCAAGTGCCCGTTTTATTGTATCGCAGTATGATTTGTAAGGATCATCCGTAAGGAAAAGAGATTTTTCAGTTTTAAACCCGAGAATTTCTTCGTCCCTGCCTTCCCGCGGATCTACAATAATTTCGGCAAGCCCTCCAGCGTTAGATACTATCGGAATTGCCCCCATCCTCATACCCTGAAGCTGAACTAGTTCAAAAGGTGCAAATCTGCTGGGAATTAAAACGGTGTCCGATCCTGCATAAAACTGTGAAATATTGTTTATAAAACCGTCACACAAAACTGCCCTGCCCGGATATTTATACACTACATTCTCCAGATACTCTTTTATAAGAGCATAATCTTTACTAAAATCCGGCCCTGCAAGAATTATTTGTGCATCCTTTTCTTCTTCAAGCAATTTTTCTGCTGCTTTTATTACAATATCAACTCCCTTCTGCTGTGGATCGTATCGTGTAATAAAGGTCGAAACGAGTGCATTCGGGTCATTCTCAAGGAAACCATACTGCTTTGCACCTACTGTTTTATTAAAAGCAGTTTCCTTATCTGGTACCTTGGCCCCTAAAATTTCCTGAAGGTAAGATTTATTCATAGCTTTACCGGTTTTATAATCTAACAAATTGGAATTTGTTTCAAGCTCTTTTTCATTAGCAGAAAATGGATACTTTACAGGGTTAGTTGTTTCTTTTTCAGTTGCAGCAGGGTTATGGAGGCTGTAATCCATACCGATTGTTATGCCAAAACTCTTAAGCCTTTCTAAGTTCATCAGGTTAGAAACACCATCTGAATACCTGTCTTCCTCTGCTAATTCTCTTATGTATGTATCAGAACAACTTACTATTGAATCTGATGTCCTAACTGCAGGTACATAAAAGTTATAATATTGTTTAAACCACCCTTTTTTAGGAAAACTGTCCATAACCATACTATCCATAAATCCAAGATGATTTGTTGTGTATGGAATATATTTTTCATAATTTTCAGCAACTTTTAAATAAGCCGCTTTATAATCACCTCTCGAAATTTCTTCATTAATATTTAAAGGATGTAACTCGCCGGCTCTAGCTTCAACTGCTCTGCTGATTTCTTCAAGAAGAGCCCTTACACGCGGTTCAGCACAATGTTTGTCAAGTTCCTGATTGTTCAAAATATATGGTGCAGCTACCGGTGCACCTACACGCCCCTGATAGACAGGACCGAAATTATTTATATTTGCTATTTTAATTTTATCCTTATAAAACTCATCCTTACTCATAGCTTCAATAATCGGTGCAGTTGTCCATTCATATGACATAACGTATTTAGGGTTAAAATCTTCAGCATCTTTTAGTTTTTTAAGAGCTTCAAGTCCTGCTTTACAGAAAGCTTCCTGATTTTTAACCTGATCCATTATCCAACCTTGATATTCTGTCTTATTATTGGAAACATCATCAGGACAATATAAGACGTAAACAGGAAACTTTACACGACTGTCATTTACCTTAAAAATCTTCCCTTTCCCGCTTTTTGTACCATAATCGTAATCAAAATCTATTCCAAGATCATCAACAGGAAACTCCTTGCCTTTTGGTGTTCTATATATCTGCTGTCCCTTATCATTGACAGGAACTCCGCCCTGAGCATTAAGCAAAGGAATTACACATCTCACATCCATACCGCGTTTATTTAACTCCGGTGCAAGTTCGCCTACAACATCAGCCATACCGCCTGTTTTATTTATCGGAACTGTTTCAAAAGAAACAAATGCAACCTGCTTTGGATTTTCTCCGCCTTTAAAAGCGATTGTTGAATATTTATTTTGTAATTTCTCAGATTTTTTTGCACGTATCCTATTTGTATAACCGGTATTATTTACACTTACAGCTAATATCATCTTTTACCTCCGTTCTGGAGTATCCATTTCCAGCAGCTTGTTATTATCTCATCTATATTTTTTTGAGGCGCCCATCCAAGATCTTTTTTAATTTTTGTATTATTGGCAATTAAACTTGGAACTTCGTCTTCTAATGCTGCTCCTATACGAAGCTTTAATTCCTTACCGGTTATATCAATACTTTTTCTTATAAGCTCACCCAGAGAAGTTCCCTTACCGGTACCTAAATTATAAGTTTGAGAAGCTGTATCCGGTTCTAAAAGCTTTGCCGCAGATTTACCAATTGCCTCTGTAACATCATCAACATGAATAAAATCTTTTACACATGTACCATCCGGAGTAGGATAATCATTTCCCATTAATGTAAACAGCCTATCATCCTTTATCAAATTTAGAAGTACAGTTATTACATTTTTACCGATATCCAAATCATTAAACCCGTGAGCTCCGGCGACGTTAAAAAGTCTTAGGATTGTAGATTTTAAACCATAAACCTTGTAATCATTAATCAATTGTTCTGTAACGAATTTTGTTTTTGCATAAGGGGTTTTTGGAACTGGTGTTCTTTTTTCGGAAACTCTTCCTTGAACAGTTTTGGGATAAATTGATGCTGTTGAAACATACAAAATATTTTTAACATCATTGTCAAGCATAGAGTTAACAAGATTTCTTGATGCAATAACATTGTTATCATAATATTTCCTTGGATTAACTATTGATTCGGAATTATATGTTGACCCTCCAAGGTGGATAACTGCATCCACAGGCTTATTTTCTTTTAAAAGTTTATTGATTTCTGCTTCATTAGTCAAATCAAAATTTGCAAAAGAACATAAACTCTTATCAGTCTTATAGCGGTTTATCTCTGCAATAATAGTATCTAGATACTCCTGTTTATATTTATCTCTGCAACACACTATACAATTAACCCCGTCATCTGCAAGTTTGGGGACCAAATGACTTCCAATATAACCTGAACTGCCGGTAATTAATACATTCGGATCATATATACCTTTAAACCCTAAATTACCGGAATTTATTTTACCTATTAACATACAGACCCTTCCTAATAATTCTTTTCTTCCTCTGCTAAAATTGCAAAGTTAATTTCCCTTAATTTATTCCATAAAGTATCTTTAAATACCTTCATATCCTCTAAATCGCTTTTAGCTTTCATAATAATCTCTGCAGCCACACCGGAATTAGAGTAATTATTCAAAAGATCATGATAATTTTCTATAACCTTTTGCACTTCCCTATATTTTAAGAGAGTTTCAATTTTTTGTTTCTGCAAAGAATCAAATACAGCAACATTTTTATCGCGAATGCTGTCCAAAAATTTTAAATCTCTGGCTGATGCCTTGCAAGACAGCTGGTTGGTTTGTAATGTAACTTTCAAGACAGAACTCCTTTCTTTAAAAAGGATAAACCGCCTAAAAATAAAATTTGCTAGTTAATGAGAACTATTTTTTAAATATCCACTCCAGACATCATATTAATAAGCGTATCGATTGTATTCTGCATATTAACGCTGTCTGTAGTTCTTTGCTGTAAGAATGCATTGATTTTAGGCATCATTTCAATAGCAATATCCAGTTTCGGATTAGTTCCGGGCTGATACATACCAACGTCAATCAAATCTTTATTTTCCCTGTACATTGCCATAATTTTACGAAGTTTAGCAGCAGCTTCTTTATGCGGCTGGCTGGCAATTGCAGACATAAGTCTTGAAATACTGCCCAGTATATCGATAGCAGGATAGTGGTTAGCTTCTGCAACTTTTCTGGATAAGAAAATGTGACCATCTGTAATACCACGCACAGTATCAACAATAGGATCATTAATATCATCACCTTCCATTAAAACTGTGTAAAAAGCTGTTATAGAACCCTTTGGACTGTTTCCAGCCCGTTCAAGGACTTTTTGAAGCCATGAAAATATTGAAGGCGGATAACCTTTCATCGTTGGCGGTTCACCAATTGAAAGTCCAACTTCACGTCCGGCCATCGCACAACGCGTTACAGTATCTGTCATCAAGAAAACCTTTTTCCCTTGATCTCTAAAGTATTCACATACTGCCGTTGCAGTTAAAAGACATTTTTGTCTGATTAGAGGCGGCTGGTCACCTGTTGAACAGACAAGTACTGATTTTTTCATACCCTCAGGTCCTAAAGCATCCTCAACAAATTCTTTAACTTCACGTCCGCGTTCTCCAATTAGTGCAATTACGTTTACGTCTGCATCAGAATTTCTAGCAATCATACCGAGAAGTGTACTTTTTTCAACCCCTGAACCTGCAAATAACCCCATACGCTGTCCGCAGCCAAAAGTCAATGTAGAATCAATGGCGCGAACTCCTGTTGAAAACATATCTTTTATAATGGGACGTTCAAAAGCACCTGGCGGGTCATTATCAACCTTTATCCATCTTGCATTTGTTGTATCAAGCGGCATATTGTCAATAGGTTCACCAAGCGGGTTTATTAGTCTGCCAAGAAGAAAATCACCAACTGGAATCATAATGGGACGACCTGTTGATGTTACAAGACTGCCTTGCCCTATTCCTGCTCCATCGTATAAAAGCATAAGCTGGGCAGCATCGCCTTTAAAAGCAACAACCTCTGCTGCTTTTTTTTGTCCTTCATCTGTTTCAATATAGCACAAATCACCGATTTTTAACCCAGGTAATTTTACATCAACCGTTAAACCTAAAAGTTTTGCTACAGTACCTTTAAAACTATATAATTTAACGTTATCTAATGTATTTTTAACATTATTTTTTAAATTTTCAACTTCATTTTGTTTCATATAATAAAGTCGTTCCTAAATTTAAACCCGG
>ERZ824598.1747-NODE-1747-length-25631-cov-4.867454_pt1 | contig 25631 bp, 18 predicted proteins | sample MGYA00519934_ERZ824598 | MGnify/ENA primary metagenome ERZ824598 (study PRJEB31778, sample SAMEA3449177) | human gut metagenome | biome: human gut; feature: human-associated habitat; material: faeces | place: United Kingdom | collected 2010/2012 ...
CTCAGACAATCCTTCAGGCATGTATTCATCAGAGACTTAACAAAATAAGAAATCAACTAAAAACTCTGCGTTCTTCGGCAATTGTCTTAGTTTTTTTGATGGCAGGATAATTTATGTTATCGGCTGCAAAATAGCTATTATTTTATCGACATAATAAGCAATATGTGGTTTTGGAATAACTTCCGGTAGGGGAAGTTTGCGTTAAATATACATTTTTTTTCAAAAAAACCCTCTAATTCCATTTCAATTCCATTTGAAATCCATAGTAATGCTAATTCAGGTTCTATAATTAGACATGGAAACTGAAAAAAAGCAATGGGATGTCGATTCTAAACAATTGATAGGGACTAGGAGGACAAAATGAAAGATGATATCCGTGTTATACTGGCAGACAACAACGTACAGGACAGAGAAAGCAAAAAACGATTATTAAATGAACAGGGAATCCAAGTAGTGTACGAAACAGGAGACGGAAAAAAAGCGCTGGAAAACATTAAAAAGTTAAAGCCGGATGTTGTAGTCATGGATATGATCTTACCGGGAGTAGACGGTTTGGAAATATTAGAAGAATGCAGAGAATTAACAGAGTACAAGCCTTTGTTTATCATTGCCACGGCACTTCGACGCGAGGGATTGATCGAACAGGCATTAGCACAGGGAGCAAACTATTATATGATGAAACCGTTATCAGCAACGATGTTGATCAAACGGATCAGACAGATCGCAGCCAGTGCAGGCGAAGGGGAAGAGGGACAAGCTGCAGTACATAACAGCGAAGAAAAGCAGCTTGTATCCGTGCCGGAGTATACGGATACTGTGAAGGAAGATTCAAAGAAAACGATAAGACAGGTTGTGAAACCTACAGAACATTTGATCAAAGATCCGTCGGATAAATACACCGGCAATCTGGAGATTGACATTACGAATATATTGCTGGAGATCGGAATGCCGGCACATATCAAGGGTTACCAATATATTCGTGAAGGCATTATGATGTCTTTTGCAGATCAAAATATGTTGCACTATATTACAAAATTTTTGTATCCAACCATTGCAAAAAAATATCATACTTCTTCCAGTAGTGTAGAACGGACGATCCGTCATGCGATAGAAGTTGCATGGCGCAGAGGGAATATGGAGACATTAGAGCACGTGTTTGGAAATACGATCTCTGCAAATCGCGGCAAACCGACCAACTCAGAATTTATGGCACTTTTGACGGATAAACTGCGTTTAGAGTATCGTATGCGGGAGGCTTGCTGATCGATCCGAATGTGAAAGACACACGATCTGTAAATCCTGCTGAGCGTGTTATGCGGCAGGAAATGGCAGTATAATAGGTACAAACTTGACGGAATAGCGTAAAATAAGGTATAGTAATAGAGTTGTCGTTAATAGATGACTCTATTACTTTTTTGTGTATACACGTATGCACGGGTACGATGACACGCCCCTCTGTTTTGTTGGATATACATAGGATAGCTGAGTGCTCGGAGGGGAACTATAGAAGGAGGTACTAGAAAATGAAAACAAATTCAATGATGTCGATAGATGATGCATTAGATGCAAAATTTAATGAACTTGTTGTAAGTTGTATGAAATCAGGAGCAATCGACCTAAACTTATATCAGGAATATGATGTGAAGCGGGGATTGCGTGACAGCAATGGAAAAGGTGTATTGACCGGATTGACTGAAATTTCAGATGTAACAGGGTACCGTGTTGTAGATGGGGTCAAGGAGCCGGCTGATGGTATGCTGTACTATCAGGGGTATGATGTCAAAAATTTAGTTGGAGATGGCATTGAGAAACGATTTGCCTTTGAGGAAACAACATATTTGCTGTTGTTCGGTTATCTGCCTAATAAAGAGCAATTGGAAGTTTTCCATGGGATCATTGCGAGCTTGCAAGAGCTGTCCGGACAATTTGTGCGTGATGTTATTATGAAGGCGCCAAGTGCAAATCTGATGAATGGATTGCAGAAAAGTGTCTTGACTTTGTACTCTTACGATGCTAATCCGGATGATATTTCAGTATCCAACGTACTTCGTCAGTCATTGCAGTTAATTGCGAAATTGCCATTGATCGCGGTTTACAATTACCATGCATACAGACATTTTCACTTCTTTGACAGTTTGGTGATCAAGCCTGCTAAACCGGAGCTTTCGACGGCAGAAAACATTTTGCAGATGTTACGTCCAAATGGAAAGTATACTCCATTAGAAGCACGTGTACTCGATGCAGCTCTTGTGCTTCATGCAGAGCATGGTGGTGGTAATAACTCGACATTTACCAATCACGTAGTAACGTCTTCGGGTACAGATACCTATTCGGCAGTCGCAGCATCCATTGCATCTTTGAAAGGACCGCGTCATGGTGGAGCTAATTTGAAAGTGCAGCAGATGTTTGCAGATCTTCATGAGCATGTTACGGATCTGGAAGATGACGATCAGATTCAGGAATATTTGCAGGCAGTACTTCGTGGAGATGCTTTTGATCATTCCGGTCTGATCTATGGTATGGGGCATGCAGTTTACACGTTGTCCGATCCGCGAGAGGTGATCCTGAAGGATTATGCACAGAAATTAGCTGAAAGCAAAGGAATGCTCAAAGAGTACAGTCTTTATGATAGAGTAGAACGCATTGGAACGCAGTTGCTATCTCATAGAAATCATGTGGTCAAACCAATCTGCGCAAATGTGGACTTCTATTCAGGTTTTATTTATACAATGCTTGGTATTCCGGAGGAGTTATTTACACCGATCTTTGCAATTTCTCGTATTGCAGGATGGAGTGCGCATCGTCTGGAAGAACTTGTAAATCGAGGTAAGATCATTCGTCCGGCATACAAATATGTTGGACATCACAGACCGTTTGTTGATGCCAAAGACCGTGGGACAACAGAGGAGTAATCTCTATAGGGATACAGGAAAAAGATAAGAAAGGTATGGTAATTGTATGACAACAGTATCAAGTTCCAGCATTGCTGCAATATTAGTGGCGTTTGCTGCCTATTTGTTATTCATGATCGTGATCGGTGCAATCTGTATGCGCCGCACCAATAGTTCAGAGGATTATTTCCTCGGAGGCAGAGGCTTAAATGCATGGGTCGCAGCACTCTCAGCGCAGGCGTCTGACATGAGCGGATGGCTGCTAATGGGTCTGCCGGGTTCGATTTATGCGTTAGGTACCGGCCAGGCTTGGATCGCCATAGGGTTATTTTTAGGAACCGTTTGTAACTGGCTGCTGATTTCCAAAAGACTTCGTCGCTATACGATCGTAGCAGGTAATTCTATGACACTGCCGGAATTTTTGGAGAATCGTTTTCATGACAAAAAGAAAGTGCTGCTTTCCATCTCATCTGTCGTGATTATTATTTTCTTCTTAGTATATACAGCGTCAGCCCTTGCTTCGGGAGGTAAATTATTCCATACGATCTTTGGTATTGACTATCATATTGCGCTGATCATCGGTGCAGCAGTTATTTTAACTTATACGTTTATGGGTGGATTTTTGGCCGTATGTACGACAGACTTTGTACAGGGAATGTTGATGTTAGTCGGATTGCTGACCGTGCCAATCATTGCTTTTGCATTAGTCAGTGGCAAGTTTGCAGCTAACATTGACCACACACAGGTAGCTGGTGGTTATGATGCATATATGAATCTGTTCATGAACGGCGGCAGACCATATAAATTTGTGGAAATCTTATCGCAGCTTGCATGGGGATTAGGATATTGCGGAATGCCTCATATCCTGATACGTTTCATGGCGGTAAAAGATGAGAAAGAGTTGAAAAAATCCAGCGTGATCGCAATTTCATGGTGCTTTTTATCTTTGGTAGCTGCCTGCTTTATTGGTATTATCGGAAGAGCTTATCTGGTCGATAATGTACTGACAGGCGGACAGACAGAGAGTGTCTTTATCACAATGATTGAACGCGTATTCACCAAAAATATAGGAATTCCATTTGTTGGCGGATTGTTCTTGTGTGGCATTTTGGCGGCGATTATGTCAACGGCAGATTCACAGCTGTTGGTTTGTGCATCTTCGGTATCAAAAGATATTTACAAAAGTTTTATCCGTAAAGATGCAGACGATAAACGCATCATGAAAGTGACTCGAATCACAGTCATCGTTGTTGCATTGATCGCGATCGTAATTGCTTGGGATCCGGAGAGTAGTATTATGGGTCTGGTATCCGATGCATGGGCTGGTCTAGGATCGGCTTTTGGACCGGCGATCGTGTTGGCATTATTTTGGAAACGCGCTAATATGCCGGGAACGGTTGTCGGAATTATTACCGGTGGATTGACGGTTCTTATCTGGGACTATATCCCATTGATGGGTGGCAAGACGCTTGCAGTGACGACTGGTATTTATTCTCTGTTAATTGGATTTGTTTTGAGCCTTTTTGTTAATGTGATCGTTAGTCTTGCAACAAAAGCACCGAGTGCTGAAATTGTTGCAGAATTTGAAAAAGTCGATGCATATAGCGAATAAAAATACAAAGCATATTCCATACTAAGGAATGCAATAGATTCTATTTCGTGTCATACGAAATTTCAGAAAGGTATGGTGAATGCTTTGAAAAAGAAAATGTTAGGTTTTGCGGTGGTTACAGTCTTGGCGGCAGCATTGATGGTTGGATGCGGTAATAAATCCAAAAATAATTCTGCTACATCACCTTCTTCCGGTAATGGTGCAACGGATATGCCAAATGAGACAGAACTTCCAGAGAGTACCAATAATGCTGCAGATGATGCGGGAAATGCCGTGGATGATGCTGTAGATGGTGCGGGAAATGCTGTGAAAGATGCCACGGATGGTGTAGAAGATGCTGTAGATGACGCTGTAGATGGTACAGAAGATGCAGTTGATGATCTGACAGGTAATGAAAAAGACAAGACAAATGATCATGCAAATTCTAAAACAGATGATACAAAGAGCAAAAAAAACGATAATAAACGTTAGAATAGACGGCATAACACGATATGATATCGGAATGTCGTAATAGAATTAAAAAAAACGCACAGGATGCTAAAGCATAATGCTTCCTGTGCATTTTTTGTTTCTTTATAGGAAACTTCTCGTGTCTTATAAAGCAAAAAACGCTCCGCGAGGATGCGCATCTCGCGGAGAAGAAGTTAGCTGCAAACAGCACCGCTTGAGCGCGAAAGAGTCGCAAGCGACTCTTTGTTCTGTTGTGTGACGTCGCATCGCGAAGAATGGCTTTAGCGATTCTTGCCCTTTTGAGATGATTCCTCCGTGAGATGGATGCGGTAAAGAACGGCATCGCGATTTTTGTATATAAGATCTTTTTCAGGTTTCATGCCAAGATTTTTTGCAGTATGCAGTGATCGTACATTTTCTTTATCAATGACTGCAACAATATTGTCAATATCCAGAGCATGATAGGCATACTGAAATACTGCACGGCAACATTCCAGTGCATAGCCGTAGCCCCAATGATTACTATCTAACAAATAGGACAACATGATCTCATCCTGTCCGTCAACAACATGGTTCTCAATTCCGCAACGTCCAATGAGCCCACCGGAAGTTTTACTGAATACGCCCCATAATCCGTAGCCGTAGAAATTGTATACATTACGGATATAGGCAGCCTGTTTTGCCATCTCCATTTCTTTATAATCGTCGATGTCATCAATGAATTTGGCAACCTCGGGATCCTTATAAATCGGATATAAATCCGGAATATCCGCAACGGTCAGTTCGCGAATGATCAGACGTCTTGTATTTGCAATGGTTACCGGTATTTTTTGTTTGCGCTGCCAAACATGCAGGAAAAACGAAGGAGTAAGTCCTTCGAAACTTTCCAACAAAACATCGGCACGTGATAGATCCTGCTTGCCGGAATGTGGATTGTCGTATCCGACGCAGGCAATTCCGGCGGCGATCGCCGCTTCGACACCATAAGAGGAGTCTTCAACGACAATGGCTTCCTCTGCGGATACGCCAAGCTTTTTAAGTGCTAGTTGAAATGTGTCAGGAGCAGGCTTTGGATGGGCAACATTTGAACTGGAAACGAGCTGATCAAAATATTTGCGGATGCCTAATGAACTGACAACAGCGTTGATCTCAGCAGGATTAGAGGAGGAGGCAATCGCTAACTTCCAGCCACTGGCAGCAAGCTTCGGGATCAGCTCGCAGATGCCGGGCAGGGAAGGATACCCCTCTTCTTTGTGGATTTCGCGTTTGGCTTGATTTAATTCCGCCAAAAGCTCTTCCGGAGATAAAGAAAGAGAAAAGTCTGAGATAACTTTTTGTGCCATATTTGCAGTGGAACTGCCAATAAACTGTTCATGATAGGACATGTCGGCATCTACACCATATTTGTGCAGTACTTTCAGTGCTGCTCTGCCATGCTGTGGTTCGCTGTCGATAATGACACCGTCCATATCAAAAATAATCGCTTTTAATGTTCGCATTGTATAGAACACCTCCCCGTAAATTCGCTATTGAACCTTTATTATAGCAGAAAAATCATTGTGCCACAATCTCAGTCATGGTATAATTATAAAGGTGATTTATATATATGCCCCCGAGGAAATAGAGAAAGGACGAAAGAAGATGGCAGTGATCAGACCGTTTTGTGCAGTGCGCCCGGCAGTAGAATATGCCGATAAAGTAGCCGCATTGCCATATGATGTATATAATCGTGCAGAAGCGAAGAAGGAAGTGGAGAGAGAACCGTTATCCTTTTTGGCGATAGACCGCGCAGAGACACAATTTGAGGATAGTGTATCCGTATATGCACCCGAGGTGTATGCCAAGGCAAAGGAATTGTTTGAGGAACGTATCTCTCAGGGGATTTTTGTAGAGGATAAGCAAAGTGCTTACTATATTTATCAGTTGGAGATGAATGGACGCACTCAGACGGGTATCGCAGCGTGTGCCAGTGTAGACGATTATCTGGTTGGCACAATCAAGAAGCATGAAAATACAAGAGAAGAGAAGGAACAGGATCGTATTCGGCATGTAGACACTTTGTCTGCACAGACCGGACCGATCTTTTTGGCATATCGTTCCCAGGCAACGATCAACCAATTGGTGTCTAAGATCATGGAAACGCAGGAACCGTTGTACGATTTTACGGCATCGGATGGTATTGCGCACCGTATGTGGAAAGTGACAGAAGAAGCGGTTACCACATTACAGGAGGCTTTTGCCGGAATACAGGAGATTTATATTGCAGATGGGCATCATCGTGCAGCATCCGCAGTCAAAGTCGGCTTGAAACGCCGTAAAGAACATCCGGATTATGATGGAACAGAAGAGTTTAATTATTTCCTTTCCGTACTATTTCCGGACGATCAGTTAATGATCATGGATTATAACCGCTGTGTGAAAGATTTGCATGGACTTACGAAAGAAGCATTTTTGAAGGCTGTGGAAGAGTGCTTTGATGTTGCTGTCTTGGATGGTGCGAAGCATCCGCAGGCAAAGGGACAGATCACCATGTATTTGGAAAATCGCTGGTATTTGCTGCAGGCAAAGCAGGAACTGCTTGCTATCACGGATCCGGTTGCCGCATTGGATGTGTCATTGCTACAGGAATATCTGTTAAAACCGGTGCTTGGTATCGAGGATCCAAGGACAGATGAGCGTATTGATTTCATTGGAGGAATCCGAGGCTTGGAGGAATTGGAACGTCGTGTGCAGACGGACATGACGGTCGCATTTGCGATGTATCCGACTTCGATCGGAGAGCTGTTTGCTGTGGCTGACGCGGGGCTGCTTATGCCGCCGAAGTCGACTTGGTTCGAGCCAAAGCTTCGCAGTGGATTGTTGATGCACCGCATCTGATCCGGCCTAAAATCAATGTTTGCGGCTCGAACAGAGCCATGGAGATTTGCATATGAAAGAATTTTTTTCTATTGAAGGACCGTTTATGCAGTTTTTTGGAAAACTGTGGGATATTATATTATTAAGTGTTGTATTTTGTGTGTGCAGTATTCCGATCATTACGTTTGGGATGAATTGTATTGCACTGTATTATACGGTTGTAAAGGTGGTTCTGCCCGGGGAGAGACATGCTGTGCGGACGTTTTTAAAAATGGTTCCCCGCAATGCAAGACAGGGACTGCCGCTTGGAATATTGTTTGAAATAATTATCGCTGTTTTGACGTATTCGCTTATAGTGATCCTGCATAACGATATGGGAGCACTCGGTGTGTTTTTTGGTGTTGTGTTTGTTATGTTGTTTATGATCGTGTTAGTAGTTATGGCGTATGCATTTCCAATGTCTGCACGTTTTGAAAATACGATTGGAGAAATTGTTGCTAACAGTGCTTTTATGGCATTGGAACACTGGAAAGAGACAACATCTTTGCTGATCCTGCAGGCGGCATTTCTTGTGGGAATGATATTGATCGTGTATATTCCACCGATCATACTGATCTTGCCGGGAGCAATTATGTGGATGCAGGCAAAATTGTTGGAGCCGGTGTTTGACAGCTACTTAAAAGAGGGGGGAGCAAATCATGAAACAGAGACTATATGATCTGATGGACTGGGAAGCCATTGAAGCAATCGTTTATTCGGAAGAGGATCATCCTCAGCGTGTACTCGGACCGCAGAAGGTAAAGGGCGGTATTTTAGTGCAGGTATTTGTGCCGGGAGCAGTTAAGGCAAAGCTTCGTCTTAAAAGTACAGGTAGAAATTATACAATGGATCAGTCAGACGATGCAGGCATGTTTGCAGTTCTTTTGCCGGGAAAGACAATCACAGAATATACGATCATTGCTTCCTATGAAGATGGTTCTAAAGTGGAGTTAGAGGATCCGTATCTATATCAGGATTTATTCGGGGCGAATCACATTGAGCGTTTTGAAAAAGGGATTCACCGGGAAATATATCGTTATATGGGTGCGCATCCGGCTGCAGTACGCGGCTGTATGGATGACACAGACATTCTTTGGGATGTAACGGAAGATGCCGTGAAAGACGATGCAGCACTGTTATATGGAACACACTTTGCGGTGTGGGCACCGAATGCAATGCGTGTCAGTGTTGTTGGGGATTTTAACGGCTGGGATGGCAGAAGACATCCTATGATGCGTCAGGGAGATTCCGGTGTATTTTCGCTTTTTATTCCGGGGATCGGACCGGGTGAATTATATAAATATGAGATTAAATCAGCACCGCAGAAAGTGACGATGAAGACAGATCCATATGGGTTTGCCTGTGAAAAGAGGCCGGCTAATGCCAGCATTGTGACGAATCTGCAGGAGTACCGCTGGAACGATGATAAATGGCTTGCAAAGCGTTCTAAAAGGGATTACACCAAGGAGCCTATGAATATCTATGAAGTTCATTTGGGATCTTGGAAAAGGCAGCAGGGAACAGAAGATGGATTTGTCAATTACCGGGAGCTGGCACGACAGCTTGTGCAGTATGTTCAGGAAATGGGATATACACATGTGGAGTTACTGCCGGTCATGGAGCATCCATTAGACGAGTCTTGGGGTTATCAGGTGACTTCGTATTATGCACCGACTTCCAGACATGGTTCGCCGCAGGATTTTATGTATTTTATGGATACGATGCATCAGGCCGGGATCGGTGTTATTTTGGACTGGGTACCGGCACATTTTCCAAAAGACGAGAATGGATTGGCGAGGTTTGATGGAACTTGTCTGTATGAGCATGCGGATCCGAGACAGGGAGAGCATCCACATTGGGGGACATTGATCTACAATTATGGAAGACCGGAAGTTGCTAATTTCCTGACGGCCAATGCATTGTTTTGGATCGAGCAGTATCATGCAGATGGAATCCGTATGGACGCTGTAGCATCAATGTTGTATCTGGACTATGGCAAACAGGACGGGGAATGGGTTGCTAATATGTACGGCGGCAATGAGAATCTTGAGGCAATAGCCTTTTTGAGGGATTTAAGCGATGTGATGCATGAGCGAAACAAAGGTGCATTACTGATCGCAGAGGAATCGACGGCATGGCCGAAAGTGACAGAGCCTTCGACAGTTGACGGTTTAGGTTTTGATCTGAAATGGAATATGGGCTGGATGAATGATTTTACAACGTATATGCAGACGGACCCGCTGTTACGCAAGGGCCGACACGGCATGCTTACGTTTAGTATGATCTATGCATACAGCGAAAAGTTTGTGCTTGTATTCTCGCACGATGAAGTGGTGCATCTGAAAGGCTCTATGTTTGCAAAAATGCCTGGTGAGCCGGAAGAAAAATATGCGAATCTTCGTGTGGCATACGGTTTTATGATGGCACATCCCGGCAAGAAGCTACTCTTTATGGGGCAGGAGTTTGCACAGGAGACCGAATGGAATGAGAAGCAGGAATTGCCTTGGGAGCAGGCAGAGGAGCCGGATCACAAGGCATTGCAGCAATATGTAAAGGCATTGAATACGTTTTATCAAGAGCATCCGGCTTGGTACGAGACAGATTTTGATGCAGAGGGTTTTGAATGGCTTAGCAGTATGGATGCCGATCACAGTATTATTACCTTTATGCGGTATGATGCGAAGAAAGAGGAGCGGCTTCTGGTGGTGTGTAATTTCACCCCGGTTACGTATGAAAATTTTAAGATTGGAGTGCCTGTTGCCGGAAAATATAAGGAAATCTTTAATAGCGATCAAATTTCCTTTGGTGGAACAGGTTGCATTAACGCAAGGCAAAAGAGTGCGAAGAAGATACCTTGGGATGGCAGGGAGTATTCGCTGACGATTTCCGTGCCGCCGTTAGGAATGAGCGTATATCGCTGTGTGCCGACTGACACGATGACAGCGACCGTTCCGTCGAAACGTGGAAGCGCTAGAACAGGAAAAACAGTAAAAAAGAGGAAATAAATGATGTTGTATGATAAAATGGGAATAGGCATGATGGAACTGCAAAATGCAATGCTTGCAGTGCAGGATAATACAACCGTCAAGGAGCTGACCAAGGTAATGGGGGATGACTCTGTTTCCAATGAAAAAAAGACCAGCTTTTTATTACAGTATTTATTAGATCAGCGAGAGCCGCTGCTTCGCTTCGGTCAGACGTTGCTGATCGCTTTGATCGTGTTTGTGATCGGTCGTAAAATGGTGAAGCTGTTACTTCGTTTTACGGATCGCTGGATGGAGCGGCGCAATGTAGAGGTTAGTGTCCGCAAGTTTGTGATGTCATTAGCCGGCGTTATCTATAATGTACTATTGATCTTTGTGGTTGCAGGTATTCTTGGTGTAGGAACCAGTTCTATTGTGGCTATGGTCGGATCGGCAGGATTGGCGATCGGCCTTGCTCTGCAGGGCAGTTTGGCCAATTTGGCGGGTGGGGTTTTGATCTTACTTCTCAAGCCGTTTCAGGTTGGAGATTATATTATTACGCCACAATCGGAGGGAACCGTACAGAGTATTGATATTTTTTACACGCGATTGACGACAACGGATAATCGGGTGATCGTGATACCGAATGGAACGATTTCTAATTCGGATATTACCAATACAACGAAGCAGGATAGGCGTTTGCTTGTTTTGGAGTTCTCTGTCAGTTATGATGCAGATGTTGCATTGATCCGAGATATTTTACTCAAAGAGATGAAACACAGGAGTGACATTTTGGTGAAAGAGCCAATGAGAGTTGTTGTGACCAGATTAAGCCCTGTGAAACTGCGTATGAATGCGAAATGCTGGGTGGAAACATCAAAATACTGGGATGTTTATTATGATATGTTGGAGAGGATCAAAACATTGTTACAGGAACAAAACATCTCCATAGGATAAGAAATTAGCAGAAATAAGAGGTGACGATAATGATCAAGTTTTATCGAACAGATGACCGTAAAATTCATGAGGAGGGTGGAATTGTTCCGGGAGGCTGGATTGATATGGTCAATCCAACAGTAGCAGAGGGTGAGTTGATCGCCAAAAGACTGCAAATTGATATTCAAGATCTGTTGGCTGCTTTGGATGAGGAAGAAAGTTCTCGTGTGGAATTGGAGGATGGATATACGTTAATTCTGGTGGATATTCCAACAATTGAGATTCGTCATGATAAAGAAGCATATACAACAATCCCACTGGGTATTATCTTGACGCAGGATATTATCATCACCATTTGTACAGAGGAAACTCCGGTGCTGCAAGCGTTTGTCAATGGTCGCGTGAAAGAATTCAGTACCAAGAAGAAAATGCGTTTTGTGTATCAGATCCTGTTCCGTGTGGCTGCGTTATATCAGAATGACCTTCGTGTCATTGATAAGAAACGAACCGAGATTGAGGAACGCATTGATGATGATACCGAAGACGTAGATCTGATCGATCTGCATGCATTAGAATCAACATTGGTCTACTTTGCGACATCTTTGCGTGCAAATGGTGTTGTCTTAGATCGCTTGACACGTTATAAGCGATTGGAACAGTATCCGGATGACACGGATCTGTTAGATGATGTCATTGTCGAGAACCGGCAGGCGATCGAAATGACAACGATATATAGAGATATTATCAACGGAACGCGTGAGCTGATGTCTTCTGTGCTTGATAATCGTTTGAATAATGTCATGAAAATACTGACGATTGTAACACTGGTTATGGGTATTCCGACTCTGATCTCAGGAATTTACGGTATGAATGTTTCCAGTAAGTGGATGCCGTTAGCAGATACGCCGCATGGTTTTTCCATTATATGTCTGCTCATCGTGTTTATTTGTATGATTGCAATGTTCTTATTAAAGAAAAAGAAAATGTTTTAGCCGGTTAGGCTTACATGACAGTAATGTATCAGGAAATAAAAAAGCAAAGCCAGCGCTGGCTTTGCTTTTTTGTTCCTAGAAAATTGCCACCCTGTACAATTTATTCTTCAGCGAGATAAGCTTCATATTTGGCGATCACTTCTTTCATAGCCTGTGGTCCCGGAGCACCGATCGTATTACGCTTAGCAACACAGGTTTCCATGCTGATCGCATCATAAATATCTTCTTCGAATACCGGGCTGATCGCCTTATATTCTTCCAAAGACATCTGACCCAGTGAAATATTCTTGTCAATGCAGTACAAAACGAGCTGTCCGACAATGCCATGTGCATCGCGGAATGGGACACCGTGATTTACCAAATAATCCGCTGCGTCAGTCGCATTTGTAAATCCACCCTCAGCGCTTGCACGCATACGGTCTTTGCGGAAGGTGATCGTGTCTAGCATACCATTAAATAATACGATACATCCTTTCGTGGTATCAATGGCATCAAAGACAAATTCCTTATCTTCCTGCATATCTTTGTTGTAGGCCAAAGACAGCCCCTTCATCGTAGTCAACAGAGAGATAAGAGAACCGTATACACGACCTGTCTTACCGCGGACAAGCTCTGCAATGTCCGGATTCTTCTTCTGTGGCATGATACTGCTTCCGGTAGAATAGGAGTCATCAATATCAATGAACTGATATTCGTTCGTGTTCCAAATGATGATCTCTTCGCAGAAACGGCTCAAATGCATCATAATGATGGACATAGCTGCACTAAATTCGATCAGATAATCACGGTCAGATACAGAATCCATACTGTTTAACGTTGGACCGGTAAATCCAAGCAATTCTGCGGTGCGTTCACGATTGAGCGGATAGGTTGTTCCGGCAAGTGCACCGGAGCCGAGAGGGCAGTAATTCATGCGCTTATAAATATCCTGCAGACGGGAACGGTCACGGTAGAACATTTCGAAATAAGCACCCATATGATGTGCTAAGGTGATCGGCTGTGCTTTCTGCAAATGAGTAAAGCCCGGCATGATCGTATCAATATTTTCCTTCATGATCTTTAACAGGCTTTGCAATAAACCGAACAACAGGTGCTCCATTTCCTTGATCTCTTTGCGGGTATATAATTTCATATCCAAAGCAACCTGATCGTTACGGCTGCGTCCGGTGTGCAGGCGTTTGCCGGCATCGCCAATGCGCTCGATCAAATGTGCCTCCACAAAACTATGAATATCTTCGTGCTCTTCGGTAAAAACAAGTTTGCCATCACGAATATCATCGCGGATCGACTGCAGACCTCCGATGATCGCCTCTTTGTCTTCGTTGGTCAAAATTCCCTGCTCAGCTAACATTGTGACGTGTGCAATGCTGCCTTCAATATCTTCCTCATAAAACTTCTGGTCAAAAGAAAGAGAAGCATTAAAGTTATGTACTAATTGATTGGTTTCTTTCGTGAAGCGTCCGCCCCAAAGTTTCATAGTGGTAATCCTCCATTTTATGTAGTAAATTATGCTTTACGGTGAAATGTGCTTTACATAGTTAAATCTGCAGAAACAATGGAAGAAAAACATTCTGCCATCCGGTTACTGCAGATTTAACGGTAATTTTTACGCTTAGTTGTTAAAATTAGTCCTCTGCTTCTGGTGTTGTATCTGAGAACTCAATAAAGTCATCATCAAAATTGTCACCAAAATCATCCGCATCAAAGTCATCCAGATAATCGCGTTCCAGATGGCGGAAAACAGCATAAGCAATAGCTGCAACTGCTGCAACTGCGCCTATGATAGCGAGTGCAATGATGATGCCGTTTTTGTTTTTCTCCTCTAACTCTTTCTTGTGGAGAAGTTCGTTAATCTTCGCTGTATTCATTAATTCTTCGAGCTTATTTGACATAGCGCCACATCCTTTCCCTGATTGGTCAATTGTTATACGAATAGTATAACACATCACACGTGCAATATCTATATTTTTTTAAGTTTCGCAAAGGAAGCCATCATGCGCCTGGTTGAGCCATTATCGAAGTCGACAGTCACTTCGTGATCCCCATTTTTTTCCTTGAGAGCAATTACGGTTCCCTCACCAAATTTTTTGTGTTTGATGCGGTCGCCCTCACCGTAGGACAGTGTGCCGGATGTGGTCTTGCCGCTATTTCCTTTGTCAAATATCGAGCTGTCCCGCAGAGAGGATCCTTTGGAACGATAAATATCTCCAGCCTGGGAAGAGCTTCCGATCCCTTTGCGGATCAATGGATTCCCGGCAAACAGGTCAGCTCCGGAACTACGTCTGACTGCCTGTTTGGCACTTCGTTCTGCCATAGGATCCCAAGTAGATGACGCATTTGTGCGTACATTGGGAAGCTCGTTCATGCGAACCTGATGATACGACTGCCTGCGGCTTTCAGTAAAGGAATTGCCGCTAAAAGGAGAGGAAGCAGTTCGGGAACTATCCTGAAAAGCATCTCCATTTTGCTTGAGCAGATACCGCGGGATCTCATTCAGGAATGAAGATGGGCGGTTGTATTGCTGCTCACCATTGCGAAAACGGCTTCGTGCACAGCTTAGCGATAATTTCTGTTTGGCGCGGGTAATACCGACATAACATAAGCGTCGTTCTTCCTCCATTTCCTCCGGGTCATCGCCCATGACAGCAGCATATCCCGGGAAAATACCATCTTCCATGCCGACCAGATATACATAAGGAAATTCCAAACCTTTCGCGCTATGTAATGTCATAAGTAACACCATGTTGTTGTCATCGTCTACCGTGTCAATATCTGCAACAAGAGCAACTTCCTCCAAAAATCCGCTGAGCGTTGGCTCTTCTTCACAGTTTTCCTCATAAGTGACCACTTTATTAATGAACTCTTCGATATTTTCAATACGTCCGTTGGCTTCCTCGGTATCCTCTTCCTCCAGCAGGCGGACATAACCGGTTTCTTCAATGATCTCACGGATCAGATCTTCCAAGCTATACTCGGGAGATGCTAAATGCCGCTTGAACGATTCGATCAGACTGACAAAACTGCCCAGCTTGCCGGCGCTGCGTTTGATGCCGTCAATGTATTCGTAGTTTTGCAAAGCACCGTAAAAACTGGTCTCGTGCGTGAGTGCATAGTCGGCTACCCGGTCGATCGTTGTAAGACCAATGCCGCGCTTCGGCACATTGATGATTCGTTTTACGGAAATATCATCTAAACCGTTTTCCACCGTGCGCAAATATGCCAACAGATCCTTGATCTCACGGCGTTGGTAGAAGTTTACCGCACCGACAATACGATATGGAATATTGGCCGTCACCAGTTTTTCCTCCAATACACGAGACTGTGCATTCGTACGATACAAAATGGCAAAGTCCTTGTAGTCTGCTTCGCCGGTCTGTACAGCGTAAGAGATACCGTCGGTAACAGCCTCCGCTTCTTCGTATTCATTACCATATTGCGCAAAATAGATCGGATCACCTTTTTCCTGGTCTGTCCAAAGCGCTTTATCCTTACGCATGGAGTTATGACTGATCACAGCGTTTGCCGCATCCAAAATATTTTGGGTGCTTCGATAGTTTTTCTCCAGCTTGATCACTTTAGCGTCAGGATATTCGGTCTCAAAGTTCAGGATATTATATATATTGGCACCACGGAATTTGTAGATAGACTGGTCATCGTCACCGACAACGCACAGATTCTGCTCGCGTCTGCCATCTTCTCCGGTAGAGTCAGCCAACAGGCGTACAAGCTCAAATTGAGCTGTGTTAGTATCCTGATACTCATCGACCATAATATAGCGGAAACGGTTTTGGTAATAGTCCAGGATTTCCGGGTTATCCTGCAATAGCTGAATAGTCTTCACGATGAGATCATCGAAATCCAATGCATTTGAGTCGCGAAGACGTTTTTCGTATTCCCGATAAGCTCTGGCATATATTTCTTTGAGATAGTCACCGGCAGCACGGCGTTCATATTCTTCCGGAGTGATCATCTCATCTTTGGCAGATGAGATAGCACCGAGTACACTACGTTCTTTGAACTTTTTGGGGTCTAGCTGCAGATATTTCAAAATATCCCGCATTAATGTCCGCTGATCGTCTGCGTCATAGATTGTGAAACTTCTCGAATAACCAAGAGCTTCAATATGGCGGCGCAGTATGCGCACACATGCGGAGTGGAAGGTGCTGACCCATATGTATTCTGCACCGGAAGTAACAATATTATCAACTCGCTCACGCATTTCTCCGGCAGCTTTATTGGTAAAGGTAATGGCAAGGATGTTCCAAGGGTTGACGCCATATTCCTCGATCAAATAGGCGATACGGTGTGTCAATACACGGGTTTTGCCGGACCCGGCACCTGCTAAGATCAGAAGTGGTCCCTTAAAATGTTTAACTGCTTGCTCCTGCTCAGGATTTAATCCTTCTAATACGTTCATTCGTCACCAAGCCTTTCTTTAGAATCGAATATGATCGCGGTAATTCTTTGCCGCTTCAAAAAAATGCATTAGTCCATCTTTGTCGCCGTCAGCAATCTGTTGTTTGGCAGCGGTCAAAATTTCTATATATTTGTCTAAAAAACTGCATATTTTGTCGGAGTTGGTCAGACAGATATTCTGCCACATTTCCGGGGAAGAGGAAGAGATTCGCGTCGTTGTGTGAAATCCTCCTGCCGCCAGTGTGCCGTAGGTACCGTCTTCATCAAGGGCGGCAACCGCATTGACCAGTGCCGCAGATATTACATGTGGACCGTGGCTGATACCGGCTACTACGGCATCGTGATAATCCGGGTCGAGCAAAATACAGTGTGATCCGATGTCGTGAATGAATTGTTTCATCCATGCAACATATTCCGGTCTGCTCTCTGCAAACGGTGTTAAAATATAGTATTTATCACGGAAAAATGCAGATTCAGAATGTTCATAACCGGTCTTTTCAGAGCCGGTCATTGGGTGCCCGCCTACAAACTGCTCACAGAGACCATGTTCTCTGACTGCAGCAAGAATATCGCTTTTGACACTGCCAACGTCTGTCAGCAGGCAGTCTTTGGAAAGATAGGGAAGCAACTTATCCAAATAGGCGATATTTTTGATGACAGGTGCGCATAGAAAAATACAGTCACAGTCAGCAAAATCAGCGAGATCTGTTGTGATCTTGTCTAAAATCCCATCCATTGCAGCCAATTCGAGGCGCGGGTGTGGTTTGGTAATATAGTAATTGTATGCCATAAGTTCACTGTCCGGATACTGTTCGCGCAGTGCATGTGCTACGGAGCCGCCAATTAATCCGAAACCAATAAATCCAAAATGGTGCATCGTTGTCATAATAATTTTTACATTCCTTTCAATAGAAACATATGTTTGCGTTCTGTTCTATTTTATATGACGATAGTGAGCGTGTCAACTTGAATTATTGCATAAAAGCAAGTATAATGTTTCTTGTCATGCTCTGTCCTAAAATTCGGATAGCATAGGATGGACTGTCTTGTGATCTGAATGGAAAGACGATACTGCAGACTGAGACAGCAGAGTAAAGAATATACTTGGAAAGGCAAGGAAATTTATGAAGCAACTAAAGAAATATATCGGTGGAGCCGGCGATGTGTTGGACATAATCGGAAAGACTTTAGGAAGTTATTTAGGAGTTGTTTCCAATATAGCGGGGACGATCATCGGCATTTTTGCGACGGTATTGGTAATTGCGGGTATTGTGGGATTATGCCTGTATGTGAAGTTTTTGCCGATGTTTACCGAAGCCAGAGAGACGGTATTCGACAAGTTAGTCAATATGAGCGAAGATGACTTCGTGATGAAAGAAGATACCGTTGTTTACGACAAAGATGGTAAACTGGTCGGTTCTGTAAACGCAGGAAGATATAAATATGCGGAGATCAAAAGTATTTCTCCATATTTGTATAATGGTTATATCGCTGTGGAAGATAAGCGTTTTAAGACACACGGCGGTGTGGATCTGCTTGCAACGATGCGTGCCGGCGTTGCGTTAGTCAAAAATGGCGGAGACATCAAGCAGGGCGGTAGTACGATCACACAGCAGGTGATCAAAAACAATTTATTGACACAGGAAAAGAGTTATACACGTAAAATGATCGAAATTATGCTGGCACCAACGGTGGAACAAAAGTTCACCAAAGACAAGATCATGGAATTTTACTGTAATAGTAATTATTACGGGAACCGCTGTTATGGTGTAGGGGCAGCGAGTGAATATTATTTTGGAAAATCAGCAGCAGATCTCGAGCCGTATGAGGCAGCAATTCTGATCGGTCTGTCCAATAATCCATCTGCCTATGACCCGGTGAATAAACCGGAAGCGGCATTAAAGAAACGGAACGAAGTACTTAAAAAGATGTACGATGAACAGGTGATCACACAGAAGCAGTATGATAGTTCTGTCAAAAAGAAGATCAAGATCCAGCAGTTGACCAAAGACGGTACGAATGAAAGTTATGTGGTAAGTTATGCAATCCACTGTGCTGCGCTGGCTCTGATGGAAAAGGAAGATTTCAAATTCCAGTATACGTTTAAGAACAAAGAGGACTACGAGAGTTACAACGAGAAATACAGCAATCTGTACAGCCAGAAGACCAACGACATCCGTGAGGGTGGATACAAACTGTATACGGCAATTGATATGAAAAAGCAGAAAAAGCTGCAAAAAGCTGTTGATAAGGGACTTGCCTACAGCAAAGAGAAAAACTCGGACAAGACAAAGTATGCACTGCAGGGAGCAGCGGTCTGTGTAGATAATTCCACCAATTATGTTGTGGCGATCGTCGGTGGCCGTGGCACGAAGGATTCCTATAACCGTGCTTATTTATCAGCACGACAGTCCGGTAGTTCGATCAAACCATTGATCGATTATACGCCTGCCTTTGAAACAGGAGCCTATTCACCATCTACTGTTGTAAATGACCAGCCGATTGAAAACGGACCGAAGAATTCCGGTGGCGGTTATCGTGGCAGCCTGCATTTGCGTGAGGCGGTACAGCGTTCGATCAATACGATTGCATGGCAGGTATTAGAAAAGATCACACCGAAATATGGTATGTCTTTCTTAGATAAAATGCATTTTCATAATTTGAGTTATGTGGATAATGACAATTTATCGTTATCGCTCGGCGGATTTACCGAAGGTGTCCGCGTAGTCGATATGGCAAAGGGATTTTCAACACTTGCCAACAACGGAAGCTATAGTGAAAAAACCTGTATTCAAAAAATAGAACATGTATCAGACGGAACGGTATATAAGAGCTCTAATGATACGACACAGGTATATACTGAAGATGCGGCTTGGATGATGACAGATGTATTGAAAGGTGTTTTGAATGAGCCGTATGGTACCGGACGTTCTCTCAAATTAGACAATGGTCAGATCGCAGCCGGTAAGACCGGAACGACCAACTCCAGCAAAGATGTATGGTTCTGTGGATATACCAAATATTATACAACTGTAGTATGGGCCGGCTATGACACGCCGAGAGCTATGCCGGGCGTATATGGTGCATCTGTTCCGGGAGGTATTTGGAAGAACTTCATGAATCAGATCCATAAAAATAAGAAGCCACAGGATTTTACGGCACCATCGGGTATTTGTCTTGCAAAGTATGACGGCAAGGGAAATATGATCAAAGGAACAGAAAGCACGGATCTGAAGCGTACATCGGGCAGAGACTTCTTCTCGATAACGATCCTGAAAGCAAAGGCAGCGTATGCGGACAACTTGGAAGAGGCATCCTATGAGAAAAAAGTTCGTCGTAAGCTGGAAACATTTGAAAAGCTGACAATTCAGAGTATGGCAGATTACTATACGTTAGAAATCAGTTATCAGGAGCTTCGCGATATGATCTCTTCAATTGAGGATGATGATATCCGCAAATCATATGCGACGCGTGCGAAGAACAAATATGATTCGCTGAAAGACGAGACTGTAAAGTGGAAAGATGTTGTGAAAGCATATGAAGAGCAGCAGAAGGAGTCTAATGCAGAACTGGCCCGTGAAAAGAAAACGGCGTCAAAGAATGCAAGAAATAAACAGCTTCGCAAAACCAGGGTTGCGCTTGCTAATACAAGATTGAAGGCATTACGTGGCTATGATTATCAGCCGGACAACATGGCGACTCTGTTAGAAAAAGCCAAGAGTGCGGTAGAGGCATGCAGGGGATATTCAGAATATGCAAGCTTAAACAGCAAATACCAGACTTACCGTACCGAATTATATATGTTGCCAACGAAAGCGGAATATGATGCACAGAATAATCACCATACTCCGGGAACCACAAGTATACCACAAGCGACAGCAACACCAATGCCGACAGTAACGGCTCAGGCTGGTGCACAGTAGAAATTGGAAATCGGAAGAAAAGAGGACATATATGGCAGAAGATAGAAGAGAGCAGGAATTGCGTGCGGCGGCAAAACAGCTTGCCGGGGTACAGAGACAACATCGGCCGGATCAGACAGCAGCCGCACGATCACAGGCGGGTCAGAAAGCACAGCCGCAGAGAGCAGCGCAGCAGGCGACAACTCAGACAGCAGCCGCACGATCACAGGCGGGCCAGAAAGCACAGCCACAGAGAGCAGCGCAGCAGGCGACAGCTCAGACAGCAGCCGCACGATCACAGGCGGGTCAGAAAGCACAGCCGCAGAGAACAGCCCAGCAGGCGACAACTCAGACAGCAAATTCCAACGGTAGTGGAAAGGCTCTGTCCGGGCAGCAGATACAGCAGATGCGGACGACAAATACACCTGCGAAAGAATCCATGTCACAGACAAAGCAGATCCAACATCAGTTGGAACAAGAAGTCGCAGATATTATGGATGCAGAATCCTTTGCGGATCTCGTCTTTATCGATCTGGATCCGTTGCCGGAAACGTCCAAGAAGGAAGAAGGTCGTACCGGTTTCTTTGCAAAGAGAAACAAAGAGACAGATGCAGCCACAAAAGCACAGACACCACAGGAAAAAGATAAGGAGACAGTCGTTTCTGCAGGGCATATCGGATATAAGGAGACAGCTGTAGACAAGACGACGGAACAGGCGCAAGAATCGGATAAACAGGAAGAACAGATTGAGAAACTTCAGAAATGGGGCAGGATCGGTCAGTGGTTTCAGACTTTTTGCTGGATGCATATTCCGATTTTTGGATTCTGGTATATGGTTGTACTGGCTGTTCGTAAGCGGACGCCGGAAGAAAAGAAAACCTTCGCCCGAGCCTATGTATTGTACCGAGTGCTTGTGATGCTGTTGGCGCTTACCATTTTGTATGTGTTCTATCGAATGGGACTGAGTTTCGTAGAACAGATCCTTGCCTACATTGATATGCACTCCTAAAAATTGCTATAGTTTTTTGGAACGCAGGATAATTTACTTTACAATATATTTTAAGTAGCAGACGCTTATTGAGAAAAAATATCAATAAGCGTCTGTACTTTTTTTAGGAAAACCGTTATTCTATAGTATAGTTAGTGGAAACTAACCAGTTTGAGTCTTACCGGTCATACAATATGAAGAGGTCATAAGCAATATATGATCTCGGTATATCAGGGATGTTTTGCGTGACTGGTGCTGTATAGAAGAAAGGTATGGTAAACGAATATGTTTTTGGAAATTCATGATCTGAGAAAGGGATTTGGCGAGGGAGAAAATCGAACAGAGGTATTAAAAGGGATTTCGTTTGAAGTAGAGCGTGGAGAAATCTGTGTACTGCTCGGACCTTCCGGATCCGGAAAGTCCACTTTGCTCAATATTATAGGCGGGATCGATAATGCGGATGCAGGATATGTTGCTATTGACGGAGAGCGAACTGCAGACATGTCTGAGAAAGTATTGACATCATATCGGCGTAAACACTTGGGCTATGTGTTCCAAATGTATAATCTGATCCCGAATCTGAATGTCAAGGAAAATATAGAAGTGGGAGCTTATTTGAGTGACTCGCCGTTAGATATTGATGATCTTTTAAGGACATTGGGGTTGTATGAGCATCGTCATAAAGTGCCAAATCAGCTTTCCGGTGGTCAGCAGCAGAGAACGGCAATTGGCCGAGCAATTGTGAAAAACCCGGATATCCTTCTTTGTGATGAGCCGACAGGTGCCCTTGATTATAAAACGTCTAAGGAAATCCTCAAATTATTAGAGGATGTCAATCAGAAATACGGCAATACGATCATTATGGTTACTCATAACGATGCGATCAAGCAGATGGCAGACCGTGTGATCCGTTTTAAAGATGGGCAGATCCGCAAGGATTATCATAACGAAACAAAGATTCTGGCAGAAGAGCTTGATTGGTAAGAGAGGTGGGACGAGATGAAAAATCCATTAAACAGGCGTTTGCCAAGAGAGCTTAAAGGAGAAATGGGAAAATACATGGTGATTTTCCTGTTTATGATGTTGACGATCGGATTTACATCCGGATATTTTGTAGCAAACAGCAGTATGCTGCAGGCAAGTGAAGAAAGTTATGACATATATAATATTGAAGATGGACATTTTGTTGTAAAGGATGAGATCTCAGCATCTTTGCAGCGCAAATTGGAACAGGAAGATGTCAAAATATATAAGGATTTCTATAAGGAAGAAGCTGTCGATACGGATAATGATGGGAAGAGTGACGGATCGATCCGCGTGTTTGCAGAGCGGGAGAAGGTCAATCTTATCTGCGTGATGAAGGGAAGTATGCCAAAGGGTAAGGCTGAGATCGCTGTAGACCGCATGTATGCAGATAATAATGATATTGCCGTTGGAGACACGATCTGCATTGGTAACAGTAAAAAGAAGGTAAGCGGCTATGTTGCCTTGTCGGATTATAGTGCTCTTTTTTCGGATAACAGTGATATGATGTTTGACGCGACCAAGTTTGGTGTGGCGGTTATGACAAAGCAAGGCTATGATTCTCTCGCTAAAGAGCATGAAAATTATCAGTATGACTGGAAATATAATACGGCACCAAAAGATAAGAAACAGGAGCAGAAACAGTCGGAAGATTTTATTAATGCATTGGCCGAAAAAACATTTCAGGCAGGTGTTACGATTTCCTTAGCATTACCGGCATACGCTAATCAGGCAATTCATTTTGCAAGTGATGATATCGGTGGTGATATGGGAATGATGATCGCGTTATTGTATATACTGATCGCTATTATGGCGTTCGTCTTTTCGGTAACGATCCGTCATACGATCACACGGGAGTCCGCAGTCATCGGTACATTACGCGCCTCCGGATACACCAAAGGAGAACTGATGCGTCATTACTTAGCGGTTCCGATGACTGTCACGTTTCTTGCCTGTGCACTTGGAAATGTACTTGGATACACGTATTTTAAGGGCGTAGTAGCAGATATGTATTACGGCAGTTACAGTCTGCCGACTTATGTGACGATTTGGAATGCAAAGGCGTTCGTTATCACGACAGTGGTTCCGCTGATCATTATGCTGATCGTGAACGTGCTGTCACTGCAGAGTAAATTGCAATTATCTCCGTTGTGTTTCCTACGCCGAGACCTTGACCGCAAAAAGAAAAAGAAAGCGATGCGTTTGCCGAAGTGGTCGTTTTTTAACCGTTTCCGTATTCGCGTGATCACACAAAACCGTTCCAGTTACATTACGTTGTTTGCCGGGATGTTATTTGCCAGTCTTCTGCTGTTGTTTGGTATGATGATGGTTCCGCTATTGTCTCATTACAAAAATGAAGTGGTAAACGGAATGCTTGCGGATTATCAATATGTTTTGAAAGCGCCCGTACGGACTTCAGATGATCAGGCAGAAAAATATTGCATGACCTCTCTGATATATAAAGGTTCCAAAGATGAGTCGATCAGCATTATGGGATTAGAACAAAACAGCAAATACTTTAAGCATAGGCTGCCCGAAGATGGAGTTATGATCTCGGATAGTTTTGCGGAAAAATACGGTGTGAAAAAGGGAGACACCTTACAATTGCAGGATGAATATTCCGGTAAAAAGTATCGTTTCCGTGTAAAGGAAACCGTCGCCTATGCAGCGGGTCTGTCCGTATTTATGGATATTGATAAGTACCGTGATACGTTTGATGAAGAAGTGGATATGATGCAGCTTGCGATGAGTTATCCGGAAGTCCTGTTGGCGCAGCTTTCCACACCGGAAGAAAGTAAATATTTTACCGGGTATTTGTCGAATCGCAAATTGACGGATATTGATGAAAAATATGTGGATAGCTGCATTACTGTTGACGATATGACAAAGTTATCCAGACAGTTGGATGTTTCCATGGGAGCTATGTTTCAAATGATCAATGTATTTGCGGTATTGTTGGCGGTACTCCTGATCTATCTGCTCACCAAATTGATCTTGGAACGGAATACTACGTCCATTTCGATGGTTAAAATTCTCGGTTATGAAAATAAGGAGATCGCAAGGCTGTACCTGTTAGCGACCAGCTGGGTCGTAGCTCTCAGTGCTCTGGTTGGTTTTGCCATAGCAACGTTATTTATGACCGTGATCTATAAAGCAATCATGATGGAATTTAACGGCTGGCTTACCTTATATTATTCACCGGATATTTATCCGAAAATGTTTGTTATGATCATGGTTTCTTATGCAGTTGTTGCAGCGACACAATATCATAAGATACAGAAGATTCCAATGGACGAAGCGTTGAAAAATGTCGAATAAAATGGATTATTTGCAACGGGTTGTTGACTTTATCCTTGTCACAGAGTATCCTAATGAAATAGATGATCATTAACGCAAACTTCCCATACGGGAAGTTATTGTCCGAACCACATATTGCTTATTATGTCGACAATAAATAGAATATTTTGCAGTCGACAAGCTAAATTGTGCTGTCATCCGAGAACTAAGATAATTGCCGCAGAACGCAGAGTTTTTGCGTGATTTCTTATTTTGTTAAGTCTCT
>ERZ824598.1748-NODE-1748-length-25565-cov-4.641474_pt1 | contig 25565 bp, 20 predicted proteins | sample MGYA00519934_ERZ824598 | MGnify/ENA primary metagenome ERZ824598 (study PRJEB31778, sample SAMEA3449177) | human gut metagenome | biome: human gut; feature: human-associated habitat; material: faeces | place: United Kingdom | collected 2010/2012 ...
CCCCTCCCTTTTGGTCGTTAGGGGGTGCAGGGGGCGAAATCGAAACGCCCCCTGCTTTTCTCTTGGGGGTTCCAAAGGGGGAGGTTCTCTTTTAAAAGAGAACCTCCCCCTTTGCCCCGTGCAGCGCCACCGGCGCTGCCACCCCTCCTGCGCAGAGCGCGGGATATTTTTCCTCAATTTTTCTAAAAAAGTGAAAGAAAACAAAAAATGACTGACCCTTGATCGCGATTACTGAACTACGATCAAGGGTCAGCCATGATGAATATTTGGATCTCTCATATTCTGTTTTCTTTCCTTCCTTTCTTCAATGATCTGGTGCCGAATATCACTTACTCCGGTTTCCACTCCTGCTATCTCAAACACCGCGGCTGCGGCGGTTTTACCTGAATGACGGTACACATCAGAGAGTGCTGCGCGATGGATATGATCGGAACCATTTGGGATCGCCTTTGTGAAGATCACTTGTACATTGGTCTCACCCTTTCTGTGCTTAAAGAATAGCAAGAATGAGCACAAAAATCAAGCGGCGGAATGGATAAAGATGCGAGCGATATTTTGTGCGCAGGGCTGATTATTCAAAAATCGGCAGAAAATGCTTGCGGTTTATCCTGCGCTTTAGTAAAATAAAACTGTTGGGCCGCCTGAAAAGGACGGCTTTTTTCATTTTCGGAAGTACACGGCGTCCCACTCCTCACCGTTGGGGACGAGCGGCGGCTCGATGACAAGGCCGCTTTTGCCGCCGCGCTTTCCCTCGACGAAGAGGAGCGAGGGCGCGGCGTCCGGCGATTTTGCGAGAAAGCGCAGGCGCTTGGGCTCGATGCCGTGACTCCGCATGGCGCAGAGCACGTCGGCGAGGCGCTCGGCGCGGTGAACGAGGGTGAAGCGCCCGCCATAGCGCAGCACACGCTGCGCCGCGGCGCAGACGTCGTCCAGCGTGCAGGCGGTTTCCTCGCGCGCGATTTGGCGCGCTTCGCCTTTGGCGCTCTCGCCGCTGCCGGCGGGAAAGTACGGCGGGTTCGAGATCACATAGTCGACGCTGCCGGCTTTCGGCAGGACGGAGACATCGCGAAGGTCGCCTTCGTGGAAAGCGGCTCTGTCCGCCCAGCCGTTTTCGGCGAACGTCTTTCGCGCAAGCGCTGCCGCGGGCGCGGAGATCTCAACATTTTCGATAAAAAGCGATTCCTCGCGCGCGAGCAGGAGCGTTCCGAGAAGACCGATCCCGCTGCCGAGGTCGCAGACCGTGTCGCCGCGGGACGGGCGGGCAAAGTAGGCGAGGCAAAAGCTGTCCGTCCCCGGCGGGAAGAGGGCGGTGTCGTAATAAAAGCAGGGGCCGCGCGGCCAGAGCTCGTCGCGTTTTTCCATGTGATGACCCTTTCTGATGATAAAAATAAGGACGCGCTTTTGCGCGTCCTTATTTTTTAAGTACCCTTAGACCTTAGGCCTGGGAGATGGCGCCGTTGGGGCAGGTATCAGCGCAGGAGCCGCAATCCAGGCAGGCATTTGCGTCGATCTGATACTGGGAATCGCCCTGGGAAATAGCACCGACGGGGCAGGCGTCTGCGCAAGCACCGCAGCTGACGCAGGCAGAGCTAATCTGATAAGCCATAATTAGTACCTCCATAAGTTGATGTCGCTATTATAGCATGTCAAAGCGAAAATGCAAGAGTCAGAATGCAGGAAAATATTGAATTTTCTGTGTCATTTACGGTGTTTATTTTTGAATAAACCGGTCAAAAATGAAAGGACGAAAAGGAAGCGGAGGGTAGAGCGATGAATGACCGGAAATTCAGCCTGAAGGCTGAACATGTGCTGCGCTGTGCGCAGGCGGCGGCGGGCGAGCTGGGGCACGGCTATGTGGGCTGCGAGCACCTGCTGCTCGCGATGCTGCGCGAGGAGGACGACGCGGCCTGCCGCGCGCTGAATGCCTCGGGCATCTACGAGTCGGCAGTGCGCGAGAGGATGATCGAAAAGCTGGGGCGCGGCACGGCGGAAAGATCGACCGTGCAGGGGCTCACCCCGCACGCGCGCTGCGCGGTCGAGCTGGCTGTGGGCGAGGCGCTGCGCGCGGGCAGCGGAGAGATCGAGGCGGGACACCTGCTGCTCGGTATCCTGCGCGACAGCGGCAATATGGCCGTGCGGCTGCTGCGCTCGCTCGGTGCGGATACAAAGAAGCTCTATAGCGACACGCTGCGCGCGATGAGTCTGTCGCCGCGCAAGCTCCCGCTGCCCGAGGTGCGTGCAAGCCGCGCGGAGGCGAAAAACGGCAAGACGCTCTTGGAATTCTCGCGCGATCTGACGGCGATGGCACGCGAGGGGCGGCTCGACCCCGTGATCGGGCGGGAAAAGGAAATCGCCCGTGCGCTGCGCATTCTGACGCGGCGGACAAAAAATAACCCCGTGCTCATCGGCGAGCCGGGCGTCGGCAAGACGGCCATCGCCGAGGGGCTTGCCGAAAAGATCGCGGCGGGCGACGTGCCGGAGGAGCTTATCGACAAGCGTATCCTGCTGCTTGATCTCTCCGGCATGGTGGCGGGAACAAAATACCGCGGCGAGTTTGAAGAGCGCATCCGCGCCGTGCTCGACGAGGTGCGGCGCGACGGCAATGTCATTTTGTTCATCGACGAAGTGCACACCATCGTCGGCGCGGGCAGCGCCGAGGGGGCGGTGGACGCGGCGAACATCTTAAAGCCCGCACTCGGGCGCGGGGAGATCCGCGTCATCGGCGCGACGACGCTCGAGGAGTACCGAAAATTCATCGAAAAGGACGCCGCGCTCGAGCGGCGCTTCCAGAGCGTGCAGGTCGGCGAGCCGGACGAAGAAAAAGCGCTGCAGATCTTACAAGGCCTGCGGCCAAAGTACGAGGCGTATCACGGCCTTTCCATCGAGGACGAGGCCCTGCGCACGGCGGTGACGCTCTCAAAGCGGTATCTGCCCGACCGTTTTTTGCCGGATAAGGCTATCGACCTTATCGACGAGGCGGCGGCAAGCGTGAAACTGTCCGCGCGCGGCGCCTCGCCCGAACTGAAAGCGCTTGAAGAGAAGGCAAGCGCCGCCGCGCGGGACAAGGAGACTGCCATCCGCGCGCAGGACTATGAAAAGGCGGCGCGGCTGCGCGACGCGGAGGAGAGCTTCCGCGCGCAGGCGGCAGCTGAGCGAAAAAAACAGGCGCGCGAGGCGGAAAAGACCGCTGTGCGCGTGACGGCGGAGGACATCGCCGCCGTGGTGTCGAACTGGACGGGCATTCCGGTGACAAGGCTCAACGAGAGCGAAAGCGCGCGGCTTTTGACGCTTGAAGAAACGCTTCATGCGCGCGTTGTGGGGCAGGACGAGGCAGTGTGCGCTGTGGCGCGCGCCATCCGCCGCGGGCGCGTCGGCGTCAAGGACCCGAAACGGCCTGTCGGGTCGTTCCTCTTCCTCGGTCCCACGGGCGTGGGCAAGACGGAGCTCAGCAAAGCGCTCGCCGAGGCGGTATTTGGCAGCGAGGACGCGATGATCCGCATCGACATGAGCGAGTATATGGAAAAACACGCGGTCTCGCGCCTGATCGGCTCGCCGCCGGGCTACGTTGGCTACGACGAGGGCGGGCAGCTGACGGAAAAGGTGCGGCGCAAGCCGTACTCCGTCGTGCTCTTCGACGAGATCGAAAAGGCGCACGAGGACGTGTGGAATATCCTGCTGCAAATTTTAGAGGACGGCGTCGTGACGGACGCGCAGGGGCGCAAGGTGGACTTTCGCAACACGGCGGTCATCATGACATCGAACATCGGGGCAAAGAGCATCACGGCGGCGGGCACGCCGCTCGGCTTTGCGCCGGAGGAGCAGAAAAGCGCCGATGCGCAGTTCGCTGCCGTGAAGGCGGCGGTGATCGCGGAGCTGCGGCGGACGTTCCGGCCGGAATTTTTGAACCGCGTGGACGAGACGATCGTCTTCCGCCGCTTATCGCGCGAGGACTGCGCCGAGATCGCGCGGCGGCTGCTTGCGCAGACCGTTTCCCGCGCCGCGGCGCTCGGCATCACGCTTGAGGCGGACGAGGGCTGCGCGGTCTCCCTCGCCGAGCGGGGCTACGATGTTTCCTACGGCGCGCGTCCCCTGCGGCGGCTCATCCGCAGCGAGGTGGAGGACGCGCTCGCGACCTGCCTTTTGGACGGCACGCTTGCAAGCGGCGACACGGCGGTTTTGGCGGCGGAAAACGGCACGCTCTGCGTGCGCCGGCGGGAGAAAGCGGCGGCCGCCGCCCTCGGCGACGTCGGTGCGCAGAAGGCGTGAAAAAAGGGACGCATCAGACAGAAGACCCGACCGATGGATGCTCATCGGTCGGGTCTTCATGCTTGTGTACGGATTTTTTGCGGTCCGAATGATGCAGGGGAACTTCGTTCTTGAAGGGATGAAATCGGTTCGGCAAACCACAATTAGTTGCTGCTGTCCCCTGCGATTAGAGTTGTTTCTAATTGCACTTGATAAGTATTTTCTTCTCCGCTTAGATTGGTCGTTTTTAATTCAAACCACAGATTATCAGCCAGCTTATCGGCATCGCCGTCTCTCAAAACATCACCGGAAATTTTCCCGATATTACCGGAAACGTCTATTGTCCCGCCTGTTTGATCGGCAACTGCATGGGAAAGTAAAATGGAGTCTTCCTCGCCATCAACATAAATGGTGGTGGAATATGCGGTAATATCAGCAAAATCATCTGACATTACTTTCAAATTGCCGCCATAGCAGATTTCGTCTTTCCCCGCTAGAACAATTACGCCATTTGATACCGAAATCGACTCGCTATTTCCACTGAATGAATAGACCTTCAAGGATTGCTCCTGACTGCTTTTAGAAGAATTTCCACATCCGGTAAATAACACCGTACAGACCAGCAGCAACAGGATAATGGTTGCAATTTTTTTCATCATCTTTTACCTTTTTGCTTTATCTGCGCGTTGCGGCGTTCCAAACGCCTGCCCGAGGGGATGCGCCCTTCCTCATTCAAAGCGCTCAACGGTCGTTGCGAGGTCGTAGCTTGCCTTGAGCGCCTTGAGCTTTGCCATCGGCTCGCCCACGGAGTGCTTGTCGAGCGCGGCGCGGTCGCGCCAGTGCTCCACGAGCAGCACGCAGTTTTCCTCGGCAAGAGGCCGGTAGTAGTCGTACTGCATGCAGCCCTCTTCCGCGAGGACGGCGGCGCGCAGGCCGCTTCGCTCCATCTCCGATGCAAAGTCATTAGCCTTTTCGCCGCGATAGAGAACGTGAAGTAAAATGCCTTCCATAAAGTAAGGCTCCTTTCCTGCTTGTTCGTATTACGATACGTCGATCATTTCGAGGTATTTGTAGCCGTTTTCGGCAATGTGGTCCTTGCGGCCCTGCAAATTGTCGCCGAGCAGCAGATCAAACGAGTGCGCCGTCGCCTCCGCCGTCTCGGGCATGACCTTGATGAGACGGCGTGTCTCGGGGTTCATGGTCGTGAGCCACATCATTTCGGGGTCGTTCTCGCCGAGACCTTTCGAGCGGTCGACCTTGTAGCGCTTGCCCTCAAGGGTCTTGACGATGTCGTTTTTCTCCTTGTCCGTGTAGGCGAACCACGTCTTTTCGCCGCAGGTGATCTCAAAAAGCGGGGTCTCGGCGATGTAGACATAGCCCTCTCGGATCAGCGTCGGGCAGAGGCGGTAGATCATCGTCAGAATGAGCGTCCGGATCTGGAAGCCGTCGACATCGGCATCGGTGCAGAGGATGACCTTGTTCCAGCGAAGATTGTTGATATCAAAGGCGTTCAGGTCCTTGACAAACTTGCCCGGCACCTCGACGCCGCAGCCGAGGACCTTCAAAAGGTCGGTGATGATCTCACTCTTGAAAATACGCGGATAGTCGGCCTTGAGACAGTTTAAGATCTTGCCGCGTACGGGCATGATGCCCTGGAATTCGCCGTCGCGCGAGAGCTTGACGCTGCCGAGGGCGCTGTCGCCCTCGACGATGTAGATCTCGCGGCGCGAGACGTCGCGCGTGCGGCAGTCGACAAACTTTTCGACGCGGTTTGAGATGTCGATGCTGCCGGAGAGCTTTTTCTTGATGTTCAGGCGCTGCTTTTCCGCGCTCTCGCGGCTTCTTTTGTTGATGAGCACCTGCTCGGCGATCTTGAGCGCGTCGACGCGGTTTTCGATGAAATAGGTCTCGAGGCGGGACTTCAAAAAGTCCGTCATCGCCTCCTGCACGAACTTGTTCGTGATGGCCTTTTTCGTCTGGTTCTCGTAGCTCGTCTGCGTGGAGAAGTTGTTGGAGACAAGAATGATGCAGTCCTCAATGTCCTGCCAGGCGATGCGCGCCTCGCCCTTCTGGTATTTGTTGTTGTCCTTCAAATACTTGTCGATGGCGTAGACAAAGGCGGTCTTCGACGCCTTTTCGGGGCTGCCGCCGTGCTCGAGCCACGAGGAGTTGTGATAGTGCTCGATGCGCTGCACCTTGTTCGAAAAGCAGCACGCGCAGGAGAGCTTGACCTTGTATTCGGGCTTGTCATCGCGGTCGCGGCCGCGGCGCTCCGTCTCCCAGAAGACGGGGGTGGTCAGGGCGTCTTCGCCCGCGATCTCGGCGACATAGTCGATGATGCCGTTTTCGTAGACGAAGTCCTGCGTCTCAAAGTGGCCGGGGAGAACTTCGTTTTTGAAGCGGAACGTGATGCCAGCGTTGACGACGGCCTGACGGCGCAGCGTTTCGACATAGTAGTCGGCGGGAATGTCGATATCGGTAAACACGTCGAGGTCGGGCAGCCAGCGCGTGCGCGTGCCGGTCTTGCGGCCGCGGTCGGTCGGCTCGATCCTGAGCTCATCGCCCTTTTTGCCCACGGGCTCGCCGCGTTCAAAGTGCAGGGAGTATTTGTTCCCGTCGCGCCAGACGGTCACGTCCATATAGCGCGAGGAATACTGCGTGGCGCAGGCACCGAGACCGTTGAGACCGAGGGAGTATTCGTAGTTGTCGCCGTCTAAGTTGTTGTACTTGCCGCCGGCGTAGAGCTCGCAGTAGACGAGCTCCCAGTTGAAGCGCTTTTCCTTGGGGTTATAGTCCACAGGGCAGCCGCGGCCCATGTCCTCTACTTCGATGCTGTGGTCTAAGTAGCGGGTGACGGTGATGAGCTTGCCGTGGCCCTCGCGCGCTTCGTCGATGGAGTTGGAAAGGATCTCAAAGACGGCGTGCTCGCAGCCGTCCAGCCCGTCCGAGCCGAAGATGACGCCCGGGCGCTTGCGCACACGGTCCGCGCCCTTGAGGGACGAGATGCTCTCGTTGCCGTAATTCGTTTTTTTTGCTTCTGCCATTGGGGTTTCTCCATTTCGCCGAAATTTACGATTCTGATCTTCAAACACAAAACTTAGTACATTATACGATTTTTTGACCACAATAGCAAGTGGCCGCGGCAGATTTTTGCCTTTGGCGGGAAAATGCAGAAATTCGCGGGAATTTCTGCGCCAATTATGCCGAAAGACGTCGAACATAACAAAGCGTTAACCGGCGGGAACGCACTGGAATAACAAAGTTATTCACAGTTTCCACAGAGTTTTCCACATCGTTATGTCAACAGAATAACCGCGGATAAACCATGAATGGACACGCTTCCGCTTCCTCCGCGCGGTGAAAGAGGGAGAAAGCAAATTTCGTCAATTTGCCCCCTTGACGAGATGGCGCGGACGTGTGCGAAAAAAGAGAGCGCCGCGGCGCTCCTTTTTTTCTCACAGCAGCATCAGAACAACGCCGTACACAACGCTCGCGAGCGTGCCGAACACGATGACCGGTCCCGCGACGACGAACATCTTTGACGCCATGCCGGTGATGAAGCCCTCGCTCTTAAAGTCGATGGCGGGGGAGACGACGGAGTTGGCAAAGCCCGTGATCGGCACGAGCGTGCCGGCCCCGGCAAAGCGCGCGATGGAATTGTAAAGGTTTAAGCCTGTTAAAAGTGCGGAGAGGAAGATGAGGCAGATCGAGGTCGCCGTGCCTGCGTCCGCCTTTGCAAGGCCGAGCGAGAGAAAGCCGTTCTGGATGAGCTGGCCGAGCGCGCAGATCGCGCCGCCGATGAAAAAGGCAAAGGCGGTATCCTTGAAAATGGGCGATTTGGGCGCAAGGCGCTTGACATACTCCTGATATTCCTGAGGCGTCATATCCATGAAGAATCACTCCTTTTGTCGTAGTGTTTGCGGGAAATGGACGAAATATCCGCGCGATACCGTCTTGCACGCGGCGAGGTTTGTGTTACAATGGGCGAGGATATTTTTGCAAAGGAGTTGACGCGATGCGACCGCTGGGACTGTATCTCCACATTCCGTTCTGCAAGGCGAAGTGCATTTACTGCGACTTCTACTCGCTTCCTCATTCGGAGGAGAAGATGGACGCCTACACCGCGGCTTTGCAGCGCGATCTGATCCGCTGGGCGGATCAGGCAAAAGGCCATACCGTTGACACGATCTACTTTGGCGGCGGCACACCGAGCTACCTCGGCGCAGACCGGCTCTGCCGCATTTTAGAGACGGTCTTTGCCCATTACCGCGTGGACAAAAACGCTGAGATCACGACCGAGGCGAATCCCGACAGCGCGCGGGAGGTATCGGCGCTGCGGCAGCTCAGAGAAGCGGGCTTCAACCGCATTTCACTCGGGATGCAGTCGGCGAGCGACGACGAGCTGCGCCTGATCGGGCGCGTCCACACGCATAAAGAGACGGTTGAGGCCGTACATGCCGCCCGCGCGGCGGGCTTCGACAATGTGAGCCTCGATCTCATCTACGGCCTACCCGAGCAGACAGTAGCGCGCTGGCGGGAAAATCTGCAAGCGGCCATCGCTCTTGAGCCTGAGCACCTTTCCTGCTACGGGCTCAAGATCGAGGAGGGCACGCCGCTCGACCGCAAAAAAACCACCCTGCGCATCCCCGACGACGATGAACAGGCGGAGGAGTACCTTGCAACGGTCGAGCTGCTCGAAAAGGCGGGCTACGCGCAGTATGAAATTTCGAACTTCGCGCGTCCCGGGCGCGAGTCGCGCCACAACCTCAAATACTGGACGATGCAGGAGTATCTGGGCTTTGGTCCTGGCGCGCATTCGGACTTCGGCGGGCGGCGCTTCGCCTACGCGCGCGACTTGAATGCTTACATCAAGGGTGAGGAGCACCTTTCCGAAAGCGCATGCCCCGCGGAACGCGAGCGCGAAGAAGAACGCGTCATGCTTGCCCTGCGCACCGCGCGGGGGCTCGACCTGTCGGCGCTCAAGGAGGACACGCGGGACGCCGAGGCAGTGCTCGAAGAGTGCGCGCACCACGGCCTTTCCCAAAAGGAAAACGGCCGCTGGCGGCTGACGCCGCAGGGCTTTCTAGTGTCAAACGCCGTCATCGTGCGGGTGCTCGAAGCGTTTTCCCTCTAAATTTTGCGAAAAAAGTGGAAACTTTTTCCGCGTTTTCGCGTCTTTACTTATGGCAGGGTATCTGCTATACTGTGTTATGTTTACCAATTCAAGGCATTTTCAGCAAGGAGGCAAATCGTGAAATCTATCATCCGTAAGTTTTTGTCGCTGTCGCTGGCAGTCGTGCTGGCGGCGGCTCCGCTCAACGCCTTCGCGTCTGACGCGCTCGGCGACGATCTGACGAGCTCAAATGTTGAGGTCAATGAGCGCACCGAGCTCAACGCCGGTACGTTCTGGAGCAATACCTACTCCGACCTTCGTCAGGAGAACTACGTCGTCTATGAGCCGAACCGCAGCGTGAAGCCCATTGTGAGTAGCGGCAGCTACAGCACGCAGCTCTCGACCGTCTCGGCAGCAGCGCGCACGCTGGAGGCCGACGGCTACCGCGTGGTCGCGGGCATCAACGGCGATTATTACGACACCGCCAACGGCATCGCGCTCGGCAGCGTGATGAGCGAGGGCGTTTTCCGCAACATCTCCGGCAGCTATTATGCCATCGGCTTCTACGATGACGGCACGGCGGTGATGGGCAAGCCGAATCTTCGCATCAACGCCGAGACCGACAGAGGCAGCACGTTCGGCATCACGGCCATGAACTATGTCCGCCAGACGTCGTTCGGCATCTTCCTGTATGACGACAGCTTCAATGCCCGCGGCACGATCGGCACGAGCGAGCCGGGCCTTGATATCGTTTGTTCTGTGGACCGCGGCGAGCTGGGCATCGGCGAGGAGCTGACGCTCAGGGTCGAAAACATTGTCGAAAGCGGCGTGGACACCGCCGTCGGCAAGGGGCAGTATGTGCTGTCGGTCAACCTCAAGTCCAGCGAGAGCTATCTGAACGCCATGCGTGCGCTTCAGGTCGGCGACCGCATCACGGTCTCCGTCAGCGCGAGCAGCAGCGAGTGGAACGGCGTGACAAACATGATCGGCGCGCTCTATCAGCTGGTCGAAAACGGTCAGGTCTGCGCGGGCCTTGTCAACGGCAGCGCGCCGCGTACGGCCGTGGGCCTCAAGCGCGACGGCTCGCTCGTGATGTACACGATCGACGGCCGCCAGAGCGGCTATTCCATCGGCGCGACGCTGACGCAGGTCGCCGAGCGCATGGTCGAGCTCGGCTGCGTGACGGCGCTGAGTCTGGACGGCGGCGGCTCAACCGCGCTCGTCGCGACGCAGCCCGACAGCACGACGGCTTCTCTTGTGAACAAGCCCTCCGGCGGCAGCGAGCGCGCGGTGACGAACCACCTCTTCTTAGTGGCGGACAGCCGCCCGACGAACTCCGTGGGCCATGTGTATCTTGAAAGCGAGAGCACCCGCGTGCTCCCGAACGCGCAGGTCAAGCTGAGCGCGACGGCGCTTGACACGAATTATATCCCGATGTCCTCGCAGGATGTGACGCTGCGCGCTGACCGGGGCACGATCGACGGCAATGTCCTGACCGCGCCCGAATCCGGCACCGTGACGGTGACGGCGCGCGCGGGCGGCGCGAGCACAGAGCTTGAGATCGAGGTCGTGACGCAGCCTGACAGCATCAGCGTCCAGCAGAACGGCAAGGCCGTGAGCGCCATCACCGTGAGCGCGGGCGAAACGGCGAAGCTGACCGCCTCGGCGATGTACCGCCACCTGCCGGTGCTCGGCGACAACAAGGGCTTTACCTGGACCGTGCAGGGCAATGTCGGCACGATCGAAAACGGCGTGTTCACGGCGTCCGGCAGCATCGGCAGCGGCAGCGTGACGGCGAGCCTCGGCCGCATTTCCGTGACGGTCCCTGTGACGGTGACGGCGCGCGCCCTGCGCACGCTCGACGGCTTTGAGACCTCGTTCGCGACCGCGACCGGCACGCGTGCGATGCTCTCCTACAACAGTGAGATGACCCGCGTGCACAACGGCTACGCCTCCGCACGGCTTGACTATGCGACCGGCAGCGAGGGCAACGCCTACATCGGCCTCAACTATGCCATTCCTTCAAATTACGACCAGCTCAACTTCTGGGTCTACGGCGACAATAGCGGAGCGCAGCTCGCGCTGGTGACGGATACTGGCAGCGTGAACCTGGGAGCGCTCAACTTCTCCGGCTGGAAGCTCCTAACGGCGAATCTCGGCGCGGCGACCGCGATCACGGGCATGACGGCCTCTTCGGACGCGGAGCTCATCAGCGCCGTGTACCTTGACCAGCTCGTGCTCTCCTACGGCGGCCTGACCGATACGACCGCGCCGAAGCTCTCGCTCCAGTACAATGCGGCGAGCAACACTGTGACCGGCACGGTGAAAGATGACATCGACGGCGCGGCTGTCCCGACCGTCCGCGTGACCTACGACGGCAAGAGCTACACGTCCTACACCTATAACCAGTCCAGCGGCGCGCTGAGCATTTCGCTTCCCGCGGCGGACGGCGCACAGCACCGCGTGAGCGTGGTCGCGGGCGACGCGAGCGGCAACCTGAGCCGCGCGGGCGTGAACGCCGGTACGTCGAGCGCGACGCCGGCCTTTGCCGATATGCAGGACCACTGGGCGAACGACGCGGTCGCGTACCTCAAGCGCAGCGGCATTTCGAACGGCTCGAACGGTAACTTCCTGCCGGATACGAACATCAGCCGTCAGGAATTTGCCGTGCTGCTCGCGCGTTACTTAGGTTCTTCGCAGGATTATTCCTCCGTGCAGCTCCCGTTTGCCGATACGAATGAGATCGCATCCTGGGCGCTGAACGGCGCGAAGGCGATGTACTCGCTCGGCATCATCAAGGGCAGTTCCGACGGCTCGGGCAAGCTCTACTTCAACCCCACGGCCAACGTGAGCCGCCAGGAGGCGGTGACGATGCTCGGTCGCCTGACCGAAAAGGGCTACGCCCAGCCCGCGCTTAAGTTTACCGACAGCGCGTCCATCCAGTCCTGGGCGGCGGAGTATGTGAGCACACTCAGCGAGATGGGCATCCTTACGGGCTTTAGCGACGGCAGCTTCCGCCCCAACGGCGCAATGACGAGGGCGCAGGTGGCGACAGTATTGTACAAATTCTAAAATGAAAGGGAACGGCTTTGCCGTTCCCTTTCATTTTAGAGGGGGATTGCAGGCCGCTGCGCGCATAATTCGCCCGCCGACGGCGGGCGAATTCCACACTTGCGGCCTGAGAAGAGTCATTTCCAACGCGCATGTCGTTGGAAATGACGATTAAAATTATTTCGCGTCTGCGGACGCGAAAGTCTGCGACGCTTGGGTGCGGTGGGCTGTTTCGCGCCCGGAGGGCGCGAAAGGCGCCGGGGGAGTGCGTGCGGGGCGCTGTTTTGCGCTCGAAGAGCGCAAAATGCGCGCCTGGGGTGGTGCGGAGACACTGTTTTGTGCTCGGGGAGCACAAAATGCGTGCTTTTTAGAATGCTGTTTTGCGCCCGGCGGGCGCAAAAGGCGCATCTTTCGGTTTGATGAGGGGGAGATAGGGAATTTGAACGCTGGTTTTTGCGGAAAATACGCAAAAAGGGGCTACCCTTTTGCGCGGCGGCGTGCTATGATAACTCTGTATTGGTATCTGTATGAAAAAGGAGGCGGAGAGAATGAAGCGCACGGGGAAACTGCTGGTGATCGGATTGTTTTCGCTGCTGCTTTCGGGCTGCATGTTTACGACGCCGGAGACATCGCTCTACCGCCTGCCGAAGCTCGCGGGCGAGTATGAGTCGCTCGAATCACAGATCGACGCGCTGCTCACAAACGGCGCGGAGTATGCCGCGCCCACGTCGGGCAGCAATTTGCAGAGCGTGCAGATGATCGACCTCGATGGTGACGGCAGCGAAGAGGCGGTGGCCTTCTTCCGCCGCGCGAGCGACAAAAAGCCGATGAAGATCTACATCTTCAAAGCCGACGGCGACAGCTACGAGCGCTACGCCGTGATCGAGGGCGCATCGAGCCAGATCTACAGCGTGAACTACGCGGATCTGGACGGCGACGGGCTCAAGGAGATCTTAGTCGGCTACAAGAGCAGCTCGGATGTGCAGGGGCTTGCCATCTATCCGCTTTCTCCCGGCACGCCGGAGTCGCTTTTGACGACGGGCTATTCCCGTTACGCGAACCTCGACATGAACGGCGACGGGAAGCAGGAACTTTTAATTATTTGCAGCGACGAAGAGAGTACGGCGCGCGTCGATTACTACGACTGGGATGACGGCGCGCTGCACGCGAAGTCCTCGCTGCGCCTGTCCGCCTCGGTGGCGGAGCTGAGCCGCCTGACCGCCGGCACGCTGACGGGCGGGGAGAATGCGCTGTTCGTCACGGGCGTGACGGGCGACAACCTGACCGTGACGGATGTGCTGGCGCTCAGAAGCGGGCGGCTCCAGAACATCGCCCTCGGCGCGGACGCGAATCAGGTACCCGCAGAGGAGATTTTTCTCGGCCTTTTCCCGCACGATGAAAACAGCGACGGCGTGACCGAAGCGCCGAAGACGCGTCCCTTGCAGCGCTTTGACCGCGAGAGCGAGCTGCAGTATTACGTTGTCTGGGAGCAGTACAGCATCGACGGCACGGTGACGGACGTGCAGAGCTGCTTCCACAATGTGACGGACGGCTGGAGCCTTGTGCTGCCGGACGAGTGGGACAAGGACCATCTGACCGTCGAGCGCAGCGCGGGCAGCGGCGAGACCGCCGTGTCCTTCTACCGCGCGGGCGAGGGCGGACTGAGAGAGAAACTGCTCACCGTCTACACCCTGACGGGCGAGGCGCGCGAGGGACTTGCCAACATCGGCAGCCGCTTTGTGCTCACGCAGCAGGTGGAGGCGGTATACGCCGCACGGATCGGCGATGCATGGAATATCACGCTTGATGAGCAATCGCTGCGCGAGCGCTTCTCGCTCATCACGGCGGAATGGACGATGGGAGACAACTGAGAGGAGAAACGATATGAAAAAAGTGCTGGTGCTGGAGGATGAAGCCAGTATCCGTAGTTTTATTGTCATCAATTTGCAGCGTGCGGGCTACGAGGTCGTGGAGGCTGAGTGCGGCGAGGAGGCGCTTCAAAAATTGCAGGAAAATCCCGACACGAAGCTGTGCCTGCTCGACATCATGCTGCCGGACATCGACGGGTTCGAAGTCTGCCGCCGCATCCGCATGTCGAACGCGCAGGTCGGCATCATCATGCTGACGGCGCGCACGCAGGAGATGGACAAGGTGACGGGCCTGATGACCGGCGCGGACGACTATGTGACAAAGCCGTTTTCGCCCGCCGAGCTCACCGCGCGCGTGGACGCGCTGCTGCGCCGCATGGGCGAAAACACGCCGGCCACGCATACTGGAGAGTTGTATCAGCCGCCGTTTCTGCTGAACCTGACGAACCGGACGCTTGAAAAAAACGGCGAGCGCGTCAAGCTGACGCAGATCGAGTACGCGATCGTCAAGCTCTTTATGGAAAACAGCGGCAAGGCGCTCGCGCGCGAGGAAATTCTCGACGCCGTGTGGGGCAAGGGCTACTTTGGCGAGCTCAAGATCGTGGACGTGAATGTCCGCCGCCTGCGCCTCAAGATCGAAGATGACGCGCAGGAGCCGAAGTACATCTCCACCGTGTGGGGCTTTGGTTATAAATGGACGGTGTGAGCGCACCGAACGAAGGAGGGGCCGCGATGCCGGACAATCGAAAAGGCTTTGCTTCGGCGCTGCACATCCGTGGCCTTCGTCAGCGGTGGATGTTTTCGGCGGTGCTGCCGATCTTGCTGCTGCTGGTGCTGGCGGTGGCGCTTTTCAGCGTGGGCGTGCAGGAATACTATTACAATGCGATGCGCTCGGGCCTTGAGAGCCGCGCGCGTATCGCGGCGGAGACCTTCACGGGCTACGGCGTGAAGAGCTACAGCGAATATTACCGCCTCGCGTCGTACTCCGCCGAAACGTTTGAAGAAAAGGACACGATCGAGCTCCAGTTCATCAACACGAACGGACGCGTGCAGGTCTCGTCCTACGGGCTGACGGCGGGCACGCTGCCCGGCACGAGCGACGTTGACAGCGCGATCGGCGGCAAGATGGCGTCGTTTCAGGGACGCGACCCGCAGACGGGGGAGAATATCCTCGCGGTGTCGTATCCGCTGTTTTTTAACTCCCGCGTCGTCGGCGTGCTGCGGTACGTGACATCGCTGCGCGAGGCGCAGCATCGCGTGTTGGTCGAGTCGCTGCTCGCTTCGGCGGCGGCACTCGTGTGCATGGCGCTGATCGCGGCGTCGAATGCTATTTTTATCAACAACGTCGTCCAGCCCGTCGCAGTCGTGAGCGACGCGGCACGCCGCATTTCGGGCGGCAGCTACGGCATCATGATCGAGAACCACTACCGCGACGAGCTCGGCGAGCTGGTCGACAACATCAACGACATGTCACTCAAGATCAGCCAGGCCGAGAAGATCCAGCAGGAATTTATCTCGTCGGTCTCGCACGAGCTGCGAACGCCGCTGACCGCCATCAGCGGTTGGGCGGAGACGCTCTCTGCCGACCCCGGCGCGAACATCGACCAGACGAAGCGCGGCCTCGGCATCATTTTGAAAGAGTCCCGCCGCCTGACGACGATGGTCGAGGAGCTGCTCGAATTCACGAAGATGCAGGACGGGCGCTTCACGCTGCGCGTGGAGAGCGTCGATCTTGCCAGCGAGCTCGAGGACGCAATTTACACCTATTTCGAGCTCTTCCGGCAGGAGGGCATCGAGGTCAGCTACAAGGGCCCTGACGAGGATGTGCCGCCGATCGTGGCAGACAGCGAGCGCATGAAGCAGGTCTTCTGCAATGTGCTCGACAACGCGGCCAAGCACGGCGGCGCGGGAAAGCGCATCGACGTGAGCGCCGCGTGCGAGGATGGAAAATTTGTCATCCGCGTGCGCGACTACGGTCCCGGCATCCCGGAGGAGGAGCTGCCGTTCGTCAAGCAGAAATTCTACAAGGGCTCGTCGAAGGCACGCGGCAGCGGCATCGGCCTTGCCGTGTGTGACGAGATCGTGCGTCTGCACGGCGGCACGTTCGACATCGCCAACGCCGAGGGCGGCGGCGCGGTCGTGACGATCTCGCTGCCCATGTCGTGAAAAATAGAACGGGTGTTGCATTCTTGCAAAACCCGTGGTATGATATCGCATAGAAAAAGGAGAACCATTCATGGCAGAAGAAGCAAAAAACAAGGCTTCCGCGTCCAAGTTCCGCACGAGCATCGGCGGACAGGCGTTGATCGAGGGAGTTTTGATGCGCGGTCCGGGCAAGCAGGCCATTGTCGTCCGCTCGCCGGACGGGCTGGTCGAAAAGGTCGAGGAGCTGACGCTCGTGCGCGACAAGTACCCCGTTTTGGGCTTACCCATCATCCGCGGCGCGGTGACGTTCGTCGATTCGATGGTCAAGGGTGTCAAGGCGCTGATGTTTTCGGCGGACTATTTCCCCGACGAGGACGTCGCCGAGCCGAGCAAATTCGACCAGTGGCTTGAAAAAAAGCTCGGCAACGAAAAAATGCAGAAATTCATCACGGCGCTGGCGGTCTTTCTGTCGCTGGGGCTGACGATCCTGCTCTTTTTCCTGCTGCCGACGTTTCTGGCGGGCTTTATCGACCCGTATATCAAGAGCGCGGCGGTGCATAATCTGGTCGAATCCGTCATCAAGCTCGTGATCTTCTTCGCTTACATGATCCTGTGCTCCAAGCAGAAGGACATCTACCGCGTGTTCCAGTACCACGGCGCGGAGCATAAGACGATCTTCTGCTACGAGGCGGGGCTGCCGCTGACGGTCGAAAACTGCCGCATCCAGCCGCGCCACCATCCGCGCTGCGGCACGAGCTTTCTCTTTGTGGTCGTGGTCGTGTCGATTTTAGTCTCGAGCCTTGTCTTCAGCTTTGTCAACTGGCGCAACATGTGGGTGCGCGTGGCGCTGCACCTGCTGCTGCTCATTCCAATCGTGGGCGTGACGTATGAGTTCAACCGCTACGTCGGCGGGCACGACAATAAGGTGACGCGCTTTCTGGCGCGTCCGGGTCTGTGGCTGCAAAACTTTACGACCAACGAGCCGGACGACAGCATGCTCGAGGTCGCCATCCGCGCGCTCGAGCTGGTCATTCCCGAAGAAAAAGGCAAGGATGCGTGGTAAGCATGGCAACGACGTATAATAATCTCTATCTGGATCTGCGCACGGAGCTGAGGCGCGCGGGCGACGAGGAGGCGACGCAGTCGGCGCGCGAGCTCGTCTGCGCCGCGGCGGCAAAAACGCGCGAGGAGCTGGTGCGCGACGGCTCGCTCTACGCCTCGCCAGAGGTGGAGCAGAGTGCGCGTGAGCTCGTCAAGCGCCATTTGGCGGGGGAGCCGGTGGCCTACCTCATCGGCGAGTGGGAGTTCTATGGTTTGCCGCTCGACATTTCGCCCGCGGTGCTCATCCCGCGCCCGGATACCGAGGTGCTGGCGACAAAGCTCATCGACGCGGCGCGCGGCGCGGGGGCCTGCCGCATTCTGGATCTCTGCGCGGGCAGCGGATGCATCGGCCTTGCCGCGGCGGCAAACCTGCCGAACGCGCGCGTGCTGCTCGGCGAATATGACGAAGAGGCGCTCAAGATCTGCCGGCAGAACATCCGCCGCAACCGCTTGACGGCGCGGGTGGCGAGCCTGAAGATCGACGCGCGGGAAAAGCCCGCACGCACGCTGGGCGAGTTCCAGTTTCTCGTTAGCAACCCGCCGTACATCCCGAGCGCGGACATCGACACGCTCGACGCTTCCGTGCGCGAGCACGAGCCACGCCTTGCGCTCGACGGCGGCGAGGACGGGCTCGACTTTTACCGCGTGATCTGCGAAAAGTGGCGCGATGCCCTGTGTGAAAACGGCATGCTCTTTTTCGAGGTCGGCATCGGGCAGGCGGATCAGGTGCTGCGCATCATGCGCTCGCACGGCTTTGGCGACATTCAGATCGTCAAGGACCTCAACAACATCCCCCGCGTGGTGTACGGCACGCGCGTGGAGACCATTTGAAGCAAATTTAGTTTACATAAAGAATCGGGAGGAACGCGAACATGGCAGAAAAGTCTCAGACGAAGGCAGCTGCGGCGATGGCCGACGACAAGAAGCGGGCGATCGAGACCGCGATGCAGCAGATCGAGCGCACCTACGGCAAGGGCTCGATCATGCGCTTTGGCGACAACACCGTGAGCAATGTGGAGGCCATCTCTACGGGCTCGCTGGCGCTCGACCTGGCGCTCGGCATCGGGGGCCTGCCCAAGGGCCGTATCATCGAAATCTACGGGCCTGAATCCTCCGGTAAGACGACGCTGGCGCTGCATGTGCTCGCCCAGGCGCAGAAGGCGGGCGGCGAGGTCGCGTTCATCGACGCCGAGCATGCGCTCGACATCACCTACGCCCGCGCGCTTGGCGTCAAGGTCGAGGATATGCTCGTCTCCCAGCCGGACACCGGCGAGCAGGCGCTTGAGATCACCGAGGCGCTCGTGCGCTCCGGCGCGATCGACGTCATCGTGGTCGACTCCGTCGCGGCGCTCGTGCCGCGCGCGGAGATCGAGGGCGAGATGGGCGACAGCTTTGTCGGTCTGCACGCGCGCCTCATGTCGCAAGCGCTGCGCAAGCTGACCGGCGCGGTCGGCAAAACGAACACCATCGTCATTTTCATCAACCAGCTGCGCGAAAAGGTCGGCGTCATGTACGGCAACCCCGAGGTCACGACCGGCGGCCGCGCGCTTAAGTTCTATTCGAGCGTGCGTATCGATGTGCGCCGCATTGAGGCGCTGAAAAACGGCAGCGAGATCATCGGCAACCGCACGCGCGCCAAGGTCGTGAAGAACAAGATGGCGCCCCCGTTCCGCGAGGCGGAGTTCGACATCATGTACGGCGAGGGCATCTCGCTCATCGGCGAACTGATCGACCTCGGCGTCAAGCTCGGATTGGTGCAGAAGAGCGGCTCGTGGTACTCGATGGGCGAAACGCGCATCGGTCAGGGACGCGACGCGGCCAAGCAATATCTGAAAAACAATCCCGAGATCGCCGATAATCTCGAAGCGGAGATCCGCCGCAACTTCGACAAGCTGATGACGGGTCAGTCCCGTGTGGCGGCGAAGGCCGCGGGCCGCGCCGTGGACGTCAGCGCCGACGATTTCAAGGATGAAGATTGAGAAGATCGAACGATCGAAGCATAAGCAGGAGCGCGTTCTCGTGTATCTGGAGGGGGGAGACCTCCTCCGGATCACCGAGAGCGAGCTTCTGCGTTTCGGTTTATGTATAGGACTGGACATTGACGATAGGACTGTGGTAGAATTGCAGCAGTCCAGCGCGCGGAGCGAAACGCGCGTGCGCGCGGCGAACATGATCTCATCCCGCCCGCTGTCAAGGAAAGAGCTTTCGAAAAAGCTCAAGGAAAAGGGAGCGGCCGAGGCCGACGCCGAATCGGCGTGCGACTGGCTCGAGGAGATCGGCGCGCTCAACGACGCGGAGTATGCCGTAATGCTTGTGCGCCACTACGGCGGCATGGGATATGGCGAGGCGAAAATTCGCGATGAGCTCTACCGCCGCGGCGTGCCGCGCGAGCTATGGGAGGACGCGCTTTCGCAGTCGCCCAACGCGCAGGAGGCCATCGCGCGCGTGATCGCGCAGAAGACAAAGGGCCGCGTGCTCGATGAAAAGGGGCGCAAGCGCCTGTCTGACATGCTGCTGCGGCGGGGCTTTGCGTGGCGCGATGTGCGCGCGGCAATCGCCCAAATCAGCGAAAATGCGACGGAATTCGATTACGAAGGGTAGTCGTTTGGCTATTTTTTTACAATTAGTTTACGATCAGGAGGGGTTCTATGCCCTATAACGTTTCTTTCATTTCCCTGGGCTGCGCCAAAAATCAGGTCAACTGCGAGCAGATGATGGCCACGGTGCAGCACGCGGGACACAACGTCATCCTCTCGCCCGAGGGGGCGGATGTGGCCGTGGTCAACACCTGCGGCTTTCTGGCCTCTGCCTGCGAGGAGGCCATCGATAATATCTTAGAGATGGCGGAGCTCAAAAAAGATGGCAAGCTCAAAAAGATCATCGTCACCGGCTGCATGGCGCAGCGCTACAAGGACGATGTGCTCCATGAGCTGCCTGAGGTCGACGCGGTGCTCGGCACCGGCAGCTACGGCGAGATCGCCCGCGCGGTCGATGAGGTCATGGCGCCCGGCGGGCTGCGCCCCTGCTACATGGGCGATATCCAGAACTGCGTGCAGGGCGGCGCGCGCATTTTATCAACGCCCCCGTGGTACGCGTATCTGCGCATCGCCGAGGGCTGCGACAACTGCTGTGCCTACTGCGTCATTCCGCGCCTGCGCGGCCGTTACCGCAGCCGCCCGATGAACGAACTTCTGGACGAGGCGAGCGAGCTTGCGTCCGCGGGCGTGAAGGAACTCATCGTCATCGCGCAGGACATCACGCGCTACGGCACGGACTTGAACAGCGAGCACCAACTTGCCGCACTCCTGCGTGAGCTGTGCAAGCTCGATTTCCACTGGATCCGCTTACACTACCTCTATCCCGATGACATCACCGACGAGCTGGTCGACACGATCGCGCAGGAAAAGAAGATCGTGCCGTATCTCGATATCCCCATCCAGCACTGCAACGACGACATCTTGAAGGCGATGAACCGCCGCGACACGAAAGAGAGTATCCGCAAGGTTTTCCACGACCTGCGCGCGCGCATCCCGGGCCTTGTGCTGCGGACATCGATCATCGCCGGTCTTCCCGGCGAGGGGGAGAAGGAGTTCGAAGAGCTCTGCGACTTCCTGCGCGAGGAGAAGATCGAGCGCGCGGGCGTGTTCCCGTTCTCGCCCGAGGAGGGGACGAAGGCCGCGACGATGGAGCACGTTCCGATGGAGGAGGCCCAGCGCCGCACGGAGCTTTTAGTCGACGTGCAGAGCGATATCATCGACGAATACAATGAATCCGTCCTCGGCGATGTGCGCGAAGTGCTGTGCGAGGGCTGGAGCGAGGAAGCGCAGTCCTTTGTCGGCCGCAGCTATGCCGAGTCCGTGGATATCGACGGAAAGATCTACTTTTCCGCAGAACGTGATATCATGGCAGGCGAGTTCGTCAATGTCCGCCTGACCGGCACGATGGACGGCGAACTGACCGGCGAAGCGGTCGAATAAGTAAATGCTCTGCAAGGCAGGAGGAAAGAGAGATATGACAACTGCAAACAAATTAACGATCATGCGCATTGCGCTGATCCCTGTATTCTTAGTGGTGCTGTACCTGGACTTCGCAGGTGCGAGATGGTGGGCGCTCGGCGTTTTTATCGTTGCGTGCCTGACGGACTTTGTCGACGGCTACATCGCCCGCCACTATAATCAGATCACAAATTTCGGCAAGTTCATGGACCCGCTGGCGGACAAGATGCTCGTCATGGCGGCGATGTGCTACTTTGTCGAGTGCGGGCAGATGCCCGGCTGGTGCCTCGCCATCGTGCTGCTGCGCGAATTTGCCGTGTCCGGCATGCGCCTTGTCGCTGTGGAGCAGGGGCGCGTCATCGCGGCAGCATGGTCAGGCAAGGTGAAGACCGCCTCGACCATGGTGTGCCTGTGCCTGATGCTGGTATTTGAGAGCAACCTTTTGAATGTCGTGTGCATCGCGGTCATCGTGGCGACGACCGTGTACTCCGGCATTGAGTATTTCGCAAAGAACCTCGACGTCTTCAAAGAGGCGGACTAAATCTGTAATTCCATCTTCTCAAAGGAGATCTATCATGTATTTATACAATTCCGCGACCCACAAAAAGGAAGAATTCAAGACCCATACGCCGAACCATGTGGAGATGTACACCTGCGGCCCGACCGTGTACCACTTTGCCCACATCGGCAACCTGCGCTCCTACATCATGGAGGACGTGCTGGAAAAGTACCTGCGCTTTTCGGGTTACAGCGTGAACCGCGTCATGAACATCACTGACGTCGGCCACCTGACGAGCGACGCCGACGAGGGCGAGGACAAGATGGTCAAGGGCGCTAAGCGCGAGCACAAGACCGTCATGGAGATCGCCAAGTTCTACACCGACGCGTTCTTCGCCGACTGCAAGAAGCTCAACATCAAGCGCCCCGACGTCGTCCAGCCCGCAACGGGCCTGATCGACGATTATATCAAGATCATCACGAAGCTGCTCGACACCGGCTATGCCTATATCGCCGGCGGCAATGTGTACTTCGATACGAGCAAGCTCGAGCGCTACTATATCTTCAACGACCACAACGAGGAAGACCTCGCCGTCGGCGTGCGCGAGGGCGTGGAGGAGGACGAGAACAAGAAGAACAAGAACGACTTCGTTCTCTGGTTCACGAAGTCCAAGTTCGAGGATCAGGCGCTCAAGTGGGATTCTCCCTGGGGCGTCGGCTATCCGGGCTGGCACATCGAGTGCTCCGGTATTTCGATGAAGTACAACGGCGAATACCTCGACCTGCACTGCGGCGGCGTGGACAACGCCTTCCCGCACCACACGAACGAGATCGCGCAGAGCGAGAGCTACCTTGGTCATCCCTGGTGCCTCCAGTGGTGCCACGTGGCGCATCTCAACACCTCGCACGGCAAGATGTCTAAATCCAAGGGCGAATTTTTGACGGTCTCGCTGCTCGAGGAAAAGGGCTATGACCCGCTGGCGTACCGCTTCTTCTGCTTACAGAGCCACTACCGCAAGAGTCTTGTCTTCACGTGGGAAAACCTTGACAATGCGGTCGCCGCGTACAACAAGCTCATCGCGAAGATTGCGAATATTAAGGACGAGGGCGGCGTGGACGAGGTCGTGCGTGCCGAATACCGCGCGAAGTTCATGAAGGAGATGGACAACGACCTTAACACCGCCATGGGCGTGACCGCGCTCTACGACGTGCTCAAGGCCAAGACTACGGGCGCGACGAAGCTCGCCATCATCGGCGACTATGACACGGTGCTGAGCCTCGACCTTCTCAAAAAGGCCGAAGCCGAGCGCGAGAAGAAGGAGAAGGCTGCGTCTCAGCAGAGCGCGGGCGGCTTCACGGTCGTCTCTGAGGACGGCACGGCGGACGAGGGCATCGAGAACCTGATCCGCCAGCGCGCGGAGGCCAAGAAGGCGAAGAATTTTGCCGAGGCCGACCGCATCCGCGACGAGCTCAAGGCGCAGGGTGTCGAAGTGACCGACATGCCCGGCGGCGCAAAGTGGAAGCGCGTGTAAAAGGAAATTTTTAGAAAACGCAGGCGCGGCGGATCATCCGCCGCGCCTGTTTGCCTCTTTGGGGCAGAATAAGAAGCAGCGAAGCAGCATCACGGAGGACGCCATGAGCAGAAAAGCGAGAAACCGCATGACAAGAGAGACCATCCCCGAGGGCTTCAGCGCCCCGATGGCGTTCGTCGATTTGCTCCCTGTCGTATTTTTCGGCCTCTCCGCGGTGAAGGCGGGGAACCTGTTCCACAGCGGACTGTTTGTAGCGGGTGCGGTAGTCTGCCTGCTCTCAGGTGTTGTGAAGGTGGGATGGAAGCTCATCGCGGCCGTCTCCCAAAGGAACATCTGGCCGATGTTTGTGCAGATGCGCGTCCTGATGCCGGTCGGCTTTTTGACGATGTTCGCGGCGCTGATCGTAGACCGCGCAGGGCTGAACGGGGAAGCAATGCTTGCAAAGCTGAGTGGTTTTCCGGCATGCCTTTTCTTCCTTGCGGGCGCACTTGGGATGATTTTGATGCTCGTTTTCGCGTTCCGGATGGATTCGAGCGACCCGAAGGTGAACTGGATGGAGCAGACCGTCAACAGCCTTGCGCAGATCTGCTTTTTCATCGGGCTGATGCTGGCCTGACGCTCTGCATCGAAAGAAAGAAAAGGGCCGCCTGTGGACGGCTCCTTTTGCATCAGGCTATGAAGAAAAATGAATGTGAGCGCTGTTTCAATGAATATCGAAAATGAATCAAGGTAAAGGATATTATTCAATAGTCGCAATGCGCGGAGCGGAATTTTACTCGCTTTTTGGCGGCGGATATGATATGCTTTTCCCAAATGATGGTCAGAAAGGACAAGGTTTCCATGATCAATATTTTTGATATGATGGGGCCGGTGATGGTCGGTCCGTCCTCGTCTCACACGGCGGGCGCGGCGCGCATCGGCAATATGGGAAGAACGCTGCTCGGCGAAGAGGTGGCGCGCGCGGACATCGGCCTGCACGGCTCGTTTGCTGAAACGGGCTTCGGCCACGGCACGGACCGCGCGCTTTTGGCGGGACTTCTCGGCATGAAGCCGGACGACCTGCGCATCCCGAACGCCTATGAGGAGGCGAACCGCGCGGGCATGGCGTATTCGTTCCGCACGGTGGAGCTGCGCGATGCGCACCCGAACACCGCGCTTTTGGAGCTGACGGGCAAAAGCGGCAGGCAGCTGACGCTTCAGGCGTCGTCCATCGGCGGCGGCGCGATCGTCGTCAACAAGATCGACGGCATCGACGTAAACTTTACGGGCGACTTCAACACGCTGATTGTACGCAATCAGGACGAGTCCGGCTCGGTCGCGGCAATCACGTCGATTTTAAGTCAGGTGCACATCAATGTGGCAAACATGAGCGTCAACCGTCACCGCCGCGGCGGCGACGCACTGATGGTCATTGAAACGGATCAGCACATCAAGCCCCGGCAGGTGGAATTTCTCTCGGAGCTGCCAGGCATCCTGAGCGTGACCTATTACGATAAGGAGGACGATGAAGATGGCGCTGGATTCGATGAAGGAAATCTTTGAGCGCTCGGCGCGGGAGAATATCCCGTTCTGGGAGATCGTTTTGCAGTATGATATGGAGGAGCGCCAGGTGAGCCGTCAGGCCTCGATGGCGAAGATGCTGTTGACCTGGCAGGCCATTCAGGATGCGGCGGACTCCTATACCGGCACGCAGCGCAGTGTGAGTGGTCTGGTCGGCGGCGACGGGCTCAAGATGCGCCTGTACGCGCGCCGCGGAGAGAGCGTCGGCGGTGAATTCATGGACGAGGTCATCGTGCAGGCTATCTCCATGGCGGAGTCGAACGCCTGCATGCGCCGCATTGTGGCAGCACCGACGGCGGGCTCGTGCGGTGTGGTGCCGGCGGTGCTGCTGCCGCTGTGCGAGCGCGAGCATTACACGCAGCATGAGCTGCTTGAGGCGCTGTATGTCGCCTCGGGTATCGGCGCGGTGATCGCGTACCGCGCGAGCATCTCCGGCGCGGCGGGCGGCTGCCAAGCC
>ERZ824598.1751-NODE-1751-length-25533-cov-42.219405_pt1 | contig 25533 bp, 29 predicted proteins | sample MGYA00519934_ERZ824598 | MGnify/ENA primary metagenome ERZ824598 (study PRJEB31778, sample SAMEA3449177) | human gut metagenome | biome: human gut; feature: human-associated habitat; material: faeces | place: United Kingdom | collected 2010/2012 ...
AACGGGTGTGGTATGGAAAAGTGCAGTTATATATGCCGAAAGAAAAATGGATTGCGAAACTGCACGAATACGGTGCGTTTAAAATCAAAAAAGACGAAAACGGCAAAGAGATTTGGAAGCCACTCCACAGAGGGGCGCTTATGCCATTAGACGATGTGGCAATCATCAGTAAATATAATTCTGAAATCAGAGGATTGTACAATTATTACAGGTTAGCAATCAATGTATGCAATCTGGGGAAATTTCATTCTATCATGCGTGGAAGCTGTTTAAAGACGTTGGCGGCAAAATATAATTCTTCTGTTATGAAGATGTATAAGAAATACCGTAGCGTAAAGGGCGACTTTGGCGCAGATTACAAAACCAAGAGTGGAACAAAGCGGTGTGAGTTTTACAATGAAGGATTTAGGCGTAATAACAATATCGCACCTGAATTTGTAGACATTATGCCGAAATACAGAGGGCAGATAAAACCGAATAGTCTTGCAGGACGTTTAAAAAGCGGACAATGCGAGATGTGCGGAGCAAACCCCGTGAAAGTGTATATGCACCATGTAAAGCGCTTAAAAGATTTGAACGCTGATAATGAATTTGATGAACTGATGTTACTGAAAAGGCGGAAGTCATTGGCTCTCTGCCCGAAATGCTACGAAGAAGCAAAGACAAAATCACTTAAACTATGAAAGATGGCGAGCCGTGTACATCGAGAGGTGTAAGCACGGTTCTGGAGGGGGTTACGCCAAGACCACGGACGAAAGGAAGTATGGCGTGGCGTTTCCTACCTTATGAACTCTATACCATTCAGCGATACTTGCAGTACAACACGCTTGTCAAAAACAACTTGCAGCACTTCGACTCGTGGGCAAGTACCTTCGGAGAGACTGTAACAGCGGTTGAGCTTACACCGGAGGGAACGGGTTACAGAGCGAAAACCCGCTTTGCAAAATTCTACAACCTTCCGGAGCTTATGGCTATGTTTAAGGAGGTTGCCGATATTAAGACGGCGGATATGTTGGAGCTGCCTGTGCCGGAAGCACACTTCCACAATGTTGCTGTCAAGCCTTCGGAAATGCAGAAAGAAATGGTTGCTTCCCTTGCGGAGCGAGCCGAGAAAGTTCGTGGCGGCGGTGTGGATTCGGGTGTAGATAATATGCTCAAAATCACAAACGACGGCAGAAAGCTGGCACTTGACCAGCGTATGCTCAACGATATGCTGCCTGATTTTGAGGGCAGTAAAATCAACGCCTGCGTCGATAACATCTACCGTATTTGGGAGAAAACAGCCGATAAAAAATCGGCACAGCTTGTGTTCTGCGACCTCTCAACGCCAAAGAACGACGGCACATTCTCGGTGTATAACGACATCAGAAAGAAGCTCATAGAGCGTGGTGTCCCCGAAAGCGAAGTCCGCTTTATCCACGAAGCAGATACCGATGTGAAGAAGAAAGAGTTGTTCCAAAAGACCCGTAAGGGCGAGGTCAGAGTGCTTCTCGGCTCTACGCAGAAGATGGGAGCCGGCACGAATGTTCAGGACAGACTTATCGCACTTCACGATGTGGATTGCCCGTGGAGACCGTCAGACTTGGAGCAGCGTTCCGGTCGAATTATCCGACAGGGCAACTCAAACCCCGATGTAGATATTTACCGCTATGTAACAGAGCAGACCTTCGACGCATACCTGTATCAGCTTGTAGAGGGAAAGCAAAAGTTCGCCAGTCAGATTATGACGAGCAAATCCCCGGTGCGTTCTGCCGAGGATATTGATGAAACCGCCCTGTCCTATGCAGAGATTAAAATGCTTGCCACCGGCAATCCGTATATTAAGGAAAAGATGGATTTGGACATTCAAGTTCAAAAGCTGAAGCTCTTAAAATCTAACTTCCTCTCAGAAAAATACGCTTTGGAGGATAAGATAATCAAATATTATCCGCAGCGAATTACAGCTTTGGAAAACCGCATTGAAGGTTTGAAGCAAGATGTAGAAACTGCGAAACAGCACCCGAAACCAACGGACGACCGCTTTGTCGGTATGGAGGTTAAGGGTGTTTTTTATTCCGAAAAAGCCGACGCCGGTAAAGCAATCATTGAAGCCTGCAAGCATATGAACAGCCCCGACCCTATTCCTCTTGGCAAGTACCGAGGGTTTGAAACGGAACTGCTATTTAATACCGCAGAGCGAAATTATGAGGTTAGACTGAAAGGTGCGACAAGCAGAAATGTTCCTCTCGGCGATGACGCACACGGCAATATTATCCGTCTTGATAACGGTATTGAGAGATTTGCTGAGAGCTTATCGCTTGCGGAAAACGACCTTGAGAACACCAAAAATCAGTTGGAAACCGCAAAGAAAGAAGTCCAAAAACCATTTATCCAAGAGGAAGAATTGAAAACAAAGCTTGCCCGACTGGACGAGCTGAATATTCTGCTCAATATGGATAAGCGAGAAAACGAAATTGTCGGCGGCGAACCCGATGAGGGCGAAGTGCCGAACACACGAAAGGAGAAAACCTATGAACGATAAAATGACACCCGATAAGGAAAGAGAAAACTGCCCTTGCAGAAAAGCAATCATTAACCCTTTTGATGCAATGATGATGGTTGTGGTCAGGAGACTTGATAAAGCATATCTCGAATTGAAAAGAAGCAAACCGCCCGCAAAGGAAGCAGAATTTGCCCTTAGAAATGCAAAGCTTTCTTTCTATGGAGAGTTGGTTCGACAGAGCATTGAGACGGTGTTTTCGCCGGAAGAAATCATTGCTATGTATGAAAACGACGACCTTGCGGAAGGTGCTTGGATTGTTTGGAATGACATCGGCTGCCCTGTTGATAAGATACTTATTATCATTGCAAAGCTCAGTATCAACGAACCGATACAGAAAGCGGTTGCCGATTTGCTGATGTAGAACGGCGGTGATAATTATGCCGTATATTGCACCGGAAGTCATAACCGAAGCCAAACGAATGGACTTATTAACCTATCTCAGAGAGTATGAACCGGGCGAGCTTGTGAAGTTTTCAAGCAACACTTACACCACAAGAACCCACGACAGCTTGAAGATTTCCAACGGCAAATGGATGTGGTGGTCGAGAGGTATCGGGGGCAAATCCGCTCTCGATTACCTTATCAAAGTCCGTGGAATGGATTTTGTGGAGGCGGTTCAGACCATTATGGGAAACGGTTCAGTCAGCTTTCCGACTTGTGAAAACATCAAAAGCTATGAGGAACAACCCTTGCTTCTGCCTGAAAAAAGTCCTACTGCCGATGTGGTATTTGATTACCTTTTCGGGCGTGGCATTGATTTTGAAATCATCAACTACTGCTTGGAACAGGAGCTAATCATTGAGTCGCTTCCGTATCACAATGCTGTTTTTATCGGCTATGACGAGAACAAAGAACCTAAATACGCCGCTTACAGAGCAACAAATCAATCAAGGATTATGGGCGACTGCACTGGCAGTAAAAAGCAATATTCTTTTCGTCTGACTGCCGAAAACACCGGAGAAGTTCATCTTTTTGAGTGTGCCATTGACCTGCTTTCCTATGCAACTTTGATGAAGCTGGAGGGCAAAGACTGGCGACAGCTTAACCTTGTTTCTCTTGCGGGAGTGTACTCCCCCAAGCAGAAAATCGAGGACTCGAAAGTGCCTGTTACACTCGGCAGGCTACTTGAAAAGGACAAAACAATCAGGCGAATTGTTCTTCATTTGGACAATGATATTGCCGGAAGAAAAGCGACCAAAGCGTTGCAGACGATTCTTTCAGAGAAGTATGAAGTCGTTGACGACCCTCCCCAATACGGGAAAGATGTCAACGATTTTCTTTGTAAACGCTTAGGGATAAAGGAAAAAACCGAAAGGAGTTTTGCACGATGAAACTTAAAGAAATCAGAGAAATGTACCCGGAGGGTACGCAGATTGTACTCACTGAAATGGCTGGCGAAAGGCAAATGCCCTACGGTCTGAAAGGAACAGTAAAGTTTGTTGACGACGCCGGACAGATTCATATGAGTTGGGAAAACGGCAGCTCTCTTGCTTTGAATATTAACGAGGATACCTTTGAAAAGGTCGAAGCACCGGAGAAGATTTCCGTCATTCTCGTTGAGCCGGGCAGGTATCCGAAGCTCATTGAAATCGAGGATACCCTTGAAGCAATGCAGTCTCTTGTGGAGGGAGATATTGAAGAATATATGCCCTTTGAGGACGAGGTTGCCATCATCTGCAACGATGAAGGAAAGATGAACGGCTTGCCGCTGAACAGGGCAGTTTATTCCGAGCCTGAGAATGTTGAGATGAGTTATCCGCAGTTGAAAGCTCATTTCCGGCAGGCAGAAAAAGAAAGAAACCACACGACCGGATATATTGTTTTCACGACTGACAGCTTTGACAAGCCTTACACAGAAGAACAAAGAACCTATGTTGTCAGCAGTAACAATAAGGCTTTCATTGAGGGTATGGGCGGATATTCTATCTATGCTTCTTCCCTTGACGGGTCGGATAAATGTGTGCGACTGGAAGCATATATGGCTGATGAACACGGCGGCAAGGACGGTTGGAAGATTGAAAAATGTTATGTGAAAGACGACAGCAACCGTGAAATGCTCGACATTATTGCCGGCAAGTTCTTCATTGCTTACGCACCGATTGAGTCGGAAAAGTTTCTCAGTATGCCGAAAGAACTGGCTCGTAAGTACGAGGAAAAGTTCAAATACCCGGAGAGATTTTACAAGTCTATGGACGGTATTGAAGCAAAGCCGTATAAGCCTGTCTCAAAGGATATGGAGAGATAAAAGTCAATCTATGGGGCAACCCTGAGTGTCTGCATAATCTTAGCGAGCAGACCATTTATGGACAGAAATGTCCAAAACGGTACACTCGTTAGGGGTTGCCCCTAATACCCCAAGCAAGAAAGGAGCATAAACTATGCGGGAGATAGTATTGGTCGCCGCCGGGTTAATCATCGGCGGTTTTTTCGGAGTAACAACAATGTGCCTGTTTCAGATAAACCGGGACAGGCACTATATTTACAGAAAGGACAGCGATAAAAATGAGCAAGAGAAACATTGAAAAGCACATTCTGATGAACAAGGCAGAAGCTCAGAATTTGCAGAAAAAAGCAAAACGGGCGTGTCTTTCCGAAGGAGGTCTTATCCGTTTACTTCTCAAAGGCTATGAGCCGAGAGAAAAGCCCGACGAAAGATTTTACGATGTTATGCGTGAGCTTTCTGCTATCGGGAACAACATCAATCAGCTTGCGGTAAAAGCAAACACCCTCGGATTTGTGGACGCACCGCAGCTTAAAAAGGAAGCCGAGCGTTGGCACAAGTTTCAGGCTGATGTGGAGCGTACTTTTTTAAGACCCGATAAGAGCGATATGAAATGGCAGTAAGTAAATTGTGGTCTGTCACATCAAGGCTCGGTCAGGTAATCGACTATGCCGCCAATCCCGAAAAGACTGCGGCAGATATTTACACCGAGGAACAGTATCAGGCTCTCCGTGATGTGCTTGCCTACGCAAAGGACGAAGAAAAAACCGAGCGTGAGTTTTTCGTTGAGGGTATCAACTGCAATCCTGCGACCGCAAGAGACCAGTTTGTTTCTGTGAAAAAAGCATACGGCAAAGACGACGGCATACAAGCCTATCACGGATACCTGAGTTTTAAGGAACAGGACATATCCCCGGAGCTGGCACAGAAAATCGGAATGGAATTTGCAAACGAAGTGTGGGGCAAAAGATTTCAGGTGGTGGTTACTACACATCTGAACACGAAGCACCTGCACTGCCACTATGTAATCAACTCCGTTTCCTTTGTGGACGGCAAGCGGTTATGGGGCGATGAAAAAGCGTGGTTCAAGTTTCGCTTGGTTGCCGACCGTCTCTGTGAAAAATACGGACTGTATTACAATCCGAACCCAAACCGCAGTAAGCAATCCTCTTATTACTATAAGCAGGAGCAAGCAGGTATGCCGAGCCGATATTCAATGACCCGTAACGCCATTGATGAAGCGATTGCACACAGCACCAACTTAAAGACCTTTGATTATATCCTGACTCAGATGGGCTATGAGCATTGTCTCAGCGACAGCCGAAAGTATTGGACGATTGTTCCGAAAGGATACAAGAAGCCGATACGACTTAAATCCCTTGGAGAGAATTATACCGAGGAAGCAATCAAGCGTAGGTTGACGGAAAATCAAAAGGTTCTCATCGTTCCTTTTGCAAAGGAAACGGTAAGAGTCAGACAGTACCGATTGCCCACAAGAGAACACAAAATCAAAAAAGTCGGCGGACTGTATGGGCTGTATCTGCATTACTGCTATAAGCTGGGTTATCTGCCGAAGTACAAAAAACAGAATACCGCAAGGCTTCACTATCTTTTGAAAGAAGATTTGCTGAAGCTCGACAAAATCACTCAGGAGACAAGGCTGCTTGGACGGGAGAACATTTCTACCGACGAGCAGCTTTTCTCATATAAAGAGTCCGTGTTGTCGCAAATCAAATCCCTGACTGACGATAGAACGCACCTGCGAAAACAGTTAAGAAGAAATTTGAGTGACGATGAGCTATCAAATGTCAAAGAACAGATTGCGGCAATCACGAGCAAGCTGTGGACTCTCCGCAAAGAGGTCGGTCTTTGTGATGACATAGCCGAAAGGTCAAAGGTCATTGAAGCCAACCTTGAAACGGTTAGAGTTTACGAAGAAAAACAGGAAAGAAAGGAGCAGAACCGTTATGACAAACGGAGGTGATGCGGCAGAACAGGTCGTCAGGCTATCGCTTGAGGGCTTTGAAGTAGCCGCAAAATTAAGCGGAGCGGCAGCAAAGAATATTGCCGTTCTATTAGTCTCTGTTCTCAAACAGGAACAGAAAACAAAAGGCAAGGCTCGACTTACCAATATGATTAAGTCGGGCAAGGAGCTGAAGGTGTTTTCTATCCCCAACAAGGACTTGAAGAAGTTTACCGAGCAGGCAAAACGCTACGGCGTTCTATACTGCGTACTCAGGGATAAAAACACAAAGGGCGATAATGTACCGATTGATATTATTGCCCGTGCAGAGGACGCTTCCAAAATTCAGAGAATCGTTGAGAGATTTGAACTCGGTAAAGTTGATAAGGCTGCGATTGTCACAGAGTCTCAGAAGGCTGTCGAAAAGCGTGAAGCTTTGGAGAAAGACAAGCCGACGAAAACCAAAAACGAAATCATCACTGAGGAAGCCGTCAGAAAACCTATTCAGAAAGAGGGGTATTCCCAGTCAAACCCCACAGTCGCCAAAACGGACAAAAACCCTCCGTCAAGGCACGACTCCGAGCCGGTAGATATGCAAACTGATAAGGGTACTGTAAGCGACAGACAGAGAAAGCCGTCGGTGAAAGCAAAGCTCGACCGATACAAGGCACAGTCCAAGCAGCAGAAAGAAGCAGAACGCAAAGAGCCGGAGGTATCAAAGCCGGAGGTTAAGAAAGCACCGGCACAGACCGTACACAGGCAGCCGAAACCCAAAAGCAAAAATGTGAAAGAGAGGTAATCACAATGACGAACAATTTTACCCCTGCTAAGGCAGGACAGCAGAGAAACAGACTTTCCAAAGAGGAATACGCCGAGAAGATGAAAGCGGAAAAAGAAGCCGTATATCAGATGGCGGACGACACCGCAAAGGCGATTGTTTCCGACCCGGAAAAGTTCAAAGCCTTCCTTGATACGCAGAGCCGTCTTGACCGATACTCTGCGGTCAACGCACTCCTGATTTTCAAGCAGCTTCCCGAAGCAATCCAGCTCAAAAACTTTGACGACTGGAGCAAGGACAATGTGAAAATTCAGAAAGGTGCGAAAAGCATTTCCATTCTTGAGCCTGTCGAGTATGCCAAGAGAGATGGTACGACCGGCATTTCCTACAATGTGAAAAAGGTATTTGATGTCTCTCAGACCAACGGCAAGAGACCGCCCGCACCGACTGTCAACCGTGACCCGAAAGCACTCATTACCGTAATGTTGGATTCTTCCCCGGTTGAAGTGGAAGCAACAAACGAGCTTCCATATCCCAATATGGCGGCGTTTTACAACAACGAGGAACAGACCTTGTATGTAAAGCGTGATGTGGGAGACAGTGTTGCGGTCGCTCAGTGCGTAGCACAGGAACTTGGCCACGCACAGCTCTCCATCAACAGCGATAGTTACAGCAGAGCGGATATGGGCTTTCAGGCGGTATGTATCGGCTATATGCTTTGCAAGAAGTACGGCGTCGATACACAGAATTTTGCTATCAACCGTATCCCTGAAAAGCTCGCCGGCAAAGAGCCGAAGGATATTCGCTATGAGCTTTCCAAAACGAGAAACGCAATGGCGGATATTCACTCCCGTGTTTCCGATGAGCTTTACAAGAAAAAGCAGGAACGAAGCAAAGACTACGAAAGATAAGGTGAGATTATGGCGAAGGAAGAAATGTATCATATCGCATTGGACGATTATGAACACGGCATTATTATCCGTTCTCTCAATGACGAGAAAACAGATTTGATGAACGAGGGTAAATCTACCGATGCGGTGGACGACCTTATCATCAAGGTCGGAACTGCCCCAAAGAAAAAGTTCAGAGTTATCGAAAAGGAACGCTCCTGTGAATCGAGATAACGAAAGGCAGTCTGCGATTATTCTTTCCGTCATCGGTATTATCCCGGTCGTATGGCTGGCACTTCTGATTGCACCTTCTGTAAAAGGAGGATTGCCGGAAATACTGCCGAGCCTATTAACAGCGTTCGACAACCCATTCCATATTGAGCTATGCGAGGACAGCCTAAAAACTGTCCTCGTTTTGCTTCTCTGCTATGCAATGGGTATCGGGATTTACTTCTCAACACAGAAGAATTACCGAAGGCGTGAAGAACACGGTTCTGCGAAATGGGGCAACGCAAGAGCCGTAAACAAAAAATACAGACAGTCTCCGGCTTCTGCAAATAAACTGATGACGCAAAATGTCTGTATCGGACTCAATGCGAAGAAACACCGAAGAAACTTAAACACCCTTGTGTGCGGCGGTTCGGGAGCCGGTAAGACAAGGTTTTACTGCAAGCCGAATCTTATGCAGTGCAACACATCATTTGTCATTCTTGACCCAAAGGGCGAAATTCTCCGAGATACCGGAAAGCTACTTGAAAGCAAAGACTATGAAGTCCGTGTTCTCGATTTGATTTCAATGGAGAAAAGCCATTGCTATAACCCTTTTGTCTATTTGCAGAATGACAACGATGTGCAAAAGCTCGTGACGAATCTTTTTAAGAGTACCACTCCGAAAGGAAGTCAATCACAAGACCCCTTTTGGGATACCTCGGCTTCAATGCTTCTGCTTGCACTTGTATTTTATCTTCATTACGAAGCACCCGAAGATGAACAGAACTTTGCAATGATAATGGAAATGCTCAGAGCCGGTGCGATTGAGGATGAGGAGGACACAAGACCTTCTCCCCTTGATGAATTGTTTGCGGAATTGGAGATGTCAAATCCCGACCACATTGCTTTGAAGTATTACCGTTCCTATCATTCAGGTGCGGCGAAAACCTTAAAGTCCATACAGATAACCCTTGCGGCAAGACTGGAAAAGTTCAACCTTGAAAGTCTCGCTTCTTTAACCACCACAGACGAGCTTGACCTTCCGTCACTCGGAGAGAAAAAGGTCGCTCTGTTTGCTTTGATACCGGATAACGATTCCAGCTTTAACTTCTTGGTATCTATCCTTTACACACAGCTTTTTCAGCAGTTGTTCTATGCTGCCGACCATATTCACGGCGGCTCGCTTCCCGTTCCCGTTCATTTCCTGATGGACGAGTTTGCGAATGTGAGCCTGCCCGATGACTTTGACAAGATACTGTCGGTTATGCGTTCCCGTGGAGTGTCGGTAAGTATCATCTTGCAGAACTTGGCTCAGTTAAAAGCCTTGTTTGAAAAGCAATGGGAAAGTATTGTCGGCAACTGCGATGAGTTTCTATATCTCGGCGGCAACGAGCAAAGCACCCACAAATATGTGTCCGAGCTTCTCGGCAAGGAAACCATTGATACCAACACTTTCGGAAAGAGTACCGGGCGAAGCGGTAACTACTCCACCAATTATCAGATTAGCGGTCGAGAGCTTCTTACCCCTGATGAGGTTCGTATGCTTGATAACCAATATGCAATTCTGTTTATTCGTGGAGAACGCCCCGTTATGGACTTCAAGTATGACATCTTGAAGCACCCGAATGTGGCACTTACAACCGATGGAAAGGCTTCTGCATATAAACACGGCGAAGTCACCGTCAAGCACTCATCAATTTCCGTTCTTTCTATTGACCCGGAAGAACTTCCGGAGGAAAGCTACGGAGAAACCAATTACGAGCTTCTGTCCGATGAGGATTTTGAAGTAAATAAAAACTTATTTTAACGGAGGAAAACACAATGAACATTTTTAAGAAGAACAACGAAAAGAAAACTACTCAGAAGCTGCCTATGACCGGAAAGGTTCAGAAAGGCTTCCGTGCTTACTGCGCCGTAATCGCAGCAGTAACTCTTGTCTGCGGTATGAGCGTTACTGCTTTTGCCGCAAGCGACCCGATTACCGTAGTCAACAATCTGTCCGATTTTATCTTCGGACTTATCCGTGCCATCGGTCTTATCCTGCTTGGCTTCGGTATCGTTCAGGTTGGTCTCTCTTTGAAGTCTCACGACCCGTCTCAGAGAGCCAACGGTTTCCTGACTCTTGCAGGCGGTATCATCATCACCTTTGCAAAGGAAATCCTGACCCTTATTACCGGTTAAGAGAACACAGTTATCAAACGGGGCATACCTGGCATTTCAGGTATGCCCCTAATCTTAAAGGAGGTGCAAACAGATGAGTGATAACTGGGTAGTTCAGAACCTCGAAAATGCCCTTGAAACTTGGAACAGCAAGCTATCGGAAATATGGCAGTTACTAACCACTTCACCGCAGCAGTTCAAAGGCGGCAGTATTTGGTCTGTAATGGTGAATATCAACGGAGCGGTTCAGGCTATCGGTCTTGCCCTACTTGTTCTGTTTTTTGTTGTCGGTGTGGTTCGCACCTGCGGCAGCTTTACCGATGTAAAGAAACCGGAACACGCATTAAAGCTGTTCATTCGATTTGCCATTGCCAAAGGTGTGATTACCTACGGTCTGGAGCTTATGCTTGCCCTGTTCGACATCGTACAAGGTACGATTTCAACCATTATGACATCTGCGGGATTTGGTACACCCAATCAAACAACCTTACCTGCTGAAATGGTAACAACCATTGAAAGCTGCGGATTTTTTGAGAGTATCCCATTGTGGGCGGTTACTCTTATCGGCGGACTGTTTATCACGGTCTTGTCGTTCATTATGATAATGACGGTGTACGGACGATTTTTCAAGCTGTATATGTACACGGCTCTCGCTCCGATACCGCTTTCCACTTTTGCCGGAGAACCGTCGCAGAATGTGGGTAAGAGCTTTATAAAGAGCTACTGTGCTGTTTTGCTTGAGGGAGCCGTAATTGTACTTGCTTGTATTATCTTCTCCCTATTTGCTTCTACGCCGCCGGTAGTGAACCCTGACGCAGCAGCCGTTACTCAGGTATGGGCATATATCGGCGAACTGGTATTCAATATGCTTGTGCTTGTCGGTGCGGTTAAGATGAGCGACCGAATTATCCGTGAAATGATGGGCTTATAACGGGAGGTTCTCTGATGAAGAAAAACAAGAATAATAACGATAGATGGCAGGGCTATACGCCTGCCGACTGCGACTGCAAATATTGTGTGTATTACGGAGGAAAGAAAAACGGCAATGTAATTTGCCTTGCGGACACCTGCGTCTGCTCTGATGAAATCCGTCACGCAAAACAAGCATATCGCAGAGAAAGGAGCTTTTGATGGAAGTCAAAATTAACCGAGAGATACGAAATTACACAGAGTCAATGTTTTTTGGACTGTCGCTCAGACAGTTCATTTTTTCTGTCCTCGCCTGTGCGGTAGCGGTAGGACTTTACTTCCTCCTAAAACCGTACCTCGGAACAGAAACCGTATCGTGGGTGTGCATTTTGGGAGCTGCCCCTTTTGCGGCTCTCGGCTTTGTGAAATACAACGGAATGACGGCTGAGAAATTTATATGGGCGTGGATAAAGTCCGAGTTCCTTATGCCGAAAAAGCTGGTCTTTCATTCCACCAACACCTATTACGAATTGATGAAACCGACAATCGAACAAAAACAGAAGGAGGCTTATAAGAACAATGATTAAAACCCTTACAAACCTGTTAAAGCAGGACAAAGAAAAGTTTGTAGTACCAAAGGGCGTACAGGATTGTATTCCCATCACCGCTATTTATGACGACGGCATTTTCCGTGTGGGCAAGGACAAGTATTCCAAGAGCTTCAAGTTCACGGATATTAACTTTGCCGTAGCAAGCCGTGAGGACAAGGAAGCAATGTTCCTTGAATACTCCGAGCTTCTCAACTCTCTTGACAGCGGAGCTACTACAAAACTGACTATCAACAACAGACGGCTTAACCGTTTGGACTTTGAGAAAACCATTCTTATCCCCGAAACCGGCGATGAGCTTGATGTTTACCGAGAGGAATATAACAAAATGCTTCTCGACAAGGCGACCGGTGCAAATGCAATCGTTCAGGATAAGTATGTTACTATCTCCATCAACAAAAAGAGCGTGGAGGACGCAAGAACCTATTTTGCCCGTGTCGGTGCTGACCTGATTGCCCACTTTGCAAGACTCGGAAGCAAATGTGTGGAGCTTGAAACCGATGAAAGGCTGAGAATTGTCCACGATTTCTTCCGTGTCGGAGAGGAAACCGCCTACAACTTCAATATTAAGGAAACGAGAAAGAAGGGACACGATTTCAAGGATTATGTTTGCCCCGATACAATGGAATTTGAAAAGGACTACTTCAAAATGGGAAACCGTTACGGGAGAGTCCTTTTTCTTCGTGAGTACGCTTCCTATATCAAGGACAGTATGGTAGCCGAGCTTACCGACCTGAACCGCAATCTGATGATGTCCATTGACATTGTACCCGTTCCAACCGATGAAGCCGTGCGAGAAGCAGAAAGCAGACTGCTTGGTGTTGAGACGAACATAACCAACTGGCAGAGAAAGCAGAATCAGAACAATAACTTTTCCGCTACCGTTCCTTATGATATGGAACAGCAGAAAAAGGAAATGAAGGAGTTCCTCGATGACCTTACCACTCGTGATCAGCGAATGATGTTCGCTGTACTCACTATGGTTCATACTGCGGACTCCAAAGAACAGCTTGATAACGACACCGAGGCTCTGCTTACGACTGCAAGAAAGCATTTGTGCCAGTTTGCCGTTCTCAAGTATCAGCAGATGGATGGACTGAATACGGCTATGCCCTTTGGAACACGCAAGATTGACGCATTCAGAACCCTTACCACAGAAAGCCTTGCGGTATTTATCCCGTTCAGGGTTCAGGATATCTACCACGAAAACGGCATTTACTACGGTCAGAATGTCATCAGCAAAAATATGATTATCGCAGACCGCAGACAGCTACTCAACGGCAATTCCTTTATCCTCGGCGTATCCGGCGGCGGTAAATCCTTTGCGGCAAAGGGGGAGATTGAAAACATCATTCTTTCCTCCAATGCAGATGTTATTATCATCGACCCTGAGCGAGAGTATTCGCAGCTTGTAAAGGCTCTCGGTGGCGAAATCATTAATATTTCCGCCACTTCGCCGAGCCATATCAATGCGATGGATATGAACAAGGAATACGGCGACGGTGCAAACCCGGTTATCCTGAAATCCGAGTTCATTATGTCCCTTTGTGAACAGCTTATCGGCGGCACAAACCTCGGAGCAAAGCAGAAGTCTATCATTGACCGTTGTACGGCGAGCGTTTACCGAGACTATCAGCAGAGAGGATATACCGGTACTGTTCCAACCTTGCAGGATTTCCGTGCGGAGCTTTTGAATCAGGACGAACCGGAAGCAAAAGAAATCGCCCTTGCTATCGAGCTGTTTACACACGGTTCTTTGAATACCTTCGCAAAGCCGACCAATGTTGATACGGATAACCGACTTATCTGCTATGACATTCTTGACCTCGGCAAGCAGCTTATGCCTATCGGTATGCTTGTTGTCCTCGACTCTATCCTGAACCGTATCACACAGAACCGTGCAAAGGGTAAGCAGACATTCATCTTCATTGATGAAATCTATCTTCTGTTCCAGCACGAATACTCCGCAAACTTCCTGTTTACTCTTTGGAAGCGTGTAAGAAAGTACGGTGCTTATGCCACCGGCATTACGCAGAATGTGGACGACCTTTTACAGAGCCATACGGCAAGAACTATGCTTGCAAACAGCGAGTTCCTGATTATGCTCAATCAGGCGTCAACCGACAGAATTGAGCTTGCCAAGCTCCTTAACATTTCCGACCTCCAGCTTTCATATATCACGAATGTTGACGCAGGACACGGACTGATTAAGGTCGGAAGTTCGCTTGTACCGTTTGCAAATAAGTTCCCGAAAAATACGAAGCTGTATAAGCTGATGACAACCAAACCGGGCGAGGGTGCATAACCCTTGCCTTATTCTGTAAATGAGAAAGGAAACACCTATGAAAAACAAAATCTATATTGCTATTATCTGTGCTTTCAGCATTGTATTTGCCGTCAGTTCAGGTTTTCTCATCAAGCACTATTGCGACTCTGCAAAGCAAGCTGAGATGTACGACAATCTGATTGAGGTAGTGGAGACCGAGCCTGAAGAAACCAAAGAGCCGATGAACTACTCCGAAGAAAAGACCTTTATCCCGGAGTATCAGGAGCTTTATCTGCAAAACAACGATATGGTCGGCTGGATTAAGGTTGAGGACACTAAAATCAATTATCCCGTTATGCAGTCAAAGGACAACCCGAACTTCTATCTGAAGCACGGCTTTGATAAGGCATACACCGACTACGGCTGTCCTTACGTTCAGGAAAACTGCGATATGGAGCTGCCAAGCGACAATATCATCATCTACGGTCATCATATGAATGACGGCTCTATGTTCGCCGGTCTTATGAAATTCAAGGACAAGAGCTTTTGGGAAAAGCACAAAACAGTATCCTTTGATACGCTGACCGACAGACAGACCTATGAAGTGATTGCCGTGTTCAAAACCGTAGTATATACGGACAGTCCCGATAGCTTCAAATACTATCAGTTCGTCAATGCGGAGACCGCCGAGGGTTTCACTGCCTATGTAGAGAAGTGCAAGGAACTGTCGCTTTACGATACCGGCGTAACCGCCGAATACGGCGACAAGCTCCTGACCCTTTCCACCTGTGAGTATTCCCGGACAAACGGCAGACTTGTTGTAGTGGCAAAACTCATTAACGAATAACACAATAGGTGATTCAGCCTGCATAGAAAGGAGGGATTGTATGGCTGATATTAAAACGAAAGACAATGCAAAAGGTACGATACGAACCATAGATAAGGCTGCCGTTGCAACCCAACGAATGAAGCAGGCGTATATCGCTACAAAAGAAAAGGCAGAGCGGTCGGTAAATGCCAACAGCAGTTCTGCCGAGGAATACGCTTCCGATAAACTGGAAAGCGGTATTGACGAGGTGGTTCACGATGGTGCCTATGCGTTTGATAAGGCGGGACGAAAAGGTGTGGAAACCACAAAAGAGAATATCCGCACCGCAAAGGACGGTATTCAGCGTTTCAAGCAACAGCGAGTCGAACAGTCTTTGAGAAAACAGGCTTCACAGAACACAAGCTCTGCAATTAAGACTGTCGATAAGGCGGAAAAGACCATAAAGCAGTCGGCGACTTCCTCCGGAAAGAAAACCATTAAGTTTGCCGGGAAAGAAGCAACAAAGACCGCACAGAAATCGGTTAAGACGGCTGAGCAGACTGCCAAGACTGCGATAAAAACCAGTCAGCAAGCGGCGAAAGCGGCACAGAAAACAGCTCAGGCGACGGTTAAGGCTTCGCAGAAAGCGGCACAGGCGGCAAAAGCCACAGCCAAAGCAACAGCCGCTACGCTTAAAGCCGCAGCCAAAGCCACCGTTGCCGCAGTAAAAGCAATCATAGCGGCGGTAAAAGGTCTTGTTGCTGCTATCGCTGCCGGCGGTTGGGTTGCGGTGGTGGTTATTATTGTTCTGTGCCTTGTCGGTTTAATTGCGGGTTCTGTGTTTGGTATCTTCTTTTCGGGAGAAGATTCCGGCACGGGAATGTCTATGCAGACAGTCGTTCAGGAAATCAATCAGGAATATGATGACCGGTTAGAACAGGAAAAGAATTTCGTAAGCTATGATGTGCTTGAAATGAGCGGAAGCCGAGCTGTGTGGAAAGAGGTTCTTGCGGTCTATTCCGTTAAAGTGAATACCGACCCCGAAAATCCGATGGAGGTTGCCACGGTTGACGAAACCAAGAAGCAGCTACTATCGGATATTTTTTGGGAGATGAACGATATTTCTTCCCGAACGGAAACGAAAACCCATACCGAAATCGAGGAAAGCGACGACGGACACGGCAACATCGTACAGACCGAAACCACAGTAACCGAAACTTTCCTGTATATCACGGTATCGCACAAGACCGTTGATGAAATGGCGGCTATGTACGGCTTTACTCAGGAGCAGAAAGATTATCTTGCTGAGCTACTAAAGGACGAAAACAATCAGCTATGGTCGCAGGTGCTTTACGGTATCGGATACAGCGACGACCAAATCGTTACGGTTGCTCTGTCTCAGGTTGGTAATGTAGGCGGTCAGCCTTACTGGTCTTGGTACGGATTTGACTCCCGTGTAGAATGGTGTGCCTGCTTCGTTTCTTGGTGTGCCAACGAGTGCGGATATATCGACGCCGGTATTATTCCGAAGTATGCCGGCTGTGTAAACGGCGTACAATGGTTCAGAGACCGAGGACAATGGGCAGACGGTTCGTATGAGCCTTCGCCCGGTACAATCATTTTCTTTGATTGGGAGGGCGACGGTGTGACAGACCACACCGGTATTGTTCAAAGATGCGAGAACGGTACAGTCTATACCGTCGAGGGCAACTCAGGCGATACTTGCAGAACCAAAACATACCCTGTCGGAAGCTCTGTTATCTACGGATACGGTATTCCGGCATATTAAAAAAAGACGGCAGAGCTGACGGTTTTACTGTTCGGCTCTGCCGTGATTTTTGTTTTGAGTCAAATTATAGAAAAAGTCATAAATAGGTGCTATAATAAGTAAATGAGTTGATACTGTAGGAGATGTATTATGGAGCCGGAACTTTTTCTCTTGGAAATGGCTGAAACAGAGGAATGTAAAAGTATTACATACAAGCGTTTAGCTATTCGTGAATTTATGGGATTATATTTTTCACAAAAAAGGAAAATAGGACAGATTGACCCGTTCATGATTCCCTTCGGAGAGGTTATAAAAAACAGCATTAAAGAATATGAAGTGAATATTGACGACCTTGTAAAATATATGATTGATAACGATAAATCAAATTGTGCTCTATTCGCTGCAACAGCGTGGTTCAAGCCAAAAGCGGAACTGTCATCAGGCGCATATTATTCAGCCATTGCTAAATATAAAATAATAACTCCATTTGTAGAAGAAGTAGACCTCGATGCAGTCGCTCTAATGGTAGTATGTTTTGTATTCGATAACTTAACCCCAACCAAAATAGATATTAGTGAGTTCGTCAAAGAAGAAGTCTTTGCATATCCCACCAATCAGTACGGATTAACCAAAGTGAATGATGCTGTGTTCAAGTTAGACGGACTTATTTTTGATGGAAAAGGTTATTATTATAACATCCTTACGAACAAAGCACCCGTAAATTCAATAGATACAATGGTAGGGTTTGCAAGGATTATACACGATGAAACAGAGAACTGCGATGTTCTGTACCGTTTGGATGAACGACTTTCTGTACCTGAGTCAGAATATTATGATTATACCGGTGCAGCGTTTGCAAAATTTCGTGGTCCGCATTTTAATTTTGATAGAAGCAAACTCAATGGAAAGAAAACCATTACTGTTCATATTGATGAAGAAACAATGGACAAACTGCTAATGGTAGTTAAGCAAGGAATCGACCAAAATACCGGAGAAGAATTTTGGCATATAGAGATTGAAACGTTGCCATTCAGAAACTCATCAAAAGGATATGTCATAACGACATTTCTACACGGAATGTATTATCCTCATAAAGATGTATTTACACACATCGACTACACAAAGAATCAATATAGCGGCAATGTTTACTCACAGAAATATGCGGATAGTCAGAATGGTATTCCCATTGACCAATATACAGAAACACGAGACTTGCACTATAAAATATGGTGTATTGAAAATGGCGAGTTTACAAGAGAGACTTGGTATAAGTTAATGATAATATCTTTATCTGAGTCGTATCAAAGATTATTAAATGAAATTTTGGCATAAGGCATAAATTAAGATAAAAAATAATTGTAAATGCGGCAGAGCGTAACAGATAAAACTGTTTGCCTGCCGTTTTTTATCAAATGTAAAATCGCACATTTGATATTATTCGAGATGATGGTTATGATATAAGAAAAAGATTAGAGGTGACTGATGTGAGTAAAACATATTTTGACCTACCATCCCGTTTGGAAAGAGATTTTGCAGAAATTGACAGTAAAATTGTAATGAATCTGTATGATACTAATAATGAATATGCTCAGTTGCAGCAACAGATTTCTGACTTAACGAAAAAGTATCCTTTTATAGAAAATGTTATAGAGGGAGAGGGTGAAATCCATATTTCTAATGATGAACACGAAGTTCTTGTTCAGTATTTTAAGTTGAACCGAAAATTGAGCGATATGGAACGTCTGCATATTTATTTTTGCGGACACACAGATGCAGTTGCTTATCTTAAAAAAATCAAAGCAATATAATGAAGAAAGGGCACGGTGTAAAAATCCGTGCCTTTATATCTCCTATTCTTTTGCCTTACATAGACCGCTGACCGTTGCTTCTATTACGAGCAACTCTTTATCATTTAGTTTGTCGAGTTCTGCGTCTAAGCGTCTGCGGACGGAACTTTTCTTGACCTCATTATCTGGGAATATGTATTCATCAACTGATACACCGAACATCGTCACAAGCTGAATGAACAACTCCAGACTTGGCTTTTGTCCCTCATTTTCAATCGCTTGAAGATGTCTTGGGTCATAATCTACAATACGAGCAAGCTGCTCTCTGGTCATACCTTTTGCTGTCCTTGCTTTCTTGATTGCCTGTCCTATCGGTGTAAAATCGAAGTCAAAATCATTGTTTCTTGCGTCCATAAACTCACCACCTTGTAGCAATATAATATTTCTATTATATTTTACAGAAATGAGAGTTCTTATTGAACGGTCTGAAATCCCTTGTAATAAGAGATATAATTTCTATATACAAGAGATAAAAGCTCATATATAAATACCGATGCACCTATAAACAGTGCATCGGCTCTGCTTTTATTCTTGTATTGGCAATGTGATTTTTACTGAAAAACCGCCATAGGAGCTATGCTCGATAATGGTTGTTCCGTCGTGTGCTGATATAATCTGCTTTACGATAAGAAGTCCTAAACCGTGGCGTTGCTCAGCTGTATTTTCGTCACAGACCATATAATGCGGAGCATTATTGAGCTTTTCTATTTGCTCGTCAGTAGCTCCAACGCCGTCATCAGAAACACCTACTGTGCATTTGCCGCTGTCAGTCGTAACGCTGACATAGATTTTACAGCCCTTTTCATTATGATTAATGCTGTTTTGAATGAGATTGCTAATCGCTCGCTTTAGTAAGTCCTTATCAGCATTTACAGGGCATATGGTTAAGGCTTCGTCTGTTTCCCATTCAATCGGATATTTGTCCTCAATATCCATGTTGATAAAATCAACAACTACCTGCCTAACAATAGCAATTAGATTTTGCTTTGCAGTATTTATCGGCTGCATATTGTACTCTAATTTGGACGCAAGATTAAGGTCATTGATTAAGTTCTGTATACGCTTACTTTGTCTTACAATGACTTCTGCCTTTTGGCGTTCTTCTGAAGTCAAATTTTCATCGTCCTTTAGTTGACCTGCATACCCCATAACCATAGATAACGGAGTTCTGATGTCATGAGAAACTCCTGCAATCCAATTCGCTCTTGCAGTTTCCTTTTTTCGTAGTTGATGTTTCTGACTTTGAAGAATACCAGAGGTACGATTAATGTTTGCGGAAATTTCGGAAAGCAAACCGCTTTCTTTAATCTGCACAGGCTCTCCAACAGATAAATCCTGTATTCCCTTTGTAATGGGCTTGACCGATTTTAAGAGTTTTGTATTCGCTGTCACATAGATAATAAATATTACGATAACATTGATTATCAATGCCGTAAGGACAGTTTTAGGCAAGTTAGCGATTAACTGATAATCCCAACTCGACCACATATGTTTCCAAAAACTCTTTTTTGGATAGCCAAGCACCACAAGCCCGTTTTCTGCTTCGCCCGTAAAGGTTGGATAGTCACTTATATAACCACGGGTTAGGCTTGCAATATCTGAAAGAGTGTATGTCGTAGGTACGGTGTCTGGTAAATTATCTGTTTTCCAGACTACCTGCTTCGTGTCATTGTCAATGAAAATGCCCCAGACATCAGCTTCACTTAATTCAAGAGCCATTTCGTCTGTCAGTACATAATTTCCGTCCTCTGTCTGATGTAAGGCGGTAACGACTTCTTCAGCAGTTTTCCACGGTTGGGCATTGGGTATCTGCCTCATTGTAAATACAACTAACAGGACAATATTTAAGATGATTAAAAGAATTGAGCTGAAAAGTAAAATGCCGACAAAACGGCGTATTAGTTTAGGTACACTTTTCATATCACTTACCCCCGACAATCAGCTTATATCCTAATCCCTTAACCGTGATTAAAGATACGGGGCGTGAGGGATTTAATTCGATTTTTTCTCTGATACGTCTTATGTGAGCCATCAAAGAATTTTCATACCCGAAAGGGTTTTCGCCCCAAGCTGCTTCACACAGAGCATCTATTGTTACGATACGACCTGCATTGCGATACAAGACAGCCAGAATATCATGTTCTTTTGCGGTCAGGGCAATATGCTCTTCGCCTTTGATTACTTCTGCACGGTCAAAGTCAATTTCGCTGTTTTGTAATTTTATAAGAGGATTTTCGTCTTTATAGCTTCTGCGTAAGATAGCCATTATACGAAATGTCAGCTCCTTTGGCAGAAATGGTTTAACCACATAATCATCTGCACCAAGACCAAAGCCTTTGAATTTGTCCTCGTCCTCTCCACGGGCAGTTAAAAATAATATGGGATATTCACCCTTTTGCTTTAGCTGTTCCATTAAAGAGAAACCGTTACCGTCTGGCAGCATTACATCGAGGATTGCAAGTTCTGGTTGGAAGTTATCTGCCAAAGCAAGTGCTTCTTTGATAGTTTTAGCAGTTGCTATATTATTAAAACCTTCCTCTTTTAAAATTGATACAACCATATCCAAAAGCTCCTGCTCATCATCAACGAGCATCAGGCGTTTGTTCTTCAAATATTCAAAATCCATACGGACACCTTCTTTCTGTTTAACATTATAGCATATAAATATGAAATTTTATAATGTGCGAATAAATGTAAGGTAGATGTAAGGTAGAGAGAATGATGCCGCAAGGTTGGAATTGTAGAATGAAACCATATCAAGAAAGGAGCAAACAGATATGAACATCATTGAAACAAACAATTTAACAAAATCCTATGCAGACTTTACGGCTGTATCTGGAGTTAATCTTCATATTCCAAAAGGAAAGGTTTATGGTTTCCTCGGTCCGAATGGAGCAGGCAAATCCACAACAATGAAAATGTTTCTCGGACTGACGAAACCTACAAGCGGCTCTTTTGTGATTGACGGAAAGAAATATCCTCAAAACCGAGTTGAGATTTTGAAAGAAGTCGGGTCTTTCATTGAAGCCCCTGCCTTTTACGGAAATTTAAGCGGCAAGGAAAATCTGGAAATTGTATGTAAAATTTTGGGATTACCAAAATCAGCCGTTATGGATGCGTTGGAACTTGTCGGGCTGACACAGTACAAAGACAGACTTGCAAAAAAATATTCGCTTGGTATGAAACAGCGATTAGGACTTGCAAGTGCATTGATTGGCAGACCGCCTATCCTTATTCTTGACGAGCCGACAAACGGACTTGACCCCGTGGGTATCCACGAAATCAGAACGCTTATTCGTTCTCTACCACAAAAATTTGATTGCACGGTTTTGGTGTCCTCACACCTACTTTCCGAAATTGAGCTTATGGCAGACAACATCGGTATTCTCAATCACGGACGGTTACTGTTTGAGGGAAGTCTTGATGAACTGAAGCAGAGAGCCGTATCACAGGGCTATCCTACGGATAATCTGGAAGATACTTTCCTTGCACTTATTGATGCCGACAACAGACAGAGAGGTGGTGCAAGATGACCTTCGGTTTGGAATGTAAAAAGGTTAAACGGACAGGATTTATCCCTACATTCATTGTAGGCGGTCTGCTGGCTGCGGCAGTTCCTGTTGTGAATATGGCAGTTCGTTCAGAAACTTATCTCGGACTTGAAAGTTCTCCAATTCAAATCCTGATGGACGCCAACTGGCAGATGATGGCTATGCTGAATGTTCTGCTCTTAGTGGCAGGTGCGTGTTTGATGTATCATACCGAGTATGCAGATAATGCTATTCAAAAAATGTGTATGCTGCCCATCAAAGAACAGAATTTATTCTTTGGCAAAACTGTTTTGATTGCGGTTATGGGAATAGTCATCTTAATATTTGAAGCTATTGGTATTGCCTTCTGTTCTACTCATTGGTTTGAGCTTTCGGGCAATTTTGCATTGGAACTGCTGAAAAGTTTCGGATATGCCTTTGCCTTGATGTTGCCATCAGTGTTGTTATCACTTTTAATTGCATCGCTTTGTCAGAATATGTGGGTATCACTTGGCATTGGAGTTATTTGTGTGTTTATGGCAACAATGCTTCCTACCGATAAATTTGTTTTATCCATATTTCCATTTGCTTTGCCGTTTCAGACATTCGCAGGAGCAACAGGAAATGTTATCCGAAATATGCTGATTGCAAGCGTGGTTGAAACCGTCATTATCGCTATTGCGGAAGTATTACTTTTGAAGGTAAGGAGGTCTATGGAATGAATTTTCTTTCATTACTCGGCGTTGAGTTTAAGAAAATACGCCGTTCTAAAATAATGCTGATTTTATCAGTAGCGGTAATTGCCCTATGGCTACCATCAATTTTTAATGCGAATATGAACTTTCAAATGCAAGCAGAGGGCATATCTCCAGAATATAATTTTTTGATACAGGGCTTTCTCGGAATGTCGTGGTTTATTTTTCCCGCAAGTATGGTTGTTAGTACTGTTCTGCTTAACCAGACCGAAAGAAGCAACAAGGGTATTTTGAAAATGCTTGCCCTGCCTATTAATACAGCGAAATTATGTATGGCAAAGTTTGTGGTGCTGCTTTCTTTGGCAGTTGTCCAAGTCCTTATGTCAGTTGGTATGTATTACCTGAGTGCCGCTATTGTGACAGGAACGCAGAACTATAATTTTATCTTGTCGCCGTTATTTGTAATTAAGGAAGCAGGACTGTTGCTTGTGTCATCTATACCGATGCTTACCTTTTTCTGGCTTCTATCTGTCTGTATTCAGACGCCGATTTTCTCTGTCGGGATAGGACTTGCTTCGATTGTGCCGTCCGTATTAATGATTAACACGAAAATCTGGTTTGCGTATCCTATGGCTTACCCGTTCTTTGTGGTAACGGCAGAGTACGGAAAGATAGCGTCTAATCTAAATACAGCACAGGTTGAGTTAGTTCCGTGGCTGCCTGTTGCTGTTTGTATCACAGTAATTTGTTTATTGATTGCCTGTTCCAATTTCGGAAAGGCTGAAAGGAGATAATCAGTATGAAAAATAAAATTTTAACTACTATCAGTACCATTATGCTTTTTGTTCCGTGGACTATCCTGCCGCTTAGAATGTTCGATTGGGCGTTAGAGTCACCCGTAGCTGAAATTATGATTTCCTGCTATGCGGCGTTTATGATATTCAGCGGAGTGTTTACAATCATATCTTATGTTAAGGCAAAAGTGCAGAATAATTTGATGAAGATTTGCTTGATTGTGAACGGTCTTTATGCAGTTGGCGGCGTTGCTGTATTCGCTATGATGGTTTTACCGAAAATTATGTAAGGAGGTATACAGAATATGAAAAGAGCAAAAGTAATTATATCCCTGATTTTGGTTTTGTGTTTGACCTTTTGTGTTGCAGGTTGCAGCTCCAATCACGACGAAGGAAGTTTGAAAGATAATCTGATTGACGGATGGGATAATTGGTTGCAGTCTTTTAGCAAACACGCATTAACAAAGGAAAAAAACCTGCAAGGCGAAAAGGATAAGGGTGATGACGCATACACCGGTACTTATACAGCGACCTATGATGAATTCAATGGGAAAGAGTTTATCTTCGGCGGAACAGCTTTGGAACGAGCCAACGGTAATCAACTTACTGTGACCTATACTCTAACCATAGATGAGGGTACGGCTGAGTTGTATTGGATTGCAGGTAGTGATGAATATACGATTGCAAATGACAATTCAGAAGATACAAAGGAGTACACCATTTCCTCTGGAGATAACTACATCGTCCTTAAAGGAGAGGACTTCAGTGGTACTCTGACATTGACAGTAGAATGACAGGCTTGTATTTCAGAAAATGTCTATCTTATACCATAACTGGTATCAGCGTGATCCTAATCGGAATACTGCTGATACCAGTTGGCATATTGCTTATGCTTATTTTTATTCTATGGACTTCTACGGATGAAATTTTACGATTGTTGGAGGAAAAAAATGAATTATGAAAAATGGGCGTTTCACGACATAACCCCTATTTCCAGACAACTTATCCAGAAGCTGATATATGCCATTTTGAGTAATGAGCTTTCCGCTGGGGATAGTATTCCGTCTGTTCGTGAAATGGCTGAAATATTACATATCAATCCAAATACCGTTTTGAAATCTTATAAGGCGGTAAAACAAGAACACCTCATTATTTGCTCTAAGGGCGGAAAGTATTCTGTTACGCAAGATTATGATTGCATACAGCAGGTAAAGCAAAATACCATTAAAGAACTTTGTTGCTCATATTTGAGCAAGATGTTTGCATTGGGATTTAGCAAATCCGAAGCTATTGAACAGTTACAAAATTACTGCGATAAGCTAAGTTGTCATCAATAAAGAACTATTAATAGAAAGGCATAAGCCCACCAAATAAAAAAAACGGTGCTTTGGTGGGCGGCTTTGTCACGCCCAGATAAAATTCCAACTGCCCTCTAAACTCGTTTTTTTAAGGTTTGGAGGGATTTTTTATGTGTTGGTCAAGCACGACCACCACGCTGCTTATCAGAAGCAGCAGCTATTTACATAGTGTCACGCACAAGTGAG
>ERZ824598.1767-NODE-1767-length-25352-cov-7.583508_pt1 | contig 25352 bp, 29 predicted proteins | sample MGYA00519934_ERZ824598 | MGnify/ENA primary metagenome ERZ824598 (study PRJEB31778, sample SAMEA3449177) | human gut metagenome | biome: human gut; feature: human-associated habitat; material: faeces | place: United Kingdom | collected 2010/2012 ...
CGGCTATCAGGATCAGATCACGGCGGCGCTGGTGAAAAACCGGATGCCGGAGGAGACCGAGCGAGGTCTCATGCATTGGTATGATGAAGCCGACAGCGTTGACCGCAAGGTACGCTCCGCCGTCTTCACCGTGGAGCAGCGTGACCGGCAGCTCTGGGGCGTGGCGGAATGCCGTGTCGCCGGGGAATTATCCGACACAGAGCTGGAAACCTTAAAGGAATATCTCACTGGGCAGGCTTCGGACGGCTGGGGCGAGGGCTTTGAGCAGCGGGAGATTTCCGTGGATGACGGCGGTAAATTGTATGTCCACCTTTGGAACTCGGACGAGTGGAGCATCCAGACGGAGCAGGAATTATTCGCTCCCAAGCTGGCGGATGGACTGCCGGAGCTGTGCTTCTCCACCCTCCCCGGCACCGGTGAGCTCATCTGCATCAAGCGCGGTGAAAGCGGCTACTACCCCAGCGATTGGAACACGAACGATCCCGCGCATAACCGTGAGATAGCGGACTATAACAACGAGCGGCTGGGCGTTACCCCCGCGCAGGAAAAAGCCATGAAAACAGGTTCCATGTTCGGCTGGGGCGTCCCCGGCGCAGACCCTGCCTACTATGAACAGCAGCCGGAGATGGGAGGGATGACCCTTGGGTAAGAAAATACTGCGTGTGTATCTCGCTAAAAACGATACGCCGTATAGCGCAGCCTATGCAAAGCTGGAGCTGCCCGCCTCCCCGTGGGAGGTTTGGGACGCCATGGAAAAGGTGCGGCTTCAGACGGACGATATCCTGTACATGGAGATCGAAGACTACTTTGCCTTTGAGTATCTCTCGCCCCACTTGGATGGATTAGACATCAGCCTCAACGAGCTCAACGACCTCGCCGCACAGCTTGCGGCATTGGACGAGGTACAAGGGATCGCCTTTGAGGGGATGTTCTCCATAGAGGTGCAGAGAAAAGTAACCGCCAACGGCGGCGTCATCACGCTGCAGGACCTGCGGGATCTGGCGGTCAGCGCAAAAACAGACTGCTATCATGTGGTGGATGCCGCGGATGACGCCCAGCTTGGCCGGTTTTACGCAGAAAACGATTTTATCCCCGAACTGGATGGCGTGTCGGATGCTGTCTTTAAGATGCTGGACTTTGCCGGTATCGGAAGAATGATGCGTCATGGGGAAAGCGGCGTTTTTGTGGGCAGCCTGTATGTGCTGCAGGATGGCGAACTGACAACCGCGCCGCCCGTCCAAAAGACGCTGCCGGAAAAGCCGGGATACCTCTTCCGGCTCACGCTCGGACTGCATCCCGACATTGGCGATGCGGGCACGGTGACGCTGGATCTTCCCGCTGCAGAGGCGGAGCTGCTGGACGCGCAGGAACAGCTCGGTGTGGAGGGCTGGGAGGGCGTCACGGTCATTGATTATGACGGGATCATCCCCTATGCGGCGGACTTCACCGACCTGCCCATGGAGCTGGAGGAATTTAACGCCTTCACCAAGGCCGCGCGGGACATTCCGAGATTCGAGGTGCCAAAGCTGAAGGCTCTGTTGGAGCAGTTCGAGGTGCAGGACATTGAAACCGCCCTGTTCTTGACGGAGCATCTGGCGGACTACATCCTCACGCCGAACCTCAGCTCACCGCAGGAGGCAGCGCTGGACCAGCTCTGCTTCATCATGAACCGTGAAGAAGCCGTTCGGCTGATCCCGTATGTGAACCTCTTCAACTACGGCGAGACAGTCATCCATGCGGACAACGCCGCCCTCACATCCTACGGCCTGCTGCACCGCGCGGACTATCAGCCCATGCTGTCGTCGGTACAGAAAGCATCAGAAGTGAATATGACGATGAGATGAGCAAAGCAGCTTACAACCTCTCCAGGCATTTCCGCGCAACATAGGCGATAAAGTCTTCCGGCGTGAGGACTTCGTCATCATGTGGAATCTCACGCCATCTTTTCTGTACATCAGGATCAGGGCTACACATTGCGACCGCCATTGCAAGCCGGATCTCTTTTCTGACCTCATCTACGGTGGTGTTGTGTCTACGGGCAACTTCTAACAGTGCGGTATCGGCGCTTATGTTCTTTCTCTTCATGGTATCACTCCTCGCTATTTTGAACGGTTGCCGTTCTTATAGAACTATAATAGCACAGAGGTTTAGGGGAAAAGCGTCGAACTCAGTCGAAAAAAGCAGAGGTCTGCAAAAAAGCAAACCTCTGCACCGGTGTTACCGCAATTCGTCGACCAAAGTGTCCAGCACGTTCATCACCTTGCGCTGCCCTTCTGGGGACAGTGCTTTCAATCGCTCGGAGAGCTCTGTGGCGTGAAGCAGCGTTGCCGCATCCAAATTATCCTGAAGCAGCTCATCCGTTCCAACCTTGAGTACATTGGCGATGGTAACCAGCTTATCCAGCTTTGGTGCTTTGACTCCGCGCTCGACCACACTCATGTGGTCTACGCTGTATTCCACGGCAGCAGCAAGGTCCTCCTGCGTCATACCGGCACGCTCACGGGCAGCTTTGATTCGTTTTCCCAATGCGACCTGATCCATACAGCAATCTCCTTTTGAACGGAATCCGTTCTTAAAGTATATTGGAGATGTTATTCGATTCACAGGAGCAAGAAGAACGGTAACCGTTCCAAGTGGACGGAACAGAAAAAATAACAGCAAGGGGCCGTATTCCCGGATGGAGGAAGCGGCCCCCTTCTTTTTTGCTCATTTTGTTCCCTAATCCGGGATAGTGGTCTCGGAAAGGAGCAGAAATGCGAGAAGAAAAATTGTTGAATTACCTGAAAGGAGCATGTACTGGGCGAAAATACAGAGCGAGCGGTGCTGAACTGGAAGCAGCCCTCGGGATTAGCGGAACAGATCTTCGTAAACTGGTAAATCGTATGAGGCGCAAGGGTATTCCCATCGGGAGTGATCGATGCGGATATTTTTACGCTGCGACTGCCGGCGAAGTCTATTCCACGATTCAGCAGCTTCAGAGCATGGAAAATGGACTTGCGGCAGCAAGACGCGGATTAGAGCGGTCACTGGATGCTTTTCCCTTGAGAGAAGGTGCATCTTGAACAGCTTTATCCCTTGGGTGGGCGGCAAAGGTAAGCTGCTGTGGATCATTAACAAGATGGCACCGGAGCGATATAGCCGCTTTATCGATGTGTTTGGGGGCAGCGGCACAGTAACCATGAACCGCCCTACTCGGAAGGGGTGCATGGAGGTCTACAACGACTTCAACGGGAACCTTACCAACCTGTTTTGCTGCGTGAAAAACCGCACCCTTGCGTTGCTTTCAGAATTGGGCTTCTTGCCGTTGAATACGCGGGACGACTTCAATGTCCTTTACAAGTTCTTCTCCAGAGGTGAGTTCACGGATGATTACCTGCAGGAGGAGATGAATCTGACAGAGGTCTACTTGAAGCCTCCCGATGCCGAAGCCATCCGCGCACTTATGCTGGAACGCGCTCCGCGCGGAGATATCCGCCGTGCCGCAGATTACTTCAAGCTGGTTCGCTACAGCTTCAGCGGCAGCGCCAAGTCCTTCGGCGGCAAGCCCTGCGACATACGCCGCTTCTTTCATCTCATTTGGGAGTGCTCCCGCCGACTGGCAAATGTCATCGTGGAAAATAAGGACTTTGAGGATGTCATCCGCCAGTATGACCGGGAGGATGCCTGGATCTACTGCGACCCGCCCTACTTTGAAGCAGAGTGCTATGAGGTAGGATTCCCAAAAGTGGATCACCAGCGGCTCCATGACACACTTCTTAATTGTCGCGGGTATGTTATGGTGTCCTACAACTACTGCCCGTACATTTCAGAACTTTATAAAGAGTTCTTCATCTTTCGCACTGTCCGCCCCAACAGTATGTCCCAGACAGCAGGCAGCGAATACGAGGAAGCTATCATCACCAACTATGATCCTCGGAAAGCCTGCTGGCAGCTGACTTTGGACAGCTTGCTGGATGGCAGCAGCGATACTCGATATGAGCTAATGCACGAACCTACCCACGCCATCAAAACACCTACCAAAGAAAAATGAGGAGGAACCACACTATGAACTTTATTCTTACCAGAGACAAGGCCATTACCATCCCGCCTGCGGCTACGAAGCTGAGTGGCATCCCCGACAACGCGAAGTTAGAGCTGACCACGCTGGACGGAGCTGTGATTTTGACGAAATCCAAAATGACCACAATGGAATATGTCAAGTTGCTCACGGCGTTGACCGCCCATGTTGGTCAGATGCTCCTGTCCTTGCGGGACACCTGTGGCCACTGTGACGAGTGCGATGAAGACGGTTGTGTTTACAATAATCTGTCAATCGAAGAACTTTGCCGACCTTCTGTCACCGTTCCCGATTGGGCCCGAGAGGAAGCGGACATCGCGCCCGACGCCAAGCTGGACTGCTATGTGGATGAGGAATCCGGCGTGATTACCGTCTGCGAGGCAGACAATGACTTCGACCTCTCCGATGTATCGCCCGTAATCCTGTACGCTCTGCGCAAGTCTGGCTGTTGTTTGTCCGCTCTGGAAGATGCGCTGATGGAGAATGATATTATCTACGATAAGTGATGACAGAAGTATTCGGAACAGAATCGAGGTGAAAGGCCCAAATGAACAAAACCTATCTCTATCCCTATTCCTCTGCTGAGGCCAGAGAACGAAATGAGCTTTCGCTCTGGAGGGAAAGCCTTCGCGCCAATATTGCCTGCCGCGACGCCATCGAGGATGCCATCCGCCGGAGCTTCGACGGAACGCATCTGGGCAAGGACTGTATCACACCCGTGCTGGACGAATACGGTTATAAACGCACTGCGTGGGTGCTTGCCAATACCCTGCATGAACTCAAGTGGGATGGTCGCTTCAGCCCCGCCAATAAGCAGTGGGCTGAGCGGCGCTACATTCCGCAGGATGAACGTCACAATGCCGCAATCACTGTTCGGAGCCACCCCGCCGTGCTGGATGGCTTCGTCAGTTTCTACCGCAAGACGGTGCAGGCGTTAAATCTCTTCGGTGCGGAGCATTGCGTCGGTGACCGCGCCGAGCAGGACTTCACCGGCAAGGTGCTGGTACTGTCGCCGGATACGCTGAAGGAATCCTGCTGGAGTCAGGCGGATCAACTCTGGTATGCCCATGACGGCTTTGGCTGCAGGCCCCATGCCATTGGCCGCTCGGTGCGCTGCACCTGCCTGGGTGACGGCGAGACTACTCGCTGGAATCGACACGAGTTCATCGGCGTGCTGGACGAAAAATACCTGCCGGACTGGGCGCGGGAGAAGCTCATGGAGCTGACCGCACCACGGCAGGAGACACCGGCCACAGGTGAGATGAAGCTGGAATGATCGGAGGTGAAACAAGTGCAACGCATCTGCATTGATAACCACAACCGCATCTTCTATTACAGCAATCCTGCCGGATACATCGCAGAAAAGGAGGCGGTGGTGGATACCATGTTCCAAACGCAGGAACTGGAGAGTTTTCTGCAAAAGCAGGCACTCACCATCCGCTGGGAGGACGGCGTCCATGACCGTCTCCTGCTGGGGCAGCGCAGCGGCCGCTTCGACCCAGAGGCTCCGCCCCTGAAGAACTGCCGTGTATGGCAACTCTCGCGGGACAGCCCCATCAATATCCGTTTCGTTTCCTATGAGACGATGGTACAGCGATTCGGTCATCCGAGCCGAAAGAACTATGAGATGGTCTATGAGGGTCAAGTCGGTACCAACGACCTAGAGGAGATCTACACCATCTTCCGCAACCCCGTTCCCGGCTATGACAGCCGACCCATCGGCATCTCGGATGTGCTGGAACTATACGATGAAGGCGGCAGTGAGTTCTATTACTGCGACCGCATCGGCTTCCAGCAGATCGAGTTTGCACCCCAGCAGGAAATGGATATGAGCCTGTGAAATGAGCACCTGACCGGGTGCTTTTTTCATATCCAAATCAGAAAAGGAGGAATCCCAATGCCCAAAGCCCAAACCAAGGCAACAGCTCCCACCCCTGCACCGGATACCCCGCTCCCCGTGGAGTACGCCGTGCGCATCTATCCCGTGAAGGACAGCAAGTACACCCTCGCCAACGCCAATGTGGACATCAACGGCGTATTTGCCATTCGCGGCGTGAAGGTCATCCGCGGCGAGAAAGGGCCCTTTGTCGCCATGCCTCAGTACAAGGACAGCCGCGGCGACTACCACGACATCTGCTTCCCCTGCACGAAGGAGGCTCGCCAGCAGTTCAACGATGCGGTGCTGGATGCCTATGAGCAGTCGTTCCGACAGCCCCAGCAGACGAACCATGCTCCCGCTGCGGAACAGACCATGTAATCACCCACAACACAAAACATATAACTTGGAGGAAATTATCATGAAAAAGTTTATCAAGAACACCGTCAATTCCATCCGCGCCAACGCCATCCGCCTTGCCGCGACCTATCGCTCTGGCGAGGGCTACATCGACACCGCCGTCAAGATCCTCATCGCCGTGGTACTGGGTGCTCTGTTGCTGGCAGGTCTCTATGCTCTGTTTGGCGATGTGGTCATGCCCACACTGAACAAGCGCATCACGGAGATGTTCAACTACGCTGGTTAATCGTGATGTCTGTCCTACAGGGGACACTGTTCCTCATCGGACTTATGAGTGCGGCATGGACGGATCTCCGGCACAGGCAGATCTATGACCTTTCCAGTATCATTATTGCAGGGGCGGGGCTGATTTCCTTCAGCCCCGCCCACCTTTTGGGTCTACTGCTGTCCGTTCCGTTCCTGCTGGCAAGCAACAGAGGGCGCGGCGGCATGGGAGATGCGCTGCTTATCGCCGCTTCCGGCTTCCTGCTGGGTGTCCTGCGCGGCGGCGCTGGACTGGTGCTGGCGCTCCTGCTGTACTGCCTTTTTTATCTTGTGGTAGTCATTGTACGGACACTGCGCGGATCGGAACGCCCACCAGAGAGCTATCCGCTTGCGCCATTTCTCGCAGTTGGTTTTATCTCCGCATATATCATCTAAAACGAAGGAGGACTTGCTCCATGAGTATTTTCAAAAACCGCACGGTCATCGGCGTCATCTGCATTCTGCTGGCGTTGGTGATCTGCTTCGGCATCACGCCGCTGTTTAATCGGGGGATCAGTCAGAAGGCAGAGATCGTCCGCGTCACAAAGGACATTCACGCCGGTGAACTCATCACCAAGGATATGGTCACCACGGCCGAGGTCGGTTCCTACAATCTCCCCTCTGGCCTTATGACCGTGAAAGACAATGTAGTGGGCAAATACGCCAAGGCGGACCTTGCCGTTGGCGATTATATTCTCGCTGCCAAGCTCTCGGAAGCGCCCGCCGCCGAAAATGCGTATCTCTATAATCTGGACGGCACGAAGCAGGCCATCTCCGTCACCATCAAGAGCTTCGCCACCGGACTCTCCGGCAAGCTCCAGAGCGGCGACATCGTATCGGTTATCGTGGCAGACTACCCAGAGGATGGTGAAACCTCCATCCCTGCTGAACTGCAGTATGTGGAGATCATCTCTGTCACCGCCAGCACCGGCTATGACGCCAATACCGGTGAAGCGAAGGGTGACGAGAAGGAACTGCCCTCTACTGTGACTTTCCTTGTCCTGCCGGAGCAGGCCAAAGTGCTGGCAGAGTTAGAGCAGGACGCCAAGCTCCATTTGTCTCTCGTCTATCGCGGTACGGTGGACGGCGCAAAGCAGTTCATCGAAGCGCAGGACGAACTCATTGAGGAGCTGTACGCCGAGCCGGAGGAGGAATCTACCGCAGAGAGCGAAAATGCTGATTCTGTTGCTGTTAAGCCCGATAACGAGGTGATGGAATGAATTTCAAGAAAGCCGGTATCTTTCGCCGCAGCTCCGAGGGATCGGAACAACCAGAAGTACAGAACGACAGTGGCGGTATGCTGGCAGTTTGGGGCAGTCCCGGCAGTGGAAAGACGGTAACGGCGGTGAAAATCGCAAAAATGCTTTCCGCCAAAAAGAAGAATGTTATTCTTCTGCTCTGCGACATGACTGCCCCCATGCTTCCCTGCATCTGTTCGCCGGATGAACTGGAATGTGAGAGATCCCTGGGCAATATCCTTGCAGCTGCCCGCATTGGAGAAAATCTCATCAAGCATAACCTTGTCACCCTCAAGCGCAGCAACTATCTCACTGTGCTGGGATTACTCAAGGGTGAAAATGAGTACAGCATTCCGCCTTTTACCGAAAAGCAGGCAATAGAGCTGCTGGATGGGCTGCGACAGATCGCACCCTATGTTATTGTGGACTGTGGCAGCTATATTGCAAACGATATTCTCTCCGCTGTAGCGCTGATGGAGGCTGACAGTGTTTTGCGCCTTGCTAACTGCGATCTCAAAAGCATCAGCTACTTTTCCAGTCAGCTTCCATTGTTGAAGGATGCCAAGTGGGATGCAGACAAACAGTATAAAGTGGCGGCAAATGTTAAGCCTTTTCAAGCGGCGGACCATATTGGCAAAGTGCTCGGCAGTGTGACCTTCAAGTTGCCTTATTCGCAGGAATTGGAGGAGCAGTATCTCGCCGGCAATTTGTTTTCTGACCTTTCTCTTAAGGACAGTCGCGCCTTCCGCAAGGAGTTGGAAAAGATCATCGAGGAGGTGTTTTGACATGGCCCTTGGAACAAAGAGAAGTGCTTCGCTCTTTGCGGCAAACGCAGAAAAAAGAGATGCGTTAGGATTCCATGACAGCCCAGAGTTAGATGTCGTTCCGGTTGTGGTGGACGACACGCCGCAGCGGACCTTGAACACTGATGCCAGCACGGTCGGACGGGCTCACAATCTGTTCTTTACACCGGAAACGGAAGGCAAAGACTTTGGCTCCGTGCTACAGGAAGTACAGGAATACATCTCTGGCTCCTATTCCTCCCTAATCTCTCAGGGTGGCGAAGATGCAAAAGAGCAGCTTCAGCGCTATATCACCAAGTACCTGCAGGATCAACGTATCGCCGTAGCAGGCATGACGCAAACGGAACTGGCGGACGCCATCTATTCTGAGATGGCGGAGTATGGCTTTTTGACCAGCTACATCTATGGAGACGGCATTGAGGAAATCAACATCAACTCGTGGCGGGATATCGAAGTGCAGTATTCGGATGGCAGAAATGAGAAATTGGAAGAGCATTTCGATTCGCCGGAACATGCGCTCGCCGTCATCCGTCGTATGCTCCACGCTTCCGGCATGGTACTGGACAACGCCAGTCCTCTGGTCACGGGACACCTGACCCGCAACACCCGTATTGCGGCTATGAAGTCCCCCGTGGTGGATGAGGATGTGGGCGTTGCCGCCTCCATCCGAATTGTCAACCGCCACAATCTCAGCCGTGAGGATCTGCTCCGCAGCGGCACAGCCACAGAGGAAATGCTGGACTGGCTTTCCGTATTTTTGCGCTACGGGATCTCCATTTGTGTGGCTGGTGCCACCTCTTCCGGCAAGACCACGGTGGCAGGCTGGTTGCTGACCACCATACCCGACAGCAAACGTATCTTCACCATCGAGAACGGCTCCCGTGAGCTGGAACTGGTGCGGGAGGAAAACGGTAAGGTAGTCAACTCGGTGGTCCACACCCTGACCCGCGACAGTGAAAATGAGCGTCAGAGGATCGATCAGATCGCGTTGGTGGATATCTGCCTGCGCTTCAACCCGGACATTCTGGTGGTGGGTGAGATGCGCGGCGCCGAGGCCAATGCCGCGCAGGAGGCCGCCCGCGTGGGCGTGGCGGTGCTGACCACCATCCACTCCAACTCCTGCGAGGCGACCTACCGCCGCATGGTGTCCCTGTGCAAACGAGCCGTGGATATGTCCGATGAAACGCTTCTCAGCTATGTGACGGAGGCATACCCCATCGTGGTATTCTGCAAGCAGCTGGAGAACAAGCAGCGCCGCATGATGGAGATCATGGAGTGTGAGATCCTGCCCAATGGGGATCGCCGCTACAACACACTGTTCCGCTATGTCATCACGGAAAACCACATGGAGAACGGCAAATTCGTCATCGAAGGACATCACACGCAGGTGAACGAGATCTCCGTGAGTCTGCGCAAACGCCTGCTGGAAAATGGTATGCCCAATGAGGAGCTACAGGCTTTTTTGAACCCCAAGAAGGAGGTGAACGCCACTTGACAGCCCTACTACTGACTGCGTGTATCGGCATGATCACCGGCGCATTCCTTATCTTTCGCATCTCGCCCATGGACTTCACACTGGGTGTGTTTCACCGGTTGACCGTCGGCCCCAGGAGTATCCGTGATGAAATCAATGAAGTCACTCAGCGCAAGAAGCCGAACTTTATTCGCCGTGAGATATTAGAAGCGCAGACGATCCTAAAAACCACCGACAAGGAGGATCGCTTTCCCATGCTGTGTGCGGCATCGCTGTTGTTCTTTGCTGTGGGTGCAGGCATTGCTATCGTGCTGAATAACTTCCTGCTCGTTCCGGTTTTAGCAATGGGCATGATGTTTTTACCGTTCTGGTACATCAAGCTCACAGCCGGACACTACAAGAAGGACATCGCCGCCGAGCTGGAAACAGCACTTTCTATCATCACCACGGCCTACCTCCGCAGTGAGGATCTGCAGACCGCCGTGGAGGAGAATATCAACTACCTGAACCCACCCGTGCATGGTGTATTCAGCAACTTCCTCACCCGCATCAAGCACATCGACCCGGATATGAATGCGGCGTTGGCGGAGCTGAAGTCTGCTATCGATAATGAGGTATGGCAGGAATGGTGCGAGGCGCTTACTGCCTGTCAGTACGACCATAGCCTAAAAAGCACCCTCAATCCTATTGTGGGAAAGCTCTCAGATATGCGAATTATCAATGGTGAGCTGGAGAATCTCGTATTTGCTCCCCGCAAGGAATTCATCTCCATGGCGGCACTGGTGGTGCTGAATATCCCACTGCTGTACTTTCTCAACAAGGACTGGTATGCAACCTTAATGACCACTGTTCCCGGCAAAGCGGTGCTGGCGGTCTGCGCCGCCGCTATCTTTCTCTCCTTTGCCAGAGTGGTCAAGCTAACCCAGCCCATTGAATATCGGAGGTGACGGGCATGACGATCTTACTGTTCCTTTTCGGTGTGGCCGTTGCCGCAGGTCTGTTCTTCATTTTGGCAGATATTCTGAAGCTGCCCCGTCTCTCCACGGAGAAGGCGCTCCTGTCCGCAGGGCGAACCGAGAAAAAGCGGATGAAGTCGCTGGACGCCCTCTTCCTTGGCTGGGCTATCAAGCTCTCCAGGTATATCCGAATGGATGAATACAAGAGGCATCGGCTGGAGCGCACGCTCAATGCTGCCGGCATGGATATGACGCCGGAGGTCTACTTGGCCTATACCATTCTCAAGCCTGCCGCCTCGCTGCTGGCGGTCATTCCGTGTCTGCTGATCTTCCCTCTGCTCTCGCCCATCGTGGTGCTGCTGTCGATATTGCTTTACTTCAAGGAGAGCCGCAAGGCAGAGGAAATGGTTGCAGAACGCCGTGAGAAGATTGAGGGGGAGCTGCCCCGCTTTGTTGCCACAGTGGAGCAGGAATTGGGAGCCAGCCGCGACGTGCTGACGATCTTGGAGAACTATAAGCGACACGCCGGTCCTGATTTTGCCCGTGAGCTGGATGTGCTGACGGCGGATATGCGCTCGTCCTCTTACGAGGCGGCACTGGTTCGTTTCGAGGGCAGGCTGGCGTCACCCATGCTCTCGGACATCGTGCGCGGGCTCATCGGCGTCCTGCGCGGCGATGACGGCCGCATCTATTTTCAGATGCTCTCCCACGACATGAAACAGCTGGAGCTTCAGCGGCTCAAGGCACAGGCGGCAAAGATCCCGCCCAAGATCCGTGTGTATTCTTTCGTTATGCTGGTCTGCTTTATGCTCATCTACATTGTGATCATCCTCATGCAGATCCTCACCTCGATGGGAGGGCTGTTCGGATGATGAAGCACACATGGAAGAAACGCTCCGGCGAGGGCTACATCGATACCTGCGTCCTCATCCTCTGCGCCATGCTGGTGATCGCATTGGCGGTGAAGGTGCTGCCGGTGTATGTGGCGAAGCAGCAGCTTGACACCTTCGCCGCCGAGCTGGTGCGGGAAGCCGAGATCACCGGCAGAGTCGGGAGTGAAACGACCACCCGCGCGCAGGTGCTTTCCGAGCGGTTGGAGATCGACCCGGACATCCGCTGGTCCCGCACCGGCCGCATCCAGCTCAATGAGGAGGTGACGGTGACGCTGACCATGGATGTGGACATCGGCTTCGGTGGGCTTGGCAGCTTCCCCATTGAGCTGACGGCACAGGCCAGCGGCAGATCGGAGGTGTATTGGAAATGAGAAAGCTGCTTTTTCGCTCCCGCTCCGGTGAGGGCTATCCCATGGTCATCGCTGTGACCCTCTGCCTGCTCATGCTCTTTATGGTCATAGCGGAATACTTCCGGGTGAACATCATCGTGCAGGGCGTGCGGGACGCGGTGCAGCAGGCGGTCATTGCCACGGTCAATGAGAATTATGACGATGTGTACCACTCTGTGCGGGAGGGCTATGCAGCAGGCTGGTTCCCGGAGGGGGACGGCGAGTGGTTCGAGTCCATCGACGCCGGTGACATCTACGGCAACCTGTCCTATATTCTTGGCCTTACCACAGATGGCGAAGGCTACATGAAATACGCCGGAAACGAGCTGGAATATACGCTCTCCGACCTGTCCGTTCATATCACCAACAACGCCATCGCCTCAGGCCGGAGCGAGGGATATCTCGCAACCGCCACCCTCTATCTGGAGGTCCCCACCCGCTTTGCCGGACGGGTGCTGCCGCCCGTAAGCCTAAATCTGCAGGTGCAGGCCAAGTATATCCCGAAGTTTTAGTTCTTTTCACTTCTTTCGGTAGACTTCCGAAGAAAGCTGTGGTATGTTCGGGATAAGAAGAAAAATCACTGACCCCTACAAAGGAGGAGTTCGACCTATGACAGACAAAACAAAACGCATCATCCTCATTGCGGCAGGCGTCCTGCTCTGCGCGGCACTGGTGGTGGGAATCGTCAGCCGCCTTCCGGCGGTGCCCATGCCCATTGACCCCGCCATCCCGGACGATGTGCCGGACACGAAAGATCCGGTTGTGAACATCAGCGATCCAGAGGTAAAGGTGGATAGCAAGACGGATGGCGAACGGCATGATCCCGGCAGGGATGCGGACAGCTCCGGCACAGAACAGGCCATTCAGGGTGCGCCCACCAAGCCAGACGCGCCGGAGCATCCCGGCAAGACGGAAAAGGACCATGCGGCGGATGATGTGCCGGAAGCGGACCGCAACAAGGAAACGCCGCCCACCTACAAGCCGGAGCAGACTGAGGTAAAGCCCCAGCCCACAGAGCCTGCGGGCGGCAGTACCAATGATGCCGGACAGGTATATGTTCCGGGCTTCGGATATGTAGACTATGAGGGTGACAATGTCGGAATCAAAGACGATTCCATGTATGAAAACGGCAACAAAATTGGAATCATGGGCGGCTAAGTCCGCATAATCACAGGAAAGACACGGCTAAGAAGAAGCCGTGTCTTTTTTATCTTCACAACTGGAGGAATGCGCATGAAAAGGCTTTTGCCCCTGTTGCTGGCACTTGTGCTGGTAATAAATGCCATCGTTCCCGCCTATGCCACAGGGGATGGCAACTTTGACGGCGGTGGAGGCAGCATGGGGGACGGTACCAAGACCAACTACTGGAATCCCGGCATGGACGGCGTGAGAGTGTCTGTGATTCATGCGGACAGTCAGGCTGTCACAGGAACTGTTTTTGATTTGACTAACAAGGTCCCTTCAACAGGACTTGCTCACTTTGGAAAGGTGAGCAAACTGTCATATAACACAGGAAAATCCATCGCCCCTAAAGCTGGAAACTACACATATATCAACCCAAGTCAGAGTCTGCCCAAGATCATCTCTACGAGCAGCAGCAAGGCCAGCATTGCTGCCATCCGAAGCTATTTCACCGATGAACAGGTTATCCGTTCCATTGCTGGATACGCAGGAATGGACTTCGATACGCTCATTGGCGGAGACTACAAGTTGGTGGTGGAGCCGCTGGCCTATCTTTGCTATAACGGTCAGCAGTTTGCCATGACCGCCACGGAAGCGGCGCTGTATGACCAGGTCGTCAACGGCGATCTCAGAAAGAAGCTGGGTACGCTCACCCATAAGAATCTGCCGCTGGCGATTTTTCTGGAGGAAGCGGATCTCGGCTACGCTGCATGGTCCGGTAGCCGCACGGAGAAGGCGTCCAACGGCGACATCATCTCGTCTCTTGGTATCGGCATCGTCCGCTTCAACGAGGTGACCACGCCGCCCGAACCCGGCGAATATGACTACGAATACCGCGTCAACACAGAAGTTATCACCTCTGTAGAGGTGCGCGGTGGACAGTCCGACCCGGACAACCCCGTATCGGTACGCTTTAACATCCAGGGCAGGACTTACACTGTAAGCAATGTCTACTACCCGGACGGCGACAGTCAGCTGGCGTGGGTGCGCTGGCGTACTCCCGCGGAACCCTGCGTCATAACGATTTCCGTCAGCGTGTACGGCGGCGGCTCGGCGCAGGGCACCATCACCTGTAATATCGTGGATCTGGACGGCAACGACCCGCCCAATCCCCTGGCGGATGACCGTAACGATGCTTTCCGTCTGTCCTCTATTCCAGAGAAAGAGCAAGTGACTTCGGCGTCCTGGGGCATCTGGTCACCGTGGTGGCAGGAGAATTGGGAGTGGGTAGAAAACTGGCAGAAATGCTGGCACACAGACCGCTGGACGGATGCGGACGGCAAGACCCACAGGGACCGCTGGTACCATTGGGTGGATAACGGCTGGTGGGAGGATCATGGCTGGTGGGAGTTTGACTACAACGGCTACTCCGCAAGCCTGACTGCATCCATGCGCATCACGCCGGACGAGAAGAGCCCCACGGCGACCGCATCCACGCTGAAAAGCGGCTATGGCGTTCAGGAGAAGGTGACCGTAAAAGTCACCACAAATCAGAGTACGGCGGTGACGGCAGCCCAAAACGCCGTGACCTATTTCCCGGAGTTTGGCTATGAGAACTATTGGCGGCTGCTGGAGGCAGAAATCTCCGGGCGAAGCACGACCTTCCAATTCAAAGCCAACCCCTACAGCACCTACAACCGCCGTACCCACTTCACGCCCATCTGGTACCCGGACGGCAGCTATACGCCCTACACATGGCTTCTGGATTGCTGGACGCCGGCAGGAATGCTCTCCATGAATCTGACGGACAGCGTCACCATCCGGGGGAATCTCTGGGAGGAGTGGCATATTGCTCCCGCAAAACAACGATAGAAACGGAGGAATCTATGAACAACACAAAACGCAAACGCCTTTGTGCGGCACTGGTGCTGTCCCTGCTTTTGGTCTGCGTGATGGGTACCACGGCCTTCGCTGCCGGTACCGGCGATGTGGCCGGAGCGGTGGAGAGCACATGGCAGACGGCATCCGGTCAGATCAAGACCGTGGTGAACAATGTAGTCTTTCCCGCCATCGACCTGATCTTGGCGGTATTCTTCTTCGCCAAGCTTGGTACGGCTTATTTCGACTTCAGAAAAAGCGGCCAGTTCGAGTGGACGGCACCCGCCATCCTGTTCGCCTGCCTCGTGTTCACACTGACGGCACCGCTGTACATCTGGCAGATCATCGGGATTTGAGGTATAGGCAATGACTTTTTACGAACAGGAGCTTCGGAAGATCGTTGGAGAGCGGTACCCCGACGCCACTTATGTGGGCAGAGCCTGCTATGTGCGTCTGAGCAATATGAACCGGGCAAAGATCCAATTTGTCACTGGAATCGTCGCCAATCAGTACAATGCCCTACAGCTGACAATTCTGAACCGTAGTGAAGGACAGGTGGATACCCTGCGCCTTCGCTTTTCGGATCTGCTGGGGACAAAGATGACCTCAAATCCCAACTTCCGAAATGGTGTAGAACCGCACATTTGGGATGACTATGGAAAGGTGAGCTGGTATTTGTATCACCCCACCCGGCAGGACTATGAGGTGCTGTCCGATGCGGTGTCAGACTATCTGGAGGTGTTTCAGGATATAAGTCAATCCGCTGACCGGGCGTGGGAGCAGACAATGTAACAAAAGTGTGATTTGAAGGCCGTACCAGCTGTACGGCCTTTGCCATATCCCAAAGCAGCTGGTGCGGCCTCACCCGGGAGGTGAAACCGATCAATGTTCATTTGGGATTTTGTTGCCGCCAAGGTATTAGGCCAGATCGTGGACTGGTTCTACAGTCAGATCGTAGGCTTTCTCGGCAACTTCTTTTCGGAGATGGGAAACATGGGCGCGGAGCTCTTCACCATGGATTGGGTGCAGAGCATCGTGCTGTTCTTCTCCTATTTGGCATGGGCACTCTACGGCACAGGGCTGGTGGTGGCCTGCTTCGAGACCGGTGTGGAGTATTCCAGCGGCCGCGGCAACATCCGTGAGACCGCCCTCAATGCCATCAAGGGCTTTATGGCTGTCAGCCTCTTCACCGTCGTTCCGGTCCGGCTTTATGAGCTGAGCGTTTCTCTGCAAGGGACCTTCACCGCGGCGCTCACCGGCTATGGGACATCCATCGGGGATGTGGCCGGAGAGGTCATGCAGGAGTTCAACGCCGTGGAATCGCTGACCGATTTGGCATCCGGCCCTTTTCTCGGCTTTGGCAGTATCACCAGCGGGATCATGATCCTGTTCTGCATCATCCTTATGGCATATGCGATCATCAAGGTCTTCTTCGCCAATCTGAAGCGCGGTGGCATCCTGCTCATCCAGATCGCCGTGGGAAGCCTCTATATGTTCAGTGTCCCTCGCGGATATACGGATGGCTTTATCCAATGGTGCAAGCAGATCATCGGCTTATGCCTGTCGGCGTTCTTGCAGGCGACGATCCTTGTCGCCGGACTTATGGTGTTCAAGGATCATGCCCTGTTAGGGCTTGGACTCATGCTCTCTGCCGGCGAGATCCCCCGTATCGCAGGAGCCTTTGGACTGGATACCTCCACCAAGGCAAACCTCATGAGTGCTGTCTATACCGCACAGGCCGCCGTCAACACCACACGCACGGTCGTACAGGCGGTGGCGAAATGAGCAGACTGACGATGGGCAGCTTGTTCGATGGAATCGGTGGATTCCCTTTGGCCGCGATTCGCAGTGGCATCACGCCGGTGTGGGCGTCGGAGATCGAAGCCTTTCCCATTGAGGTGACAAAGTTGCGTTTCCCCGACATGGTTCATGTGGGCGACATCACAAAGCTGAATGGCGCGGAGCTGCCGCCCGTGGACATCATCTGCGGGGGCAGCCCATGTCAGGATCTGTCTGTTGCCGGCGCAAGGGCAGGTCTTGCCGGAGCGCGTTCGGGCCTGTTCATGGAACAGGTCCGACTGGTAAAGGAGATGCGAAATGCAGACAAATTACGAGGCCGAACAGCTCTCGATGTTCGGCCAAGATTTATGGTATGGGAAAACGTCCCCGGCGCCTTTAGTTCAGGAACGCCAAAGGGCGAAGACTTCCGAATCGTTTTGGAGGAGATCGTCCGCGTTAAATGCGATTCCGTTTCAGTCCCTCGACCTGACTCCGGGCGCTGGGAATCTGCTGGGCGAATTCTATTGGGAGCTGATTTCTCCCTGGCGTGGCGGTGCCTCGACGCTCAATACTGGGGTGTCGCCCAGAGACGCAAAAGGATCTTCCTTATCGCAGATTTTGCAGGCAGATCCGCCCCTAAAATACTATTTGTCCCCGAAAGCCTGCCTGGGCATCCTGCGCCGGGCCTTTGAGCGCGGCAAGGAACTGCCGAAGAAGCTGGAGCGTGCCCTAAAGATCCAAGCGGGGCTCATGCGCCCGGACGGACAGCCCACAGGATTAGAAGCGTACCACATCAACCAGCGGGATGAGGGCATCGACCTGCATGGCGTGTCCGGCGCGTTGATGGCAACCACCAATATGCAGATGCAGACCTTCGTGACACAGCCGGATGAAGCTGTGGAGGGCTTTGACGGCTACAACGGCGACCTGACAGGCGATGTAGCGGCCACGCTCGGCGTCAACTGTGGGATGTCCACCGGCAGGAATGGCGTCATGGCCTTTGCCGCCAATCAACGGGACGAGGTGCGCGACCTTCACGATGTAGCTGGTGCGCTGGGTGCACAACCAGGGATGAAACAACAGACCTTCGTAGCTTCAGGCGTTGTGACCAAAGGCAACGGGGATTGCTTCCTTTCCGAGGAACGGCATATGGCACTATCAGCAGGAGGTGGTCAGGCAGGACAGGGATATCCCTGTGTGCTGACTGCCGCCTTCTCCGCGGGTGCCGGAGCCTCTGCTGGGGGCATAGGCTATGGAGAGGAGCTGTCTCCCACACTAAAAGGATCTGCCGGAGGGAATTGTATGCCGTCCGTTTTGTGTCTCAATGATCAGGGCGGCAGCGTGATGGAATACAGTGAAAATGTGTCCGGCACACTACGGGCGCAGGAGCATGGACACCAGCCTCTCGTATACGAAAACCACGGCATTGATAGCCGTTACACAGGGCCTCATAAGGTCGCGCCGACCATGTCTGCGCGATACGGCACAGGCGGCAATAATGTGCCGCTGGTCGAGCAGGATTCCAATGCTATCTGTATTGCCGGAAACATTGTGGATCGTCAACCTCAAAATGGTGGCAACGGTCTTGGCTGTCAGGACGATTTGGCATATACACTGACTGCCACGGATCGCCATGCGGTCTTTAGTCGGCAACGTGTGGATGCCTTCAGGCAAAATAATGTGGCAAGTACCCAGAGCGCTCGTCAGTATAAGGACGCAACCGACCTAATTTGCCAACAGGCAGAAGCCTATGCCTACCTTATCCGCCGCTTAACACCTCTGGAGTGCGAACGCCTACAGGGATTTCCGGACGGATGGACGGACATTCCCGATGCTTCGGACAGCGCTAGGTATAAAGCGCTGGGCAATAGTGTTTATTGGGACAAAGCCATTATGTTAATGATGGGCACAAAAATGGCATGAATACAAGGCTTCTGTGGATTTTACTGCACATAATACTCCACATTTCAACCTTTAATCATAGCAGCTAAAACCTTTAAAGTAAGGGCTTACTTTTTCCGCTTGTTCAAGTAGAATTGTCATTGTAATAGGAGAAATTTCTACATGAAGGGCGGTGGGTATATTGCCAAACAAGCTAATCAAAGACCTCATTGACAAAGGTGCAGTAACTCTAAAAGAACAGGGATATTCCATACGCAGTAGCGAATACACCCTATTGACATGGAAGCAATTTCAAGAGTTCTGCAATAAAAAGGGATATGAAACATATTTGCCCTCGCATAAAGATGAATTCATCACAGAACTCGGCAAGTGCACTCCACCTTTAAGGCAGTCCACAATTGACCGCAAAGCCGGAAGCATGAAAATGCTTGATCTGCTTGCCACCAAAGGTACATGGGGAAAGGGGATGCTCAATCCTCTGCAAGAGTTGTTGCCGGAATTCAACTCCTTTCTTGATGCGCAGGAAGAATATCTCATCAAAACCGGTTATTCAGAATGCACCAGAGAAACGATGCGAAATTATATCTCCGTAGTTATGCGGTACTTTCAGAATGCTGGTATATCAAAGCTGGAAGAGCTTAACAGCTCACATGTCTCGGCATATCTGCTGACTCTGAGAGGCCATGCAAAAAGTACAGTGCGTTGTGAATTCAGCCGACTGCGGAAGTTCCTGTCGTATCTGTATTTGCTTGGATATACATCCGAAAATCTTGCACCTCATGTACCTGAATATCGTCTGGGACAAGCACAGAGCATAATTAAAATCTGGGAGTCAGAGGAAATCAATGCAGTATTGGAAACCGTGAACAGAGCCAGCCCAAAAGGAAAACGAGACTATGCTTTCATTACTATTGCCGCTGAACTTGGTGTGCGAAGCAAAGATATCTGCAATTTGAAGTTGTCCGATATTGACTGGGAGCTTTGTTCAATCTCCTTTGTGCAAAGCAAGACGGGCAAGCCGAACACACTTCCTCTCAGCGAAAAAGTGGGATCTGCTATTATTGACTACCTGCATATTCGTCCGCAAACAAAATGCGAATACCTGTTTGTCAGTTTGAACCCTCCATATGGCAAGATGAAATCAATCCATTCAGCGTTCCATAGGTATGTCGCGCGTTCAGGGGTAAAAGTGCCAATTCATGCGCATCACGGCCTGCATTCTCTTCGGGCAACCGTTGCGACAAAACTGCTATCTGCCGATGTGTCTCCAGATATCATTTTTTCATTTCTTGGCCATTCGGACCGAGAATCTCTGGGACATTACATCCGTCTGGATATTGAAAACCTGCGTGAATGCGCCCTGTCGTTTGAGGATGGTGATCTCTTATGAGCAGAACTTACGAGTACAGAAGCGGACTGGCAAGTCAAATAAGTGCTTTTATTGCAGAAAAGCGGGCCTGCGGATGTAAGTATGAAAAAGAAGCCAAAACCTTTCAAACATTGGACCGGTTTCTCGTAGAACAAGGAATCAATACTCCAGTGTTGCCGGAATTGGTCGTTGAGAAATGGATTGAAAAGCGGCCCAATGAAAAGCGTAAAAATCAAAAATGGCGGCTTAATTTCACAAAACGCTTTGCAAAATATCTTCAATTGAATGGCTATGCCGCATACTACCCCGAACTTACCATTTCATCTCGAGATGATGCTGACTTTTCTCCCTGCATTTTTACGAGCGATGAGTTGGCACGTATTATGAAATATTTTGAAACGATGGTTCCAAGCAGGCAATGCCCTACTGCGCACCTTGTCTTTCCTTTGCTGTTTAAGACTCTGATCTGCTGTGGATTACGTGCCGGAGAGGCAACCCGGCTCCGTGTAAAAGATGTAGATCTTATAAACGGCGTTTTGCAGATTTGGGAAACAAAGCATGACAAACCAAGATATGTTCCTCTGTCTAAAAGTCTGTGGGCGGACTACGAACAATATTTTGAAGAAATCCATGCGGAAAGTTCCGGTAACAACTATTTCTTCCCCAATCCCCGAAAAAGCTGCTACCATACAACCACAGTCTACAACCGGTTTCGGGATGCGCTATGGCATTGTGGAATTGCGCATAAAGGACGTGGATACGGTCCGAGGGTTCATGACCTTCGTCATACCTTTGCCGTTCGTTCTATGCAAAAGCTGAAAAAATCCAAGAGCGACATCGTGACTACACTTCCATACCTTTCGGCGTATCTCGGCCATTGCAACATGAGTGCGACGCAAATCTATCTGCATTTAACAGCGGAATGTTACCCTGAATTTATTCAAAAGCAGTGCGATTATCTTGGCGATACGATTCCAACGTGGGAGGCGCCGAATGAAAACTGCTGATTTTTCCGCACATTTGACGGAGTTTCTTTCCCATTACCTGCCCGAACTTAAAAATATCAGTACGAACACGATTTCATCATACTGCGATGCATTTCGGCTATTCCTTGGCTATTGCCAGGATGTAGAGGGGATGAGGATTGAAAAGCTTTCCATAGATGATCTGACGCCGGAACTCGTTGACCATTTTTTGCAATGGCTGAGGATAGAGCGAAACAATGGAACCGCGACGCGTAGCCAACGTCTTGCAGCCATCCGCTCATTTGTTAAATACCTGCAGATAAAAGAGCCGCGCCTTTTGCTGAATTTCCAGCAAATACTGGCAATCCCAGTGAAAAGAGCTGAGCGCAAAGCGATTAATCCGTTGACAAAAGAGGCGATTGCGCTGATCCTGCGCCAGCCGGATACATCCACTCTCAGCGGCAGAAGAGATGCCACTATCCTGTGTTTTCTTTATGATACAGCAGCCCGTGTGCAGGAAATCTGTGACTTACGTATTGAAGATGTCCGTCTTGATTATCCTGCAAGTGTCAAGATCCTTGGTAAAGGCAGAAAAACCAGGGTAGTTCCCATTTTGCCGGCAACGGCGCAGAACTTGAAAAAATATCTTACTGAAATGCACATGCTTGCACCGGAAAAAAGTCATCTGCCGCTATTTATGAACCGCAACGGGCAAAAGCTAACTCGTGCAGGGGTTACGTACATCCTGAACAAATATGCCAAGGCCGCTTCAGTGATTGATCCTTCCATACCGGAGAAAATTCCTCCGCATTTGATGCGCCATACTAAAGCAATGCACATTTACGACGCGGATAATGATCTCGTTCATGTGCGCGATTTCCTCGGACATTCCGACATTAAAACTACAGACATATATGCCCGTTCAAGTCTTACAATGAAGCAGAAAGCTCTGGAACGAGTTTCGGATTCTCCAGTTCCCTCAATGCCTTCCTGGCAGAAAAGCCGGAGTACAATGGAGTGGTTGAAAAGTTTTGGGTCTCAAAAAGCATAGCACATTATGTGAAGCAACTGCGCCAGGAATCCTCTCCTGGCGCAGTTTTCACATCTGTTCTTCTCATAACGACCATGATTAAATAAACACTGTTATGTTGAGCTTCACATAATAGTGTCGCGCTGCCCTGCGCCGAGTACATCATGGCAGGGATCGCGGAGACACTGACAAAAGGAGGTGCAAATGACGGTATTTGAAGCCTACATCACCAACCTCGGCAAATACGCCGAGGGGCAGCTTGTGGGCGAAACGCTGAAATTTCCGGCTACCACGGAGGAGGTGCAATCGCTCTTAAAGAACATCGGCGTGGACGGTGTGCGGTATGAGGAGTTTTTCATCACCGCCTTTGACGGCGATGTGATGGGCTTATACGACTATCTCACCGAGTATGAAAACTTGGACGAACTGAATCATCTGGCACACCTTATTTCCGAGCTGGACAGCGACGAGATCGAAACGCTGGAGGCCGTACTCAATAAGGGCGACCATACTTCCAGCGTGGCGGACATCATCAACCTTGTTCACAATCTGGACTGCTACGAGCTGCACCCCGGCGTGACCGACGATGAAACGCTGGGGCGCATCTATGTGGAGGACATGGAACTACTGGATGTGCCGGACAATGTGCTGCCCTACTTCGATTTTGAAGCCTATGGGCGGGATATGCGGATCAACGAGGGCGGCCACTTCGCCCCCACGGGCTATCTGACCCGCAGCGGCGACTTCAAGGAGGTGTACCACGGCATCGAGGACATTCCCGCCGAACACCGCATTTTTGCGTACCCCAAGTTGAATATCCGGGAGCAGATGGCGGCCTACAAGGAGGTCATAGACCGTTCATCCTTGGAGGGCGAGCGCCTGCACCCGAGAAAGGAGCATGATGACCGCTGACCTTGGGACATTTTGTCCCAAGGTCATATTTCTACCAGAGAGGAGGCGATGACGGCTGGTAGACGAGGATATTTCCCGGCGCACGATTGCCGTATCGGTAAAGGCGTCGAAGCTGACCGCTCGGGGGCTTGCCTATGCTCTCCGGGCGGTGGGGCGCAAGATCGCCAAGGCACACCGGGCAAAGCAGATGCCCCACGGCAAGCAGACCGTGAAAAAGCTCATGGCGCACGGCACATCCACTAACAGCCTTGAACTGTCCGGGGATACCAAGCTCTTTGACCGGGTAGCCCGGAAGTGGAATGTGGACTATGCCTTTTATCAGACTGAACCGGGGAAATACTTGCTGTTCTTCAAATCCGGGCAGGCGGACGCTATGACCGCCTGCTTTTCGGAATACTCCCGCAAGGTGCTGGACAAGGCTAAGTCCCGCCAGCCCACGATCCCCGAACAGATGAAGCAGGCGGAACAGCAGCTTGCCAAGGAAAAGCCGCCCAAGGAAAACAGGGCTCCCGCAAAGTCGCAAGACTTTGTGGGAAGAGGAGAAACAACGGAGCGGGCGGATTTCGGGCATGAAATGGCCGAAGGAGCAGAGCGGAGTTTGGTTCGACGAAAGGAGGTGTCGCATGACAGATAAACTCCGTAAATATGTGCTGCCCAACATTCCCTATGTGTTCATCGGCTGGGCGTTCCTCAAGCTGGGGACGGCGTACCGTCTGGCGGCAGGCAGTGATTTCGCCCATAAATTCATCGGGCTGGGTCAGACTGTCGGCGCAGCCTTTGCCGACTTTGCCCCCGGCCTTGCTCACTTTGACTGGCTGGTGGGCATTGTGGGGGCGGTGGCGTTCCGTCTGCTGATCTGCTTCAAAAGCAAGAACGCAAAGAAATTCCGGCGTGATGAAGAGTACGGTTCAGCCCGTTGGGGATCTGAAAGAGATATACGCCCTTTTGTCGATCCCAAGTTTGAAAACAATATGATCTTGACCGCCACGGAGCGGATCACCATGAATACCCGTCCCAAAAATCCCGCCAACGCCCGCAACCTTAATTTCTGCGGAATCGGCTCGTCCGGCTCCGGCAAAACCCGCTTTTGGCTCACGCCGCAGCTCCTGCAAGCCCATTCTTCCTATGTGGTGGTAGACCCCAAAGGCGGTGTGCCGGGGCAGGTCGGCTCGTTTTTGCAAAAGCGGGGATATAAAATCAAGGTGTTCAACAGCATTGATTTTTCAAAATTCATGCACTATAACCCGCTGGCGTATATCAAGACCGAGGCCGACATTCTAAAGTTTGTCAATGCCCTTATTTCCAACACCAAGGGCGAGGGCAAGGAGGGCGATCCGTTTTGGACGAAGGCGGAAACGCTTTTGTACTGCGCCCTGCTGGGCTACATCATTTTTGAGGGAGCCGAGGAGGATCGCAACATGAATACGCTGGTGGACATGATCTCCGGCATGGAGGTCAAGGAGGATGACGAAAACTATAAAAACGCCGTGGATTATATGTTTGACGGCCTTGCCAAACGCAAGCCAGATTGCTTCGCCGTGAAGCAATACCGCAAATTCAAGCTAAGCAGCGGAGATGTATGCTCTAAGTGACTTCTTAATCATGGTTTATGTCATGGTTAGTGAAGCAGTCACTTAGAGCATTTTCATTTCAGGAGGTACAGCCATGAGAAACGAGAAAATCACCCCACTGTACGAACGATTGAGCCGCGATGACGAGTTACAGGGTGAGAGCAATTCCATAAGTCATCAAAAGCAGATGTTAGAGGAGTTTGCCCGTCGGAATAACCTGCCCAATCCCCGGCATTTTACCGATGACGGTGTATCGGGAACCCGTTTTGATCGCCCCGGATTCCTGGCGATGATGGAGGAAGTTGAGGCGGGGCGTGTAGAGGCCATTGTCATCAAGGACATGAGCCGCCTGGGGCGTGACTATCTGAAGGTCGGTCAGGTCATGGAGGTTTTGCGGCAGCGCGGCGTCCGGCTGATCGCCATCAACGACGGTGTGGACAGTCTGAAAGGCGACGATGATTTTACGCCCTTCCGC
>ERZ824598.1776-NODE-1776-length-25285-cov-33.121522_pt1 | contig 25285 bp, 18 predicted proteins | sample MGYA00519934_ERZ824598 | MGnify/ENA primary metagenome ERZ824598 (study PRJEB31778, sample SAMEA3449177) | human gut metagenome | biome: human gut; feature: human-associated habitat; material: faeces | place: United Kingdom | collected 2010/2012 ...
TGATTATAAACCAACTTTTACTCGCACTTTACATAACATATTACTTGTCATAATCGATGTTATGATAAGCTACTCATAAATATGAAGGATGATAAGGCTGGCTTCTGGAAATGCCCTTATCATAACGGCCGTATGTGCATGGAGATTCTGGAACGTTTCTCCTGAACCGGAAAAATAAAATCTTCTTTAATGGAGAAAACTTATGGGTAATAAGAAGGATAACAAAAAACGCCTTGATGTAGAAATGCATCAAGGCGTAAATGTAAAAACGTGATACGTTTTTATTATTTGATAAGCCTATGTAAGCGAGTCAGGAATTCATCTGCTTCGTTCATGCTCAGGCAGAGCGGTGGAAGCAAACGGATGACGTTGGTGCCGCTGACACCGGTAAATACCTTTTCTTCGAAAAGTAATTTCTGGCGGAGTTCCTTGATGGGTTCTTCAAATTCCATTCCAATCATCAAGCCGCGACCGCGTACTTCTTTGATTCCTTTGAAGCCTTTCAATTCTTCCAATAGGTGAGTACCTACTTTGGCTGCATTTTCAACCAGATTTTCTGCTTTCATTACATCAAGTACAGCGATAGCTGCTGCACATGCCAGATGATTGCCACCGAAAGTCGTTCCTAACTGTCCATATACCGGAGTGAATTTCGGACTAATCAGTACACCGGCCATCGGGAATCCGTTGCCAATGCCTTTAGCTACAGTAATCATGTCAGGGCGTACCTCATTATACTGGTGAGCAAAGAATTTACCGCTTCTTCCGTAACCCGACTGGATTTCATCCAGAATCATGACGGTATTGGTTTCATCGCACGCCTGGCGAATGGCTTTCATGAACTCTGTAGTAGGGAGCTGAATTCCTCCTACGCCCTGGATGCCTTCAATGATGACTGCACATACATCGCCTTTGGCCAGTTCGGCTTTCAGCGCTTCTGTGTCGTTCAGCGGCAGGTATGTCACGTGTCCGTTGTCATTGATCGGAGCAATGATTTTCGGATTGTTGGTTACTTCTACTGCCAGTGAAGTACGTCCGTGGAAAGCTTTGGCGAAAGAAATCACACGTGTACGTCCGTTATAGAAAGATGCCAGTTTTAATGCATTTTCGTTGGCTTCTGCTCCAGAGTTAATTAAGAAAAGCTGATAGTCATCATAACCGCTGATGGCTCCTAGACGGTCGGCTACTTCCTGCTGTAACTTGTTGATTACAGAGTTGGAATAGAATCCCAATGTAGCTACTTGTTTGCTGATGGTTTCCACATAGTGAGGATGTGCGTGACCGATGGAGATAACGGCATGTCCTCCATAGAGGTCAAGGTATTCCTGATCTTTGTCGTCCCATACGTGGCAGCCTTTTCCTTTTACGATGTTTACATCGAACAAAGGATATACGTCGAATAACTTCATATAATTAAGAATTAAGAATGAATAATTAAGAGCAGCAATCAAGGAGTTCTGCCTGGTTATTCATTTTCATTATTCATTATTCATTAATTAAAATGCGCTCGGTTTCAGTTTCAGTCCTACTGTTTCTTCCAGATTGAACATCAGGTTCATATTGTGTACAGCCTGACCGCTGGCTCCTTTCAGCAGGTTGTCAATGCAAGAAATGATAAGCAGCTTGTCGCCATGCTTTTCCAGGTGAATCAAGCATTTGTTGGTGTTGACTACCTGCTTCAGGTCGATATTCTTGTCCACGATGTGGGTGAAAGAATCTTCTGCATAGTACTCTTCGTACATTTTTACAATCTCTTCCAGCTCCACTTTGGTCTTTACTACGATTGTGGCAAAAATACCACGGGCAAAGTCACCTCGGTAAGGAATGAAATCGATTTCTGAATGGAAACTGTTCTGCAGCTGTTTCAGTGACTGTTTGATTTCTGGCACATGCTGGTGTGAGAACGGTTTGTAGATGCTGAGGTTGTTGTTACGCCAGCTGAAATGACTCGTAGCACCTGGTTTTACACCTGCTCCGGTACTTCCGGTAATGGCGTTTACCATTACGTCATCGTTCAACAGCAAATGCTTGGCCAATGGCAGAAGTCCGAGCTGAATGCATGTAGCAAAGCATCCCGGGTTAGCCACGTGCTTGCTTTGGCAGATAGTCCGGCGGTTCAGTTCCGGCAGACCATATACAAAGTCATGGTCGTCCGATTTGATGCGGTAGTCCATGGACAGGTCGATGATTTTCAAATCTTCCGGTACATTGTGACTTTCCATGAATTTCTTTGTATCGCCATGGGCCGTACAGAAGAACAATACATCGATGGTATCGAGTGGAAGCTCATCTGTAAACACTAAATCAGTTTCTCCATACAAGCCTTCGTGTACGTCAGTAATCTTGTTACCCGCATTGCTGGAGCTGTTGATAAATGCAATCTCTACATCCGGATGATTAAGCAGCAGGCGAATCAGTTCGCCTGCCGTATATCCTGCGCCTCCTATAATTCCTGCTTTTATCATACGTCAGCTTCGTCTTTATGGTTTGCATAATAGGCACGAAGCGGAGTAGACAACACCTTGATGAAGCCTTTAGCGTCTTCTGCAGTCCATCCTTTCTGCATTTCTCCGTATTCGCCGAACTTGTTCTTCACGAGGTCATCTTTTGATTCTACTCCTACAGTAGAGAATCCGTACGGGCGAAGTTCCAGAATAGCAGTTCCATTGACGTTACGCTGTGATTCGGTCAGCATGGCTTCGATGTCGCGCATTACCGGTTCCAGGTACTGGCTTTCGTGAAGGAACATGCCGTACCAGTTGGCTACCTGGTCTTTCCAGTATTGCTGCCATTTACTCAGGGTATATTTTTCTAAGAAGCGGTGAGCGCCGATAATCAGCATCGGAGCTGCAGCTTCGAATCCTACACGGCCTTTGATACCGATAATCGTATCACCTACATGCATATCACGACCGATACCGTAGGCTGCACCAATCTCTTCTACTTTCTGGATGGCCTTAATTTTGTCGTCGAACACTTCACCGTTTACGGCATACAACTCACCTTTCCTGAATTCCAGTTTCAGTTGTTCGCTGCCTGTTTTGGTTACCTGTTTCAGGTAAGCACTTTCCGGCAATCCCTGTGCAGAATCCAGAATTTCACCACCGCAGATAGAAGTTCCCCAGATACCTACGTTGTATGAGTATTTCAGTTTAGTGAAATCTGCTTCAAAACCATTTTCCTTCAGGTAATTGATTTCATATTCACGGCTCAACGCCATGTCACGTGTCAGGGTAATGATTTCCACTCCCGGAGCCATTACCAGGAAAGTCATGTCAAAACGCACCTGGTCGTTGCCGGCACCAGTAGAACCGTGAGCAATGGCATGAGCTCCGATTTCGTTGGCATAACGGGCGATGGCCAATGCCTGGAAGATACGTTCAGAACTTACAGAAATAGGGTAAGTACCGTTACGCAGTACGTTTCCGAATACCATGTATTTCAGGCTCTTTTCGTAGTATTCCTGTGTTACGTCAAGAGTCACATATTTCACAGCTCCCAGTTTATACGCATTTTCTTCGTTCTTTTTTAACTGTTCCGGGCTGAAACCACCGGTATTGGCGCATGCTGCATATACTTCATATCCTTTTTCCTTTGCCAGATACATTACGGTAAAGGAAGTGTCCAATCCGCCGCTGAAAGCAACGACAACTTTTTTCTTTTCTTCCATGGTGCTTATCTTTATATCGTGAAGCTTTTCGCCTGTATGAGTTCAGGGGAAAACCTCGCTTGAGATTATTTTTGTATTTAGAAATTGTTTATTTTATCGTCTGTATGCAAAGCCGGATCATAAAGCATGGCTGTGCAGATACAGAATTTACGGTTTTTCGCCATCAGGATTTCGTGGTTGATACATCCTTCACATCCTTTCCAGAATGAGTCATCGTCGGTCAACTCGTTGAAAGTGACAGGTACGTATCCCAGCTCTGTATTCATTTTCATGACCGCAGCCCCTGAAGTCAGACTGAAGATTTTGGCTTTCGGCCATCGCAGACGAGCCAAAGTAAAAGAGGCATGCTTGATACGCTTAGCCAGTCCGCATCCTCTGTATTTCGGATGGACAATCAGTCCGGAAGTAGCTACGTACTGTTTGTTTCCCCATGATTCGATGTAAGTAAATCCGGCAAAATCATCTCCGCACAGTGCGATGATGGCTTTTCCTTCTTTCATCTTGGTAGCTACGTATTCGTGTGTACGTTCGGCAATACCCGTACCGCGAACTTTGGCTGCTTCTCTAATCGTGTCCAATATTGTGTCAACGTAAACCTCGTGTGAGGCGTCGGCTACCATTACATCAATTTGTTTAGTAGGTTCCATTTTTTATTCTTATCAGTTAGAGTTGGTTTATATTCGGTATAATGTTGGCAAGAGCATGCTTGACTTCTGTACGCGTACAATTTTCGCGAATCACCAGCATGATGGTGTCGTCGCCGGCAATGGTACCAATGATTTCATGGAAATTGTGCATGTCAATGTCGTATGCCAGACTGCTGGCATATCCCGGGCGAGTCTTGATCACAGCGATGTTGTGGGAGAATTCAATGGAAATGAATCCGTTGTGACGCAGCATTTCGCTGGCTTTTTGCGGCTCTGTCATGCGCTTGTACATGGTATTGTTGGGAAGTACATATACATAGTTCCCGTTCATGCTGGCAGCTTTGGCTACCTTCAGTTGCTTCAAGTCGCGCGACAGGGTGGCTTGTGTCAATTGGAATCCTTCTTTTGTCAACTCCTGCAAGAGTTCGTCCTGACTTCCAATCTCCTTGCTGGAGATAATCATTTTGATTGAATCAAGTCTGCTATTCTTGTTCTTCATTGTATAATTATTCTTTTACGGCTGCAAAAATACGGATATATTTTGAATATCATGCATAAATTCTTACTTTTTTGTGTGTTTATTCTGAAAAAATGCATGAATATAATGAATAAATAACCATTGTGAATTTTATTTTGTATTTTTGTGCACGTTAATTACAGAGACAAAGAATCATGAAGACCACATGGCTACAGGCAGAAAAGGATCCAATGGGAGCTGCCATATACGATTACTTCAAGAATGGAAAGGCTGGAAAGTTAAGAGTTTTCTCTTCACAGTTTGAGGAAGATGAAATTCCAGTGAGTGAATTATTCCGTACGTATGAACACATGCCCTTGCTGGAACAAACCGCACTGGATATGGCTCAGGGAAAGATTTTAGATGTAGGAGCAGGCAGTGGCTGTCATTCCTTGGCTTTAAAGCAAATGGGAAAAGAGTCTGTGGCTATTGATATTTCTCCTCTGTCGGTAGAAGTCATGCAGGCACGTGGATTGGATGCCCGTCTGGTCAATCTGTTCGACACACATTTTGCCGAACGTTTTGACACTATTCTGATGCTGATGAACGGTTCGGGAATTATCGGACGGGTAGAGAATTTCGGTGATTTCTTCCAGCGGATGAAGCTGTTGTTGAATCCAGGTGGTTGTATCTTAATGGATTCAAGCGATTTGAGATACCTGTTTGAGGAGGAAGACGGAAGTTTTGTCGTTGATTTGGCGGGCGATTATTACGGTCAACTGGATTTCCAGATGCAATATAAACAAATAAAAGGAGAAGCATTCGACTGGTTGTATGTGGATTTCAACACCCTGAGTCTGTATGCTTCTCAATATGGATTCAAAGCAGAGCTGGTGAAGGAAGGCAGTCATTATGACTATTTGGCCAAACTTACCTTGTAGCTCTTTGCTTCTTTTTCAACCATAAATAATACCCGCTGAGTGGAAGTACGCCTCCGATAAAAGCTGCCAGGAAATAGAGTATCTTTGTATAGATACCTCCCCAGCTTCCGGTGTGGAAGGTATAGAACCAGCCTTTCAGTTTCTGTGCGCGAGGCACTTCCGCATAGGTCGTGGTTTCTGTAATCTCTCCGTTCTTCGGATTGAATTTCAGGGTATTCGTACGGCGTAATTGCTGTCCCTGGATAACTTGTATCTTTTTTTCTTCTATACGGAGTGAAGTGTAGCCGGTGTATTTTGTCTGTACTTCCTGAACTGCCTTGTCCCAAGCCGTATAATCGGTTTGTTTCTTTCCTCCTTTCTTGGTACGTGCATCGTTTTCCTTTTGAGGGAGGGAAGTTCCGTGAGTTTGGGCCTGCTTCGAAGTGTTTCCTCCAAAAAGTCCGTAAGCAAACGAACGATACCAGCCAAACGACCAGGTGAGCCCGGTAAGTGCCATGACCAGCAGGAAGAGGGTAGAATAGAAGCCCAACGCCACATGACTGTCATACCAGAAACGGCGCCATCCTTTGCAGCAGGAAACCTTCAGCCGGTTATTTAACGCTTTACGGGTGCGAGGCCACCAGATAACAAGACCACTGACAAGAATTACGACCATCAGCAGGGTGGAGATGCCGACTATCATTTTCCCTACAGAGGAAGCTCCTTTCTGCGGTGGAGGGTTCAGCAGCCAGCGATGCAGTTTCCGCATGCTTTGAAAAAAAGCGTTTCCTTCTATCCATCCGTTCACTTCTCCCGTGTACGGATTCACACTCAGACTTTTTCTGCCTGCGTTTTTGAAAGTCACCGTAGCTGCCTCATCGGCTTTTCCCGAATATTGCAGTGAGGTTAGCTTGAGTGAATCGGCGGTCTGCTCCTTTATGCGTGCAATCAGTTGTGAAGGTGGAAGAACGGCAGCGTTCCCTTCCGGAACGCTTACCTTATATAAATGGGGCTTACATGCCTGAGTGATTTCCTTTTCGAATACCAGTGCAACTCCCGAGAAACAAATAATGGAAAGAATAATCCCCACTGGGATAGAAAGCCAGAGGTGTATTTTCCCGAATAATTTTCTCATTTCTAAATGTTATTGTTGAGTTAATGCAATTTTACCTACCGTTGTAATTTCATCGGCTTCCACTTCCAGTCCTTTTACAGCTTCTCCTGTTTGAGGATTGATTTTATAGAATGTGGGAGTAGCACCTTCTTCGGTAGTCAGTACCGGAATATAAAAATACTGATTTTCCAGATAAGGAGAATTTCCGAAAGAAGAAATCAGGTTCATGTCAGGCAATCCTGTAATAGGAATCAGCTTCTTTTCGCTGGCTTTGAATATCACCAGTTCATTTTTAGGTGCTTTGGTTCCCAGTGTGGCTACTTCTTCAATGCTGCATCCGTAATTATTGAGCAGGAAATAATCGCCACCTACGTGCCAGCAGCGGAACAACGGATGGCCGCTCGCACCGCTCATCGTTTCCAGGTTGCAATAATACTCATCGAAGGCAGTACTTCCGGCAGGGATGCGCACGACACCAGAAGGAAGTGTACCTTGTACCTTTGCCTTTAAGTTGGCATCAGCCGCAGGCTGGGTAGCCGTACGTCCATATCCTCCTGAAAATACATACAAGTTTCCGTCATCGTCGCTCCAGATGGTCTGGTAGTATTGCGAACGCATGCGTCCGCAAGCAAAACCAATCTTGTCAGTTTTCGCAATAACCGGTTCTTCATCAAAGTTGCTGCCGCTGTAAATGGCAATATAAGCATTATCCGGATATTGGGTAGAAGGAATCTGTCCGGCAGTATACTTACCGCTTCCTGAGCCGCCGGTACCGGTTGCCACATAATCCTGATTCAGTACCTTATCGGGCCAGGTATTCACCCCGTAGTGACTCATACCCATGGGAATAATGGAGGTGTAGAGCTTTCCGTTGGCTTCCACAAATCCGGCCATGGTAACCTTTTCACCGTTCCCTAAGAAGTTTTCGGCCAAAATATCCTGCTGGTTGGTGCTGGTGGTACCGTTCTTGGCATTCAAGTAGTTAAATAAAAAGCCTTGTGCTGCATTGCCTTTACCGTCAGTCTGCTTGGTGTCTCCGGTAGATACGGTAATCACATTGTCACCCCATGTGCCGTAGGTCGTAAAACGGTTGAATGTATAACTGTATTTTTTCTGTGGCACATTGTTAGCATCCAGATAGTAACATCCTCCGGTGCCTTGTGAGCCGTCGTTATATTTGATTCCGAAAAAATAATTCTGGTCGTAAAAAATCCAGTAAGAAATCTGGTCTTGAAATTCCTTTCCGTTTTCAATGACTGAGATTTTGCCTTCGTCCAGACTTTCTGCCGTAAGCAGATAGGAAGTACCTCCTGCGGTAACCGGAATGACATAGTTTCCCTTGAAGTTGTTGTGATTGCTGAAGGTTGGGTCATTTTCTTCGTTCTGACACCCCATGAACAGGCCTCCCATGCAGAAAGCGCCCAGTCCTAAAATGAAATTCTTTTTATTCATATACTTGTATTTATATTTTTATTGGTTTATTACTTTCCAAAATACACTCGGAATTTTCCATAAAATGCCCGTCCGGCTTTTTGCAGACTAAAGTTGTCATACAGTTTCTCATCAGTGAGGTTCCGGCATTCGAAAGAAATGTTGTAACGTCCGTTCCGGATGCTGTATCCCAAGGAGAGGTTATGCGAAATCTGCTGCGGTACCCGGATTTTAGTAGATGGGTCACCAAAGCTTTCCCAATACAACGGGAAGTCATGCTGGTAGAAACAATCCCATCCGAATGTGAGGGTATTCCCTTTTGCAAACAGGTTATGCCAGTAGAAGTTCATATCTACGTTTGCATACTGGTAAGGAATGTTCGGAATGCGCTGTCCGTACGTCAGTGCATTCTGTCCGCTGCTTGCAGCCCGTTTCTTTTCCTTGTCGCGGGTGTCAAGGTTATTGAACGTACCTCCCAAATTGAACCAGTTGCTGTAACTGTATCGCAAAGACACATTGAAACCTTTTGTCTCTACCCGGCCATGATTGGTGTAGCTTCCATAGCTGGTGCCTCCTACGGTCGACAAGTCGCGTTTGATGTAGTCTTGGGTATTACGGTAGATGATTCCTCCTTCCACATACAATCCGTGTTTGCCTAACTGCTTGTTGTAGCTGGCACTCAGGTTCACGTTGTCACTACGTTCCGGTTTCAAGTCAGCTTTCCCCGCTTCAAGGTCACCGTCACCAAACAATTCCTGTGTGCTGGGCATGCGCAGCGCCTTTTCGTAAGAGAGTTTCAACTGAATGGCTTTCCCTAAGAAGTAGGTTCCGGCGGCTCCATATCCGAAAGAGCTGACACTTTGTGACACCCTCGTATCACTTCCTACATTGTTGTCGCTCAGCTGTACCGTTCCTTCACTGTAAGAATTGTAGTGCTTGCCGAAGACCGACAGATTCCATTTTTCAGAAGGCATCAGGCGATAAGATAACCCTGCAATGTTCTTCCGGCTTTTGGTAGGTTCATCATAATCTTCCAGTACGGAATTTTTCTCAATCAGACTCCGTCCTGTACGACGAAAAGTACTGAATACATTATTAAATGTAAACGAATGCATTTTGCCTAGTCGGTATACCGCAGTAAGTGTGGTATTCCAGTTTGTATTGATTTGTTCACTGAACTGGTGATTCTGTTCGCCGGCAGTCGATCTGGGGATACGGTCACCCAGCCAGTTGTATTTGTACATCGCTGTATCCACGTTTGTCGTCAGGTTGTGGTTGTAATTGGCCGTAACCGTCACATCCAGTCCTTTGGTGAAAAGATTCTGCTTGCGATATTCTACCGAAGGAACGATGGAATAGCCATGACGATGTTTCTCGCCGAATACGATTTCCTGGTACACTCCGTTCTGTATTTCTTTGTAGAAATGCGAGTAGGCCACATTAAACATCAGCCGGTCGGCCCAGCTTTTCCCGGTAACTCCGATTTTTCCGATGACCGCTTCGTTGTGGAATGTATCATTGAATCGTTTTACGCGCTGTATATTACTTTCATCGCTGACAGACGTATTGTTTTCGTGGTTGAACTCTTCCACCCAGTTGTTGATATAGTAATTATTGTCAGAGTAATTCTGATACGCATTGATTTCGTATGTCAGTCCGTTTCTGAAACTCTGCCCGAAGTTTACATACGATTTATGCGTGTTGAATGAACCGTACGAGTATGACGCATCCAGAAACCAGTTACGCTTTTGTTTGTTGGTTACAATGTTGATAACTCCACCCAAGGCATCGGTACCGAATCCTACGGGTACCACACCTTTATATACCTCAATACGCTCGGCAAAGTTGACCGGAATGTTATTCAGGTCGAAAGCTGTTCCTGCCCCTTCCTGTGGCACCCCGTCGATAAATACTTTTACATGCTTGCCGCTGAAGCCGTCGAGCATCAGCTGCATGTCCGAACCTACACCTCCAGACTCGCGCAGTTTCATTCCCGGAAGTTTCTGTAACGCTTCACTCAAGTTTTTGGTAGAATTCTGCAGTTCACGCGTATCTACAGCCACGGCATTAAAGGCCGAGCGCTTGATACGTCCGACTCCGTTGGAAACGACTACGACCTCATCCAGCTCGGTGACCGAAGGTTTCAAGATTACATTTTGCTTGCTGCGCCCGTCTGCCAGAATTTCCACCTTCTTTTCTACCGTCTCAAATCCGATGGCAGAAACAGTCAGTGTATATTTCCCGGCGGGTGCTTTCAGATGATACAAACCTTTTTCGTTGGTTGTACAGCCATATTGCGTACCTTTCAGGTACACCGTGGCGAAGTCAATAACACTTTTGTCCGAAGAAAGAACCTTTCCAGATAGTAGTGAACGGCCTTGTGCAGAAAGAGATAAGACACAAGCACCTAATAACATAAAAAGTACACCCCACTTCAAATTTTCGCTTCCCCGCGAAAAAGATAAATTTCTCATTTACTGTAACTCGTATTTTTTGTTCAGGACTAATTTTCTGGGTGCAAAATTAAGGCGATTGTCCGGGTGAGGCAATCGCCAAATATGGGTAATTTAGACTATGTATAAATACCTATTTGTAGGTATTGTGTAGTTTGTCCTATGAAATGTAACGGGTTACGGTTAGAGAATTTGGACTGTTACAGGATATGGAAGTGCTTCAATGCCTGCATGATACCTTCTTCATCCACTGAGGTAGTGATATAATCGGCCGCAGCTTGTATGTGAGGAGCCGCGTTTCCCATGGCAATTCCCATACCTACATGTTTCAACATCGGAATGTCGTTGCCGCCATCACCGAAAGCCATGGTATCTTTCAGGTCAATACCGTAATAAGCTAATATCTGGTCGATACCGTGACTTTTACTGTTTCCCCGTGCAATGATGTCGGCAAAGAGCGGATGCCAGCGCATGGGTTCACAGTGAGTCAGCACCTTTCCGAATATCTCTTCGTCTTTTTCTTCGGGGAAATATCCCATGATTTGCAGAATTTCCTTCTCTCTTGCAGTTTCTATGGGACGGATTTCCGGAATGTCAATTTGAATCAGACGGGCAATCTCTCTGACAGCCTCATCCTCGTGTGTCAGGAACCAGGTATTGTCGTGTACAAAAACGAACGGCATTTCCGGATGGTCATGCTGGTACTGAATGAGTCGTTCAATGTCTTCCTGCGGTACACAGCCCTTGTAGATGTCCTCATGATTTGCCGTGAAGCAATGTGCTCCGTTCAGTGTGACATAACCGTCGAAATCCAGGTCACCCACGGCATCCATCATCAATGTCTTTGGACGGCCGGTGGCAATGAATACCTTAATACCTTTTTCTCTCAAAAGTCGCAGGGCTTCACGGGTAGACTCCGGCACGGTGTGAGTCTGGAAAGAAACTAATGTTCCATCAATATCAAAGAATATCGCTTTTACCATTTTTCGTGTATTAAAAGTCCGTGCAAAGATAATGAATAAAAGAGACTGGGGAAGAACAACTCTTCCTATTTATATTACGAAGTACTAACACTCTTTTCCGATGTTCTGTACTAACTTCAGGAAGTCGTCCTTAGGAACAATCAGCTTGTTTCGTGTTTTCAGGCGTATGTTGTAAACCGTCTGAGTTGAGCAGTGCAAAAAGTCCGCAATCTTTACACTTTCACTAATCCCCAATCGTACAAGCGCATAAATACGTAGCGTGGTATTTAGTTTTTCATCTTCTGTCAGGACAATCCGTTCCTCCGGGACAAGTAACTGATTGAATTCTTCCACGAAAGAAGGATACACATGAAGAAAGATAGTATCAAAAGTACGGTAGAATTCCTTTAGTTCACTTTGCGTCATAGCCTGGTTGCTGGTCAGAGCCAGTGCTTCTTCGTACTGGTGTACTTTAAGCTTACATTTGAGTTTTCCTCTGAATTCATCGAGCAGGCTGATATAGTTGGAGCAAATGGAGAGTACATAAGCGATGTATTCTTCCTTCAACTGGTTGGATGCCTGTAATTTTAGATTGGCTTCTTTTAAGCTGGTGTTTAGTTGCTGTTCTTTTTGATGGGCATGTTCCAGGTCTTTGTGTACTTTTGCCATCTCAGCAGCTTGTTCATTCAATTGTTTGTTCGCCTGGTTTATCTGAATACGCGAACTGTTTATTTTACCAATCTGTTTCCATAATATGAAAATAGTAATAATCAGTGCCAATGCGAGGAGGCCCAATAGTAATACAGAGGTCCTTAGTTTGGATTTCTGGGCTTTGTCGAGACTTTGATAGGCGGTCAATATATCATGCTGTGTCTTGGAAATACTCACCAGACGGACTCGGTTGCAATATGACTGGGCAAGCTCCAGACACTTGGAAATATAAAGGTAGGCACGCTCAATATTTCCTTCCTGAAATTCTATCTGTGCCAGTTCTTCTAATGAGGCTATATCTTGATTGGCTGATTTTACATCTGCCAAAGCAGATAAAACAAGATAATATTTGGCTTTATCCTTGACTCCCTGTTTCTGATAGATTTTAGATAGCATATAGGCATTCATGGCATCGTGACGTGTGTCCATCTGTGACTGGCGGACTGCTGTCTCCAATGTATCTTTAATACAGGAAAGGTTATCCGAGTTAAACAGTGCCAAACCTTGGTACCACAGGGACATTTGTTCTTTCTCTGTTTGTAAACATAAAGCAAGAGAATCTCTATACAATTGCTCTTGCCGGGCATAGTAATCTACTTGTTCTCGTACGCTTTGAGGAACGTGTTTGCTCCAGTCAATGGGAGCTGCTGAATATTGTAGTATGTGTCCTGCTAAGAATATCTGGTGAGCATAATATTCTATTTTCAGGTTAGGTGTGGTAACGTACGGACGTAGCTGTGCCAAATCGCTGGATGCACTTAATACCAGTCCGGTGGAGGAAGCCATATACGTCTTATAGATTTTCCATAAAGTTTCTCGTTCTTTGTTTCCCATTTTTTGAGACAGCTCCAGATTTTTTTGTGCATAAATCAGGGCAGAATCTGCTTCAAAAGAGTTGTAGGCCTCGTAAAGCAGTTTGTTTATCCAGTATTTCTGCTCATTGTCTCTGGTAGATGCTTCATATTTATGAAGTTCAAGAATCTGGGCCTTTTTCTGCTGTACATACTTGGGATATTTTAATAAAGCAGCATCCAATTCACGAAGGAGCTGCTCCTCATCTTGAATTTGAGGTTCAGAAAAGCAGGGAATAGTCCCTACGCAAAGTAGGGTGAACAAGATGAGGTATATTTTCATATAGTATGGCATAGCGTAGGTTTGAACAGAGGCTAAAGTTACATAGATTTCTTGTAAGGCAAGAGGTTTTACGAGAAAAAGAATAAAAACGCTGTTTAAACATACTTGGAAGGCAGTTTAAACAGCGTGATAATGAGCTTTAATTCAGCTTTATGATAAACCTATGAAACCATTTGCAGATTATAACGCAGACACAGAGAAGTCTTTTGTTAACCCTTCTGCACTATTGGTCCCCACCCAAAGTGTGAAGTCACCAGGCTCTACAGTATAATTCATATCGTATCCCCAGAAAGCAAGCTCAGAGACTGGAAGACTCAATGATACCTGTGTAGATTCTCCTGCTTTCAGTGTGACACGCTGGAAGCGTTTGAGTTCCTTCACCGGACGGGTGACTGACCCAACCTTATCCTGTACATAAAGTTGAACCACTTCCGTTCCATCGTATTTACCCGTATTTTTTAGGGTGAAACTGATGGATAGAGTATCCTGTGCGGTCAAATTGTCTGATGCAAGACTCAGGTTACTGTATTCAAAAGTTGTGTAGGAGAGACCGTAACCAAAGGGGAAGAGAGGTGAGTTGCCTGCATCCAGATAGAAAGAGCGACATCCCACAGATGTCTGTCCTGCTTCTACAGGAATTTCATCAATCAGCATTTCAGTCGGATTGGCAGGACGGCCTGTCTTGTGCTGTGCATAATAGATAGGTACTTGTCCGCTCATACGGGGGAAAGTTACCGGAGTTTTTCCGCTTGGGTTTACTTTTCCGAAAAGAATATCGGCTATGGCTGGTCCGCCCATTGTGCCCGGATGGAAGCTGTAGAGCATTGCATCTGAAACTTTTACCTCATCGGCAATGACCAGCTGACGTCCGGCCATTACTACCGTAACAACCGGTTTCCCAGTGGCAGCCAGTTCTTTGATAAGCTGACTTTGGGCTCCCTGCAGATTCAGATTGGCCAGGGAATGTGCTTCACCGGAAAGAATCGATTCTTCTCCGACAAATACCACCACAGCATCGGCCTGACGGGCTGCATTTACCGCACGAGCGATACCTGCCGTGTTCTTGTCGCGACTGTAGTCGAGTCCTTTTTCAAAGATTACCTTAACTTTATTGCCATACATTTCTTTGATGGCAGTCAAAGGCGTTTGTGTATGTTCTTTTTCTCCGTCGAATACCCAGGTACCCATCTGCTCATAGGGCGCATCTGCCATAGGACCGATGACGGCCAATGTTTTTATCTTATCGGTAAACGGTAATGTCTGGTTCTCATTTTTCAAAAGTATGACTGACTGTTCAGCGGCTGTTTTAGCTGTTTGCAGATGCTTCTCGGCGTATTTTACAGTTTGTGGAGTTACTACATAAGGATTGTCGAACAAACCTAAACGGAATTTTAGGCGTAGAATGTTTCGTACGGCGTTGTCTATTGTTTCCATTGACACCTTGTTCTCGGCTATGGATTGTTTGAGATTCTGGATAAATGTTTCACTCACCATTTCCATATCTACGCCCGCATTGACAGACTTTTCGGCAGCATCCTTTCCGTCGGTACAGAAACCGTGATTTACCATCTCGAGTGCAGAAGCCCAGTCGGTTACGACCATACCATCGTATTTCCATTCTTTACGAAGCACGTCCTTTAGCACAAAGCTGTTAGCTGTAGAAGGCACACCATCATTGTCATTGAATGAAGTCATGAAAGTGGCACATCCGGCATCTGCTGCCGCCTTGAAAGGCGGAAGATATACGTTTCTCAGCACACGCTCAGGTATGAAGGTGGAGTTGTAGTCTCTGCCGCCTTCTGCTGCTCCGTATGCAACGAAGTGCTTTGCACAGGCTGCAATGGCCGTAGGGTCATTTAGAGAGTCTCCCTGATAGCCTTTTATCATGGCCGTTCCCATTATGGCATTCAGGTAAGGATCTTCTCCACAACTTTCCGCAATACGGCCCCAGCGAGGGTCGCGCGCCACATCAATCATCGGGGCAAAGGTCCAGCGGATTCCATCGGCTGAGGCTTCAATAGCTGCCACACGAGCTCCTTCCTTTACTACTTCAGGATTGAAGGTAGCTGCCTGTCCCAGTGGAATAGGGAAGATGGTTTTGTAGCCATGGATAACGTCGCGGGAAACAATCAATGGAATTCCCAAACGTGACTCCTCTACAGCAATCTTCTGAATCTTGTTTACTTCTTCCGGATTTACCACGTTCAGAATAGAACCTACTTCTCCTTTGCGTACACGCTTGGCCAGGTCTTCAAAGTCCCATGGGCTGAGCTGGTTCATCTGACCTAATTTTTCTTCTAAGGTCATTTTATGAAGCAAGGTTTCCACCTTGTTTTCTATCTCTGTATTTTTGTCCTGTGGCTGACTGCATCCCATGAGGGAAGCAGCCAGAACCACAGCGTATAAAAGTTTCTTTTTCATTGTATGATGCTTAATGTGTGAATAGTTTAAGTTTAGAAGGCGCATATTGGGCGGACTGCTTCAGTTACATCGCCATTGTAATAAGTTAAATCAGGTCTTATCAGCCAAAATCCAGCGCCACTGTAAGTCAGCGTGGGTGATGCGGTTATTTGTTCACCTTGTGCGATGTTCATTTGTTGATTTATGATGGCAATTCATTCATAAGATTCTCCAATTCTTGATAAGAAGGGCAATACCAACCTGTAGTGTTTGCTATATTTTCTGATTTATGATTATCCAATGCGGTAAAAATATTTGTTAACGTATTGCTGTTCAGTAATGCTTTAGAAAGAATGTATCCACACAATGCATCTTTACTTTGATATAAATCAGCATTTGCACCAGCAGTTGTATATGCTGATTCTATATCTGTTTTGTTTTCATTTTTTATACCCAAAGGTTCACCAGTTGTAAGAGAGACTACTAAGCCATGTTTCCCGTTATATCCAGGTAAGTTAGCTTCAGCTAATTGATTATTTGTCAAAAAAGTATCCCATTCACTGCCACTGTCATTGCTATCCATCACATGAAATACGATTCCTTTGCAAGTTAATCCTTCAGGAATAGTTGCAGCTATACTTGGAAGAATGACAATTTTATCACTTGTTGATGTGCAATAGAAATCACCTGCAGATAGGGTATTTGGTTCTCCCATTCCTGCGGCTGGGCATGGAAATGTGTATTTAGTGCCACTTGTTATCGTTTTATCTGTAGTTAGGGTTTTTACATTTGATTTTCCCTCAATTGTATAAAAATACCTGAAGTCATCTTTCTGTAAAGAAGAGTTGTCTTTTATCATACAGACATATCCTCCGTTTAGGTTACAAGGAGTGTACATTGTTTCTCCAATGGAAAATGAGACATTGGACATGGCAATATTATAATTAAAGGTTTCTCCTTCTACCTCTAATTGTTGAGTCGCTGAGAACTCCATTAAAGAAAATACATGCTTTAGTTGTAGGTTTAGTTCTGGCGATGGATCTTCAATTTCGCATGCCAATAAATCTGTTTGCTTAAATTTGTCTAAGCTACTTTGGTCGGTGGCTATTTCTATGGTCTGTTTTACAGCATCTAATGTCACAACATTTTGAGACAATTGTGCATTATATGGGAAATAGGCAATAATCTTATCAATCTTGGAAGAGTAATATGCGGTATTGTCATTTGTCCAACCTACAGCAGAATAGGTGAAAGGAGCGTTGGCTAACTGTTTTCCGTCTTGGTCGATTAAAATTAATCCCAATTTGTCATTATATTCAAATTTAGTGGCATATCCTTCATAAGTTGCACGTGATAATGTATTGTTTTCAAAATCATCCAATTGTACGCTGCCTAGTTTTATGACGTTCTTGGTGTCATAATCTATTGTATCGTTTGTAAATTCTTCTTGGTTGCATGAAGAAAACAATACAGCCAGAGAAATTAATCCATATAAATACTTAAGTTTCATAACTTCATCATTAGAATGTTAATATTAATATCAGTTTTCGCGGATCAGAAGCCCATCCTGCTTTTTCAGTGCCATCAGACATGTTATATTCCCAAGCCCAAATTCTGGCAACTTCTTCTCCGCTAATTTCCGTATACACATTTGAAGACCAATATGAGTCATTGTCGTTATATATGCCAGAAGACATAATATCTTGTAACTGTGCTATGGAAGGTATGTACCATCCGGAGCTATTATCAGGGCTTCCTAAATTGAGATTTTTGAATGTGTCATAAAGTGGAAATTCAGTTGCAAGCGTCTCTTCAGAATTGTCACTGGTAAAAGTATTTAATGCGGACTCAATGCCTTTGGTAAGTTGATATCCTAAGTATTTTTCTGTGTTTTGTCTGTCATCTTCTGTTAAACCATTAAGTTGGCTTAAGTACGATTTATAATTCCCATCTGCCGCTTTTATCCATGCATAGGAGCCGTTGGGTATTGAAGTAGAGGTACATACTACGTAACCACGAATCTTTGATAAACCGTCATAATTTTTAATGTCATCGCTCTCATCCATTCCGACTTTAAAGACTCGTCCTAAAGTGGTACAATCTTGTTTTGTCGCTTCACTTCCCCATGTGCCATCGGAGTAATAATAATCACCTACGGCAACGTACTCATCAATATATCGAATTTGAATGTCTGAAGCAATATTGGAAAATGTATATGTATGAGTAGTTCCACTTATGGTTCTTACCATGTCACAAATTCCTTCACAAATCAAACCACCGATACCGGTTTCAGTATAGGAGAGGGAAAATGTAGAATTTGATATAAAGTTGTTGTCAATATTGGTTAGAGTCGGTTGTAAACTTTGTACTTTTTCATCGAGATTTATTTTGAACTTTGAATCTGTAATTTCATCATCTTTAATCGTTTCATTATCCCAGCCTATGGAAGAACTTTCCATGTTAACCGTCAGTCCTTTTTTATCAACCCAGATATAGTATTTCTGCTGTGCGCCGGGAGTCAGAACTCCTGTTTTTCTTTCTTCTTCTGTTTTGCCGTCTACTATCGTACTTTTTCTAGGAGTATAATAATGTGTGTCACCTCCGATTTCGACTTTTATCAATGGCTTGTCCCACATTTCGCAAGGTACCATGATTGCTTCGCCGTTCGCATCGTCGATACGACGTGGATTAATGGGGGTGTTAACATCTCCTATAGGATTGATTATTCCCTTTGTATAGGTCACGGCTCCATACCCTAAAAAATAAATTCGGGCATTTTTTGCCTCTTCATCCGTATATGCTCCATGTCCTTGGAGCATATACAGCATTTTTGTCATTTGATGATTGAACTGAAGATGTACCTCTTTACTTTCTGCTTGAGTCTGGCAAAATAGCAAATCGCAATCGTACAGTTTCTGTTCTGTGGTCTGATCTGTTAAGTTGATTTCTTGGTCAGTCAGAGGAGTCCAAGCCGTAATGTTTACTGGAGTACCTTCCCATTGATAAGGCTCTTCTGTAGTGCTCATTGTACCATCCGTTGCAATGGAATAAGCTTTGAAAGAGGCTGTATTCTCGCCTAAACTTACGCCTATTTGTTCGTCTCCTTCCCATTGGTTGTTTAAAACCCTACTTCTCATTTTTCCTACGTTAGCGGAAAAGGATATATCCCCGTCGTGGCTGTATTCTAATTCTTTGTCTACAGTGCAGGCGTACATGCCTAAAACAAGCGCTGCTCCCACTATATAAAATTTATGTACTTTCATATTTGTCGATGCTATAAAATTTATTCAATATCTGTATCTACCCGACCTTTATCTTCTTCATTGTGGTTCCAGTCATTTATAGACCCACCAGAAGATATGTCCTCTTTTTCCCCTTCATCGTCTGGATTATCCTCTCCACCAGGGTTGTCTTCGCCGTCTCCATCTTCATTTCCCTCATCAGTGTCTCCACCTTCATCGGAGCCACCTTCGTCATCGGTATTACCGTCATTTTCTGAAGGAGGATTAACTATTATCAATGTCTTGTCATTCTTTTTATATGCTCTGACGTAATCAATGTACATTGTCTGTGGAAATGTCGTGTTATCTGTCGGCTTGCCTCCAAATGTACCTCCTACAGCTACATTCAGGATGATAAAGAACGGATGGTCGAATACCCATTCCCCGTCAGTCACATCAGCTGCATTGACTCTTTTATAAAGAATGTCGTCTACGAAGAAGTCAATCTTTGTTTCATCCCATTCAATGGCAAAGACATGGAAATCTGTGTCAAACCTTTTGTCTTGAAAACCGAAAGTCTGGGTTACCGGGTTTCCGCTATAGCGGCCAGGCATGTGAAGGGCACTTGACACAATGTTGGGTTGATAGCCTTTGTTTTCCATAATATCAATTTCCCCACATCCAGGCCATCCTTCAGTTGAATAATTGTTCCCTAACATCCAGAATGCTGGCCAAAGGCCTGGTCCGTAGGGAAGTATCAGGCGGGCTTCAATACGTCCGTAGCGAATTTCAAACAATCCTTCTGTCTTGATACGTGCGGAAGAATAGGTTGCTCCATCACCGTCTTTCAAGGCTGTTATCTTCAGGCATCCTTCACCATTGTAAGTGGTATATGATGCATTTTTTTCTTTGTTCGTATAATTCTGCAATTCATCGTTACCGAATCCCGATGCTCCCAGTTCGTATGTCCATTTTGAAGGGTCGGGGCGATTATCTTCTGTAGGGGTATTGAATTCATCTGACCAGACCAGCACCCATCCGTTGTTTTCAGGATTCACATTGCCTTCAGGTATTTCCTCTTTTTCACAGCTGGTGAAGAAAAATGGTGAAACAGCCAGACAGCCGAGTAATATCGTTTTATATTTTTTCATATATTGTTAGTTTTTATAGAAATAAATATTGTCTACAAGAATATCCTGATAGTTACTGCCGTCAGGCCTTTGCAGCATTAATTCGTGAACTAGATTGGTATTGGCATCCAAAGGCACGTCGACAGAAACCCATTCGCCAGTTTTTAAGGTGGTTACTTTCTGACCTACGGTAGCTACGGCATCTCCACCTCCTTGGTGGGCTTCTACGGTAATCTGCTGGTTCCCGTCCGATTCGTCCATCAACAGGATGTCGATGTGCAGGTAGTCCATGTCGGAGCAGTCGGCATCGTTATCTAGTACTATACCTACATAGTTGAACGTACCGTAATGCATGATGTGGTCGCCACCGGCGTTTATCTCGTTGTTGGAGGTCGTCTGCCAATCCCAGTACCCGTTGAACGGAGAGGACAATGTGTTGATGTACTTGTCGCTGTATAATGAAATCACATTAGCCTCGTTGTGGGTGGGCACAGGAGCAAAGTCATATATGTCGGTCACGGTAATAGAACCTTGGGCTTCCTTAGGAGTGAATACCACCTTGCCTTTGCCGCCATGGAAAGTGATGACATTTTCGTTGATTGTAGCTATTTCGGGGTTTGAAGATTCAAACGTAAAGTATTTGGGTGACATCGTTATTTTTTGGTCTATCCCATTGGGAAGGTTCACATATCCGATGAGAGTGCCAATTTCGAAATCTCCAGAGGGGAAGCCTGCCATCGTCATATTCTCAATCCTGGTGTGTGCCAGGGTGCCAAGTTTTTCATATTTGACTTCGTCAATCCAAAGTGTATATGCCTGCCCTCCTGTATCGTTTGTTCCGGCAGAGAAATTGAATAATCCTTTTTCTGCTGTAAGCTTGGCGGGGTTCGGTATTGGGATAATGACCTTTCTCCAGTTGGCATCTGCCGTTACACCTGCGATGGTGGCAGTGTATTCCGGATTATCACCATAACTTCCTAATCCTACCTCAATTTTTGTTGAAGCGGAAGACTTTACGTAAAACGTCAAAGCATCATAATCGGACAGGTCTCTTCCTGCTTCCGTAAAGAATACTCCACCTGTCCAGTTGCCCAGAAAATCATCAGGTGTAGGCACTTCTATCTTCAAGGAGGCTGTGCCACTGTATTTGGTTTCATTGTCCTGGCTGAGAGCGGTGGTTTTACCCCATGCCTGAAAATCGACACCTGCTGCAAACTCATCAAGGAAGACTTCGGCCACTTTGGGGCTTGTGGCTAATACATCTGTACTTATTTCTCTCTCACATCCTGCCAAAGTAACTAAGGCTGTCGAGAAAAAAAGGCCTTTTGCTGTATTTAATATATGTTTGTTCATAAATCGCTTGTTAAATAGTTTGTAGGTAATTAGAAAAGACTGAAGCTGATATAAGTTCTTATTTCCCATTCATTTCCCTGGGGTGCACCGATAATATCCGTGCTTTCTGTGAACCCACCGTTTCCGTCGGATACATATCCGGCAAGATAGCGGTTGGAATATTGGTCCAGCGTACGGTATGTACCCCTGATTCCTACGCGTGTGGATAACGGACCGAGCCATTTAGGTTTGAAAAGATTAGTCGACAAGTCTACCATGCACTGGAACGGGAATGTCAGATTGAAATCTCTGTGATAGTCGTACGGCCCCCAGTCATTGAATTTTAGTGCGGCATTCAATCTGATTTTCTTATAAATCATCTGAAGGTCACCTCCTCCACGTCTGATGAGACGTTCATCGTCACCGTTGGCTTGTGCCGTACCAAGATAAGCACTGGCAATCAGTCCGAAGTCTTTTGTTACTCTGGATGTTATCTTCAAATTGCTTTCCCATAAATCATGCGCAGGAGCAGATGAAGCAAAAGCAAAGGTAGACCGTCCGTCAGCCAGAATACCAATGGCGGCATCTTGGGCGGTAGGAAGACGACGGTAAACAAAGCCGAGTGAAGCGGCAAACGGAGCATCTTCTGTTTCATCGTTGTCCCAGTCATACATCCATGTGCCGGGAGTAGGGTCATAGGTCAGCAACAACTCACCGGCTGTTGTTTCACGGTTGCTTCTTACGGCAAACGGATCATCCAGTATGTTTCTCAGTCTTCCCGGAGCATCGACACCGTTAGGCATCGGACCTACGAGAGGTTTCTGCCACAAGAAGTTTGGTGCAATCTGGAAGTTGCCTATCTGATAAGTGAATCCGGCCAGTACGTTCTGCTGGTTTCCGCTTCCGCTATCCTTTAAACTCCATCCGGTCAGGGTTTGTGTGTTGTCTGCACCACCGCTTGCCACTAATCCCATGATGGCGCCTTGTGCGTATGCGTTGAAATTCCCTCCGCTATATATCATTTTCAATTTACCCCCGAAGGTATCTGATGCTTTCACTCTGTCCTGGTAGACAGTAGCAGTAGGGCTATACTCTGTAGTAGCCTGAAATTCTCTGCCTACCAAAGTTGTTCCCGACCAAAGTCCTCCTAATGTGATGTCGAAACGTCCGAATTTTCTTTCTACCATTAAAGAAGCACGGGTATTTTTTGGTAATGGAATAGCGAAAGAAGTGACAGTCTCTCTGCGTTGGTCAATGTCATAATGGAAAATACCTCCTAAATTCCATTTACCGAATGTGCGGTAGTATTTGACGAGTAATGCAGGATTGGCTCCCCACCATAATTCCGGTCCAAAAGCTAATTTCAGTCCGGAGAACAATTTCTTTCCTTCAATCTCGCATCCCAACGGGGCCTCGCCTCCATAAATGTCCATGTTGTCGCCATAGCTTGCTTCCTGGTACAAACCAAAGAAGTCTCCTTCATACCCCCAATGGTAGTGGGGTTTACGGAAAAATGCATTAAGATTGAAAAGGCTTCCGTCCCAATTAAAGCTGGCACTATAGACTTTCACACGTTCCAGCGGGCCTAAATCAATGTATTCTCCATTCTCGTTGATGTAGTTTGTGCGTCCTCTGTTTTCATAGAAGATTTCATCAATTGGATTTTCTGCTACGTTTCCGAGTACGTTCATTGTCACTTCCGCATGTACATTTTCTGCCGGTTTGGATTCTACACCTACATAGAAGGATTCCATGTGGTCAAATCCTTTTGAGCTCGGGAAACTTGTAGGAGCATCTGCTCTTGTTTCGGGAGTGCTTGTATGTTTTGCTCCTGTATAGAACGTGGTGAAATCACCTCTCAATTGACTCAGACCGATTAGCTTGGTTTTCTCTCCTTGTAAAGCAGCTTTGTCACTTCTTGCAGACAAGACAGATGACATTACGTTGACACCAGATACCTGACTTATGATGGACGAGGTTGTGCTGCCCGCAGCATACGGGTTGATTTTGTGAACGTCTTTCAATACATAATATGCGGCACGTGGATAAAGTTCATATATCCCTCTTGCGTCAGGAGTACCTTTTGCACATATACCGAACCATTCCTCGTTCATGTTGTTGGCTCCTTCTACATAATCGAACTTGTAGCCCCCATTACTCCATGAAGCTCGTGTATCATGAATGCTCAGATTTGTGCTCTGTCCTGTTTTCCACCATCCGTCTGTCCATTGGAAGGTGAATCCTCCGATGGCGTTTCCGTTGTTTCCAAGTCCTGCGGCATTCAGATAGATTTCCGTCCAGTTATGCAGTAAAATATCAGCCTGTTCTTTCTGGGCTTCTCCTTGGGTTACAGCATTGAATGCGTCTGAGCCGAACTCTGTGAACAATACAGGTTTACCGTATTCCGTTTTTACTCTGCTGAATAAATCTCCGAACGATTCACCGCGATAGCAGTTTATCCCCAATATATCCACATCCTTACATTCTTTGGCGATAATGTCAAGAAACAGCAAGTCACCGTTGCAGATGGCTACCGGGCACGAAATATTCATTTGCTTCATTTCAACTGCTGCCTCATTGAAAATCCGGTACAGATGAATAGCCTGTTTGGTCGATTTCCGGTCTTCAATAGGGATGTCTTCTGCTTCCGCTCCTTGCCAGAATAAGCCATAGTTGTTCTCGTTTCCTAAAAGGTAAAGAAGTACCCCGGGAGTACCGTTGAACTTTTTCACCATGTTACGCGCTTCTGCAAGTAGGGCTTTCTGAACTTTCGGATCCGAATAGTCTGTATTACCTACCCAAGCTCCATTGATGGTCAGTCCGTAACGTCCGAATGTGGTATTGACCATGGTATAGATACCATATTGCTCATAAATGTAGCGTACCCATTGGGCTGGTACATCCGCATATAATCGGATGGCGTTAATTCCCATGTTTTTTAGTAAAGGCATATCTTGATCTAAGGCTGCCTTGATTACGTCATCAGATTGTGTCCATAAAGAGTAGGAGTAATTGGTCCCGATGGGGAAATAATCCCAGTTCATACCATTTACCATGAAAGGTTTTCCATTCACAATCAACCTGGACCCAGACTGGTCGTTGATTACTGAGACCTTTTTCTGCTGTGCCCATAGAGGAGCAGCTAACAGCAAAAATAGAAATACTTGTATTATATTTTTCATATATGTAGGAGTTATTAATTACATCGGATTAAAGACTTAGCCGACAGGGCTTAGGACAATCACATTGTGTGTTTGGTTATTCCATAAGGTTATGTTTTCATATTCATGTAAAATTAATGTTGTTGGGTTAGATTTATGTACACAAAAGTTTTTAATATCAGATGTTGTAAAAATTTCGTATAGCAAAGATATATTCTTTATTTATATGGTGAATCTGTCGGTAAAGATGTAAAGTAAGTTTTGGAAATACTTAATTTATTGAAAATCAGTTTATATATGCTTCTATAAAGTAAGTTTTATGTTTTGAAAAGTGAGTAAAAACGCATGCTTTCATTATGGGTTTATCCTAATTCCTGGTAGATGTATTAGCCCTTATTGACCAGCTTCTTTTTTCACTTTACCTATTTCTGTATTCTTTTGCACATTCTTCCATACATCCTTTCATATTCTTCTGAACTCCACAAACAATTCTCTGTTTCACAGTGCGGGATTTGTATCCCACAGTGTGAAATATGTATCCC
>ERZ824598.1788-NODE-1788-length-25139-cov-4.109034_pt1 | contig 25139 bp, 20 predicted proteins | sample MGYA00519934_ERZ824598 | MGnify/ENA primary metagenome ERZ824598 (study PRJEB31778, sample SAMEA3449177) | human gut metagenome | biome: human gut; feature: human-associated habitat; material: faeces | place: United Kingdom | collected 2010/2012 ...
TGAGGCTCTGCCTCAAACTCCGCTAGGGACTCTGTCCCTAGACCCTGCAATGGGTTTCACCCCTTGACCCTGACCAGGGGCGTGCCCCTGGACCTTTTGCTCGCTTCGCTCGGTGTTGGCTTCAAAACTCGGTGCGGCTATGTCATTCCTCACTCCTCACTCCTCACTTAAACCGCTCCTCACTTAACTTCGTTCCTCACTTAAACAGCCGTTGACATTCTCCACAAACTATGCTAAAATCAAATTATAAGCAATCAACTATCAAACCTACAAAGGAGGCTGTTTTATGAAAGATCTGCTCGAACTTATGAAAACCAGAAGAAGTGTACGAAAATACAAACCTGACATGATACCTCAGGACGTTCTCGACCGCATCATAATAGCAGAAACTTATTCCGCCACAGGAAGAAACTTGCAGTCACCTATTATAATTGCTGTCACCAACAAGGAAATGCGCGACAAAATTTCTGAGATGAACAGAAAGATAGGCGGCTGGGATGAGGGCTTCGATCCGTTCTATGGTGCACCTGTTATTCTTATTGTACTAGCTGACAAATCCTGCCCGACTTACATTTATGACGGAAGTCTTGTTATGGGTAATCTTATGCTTGCCGCTCACAACGAGGGCGTTGGAAGCTGCTGGATACATCGTGCAAAGGAAGAATTTGAGTCCGACGAAGGCAAGGAGATCCTCCGAAGCCTTGGCATCGAGGGCGAATACGAGGGCATCGGTCACTGCGCACTCGGCTACACTGAGGGTGAATATCCCGAGGGTCACGAAAGAAAAGACAATTGGGTATACTATATCAAATAATCCTGACAAACTATCTAACAAAAAACGGAGCGGTCAAAACCGTTCCGTTTTTTTTCTTATTAATGAGCTGTCACGTCAGAAAATTCTATGCCGACCTGCTTGCCCTCATATGTTGCGGAATACTCGAACGTTGTGCCAACAACTGTCGCCTTGCCATTGCTGTCTATTTTGAGCTTGCACTTCGGAAGCTTCTGGATATAAAGCTGTTTTGTTTCCCCAGGATAGTTGTTGTCATATATCTGAAGGATATATTTTCTGTGGCAATCAGAATCCTGAATAAGTCCGATAGCGTTCACTGTATGAGTATCGTCTATAGTTGTAACAACCGGTATGCCAAGGCTGAGCTGGTCTTCAAGCTTTTCAAAGCCCTTACTGTCGTTGTTAAGGTTATACTCTGACGAAGAATCGTCCCACTGGAGGGTGTTAAGTCTGTAGAGTGCCTTTGCGAACTCTGCGTCATTTGAGGAATAGCCGCCCCTTATTTTGTCAATGCCGTTTACTATATCCATATCAAGCAGCTCTACCTTTTTCCAGCGGAGATTGCCGCCTGATATTTTCGTAACGTCCTTTACCCAGCCCTTGTTCTTGCTGTCATACTTATAGTCATCATTAAGGGTGAGAATATCCCCTGTGCAGGAATAGTCAAGATACTTTGTAACGTCTGAATATGTGCCCGCAAAAAGGTCTGAGGTTATCTTGCTAAGCGGCACTCTTTCGTCATACTGTTTACCAAAGTCTGTTCCGCTTATGTCATAGCCTGCGGCATTCACCTTTATGTCGCTCTTATCTGACGGAGCGATATCTCCAAGAGAAGTCTTTACATTTCCGAGATACCAATCTCTTGCCATAACAGCCATGCCGAAGTCAACGCTTGCGGTAGTTGTTGTTCTGAAATTCTTGAATGAGAAGCCGTTCACCTTTGGGTCAAAGCCTGTGTTGTAAAGTGAATAACCTCTTACATTATCATCAGCGTTCGTGTATGTAACGATATCATAGTTCAGTGTAGTAACTATCTGCTTGTAAACGTCATTGAGGGCGTTTGCGTCAGAAGCTGAGTAATACTTTCCGCCTGTGGAATAAGCAAGCTCCTGAAGCCAATCTCTGTCAACATCTCTGCCAAGACCAACAGTGAGAACGATTATGTCCTTATCCTTTGCAGTATTTGCAAGGCTTGAAACGCTTGCAGGATTAAACTCGTCAGACTCGCCGTCTGTGAGCATCACGATGATATTTCTGTATTTTCCACCGGAAGTTGCCTTGAACTCGTCCATGCACTTTTTAAGAGCCGTCTGGCTGTGAGTGCCGTTAAATATCTCTTTCTCAGACTTTATCTTATCAAGAGCTTCCGTAAGCTTCGTCTTATCATCAGTGAAGTCTACCATCTTTTTGTAGCTTCCTGTGAACTTGCAAATGCCGACCTGATAGTGGCTCTCAAACTTGTCGATAAGATTCTTTGCAAATTCAAGACGCTTGAAGTCAACATCATTCTCAGAAGAAGTTACACACTGCTCCTTTGGATACATAGAGCCGGAGTTATCAACGAGGAAGCAGATCCTTGTTGTGGCTTCATCGTTTACAGTTTTCTCAACGCCTACCACATAAGTGCCAAGCTCTGTAAGAGAAGCAGAAACTGTCTTTTTGCTCTTGTCTGCCTTTGAATCCACCTTTGTGTAAAGGGTCGAGCGTGAATCAAATCTCAGCACTGTAAGGTCATCAAATGAATATCCCATTTTACTCAGCTTTGCAGAGTCGATATCGAAAGTTATCTTTGCCGAGTTGAACTTATAGTCAGAATAAGCGTCATAAGCCTTTGTGACGATACTTGCATTTGAAGAGATACCAAAGAGGTCAAGTTCAACGAGGGTCGCACTGGCAGCGTTTGCGTCGCCCTTTATTTCAAGGCGGCAGTCCCCTGCATTTTTTTCCACTGTAAGCTCTCTTTCAGCGTCATTGGTCTTTCCGTCAGACTTTGACTCTCTCGGATTTGTGCCTGCCATAAGCTCATAGCCGTCAAGAAGACCGTCGCCGTCAGTATCGGCTTCAATAGGGTTCGTGCCTAGCTTTATCTCATCGCCGTCGCTTATTCCGTCATTGTCAGTATCCTCGCTTTGAAGGTTAGTGCCGTGACGTACCTCATCGGCATTCTTTATGCCGTCACCGTCCCAGTCCTGATCGTCAGAAAACTCCGACTCCTTGAAGGTAGTGCTTATATCAAGCTTTGTTATGACCGATTTCGCCATGGCGATACGGTTATTTTCCCTTATTTTCAGACCCACGACAACACAGGCAGCCACAAGGAACGCAAGCACTATACACAGCACCAGCAACGCTATCTTCTTTTTGCGCTTTCCTCTGTTCATGCTCTGAACAAAATCATTCGTATCAGAAAAATTTGCTTTCATAAATATTAATTCCCCTTATCAGATCACATATTTCACGATATTAATATTTTAGCATATATGTAACTCATTTGCAAGCAAAATAGCCTAGAATAATTCACAAAATAAACTGTTCTTTTTTGTTTACAAACAGTATATCTTACCAAAACATTAACAAGATAATTCTTTTATTATTAACCTAAAATAATTTAAAACCTTCTTTTTCCACAAAAAAAAGGGCAGCCCCTCTCGGAACTGCCCTTTGGCATAATACTATCACTCTTCTGTAACAGTATTATAAATAACGTTCACAACGAAGTCCTTGTCATAATCTACCTGCAAGATAGAATCAGGCTCAAGCTCGTCTGCAATGATCTTCTTTGCGATAAGAGTTTCGATACGTCTTTGGATAAACCTCTTGAGAGGTCTTGCACCAAAGTTCTGATCGTAGCCCTGATTTACGATAGCCTCCTTAGCGGTGTCTGTTACCTCTATGCTTAGCCTCTTGTCTTCAAGACGCTTGCCAAGCTCTGCAAGCATAAGATCAACGATCTTGTATATCTCCGTCTTCATAAGAGGCTTGTAGTAGATTATATCGTCAAGTCTGTTAAGGAACTCAGGTCTGAACTGCTGTTTCAGCAGAGCGTCCACCTTGTCCCTTGCTTCCTGAGATATCTCGCCCTCAGGTGTGATGCCCTCAAGGATATAAGGAGAACCAAGGTTTGAAGTAAGGATTATGATAGTGTTCTTGAAGTCAACCGTTCTGCCCTGTGAGTCTGTGATACGTCCGTCGTCAAGCACCTGCAAAAGGATATTGAAAACGTCAGGGTGAGCCTTTTCGATCTCGTCAAGAAGAACTACTGAATAAGGCTTTCTTCTTACAGCCTCGGTGAGCTGACCGCCCTCCTCATAGCCTACATATCCCGGAGGCGCTCCGATAAGACGGCTTACGCTGAATTTCTCCATGTACTCCGACATATCTATACGAACGATATTGTTCTCGTCGTCAAACAAAGCCTGTGCAAGAGTTTTTGCAAGCTCTGTTTTACCAACGCCAGTAGGACCGAGGAAAAGGAACGAACCTATCGGCTGATTTGGATTTGCGATACCGGCACGAGATCTCATGATAGCCTCAGACACACGCTCAACGGCTTCGTCCTGACCGATAACTCTCTCGTGGAGGATATCAGGCAGGTGGAGAAGCTTCTCACGCTCGCCCTCCATAAGCTTTGCAACAGGGATACCTGTCCAGCGGCAGATTATCCTTGCGATCTCTTCCTCTGTTACCTTATCTCTTAGCAGAGTGTTCTTTGTCTTTGACTTCTCTGCCTTTTCTTCTTCCTCGGCAAGCTGCTTCTGCAAGTCAGCCATTCTGCCGTATTTCAGCTCTGCAAGCTTGTTAAGGTCATATTCACGCTCTGCTCTCTCGATATCCTTTGAGCATTGCTCGATATCCTCACGGAGCTTCTGCACCTTAGAGATAGCAGACTTCTCATTCTCCCATTTAGCTTTCATTTCATTGAACTGCTCACGCATTTCTGAAAGCTCTTTCTGCACCTCATGGAGATGTTCAACTGCAAGCTTATCAGTTTCCTTTTTAAGGACAGTTTCCTCTATCTCGTGCTGGAGTATCTTACGTCTTATCTCATCAAGCTCTGTAGGCATTGAGTCCATTTCCGTTCTGATGAGTGCGCAGGCTTCGTCCACAAGGTCGATAGCCTTATCAGGGAGAAATCTGTCTGTGATATATCTGTTTGAAAGAACAGCCGCCGCAATAAGCGCCTGATCCTGAATTTTTACGCCGTGGAATACTTCGTATCTTTCTTTCAGACCACGGAGTATAGAGATAGTGTCCTCAACTGTCGGCTCGTCAACCATAACAGGCTGGAAACGTCTTTCAAGAGCGGCGTCCTTTTCGATATACTGACGGTACTCGTTAAGAGTCGTTGCACCAATACAATGGAGTTCGCCCCTTGCAAGCATAGGTTTCAGCAGGTTGCCTGCGTCCATTGCGCCGTCTGACTTGCCTGCGCCAACGATATTGTGAAGCTCATCTATAAAGAGTATAATCCTGCCCTCAGACTTCTTTATCTCCTCAACGACAGCCTTAAATCTCTCCTCAAACTCGCCTCTGTATTTTGCGCCTGCGATAAGCGCACCCATATCAAGTGAGAAAACCTGTCTGTCTTTCAGACTGTCAGGAACATCTCCGCTGACGATACGCTGAGCAAGGCCCTCTGCAATGGCGGTCTTACCAACGCCAGGCTCACCAATAAGACAAGGGTTGTTCTTTGTTTTTCTTGACAGTATCCTTATAACGTTTCTTATCTCACTGTCTCTGCCGATAACAGGGTCAAGCTTGTTCTGTCTTGCAAGCTCAACGAGATCCTGACCGTACTTTTTCAGCACGTCATAGGTTTCCTCAGGGTTCTGGCTCGTTACCTGAGCGTTTCCTCTTACAGCTTGAAGAACTTTCAGAAACTTTGTTTTTGTTACACCAAAGGTCTTGAATATTTCCTTCAAAGCACTGTTTGGGCTGTCCATGATACCCATAACAAGATGTTCAACTGAAACGTATTCGTCCTTCATTCTCGAAGCTTCCGACTCGGCTTCCGCAAAAGCCTTGTCAAGGTCGCTTGAAATGTATACAGAGTCCTGTGCACGTCCGCCTACCTGCACCTTAGGTATATCGTCAACTGCTCTTGTAAGAGCCGCCTCTATATTTTCAGGGGCGATATCCATTTTTACAAAAAGCTGCGGCACAAGACCGTTTTCCTGTGAAAGCAAAGCCAGCATAAGGTGCTGCTGGTCAACAGCCTGATTTGAGTTTCTTGAGGCAATGCTCTGCGCTTCCTGCAAAGCTTCCAATGATTTCTGTGTCAATTTCTGAGCGTTCATAAAATTACCTCCCTTATCACCTAAAAAGATATATGCTCACAGCAGGCGGAATGCTCCGCCCACCGTTTAAAGAACGACAACGCCTTTTTTCAGATATCTTTCATACATTTCAGATACCTTTCTTGCCGCCGTTTCAGGTTCTGCAGCGTTGTCAAAGTAAAGCTGAATACAGCTGTCCATACAGCTTATATAATCACCGATAGCGTTCGCTATATCCTCGTCGGTCAGCTCCGACTGAGGCGGTGCGTAAAAATCTCTTGTAAATCTGCCCTCGGCTGTTTCATAAGGCACGCCAGTAGTGAAAAGATACGAAAGATATTTTTCCTCGAGCCTTGCCCACAGCTTAAAAAAGCTGTCAAGCATTGAAATGAGCTGTGTGCTCTGAGTTCTGAAAGATACTTTCAGCCTCCCCACCTTTCCGTGAAAATCACGGCTCAGCTCTATGCTGTATCGTATGGTCGGCTTATATTTATATCTCAAAGGACTTTTTATAGACATCATAGCGTCAGAGGGCTGATTAAGGGTCTGAAACCTGCTGTCCATAAGCTGTTCTATTTTAGAGAATATTTCACGCATTCTTTTTTCAGGGGTGAGAAGCTGGACACGCTCTGCCAAAATCTGATTTATCAGATTTGAACGGCTGGTATTCATGGAATATGCCAGTCTGTCGATAGCCTCCACCACATCGTCTGCAAGCACCAGACTATACACGCTCTTGTTCACTTTGCTCTCATTCCTTTCTTTAAGGCGTTCCCATATGGCGTCGCCCTTTATCACTGTACTTATTATACCACATTCTAATAATTTGTCAATAGGATTATATAAGTTTAATTACGAATTATATAGATGCACAATAGAATGTATGTTCTGCACCTCTAATTTGTGCAGTTTTATTGAAAACTTGTCAAAAGTGTGATATAATAACAGATACCAAGTTGGAAAGGCGTGATAAAAATGCTCAAAGGCGTTATATTTGATATGGACGGACTAATGATAGATACGGAAAAGCTGCTCACAAGGTTTTGGTGTGAGGCGGCGAATCATTACGGCTATCCAATGACAAAGGAACACGTTCTGGGCATACGCTCTCTTGCAGCGAAGTATGCTATCCCACATCTGAAAGGCATTTTCGGAGAGGATTTTGATTACTACAAAGTTCGTGCAAAGCGCATCGAGCTTATGAACGAGTTTATTAGGCAAAACGGCATAGAAAAGAAAAAGGGGCTTGATGAGCTTCTTGACTATCTTGACAGCACAGGGCTGAAAAAAGCCGTTGCCACTGCCACCGACCTACAGCGCACCACGCTGTATCTCAGCTCTATAAATATCATTGACAGATTTGACAAGCTTATCTGCGGAAACATGATAGAAAACGGCAAGCCTGCCCCTGACATTTATCTTGCCGCCGCAAAGGAGCTGGGGCTTGACCCTGGCGAGTGCATTGCCCTCGAGGACTCACCAAACGGCATACGCTCCGCCCACGCCGCAGGTTGCAAGCCTGTTATGATACCCGACCTTTCACAGCCTGACGAGGAAACAAAAAAGCTTCTGTATGCCTGCTGTGATGACCTTTCCAAGGTCATAGGCGTGATACAAAAGCTTTTAAGATGAATATTCTGCCAATTCATGTAGGGGCGAACATTGTTCGCCCGCTTTTTGTAAAAACCTTATAAAAATTGATACAATGTTACACGAATTGACACAAACGCTACATAGGGATAGTAAAACCGATAGCTTTATCACTTCGACGGGCGAACGCTGTTCGCCCCTACACTGACTACACTGATTTGCAAAATAAAATACAAAAATGCGGATACCTCCACGATATCCGCATTTATTTTTTATCCTATCTAATTAATCCTCGACCTCAGAAACAGAAGACGTGTCAGTGTCCGTCTTGCTGTCCTTGTCTTTATTATCAGAAGCCTTGCCGCCCAGATACTTTTCATAAATAGCTATCTGATCCTCAACAGACTTCAGCTCGTCCTTAGACTTTGTTGTAACACAAATATATGTGTGTCCGTTATCATCAAGTATAGTTGAAAGGGTGTACTTTGCTTCGTCGGTAAAGCCTGTCTTTCCGCCCTCGATGCTTATACCGTCGTCAGCCTCGCCGTCACCGTCACAATCCACATAGTAGCCCTCAATTCTCTGTGCAACAATGCTTGTAAGCTCGATACCGTCCTTGTGCTGTTTTGTCTTTGAAGTTGTGTACTTTGTTGCTGTAAGCACTTCACGGCAAGTTTCGTTATCCATAGCCGCCTTTGTGATAACTGCGATATCCTGCGCTGTGGAATAATGATTTTTGTTGTGCAGACCGCTTGCATTCACAAACTTTGTGCCGGTAAGACCAAGCTCCTGGATCTTAGCGTTCATAAGCTCAACGAACTTCTCCTCTGAGCCTGCAACTGCGTTTGCAAGACCTGTTGTGCCATCAGCACCGCTCACAAGGATAGCTGAATAAAGCAGATCTTTCATTGTAACAGTTTCCCCGGCTTCAAAGCCTGCTCTTGATGCGTTGTCCTCGATAAGAGGGTCGATATCATCGCTTGTGAACTTATATGTAGCGTCCATATCCTGAATATTCTCTGCGGCTACAAGAAGCGTAAGCATCTTTGTAAGAGAAGCAGGATATACCTTTTTCTCGTAATTATAACCTGCAACTATCTCGTTTGTGTCAGCGTCAACAAGTATAGCTGAGTTTGCTGTCATACCCTTTATATTTATATCCTGATAATTTGCAGACTTCACAGGATAATTGCTCACAGGCTCTTCCACAACTGATGAAAGGTCGTCAACCTCTGAAACCTCCTCAGAAGAGCTTTCCTCAGGTTTGCTGTTCACCTTAACAACTGCGTCTGCCACCTTGCTTGCCTGAATGGTATATCTTCCTGTTACCACCAATGCCGCTGAACCAACAGCCACAAGCATTATAACTATAAGCACAGCAACTATAGCTGCACCGCCCTTTTTGTTTGTCCTCTTCATTTTTACAACAATTCCTTTCCTAGTGCTTATACTGCACCTATCTCCTCTTTTTCTTCCTTATGACCATATTTCGCTTCATACTCGTTAAGAGTATCGTGACAATATTTAAGTATATCTCTTCTCGTCACAATACCTATAAAAACTTCCCTGTCATCAATAACAGGCACAAAGTTCTGATCCATTGAAAGAAGTATCAGATCCTCGATAGTAGAATAAACATAGACGGGTTTCATTCTAACACGTCTTGTTATCTCACTTATCCTATATTTCTCCAGCTCACGCATATCCTGAATGCCATTATTGAGCATGAACCACAGAAAGTCGCCCTCTGCAAGGGTCTTTACATATCTGCCCTCACGGTCGATAACAGGCACAGCGGTAAAGCCGTGATTTTTCATTTTCTCAAGAGCCTGCCTTGCTGTGTTGTCATCATAGACAAAATCCACGCAAGCCTTCGGCTTCAAAAACTTTAGTATATTCATTTTTATATATATCCTCTTGTAAGCATACGTTTTTATGCGGTAAAGACCGCACCTATAATTATACCAAAAAAACGCATACAAGTAAAGCATAGAGAGGGCATTTTCCGTCCTGCGTTTTCAACAAATCTCCACGCTGAAATTGTGCATTTTGACTTACTGCTGTGCAGACTTGTAGCCGTATGTGTAAACAAGGCTCACAAAGCTGTCATAGGATATAGTCTTAAGATCGTCCGTCTGATATCCCCCTGCACTGAGATCGTCCGTTGTAACGCCTGCTTTGTTGAAGATACCCTGACAATAGCCAAGCCTCTGATCCTCTGACATACTGTCAAAGTCCACAAGACTTGTCGCCTGAGATACGTCAAACAGGCTGTCGTCAGCTTCCCCCGAAAGCTCGTCAACAGTGTATTCTGAAACTGTATCATCCGAGCCTTCAATGGTAAAGGTCTGCGTGTATTTTTTTAAGCTTCCGTCAGATTTATCAAAATACAGGTCGATAGCAGTAATGTACGTGTCGCCCGTATAAGTGTACTCCTCAATATCGAAATCATCAGCCTCATCACTGTTTATATGACCATAGGTTCTCGGCAGGTTTTGCTTGACTATGCTTTCAAGAACGCCGTCAAGCTCCGTCACGTCTGACTTGTGATAAACACCGGTCACGTTATCGTAATCATATCCTGCTCCGTCAACATAGATAAATCCGCTGGTGCCTATATCCGATGTGACTTTCAGATAGATGTTTCCGCCCTTTTTGGCTCTTACTACCTCCTGCTTTGAGCCGTCGGCCTCTGTGCAGGTCGTTTTCAGAGTGTAGTCACCGTTAAAGATCGCAGCAGTTTTTGTAATAAGCTCACCCTGCTCGTTCAATACCTTACTATCCGCATCACTCTCGTCACCCTTGCTGTCCTCAGACTTTGCGCTGTCGGCTGTTGAAACGTTCGACTTGCTCTCTGTGGCAGAAGAGCTGTCCTTACTATCCTTTGAACAGCCCGCTGCACACAAGCATACCACGCAAGCGCAGAGAGCCGCACATATTTTCTTTATGTCCATATGTCAATATCCTTTCAGACCATGTACTATATTTCTTTTTCAAGACAATACTGCTCTTAACATTATACACCCCTTAAACTTTTATGTCAAGAGATAAGGCAGAGCGTAAAGATCGGTGAATTATTTGCTATTTTACCTTATTTACGCACATAAAAATCACAAAAATCACCTATCAATGTATACTGTGAGTTCATGCTTTTTTCACAAAAGTCTGGTATAATATTTGGGTATTCTGACGAAAGAGCACCTAAAGAAGAAAAATATATGTGAAAGAGGAAGTAAAAATGGAAGCAGGTCTGATAATCGGAAACCAAATAATAATAATGTTCATCATCCTTATTATAGGCGCATTTTGCTATTTAAAAGGGATAATCACAAAGGACGGTACAAAACAGTTGTCCTCATTCGCACTGAATATAATCAATCCTGTGCTTATATTCATGTCCTATCAGTCAAAATATGACAAGACCCTTGTGCATGGATTGCTGTGGTCTTTTCTGCTGTCAGCGATATCCTATGCAGTGACTATCTTGCTCACCTATGTTCTTATAAGAAAAAAGACTCCCGACCTTGCGGTGGAGCGTGTTTCGTCAATATATTCAAACTGTGCATTCATGTGCATACCACTTATAAACGGCATTTACGGCTCAGAGGGCGTTTTGTATCTTACAGCGTATCTTACGTTCTTCAACGTCCTTATCTGGACGCACGGACTTATGACAATGAAAGGCGAGCGTGACTTTTCTTCTCTTGTGAAAGCCCTTATCTCACCGTCAGTTATAGCCGTTGTGGTCGGTCTTATTTGCTATCTTACAAATATCAGACTGCCGAAAGTTCCTGCAACAGCTTTGCAGTACATAGCAGATATGAACACACCTATCGCCATGGTGATAGCAGGTGCAACAGCCGCACAGACCAACGTTTTGAAAGCCCTTCAAAACCGCCGTATCTACTACGTTTCACTGTGCAAGCTCATAATACTCCCTGTGGCAGGCTTCTTTGCAGCGTGGATACTTGATCCTCCTCCGATAGTTCTTATGACAGTTACCATAGCCGCCGCCTGCCCTGCTGCGACCATGTGTACAATGTTCGCTGTAAACCTTGACAAGGACCCTAAAACAGCCTCAGAGATCTTTACAGTCACCACTATTCTCAGTGCTGTAACTCTGCCGCTTATAACTATCTTTGCCGACAGAATTACATATCACATTTAAAGTCAGCCTAAGCAAACATATCCATATAAACAAAAAGACCTGTCAGCATTTCGCTGCACAGGCTGTGAAAAGATAAACAAGCTACGCTCTGCAATGCTTTCCGAAAACCTCGGAGAGCATTTTTTTATCACTCTTTTTGCTGCACCGCAGGTAATTCTATAAAAAGCCTGCCGCACACACTGATCCCCTTCATGACAACACCGTTCAAAAGATTTCAAACGTCTTGCCTTTATAATTTTTTATCCACCCATAGTATACACCTTACTTCATCGGTGCCTCGGATAATAAAAGTATAACATATAATTAATTCACTGTCAATATTTCTTTGAACAAATAGCATATAAATTGTATATTTCAATAAAACAACCAGAAAATTTATAGCGTTTTACACAAAATTGTCAGAAAGCATTCTCAAACAAGACACAATTTCTCCGCTATTTTACTTTTTTCTGCAAAATATTATCCTCCGCCCTCATAAAAAATCTGTATACATCTCCAAGAGAAGCAAGGTCACTGCATACTGTGTCCAGCAAGTTCACGTTGAAAAGCAGCTTAGGGTCTTCACTGTCAAAGCTTACGCCTATGTCCTTTTTGTTGAGCCACAAAGCGTCCTCACGGCTGGCATTTGGAAAATGGTCACGCTTATACTCGTCACCGAACAAAACGAACTTGCTGTTGTCTTTCAGCGCCTTGTAAGCCTTTTTATATTCCTGCGCCCCTGCAAGTATCATCGCCCTCATTTCGTCCATGCTTTCTCTGTCGGTTTTGTAATATCCACAACCATAGCCGAAACCATGGGTAGAGATATAGAAATAAAACTCAGGCATGGGGTGATATTCGCTTTTGTCATGCTGGCATTTCAAAGAACACCACACGCTCTCTCTGAATATCGGTCCGCCCTTGTTGTAACGTGCGTCTTTGTAAAGCCTTGAAATCTTTTTCGGGTTGCATACTATCCTGCTGTCAATATCGTTCATTATGGGCGTTAGCGCAGTGATAAGCTCCGCAAAAGGCTCTTCTATGAGCCTGTGATAATCCGCCTTATGCTCCTTGAACCATTCCTTACTATCTCTCGTATGATTTTCAAACAAAAAGCCGATAGCCTCTTCACTAAATAGCATTTTTTCTCTCTCCTTGATGTTTCTAAACTTATTATAGTATATCACGATTTGCATTTTTAATCAAGAAAAAAGAGCCTGCCAAAGCAAGCTCTCTTCCAAATGGATTTTATGAATGAAGTCCCATTTCGTAAGCGGTTTTCATGTGTGCACTGCTCTGCACTTCGCCCTTGTCCCACACGCCTGTGCCGTAAAGGATACCCTTTTCAACCGCCCCGTCAAGACAGTCAAGAGTAAATCCCCTTATGCTCTCAACTGTCTTTTCAAGGTTAGCGGCATTGGTATCAGCCGCGGTGAGTATATAATACACCTCTTTGTTTACCATTTCAGTGTATCTCGGCACTGTTCTGTCAATGAGTGTCTTGAGCTGAGCGTCCATGGTGTAGAAATAAACAGGCGTTGCAAAAACGATAACGTCAGCGTTCACCATTTTGTCCATTATCTCCGCCATATCGTCTTTCTGCACGCACTTGTGAGTGCTGTTGCAAACGCCGCAGCCTGTGCAGTAGTTCACCTTAAAGTTCCTGAGAAATATTTTTTCCACCTTGTGTCCTGCCTGCTGTGCACCCTTTATGAACTCATCGCAAAGCACGTCGGAATTTCCGCCCTTTCTAGGGCTTGCGGATATAACAAGTATATTTTTCATATTGTCACCTCAAAGATCAAAGTGTTTTTATAACGTCCTCAGCTATCTGCTCAGGGGTAAGATGATTTTCTTTCAGCACCTCGGCAGGGTCATAGCGGTCATAGAACTTCTTTTCAAGACCAAAGCAAAGGGTCTTTACATCACTGTCGCCGTAAAATCTTGCTATCTTCTCGCCAAAGCCGCCCTCAAGAACGCCGTCCTCAAGAGTGATAATGGTCTTGTGGTCAGCCTTAAGGCTTTCAAGCATTTCCTTGTCAATGCCTGTGATGTAGTAAGGGTTTATTACAGTAGCCTTGACACCTGTTTTTTCCTCGATAAGCTTTGCGGCCTCAACGCCCAAGCCGTAGAACGAGCCAAGTGCAATAACAGCCACCTGACTTCCCTTCTGTGTCATCTCATACTTGTTGAGCTTTGAAAGATCCTTTGTGAAAGGCTTGCCGTCTGAAACAAGGCTTGCAGGAACTCTTATTGCAACAGGGTGTTCTTTCTGTTCAAGGGACCAATCCAGCATTGCAAGATATTCTTCCTTTGTTACAGGTGCAAGATAAACAAGCTCAGGAATATTTGATATCATCGGTATATCGTAAATTCCAAGGTGAGTAACGTCACTCATGCCGTAAACCGAAGCCGCAAAAACAGCTATTGTAACAGGGCTTTTATTTATGCAAACGTCCTGAGAAAGCTGGTCGTAGGTACGCTGTAAGAACGAGCTGTAAACTCCGTAGAAAGGCTTTCCATCGTTCTTTGCTATACCTGAGGCAAGTGCCATTGCGTGTTCCTCTGCAATGCCCACGTCCATAAACTGCTTGCCTGCTTTCTTTCTGACATCAGGAGTGAAGCCGAAAACCGTCGGAGTAGCGGAGGTTATAGCACACACGGACTTGTCAGCCTGCATTTTCTCAAGAAGATAATTGCAGGTAACAGTTCCGTAATCCTCGCCCTCAGAATTGTAAAGGGACTTGCCAGTTTCAGGGTCGAACGGCATATGCCAGTGCCATGTTTCCTTGTCATTTTCCGCAGGAGCATAGCCCTTGCCCTTTTGTGTTACAATGTGAACGGCAACAGGCTTTTTGCTGTCCTTTACGCCCTCAAAAGCCTCAATAAGCGAAGGAATATCGTTGCCGTCCTTAACAAAAACATAGTCAAGACCCATTGCCTTGAAAAGGTTACATTCAGCCTTGCCCTCGGTATCACGAAGAAGCTTGAGATTTCTGTACATACCGCCGTGGTTTTCTGCGATAGACATATCGTTATCGTTCACAACGATTATGAAGTTGGTATCCATTTCCCCTGCAAAGTCGATACCCTCCAGAGCTTCGCCACCGCTAAGAGAGCCGTCTCCGATAACAGCGATAACATTGCCCTCCTCGCCCTTGAGATCTCTGGCCTTTGCAAGACCGCTCGCAAGACTCACAGAAGTGGAAGTATGGCCAACCGTAAAAAAGTCATGCTCGCTCTCCTCTGGATTTGTGTAGCCTGAGATATCATCGAACTTGTCAGCGTCAAGGTAGGACTCCTTTCTGCCTGTGAGCATTTTATGTGGATAGCTTTGATGTGAAACGTCAAAAACTATCTTATCCTTAGGGGACTCAAAAACATAGTGCATTGCGATAGTGGCTTCCACCATGCCGAAGTTAGGGCCAAAGTGTCCGCCATGCTTGCTGAGCCTGAAAAGCAGAGCCTTTCTCATTTCCTCAGCAAGCGCTGTCATTTCATCAACAGTGAGCTTTTTAACGTCAGCAGGTGAGTTTATTTTTTCAAGATACATTTTTATTTCCTCCTGTTTTACTTATAATTTTTCTTAGCTTTAGCTTACTTATATTGTACCACCTGGAGTTAGCTCTAAGTCAACAGGTTGTAGAGATATTTTACATTTTATTAACAATCGACCTAACAAAAAAGCACGGTCATTTGCCGTGCTTAGTATATTTCTCTTGAAAAAATTTAATGCTATGCTATAATTATAGTATCACCAATATCACACCGGAAAGGTCTTGAAAGCATGAAATACAAAGTTATAGACATAAGTGAAGAGGATTACGGCTGCGAGGGTATACCAGAGGACAGCGAACTCATGTGCAGTGTTTTGATCGAAAGCTCTGACGGCACACAAAAATGGTTGAAAATAGCTGACCGGTATCTCAGAGAAAACGACATTGATATAGGCAGTGTCATCACTGCAGACTAGCCTGCCTCCCCTGGAATATCACGCATTATCCACGCAAGCTGTTCTTCTGTAGGCTCTTCTATCTCATAGCCGTTGACATTGTCGCCCTTGAAACAGGTTTGATACAGCTCCACCCATGCAAATGTTGACAGTTTGCAATCAGAATAGATTTCTTTTTCACCTTTGTACGGCAGATTTTCAGGATAGCAGGTCTTGATAATAGGATTTCCATAAGGGGTGCAGTCCTCGAACTTATCCAAAGAAGAACCCACACAGCACACTCCGCTCAGTGAATATCTTGCCACAAGATACTTTTCACCCTCCTCATCAGGGTTCTTTTTAAACGCTATCTGCGCCAGCTCGACAATAGCTTCTGCGGCGTATATAGGGCAAGAAATTAAATATCCGTTGTGAAGCTCAAAGATCTTGTCCTTGTAATGAAAAGTCTTTCGCTTTTCGATAGTGCCATATTCTGCATACTGAAAAATGTTCAGTTCAGGGGCATCAGAGTAATAGTCGGTGACAATTTCCCCTGCCTTACTGCGGAAATAGCGTTGTTTCTGCGCTTCAAGCTGGTTTGATCCCACATTTTCATCAGAAAAATAATTGTGTTCAAATTCGTCGATATCCTCAGTAAAAAACGAAGCTGTACCGCTTGTGCATGAGGGACAGTTGGCGTCAAACAAGGTTATTTTGTATATCATATGAATTTCCTTTCTTAGAAGCAGTGCCAAGCATTTCGGTACTGCTTTTATTATATTCTATTATGTTTCCGTTTGAGGTAAATAAGACTATTTCTCTTTGTCGCAAAGAAGAAAATATTCGCTCATGAGTTTGGCGAGGTGCAACTACACTCATATCTTAAATCAACATCATAATTTTGTAAATAGTTTTATTTATAAATCGCCAATAATTTGTATCTTTATGCAAATTGATACTGCAAAATTTGTAGCAGATAAACAAAAAAAGCCGCAGACAAAACGTCTACGACTTAGAAAACACTCTGTGTTGTGACTATGAAATAGATGACATCATTTTTATGCGTATCATACTTTATTCAATCATAAACTAAAAGGCTTTAAATAGCGTTGGACTTACCTAATTATAATATTGATATTATCACACCTTCTATATTGAAAAGTCTAGAAATTTTCTTTGACAATTTTACTATTTTTTATCATTCATATATTCAAAGAAAAAATTTTCCCATTCATCGAATACAACTATCTCTTTTCAAAATCATCAAAAATTTCATTCTATACTTTGTTATCAATAATTTTTCGCTTTCCTTTAAGTGCAGATTGAGTTGTCGGCTTAATTCTTATAATTTTATAATATCCTAACTTTTCGGATTCTTCATAATTATTAATCAGATTATTTTCTTTGAAAGCGAAAAGTAATTTTTCATTTTCATCATTGATTTCAAACTTTGGTCTGCTGTGAATATCAAATATTTTGAGATAGTCAGTTAGGTTGAGTAAAGTGAGAATGTCTTTTATACTATCCTCACTTATGTCGGGCATTATTGCTATTAAGAGATCAATTTTTGAGTCTCGGCTCACCCTATCTGAATGGAAAAGATTATTTTTTAATTTTTCCGAAACGGAATTCGAGTCATCAATGATACTTACTATATTGCTCACCGCATAATCAAATATCTTAGCTTGGACAGAATTATCCCATTGCTCAAAGGATGAAAACAAATTCGGCAAATCAGATTCTATAAAATTGTTGTCAAGAATATGTAGACATACAGGAAGAGAATAATTCTTTCCGATTATCGAAATTTTCTCGGCAGTAAATTCAAGTAACCTTACTTTTAGTTCATCGCTAATGTCCCAAGTAAGTATCTCTAACAACTCTTCCCGTGATAACAAAGCATCGTCCATTATTTCAACATATTTTTCTATGTTTTTGCGAATAAAATAAGAATTCTGATTTGGATAGGTTTCTCTCATAAATTCCAAGTTGTTTGCTGTCATTCTAATAATATTGGTATTGATTAGGACAACAATTTTATCATTGGAAATATCCTTAATATTAAAATTGTTATAATGAAACTTTAACGATACCAATATTTGTTTGTACTTTGAGGTGTCAATATCATTGCATATAATCACGCTATCGAATAATCTTTCTTTAGTCTCTTCATCATATTCTGTTTTTGAAAAATCTAAATCAATATTACATCTGTTGATATAGGAAATGACGCTTTCGTTGAGTTTTACAGCATTGAAACAATCCATGATATTACATTCTGAATACTGCACTATATCAGCATCCAATAGGGACGACCACAAAGAATAATCAACAATCTCTTTTATAGAATTAATGGTTGTCCGCAGAGCAGAAATATAAGATTGCTTATGCTCAATAGATAGTTCAGTATTATTTAATACAGCAACAACTACATTTTCGTCATCCCGAATAGTTCGATCACTAATCTGCAAAACAACATCAAAATACTCGTTGATATTCTGATTAACGTATTGGGTTATTGCAGAATCGGGATGTGAGTATAAAATCGTGTAATTCTTGTGTACTAAGTCATCATTATTCTTTTCATTCAAAATTTCTATTTGAATGAGTTGTAGATTTTCTGCGTTGATTTCATATAAAGATTTCTCATAGACAGCCTGAAACAAATCCTTGTTTAGTTCTGCATAATCAAAACCCTTAAAGCATACGCTGAGTAGCGTAAAGCAATGAATTAACCGATCAATATTAGGATTATCTATTGCAAGATAGTCGTGCGCATTAGAAATGTAATCATATAGGCAATTATCTTTATTGATGCACTCAATAATATCATCATCTGAATAATAAAGTGTAGAGATTGAATATCTGCGTATTTGTTTTTCAGATAGGGACTGTTCATTAAGAGCTGTAAAAAATACCTCTGACCATCTCATATTAAGGTATTTAATATAAGCAGGCAATTCAGATGTCGTATCAAAATACGCACCTATAAACTTAAAATTCTTTGTGTCCTTTAGTTGCTCGATCAATCTTTCAACATAATCTATACGAGAAGTTTGAAGAAGATAGGTGAACAGATCATAATTGAGAGTTTCCTCTTGATCAAAATCTACTAATCTAAGTCGAGAAACAACTAACTGCGGATTTTTCAATTTATAATTATATTCTTTTGCCTTTTTGTCCGTTATACTTCGCAGGAAAGTTTTATCAATACGACTTAGGCTATTCTCGTAAAAATAAGTCATATAGTCAGCATAGGTTTCGTCAATATACCCATTGCGAATAAGGTATTTTAAGAGATCAAAATATTCACTGCTTTTTATCTCGTTAAATTCTGTTACTTTTCCAATTTCATTTTCACTTTTAATGCCAAATATAGAATCAATATTATCCCTCGTTATAATTTCAGACAGTTGCTCATTTTGTATTGAAACAATTTTTTCTTCAAGTAGCAACTTTTCGTTTTCAATAACTGGAATTTTATCGCTTAATTTATCTTCAATGGCTTTTTTACGCTCTGAATATTCATTTTGATCTTCTTGGGATAAATCAGGCCTACGGCCATAATAGTTAGTTGGTCTTTTATTATCAAATACCACATCTAATTCCGCAATACTTTTCAAATGTTCATTTTTTGCCAATTCTATTTCATGATCTTTTTTTGAAATCCTTTCATTAAGAGTTTGGATCTCTTTTGCAATAAATCGGTCTTTACTATAGAATAGAGTATATACAAAACCCTGATTCAGCTGTAATTCGGCAAAATCACGAGGAAAAAGATTTTTATAAGCAATGATGGCAAACATTTTATTACAATCAAGTTCGGTAATATTTAATCTATTGTAATAAATTATAAATTCATTGTAGATATTTTTCAAAATGCGCATATCATCGATATATAGCGAGAGGCCTTGCAAAAAGTTCACGTCAAACTTCTCAAATATTCCACCATTTTTGAAATGAGAAATAAACTGATCGTAGGAATTGGAACTATCAACAACAGGCACGATAGGAACAATATAGTCAAAAAACTTTGTTCTATCTTTTGAAACAAAAATATCATCACGTAACAAGTAGAAAAAGCGAAGTACTTTTTTATCTTCTTTTTGAAGTTGAATATTAGCAAGTGTATTCACTTCACGTAGACGTTCAAAAACTTTATTTGCATTAAAACGATCCATATCTTCAAACACAATTACATCTGCTTCTGCGTTCTCAAATAGATAAAGCACCTCATTGAGATATTTGTCAAAATAGGAATCATCACTTTCCTCAAAAATTTCGATCTCATTACCTTGTAAGTTCAGCTTTCGAAAAACATTCTTATTTTTTTGAACATTAATAAATGAATATACAGCATAGAAAAGTAAACCGGCTATTAAAAGTCCATCTGCTATCAACGCATATTGATGCGTTGATAAAGATAATATAGATTTGAACCAATTATTAGGCAAAGTGACCACATATTTCTCCCATGTATCAAAACAAGTAAAATAGATAATGGACATTAGAAGTAAAACAACTCCCACTGTTCTTTCTATAACGCTTTTAGGACTTATTCTTTTCTTTACTCTAAAATTAGTCTGTGGAATTTTGTCTGATGGAATCTGATGTATCAGTTGATTAAGTATTTTTCCTTCTAATACAGATTCGCTTATCTCAGTTTCATCTTCTTGATCAAAAGGCCTGAAATGTGCAAGAGAAATATGCAAAAAGCACAAATTACTATGCTTTTTCTTGTATGAAGCTAAAACACTACTTTTACCTGCACTGTATGCGCCGGAAATAGCGACATTCTTTATATCAGAATTATCAAACACATAATCTATCGCTTCTTCATAAACATTTAAATCAATATCATCAACTGGTGTTAGTCGCTCGAATTTATACTTGTTTTCTTTCATAGCTGTCACATCCCTATTTAATACTATTATAGCTTGTATTTATAGACCTAATATGTTGATTTTTCTTTTATTATACCATAAAACAACATTTTCTTCAAGGAAAATAAAACGAAACAATCTGAAATCTCATCAAATTCAGATTGATAATAAACCTGAAACAGTTTTATGCTATAGTTACATTGAAAGGAGCTGATTAATCATGAAATCTTATTCCGAAGGAGTAAAACAACAGGTCATAGAGCGTTACCTATCCTGCGAACCGTCAGCAAGTATTCTTGCCGACACAGGCATACCCAAAAGTACTTTTTACAACTGGGTACGTACTTATTAAGAAAAGCAAAAAGATTCAAGACAAAAAATTGTCAGTGTTCGGAATTTTCACTTGCTTGAAAATAAGGTTGCACGTTTGGAAAGTATTATCGAAATATTGAAATCTGCAGGTTGAGATAGTTTTTATACTTCTGGCTTTCGTCTTCGTATAGTTTCTTGGCAGATTGGAGGATACTGACCAATCCTATTTCACGCATAAGTGTGCGCATCATCTCTTTGCTGATCTTGATGCCTTCGCTTTTCATGACCGCTGCAATCTTTTCAGCAACGAATATCTGATTGCTTTCATCATAGATTTCTTGTATGCGTATGCGAAGCTCCGCCTTCCGTTTTGCGTACCATGTATTATCTTTTTTATTTCGTAAAATATGATTATAGAATGTTCCTCTGGAAATATTGAACGCATCACAGATCATATGAATGCTGTACTTACCATAGAATTGTTCAGCAGCACACAGACGTTGCCTTAATGGAGCGGACACTGTACAATCTGCAATTTGATGCCACTAAGCCTAATGAAGTGTGGGTTAGTGATGTCACTTACTTTAAGTATGCTCAGACCGCTTATTACATTTGCGTGATCATCAACTTATTCTCTCGTATGGTAGTGGGATATAAAGTCGGGAAAACAAACAGCACACAGCTTGTGAAGTCAACTTTTCGCATAGCATACAATGCACGTCAACCGGATTCACATTTGATTTTCCATACTGACCGTGGCGGTAACTATCGTTCCAAAACGATGCATGATTACCTTATCTCGCTAAATGTCATGCACTCTTTTTCACGCGCATACGTACCCCTACGACAATTCTGTGATGGAATCGTTCTTTTCTTCAATGAAACGTGAGAAACTGTATCGTACAAAATATCGTTCAGAAGCAGACTTTAGACGTGCAATAGATAGGTACATTATATTCTACAATACCAAACGACCGCACAAAAAGCTTAAATACAAGACTCCGCAACAGAAGGAAGAGGAGTACATCTCAAAACAAGCGGATTTTAAAGGTTCTGACAAATAGACTAAAGGGTTCAAAAATATTGTTTTCAATTTATTTTTTCTTATTTTCGTTGTTTTATATTTTTCAGTCTAGCTCACAAAAAGGAAATGCGACTTTAAAAAGCCGCATAAATACATAGATTATAAAAGAAACACCGTTGATTCCTGAACTAAAGGGTTCAGATTTCAATGGTGTTTTCACGGCGAGTGACTGTGTTGCTGAGACTAAATAAATATTTTATCAATAAATTAAATTCGCAACAATTTTATGAATATATCATACATAAAGAATACAAATCAAGTATAAAATAGCAAGCTATACTTAAAATTATAATTGTTCAAGTTTCTTTTTTATATCCTTCAATTGCCATTTTGCCTTTTGACTTATAGCTTTATTGCTTTCCGTTAAACCTTCATTAATAAATGATTTGGCATTTTCAATATATTCATATGATTTTTCACTAGGAAAATTTTCGTGATATTTTATCACTCTATTGGCAAAAGCTGCAAAATGAATATTTTTTCTTTTATCACTTTCACAACATTTTTTTAATATGTCTAGAGCCTTTTCAAGTTCTTCTTGAGAAGCATTAATATTAACATCAAAATAAATCTGTGCATATGTACTATCAATCGAGAATCTATTATAATGAGAAAAACTTCTTGCTTTATCAATCCAACTATACGCTCTTTTGTAATCTTTATTATTAGCGAAATAGAGAGCAGCCTGTTGATAAATATATTCAGAATCATCTCTTTCAAGACATAGTCTTAAAAATTCTTCACCTTCTTGTATATCGATAAAAACTTTACTAATTAAACTGGCATCATATGCACTTCTTCTAAATTTATCATACTTGCATATCTTATATTGAGGCACATATAATACAAAATTCCAAAGTACTTCTTTAAATAATTTGTTTCCTTTAGGAATGCTTTTTATTATTTGTTCCGCTAAATATTGAGAACGGCAGAAATAGTAATCTTGTTTAGAATCATTTAAGTTAGAAATATCCTCACCAGATATTTGCCTTATCAATTTACCTGCACGATCAACGATATTATACATATCTTCCCATGTGTAATGTTCATCCCCCAAAAATGAATAAATCATATCAAAGGAACATGGTACACCACATGAATTCACATAACACATCATTAAAAAAACCTTTGCAGCTTCCTTATCATCATTATAAAAATCATAAATAAACTTGAAATTTTGATTTTTTAATGATTTTGATAAAGTATAAAGAATAGTTGGATCATCTGAAAATCTTTGCATTTTGATTTTACTTTTTTTTAAGTCCTGCGGTATAGAATCTATTATTTTTTGAGAATCTTCTCTCTCTATAGCTGTAACATCTATATATCTAAAATCTAATGTTTGAATTTTATGGTATTGTCGTTCATAATTAAAATCTCTATCAAATAAAACGGTTTGTATGTTTTTAGATTTTAATAGTCTAATTACAGCATTCGTATCTCTAAAACAATCATCAACAAACAAAATAGTTTGCATATCGCCTATTAGTTTAGAATAGGTTTCTACGTCATTTACAGACGGCGCAATCAAATAATGCTTTGGTTTATAAGTATTATTATTTGCAAGTAATTGCATCATAAGAGTTGTTTTACCGGAACATCTCATACCTATTATGATAACATCTTTTCCAGAAGCAATATCTTCCGATATTTTATTAAATGCTTTAAGTTTAGGTATCTGATTGGAATATACATACGACCATCTTGGGGTATACTCTAAAAAATAGCTTTTAATTGAATATGATGTTAGTTTTTCATCATTATTTGGAATGCTATATTTCTTCAATTGCTTATCTGTCTTACTTGTTACAATCTCATCATTTTTTTCTTTTATCAATTCATTATTTTCATGTATATATTTCAATAAACTTGTTGTATCTCCAATAATTATATTAAAATTTAACGACTCTAAAAAATCTACTGTTTCTTGCGACGGCTTATATAGTAACACCCATTTTTTTGAATTATTATCAATCCCACCATCTGATCCATACATAGCTTCAATTGGACCAGAATCTTCAAAATTCCATCCCCAAAACAATATTGGATTTCTTGCGGAATCTTTTGAAAGTTGTTTCCATGAATTCTGATTATCCCTTTGCGAAAAAGCACTTGCAATTTCCATTGCTCCAAAAACATAATTTTTATTGTTCCTTATGCATCCATGCAATGGGTAGTAATCTATTTTCAAATCATTATTATAATCATCACCATTAGTACGATCTAATAATTGCCTTGCATCTTTAGAATTGCTAAATATTTTATAAAATAAATCATCAATATTTGTTGTATAAATACTTTTAATATTAACATTAAGAATTTCTAGATAAAGAGGATCAAAATTAGCAACCGCAAATCTTTTTTCTAAAAAGTCATAGAAAGAACCTTTGTCACTATTTTTTATTTTCGTACACGCTCTAGGTAAATTAGAGTAATTCGATACGTATTCAAATTTTTTCTTTAATTCATTAAGCAAATCATTGCCAACAGGCAAATTGTTTCTATTTGAATCACATGCTAATATAGAAAAACCAGCCCCACAAAAAAGTGAAATACCATTTTTTAATGCATCCAAGAATAGATTTGGAGAATCAAACCTTTCAAATTTATTATACATAATTTAATACACTCCTTTTTATAAAACAAATGCATATATATTAACGCTAAATAATATACAATTATCACCGATCGTCACACTTGTATTATTATAATTATACATTAATTTACTGCATTTTTCAATAAAATTAGAGCAATTTATACAAATTTATCTAAATTTCTATGTGTTGCACAATGCAGTTGAACTGAATTTGTATATTTTAATATAATAGTATATTTTTACGACAAATTTCGACACAAACATATAGATAGCGTACTGAAATATCAAACCGCTATCTATATGGCTCATATTAGCTTCTATTCTTCGTCAATTATTCTGCAATACTCTTTTTCTTCACACTCCACAAAATCCTTCGAAAACTGCACCGCCTCCGCAAAGCTGTTTTCCAGTATCTCAAAACCCACAGCCGCAGAAAAGTTGTCGATCTCAATACGTTCGGTCTCGTCAGCGAAAACCTGTATCAAAAATCCCTCACAGAGAATATCTCTGCCTTTCTTGTCGACCCT